>Ga0265298_10004834_pt1 | contig 17084 bp, 13 predicted proteins | sample AusTroGonzalo_MG_3_FD_193486 | JGI IMG/M metagenome (GOLD analysis project Ga0265298, IMG submission 193486) | Bovine rumen microbial communities from tropical cattle in Woodstock, Queensland, Australia - Gonzalo_01 | ecosystem: Host-associated > Mammals > Digestive system > Stomach > Rumen ... | reverse complement strand
GTAAGTCGCATAGGCAAGTCCGTCTGATCCGCCCTTTTCTTCCGTCTTCTCCGCAGGGGTTTCCGTTACTTCAGGGACAGGCGTTTCCGCTGCCTCTGTCTTTTCTTCCGCAGGTGCCCCTGTGCCGCGGATCTGATCCAGGATTTCCGTCATCGCTTCCTGCACGGAGGCGGCGGAGAATTTCAGGCTCGCGCCGGTGATCGCGTCCGGGGAAGCGCTGCCGCTTTCCAGGATCGCCTTCGCCCAGTCCGCTTTGATCGCGTCCGTCAGCAGGTCCTTGCCGTCTTCGCCTTCGGACAGGATCTTCACGTCGGTCAGTTCGCCGTTCTTTGTGGAAGCGATGATAGTAATGGTGCTGAAATCGTTCTGCTTCACGGAACGGTAAGTCGCATAGGCAAGTCCGTCTGATCCGCCCTTTTCTTCCGTCTTCTCCGCAGGAGTTTCCTCAGCAGGTGCTTCTGTGGCAGTCTCTTCCGGTTTTTCTTCCTTGGGTTCTTCCGTCTTCTCCGCCGCCGGTTCTTCACCGGTCACGGCGACCGTATAAGCCCGGTTGATCGCCTTCAGGGCAGCATTGGAGGTCACCGTCGCGCCGGACAGGGCTTCGATTCCATCCTCGCCGAAAGCGAAGAGACCGTCCTTCCCGATAAACTGGTCTGTGAACTCCGCGTCGGAAGCCCGCTTGCCCAGGCCTTCGGTCTCGTCCGGCGTATCGATGGTCAGGGTCTGAATTTTGTTGTCGGCCACGGAAAGGCTTACCGTCACATCGCCGCCGAAACCTTTTTCCGTGGCTTCCGCCGTCGTCGCGCCGGCCGGCACATTCTTTGCCGCCGGATCATACGTCAGCGGTCCTTTTCCGCTGAAAACACCGGTCAGCGCCAGCACCAGCACGATAACCAGCACCGCGCAGACGCCGATCCGGATCCCTTGTTTCTTCTCAAAATAATCCATCTTCATTCCTCCGTCATACAGGAGTTGTCAGAATGACTTTCGCCGGACACTTTTCCGCGCACTTGCCGCAGAGCGTGCACTTTTCCGGATCGATCTTCGCCAGCGTGCCGTCAAAGAGGATGGCGTCATGCTCGCACTGTTTCACGCACAGGCCGCAGCCGATGCAGCCGGCGGAGCAGACTTTCTTAACAACGGGGCCCTTGTCCTTGTTGGAGCACTGCACCCGGATAATCCGGCTTTCCGGAACCAGGGAAATCAGGCCCCGCGGACAGGTCTTTGCGCACAGGCCGCAGCTGACACAGCGGTTCCGGTTTACCACCGCCACGCCGTTCCGGATGGAGATCGCCTGTTCGGGACAAACTTCCGCGCAGGATCCGAAACCAAGGCAGCCAAAGTTGCAGTCCGTGATGTTCATGCCGGACAGCACCGCCGTACGGCAGTCTTTGATCCCGATATAGTTGCCCTGGTTCTTTGTCACGTCACATGTACCCTTGCAGGCAACGAAGGCTGCTTTGCGTTCCATCGCTTCGGCGGTGGAGCCCATGATGTCCCCGATGGCTTCCGCCACAGGCGCTCCGCCCACCGGGCAGGCATTCACAGCCGCCTCGCCTTTGGCAATAGCCGCCGCCAGCGCATCACAGCCCGCAAAGCCGCAGGCGCCGCAGTTGTTCCCCGGGAGTTTTTCCCGGACAGCTACTTCCCGTTCGTCCACTTTCACGGCAAATTTCTTTCCGGTAAAAACAAGGCCGGCACCGACACAGAGACCGATTACCGTGATAACGAGGGTTGTAATCCAGATAATGTCCATACTCCGGTCCCTCCTCTCACAGCACCAGGCCGCCGAAGCCCATAAACGCGATGGACATCAGTGCCGCGGCGATCATCACGATGGGGGCGCCGCGCAGCGGCTTTGGCAGGTCTTTCTCATTGATCCGGGAGCGGATGCCGGCCAGCAGCACGATCGCGATCGTGTAGCCCACAGCCGTTCCGAAACCGCTGGTCACGCACTGGATGAAGTTGTATCCGTCCTGCACGTTGTTCAGGGCCACGCCCAGCACCGCGCAGTTGGTGGTGATCAGGGGAAGGTAGATTCCCAGCGACTGGTAAACCGCGGGGGATTTTTTCTTCAGGAACATTTCCACAATCTGCACCAGGGCGGCAATCACCAGGATGAAGATGATGGTCTTCATGAAATCCATTCCCAGGGGTTTGAGGATATTATCATACAGCAGGCTGGCCACCGCGGACGCGATCGTGATAACAAAGATCACGGCGCCGCCCAGACTGATGGAGGCCTTCATCTGTTTGCTGACACCCAGGAAGGAGCAGATGCCGAGGAACTGGTTCAGCACCACGTTGTTGACCAGGGCGGTGCCGACAATGATCATAATCAGGCTTGAGTTATTCATGCCTGCTCGCCTCCCTTCTGCTCTTCTTCCGTTTTCGGAGCCGCGGACTCACAGGGACTCTGGCACAGGCCGCAGTTGCCGTCGCAGCCGCTTTCCACGAGTTTCCGCTGGCGGGTCCTGATGCCGATCGCGTTCATCACCGCGATGATCAGCGCGAAGACCAGGAAGGCTCCCGGAGGCTGGATGAAAATCGTCATACTGCAGCTTTCCGGCAGCAGGCGCAGTCCGAAAACGGTGCCCGCGCCCAGCAGCTCACGGATCATGCCGGCCAGTGTCAGGGCGATGGTAAAGCCCAGGCCCATACCGATGCCGTCCATCACGGAAAGCAGCGGGGTGTGCTTGTTGGCATAGGCTTCCGCCCGGCCGAGGATGATACAGTTCACCACGATCAGCGGGATATAGATGCCCAATGCTTTATACAGGCTTGGTATGTATGCTTTGATCAGCAGTTCCGTCACCGTCACCAGGCTGGCCACAATGACGATATAGGCAGGCAGCCGCACCTGGTCCGGGATCACTTTACGCAGGCAGCTGATCACAAAGTTGCTCAGCACCAGTACCGCCAGCGTGCTCAGGCCCATGCCGATGCCGTTCATGGCCTGGGTGGAAACCGCCAGCGCCGGGCACATGCCCAGCATCAGTACCAGTACCGGGTTCTCTTTGATCAGGCCGTTCCAGAGGCGTTCCAGATATTTTTTCACTGTCAGATGCCTCCTTTCAGCACGGTTTCATAGAATTCAAGTCCGGCGTTCACCGCATCGGTTACGGCATTGGAGGTAATGGAAGCACCGGAAATGGCGCTGATCTCGTTCTCCGCGGACGCCGCTCCCTTCACCAGGGTAAGCGTGCCGCCCTTGCCGCCGAACTGGTCTTTGAATTCAGGTTCTGTGGCCTTCATACCAAGGCCGGCTGTCTCCTTGATCTCCGTGAAGGAGATTTTAATGATCTTTCCTTCCGGCGTCAGGCCCAGGGCGATAACCATATCGCCGCCGAATCCCTTGGCACTCAGGCTCAGGGCGTATCCGGCCACATTGCCGCTGCCGTCCTTCCCGATATAGCAGGCATTGATGTGCGCGTTCCCCTGGTCGATGCCTTCGTCCCCGAGGATCTCCTGCACTTTGTCGGAGAACGTGAAGGATTTCGCGTCCGGACAAACCTCGCTGTAGGCGGCCGCCTGCGCGAGCTTGTCCTGTTCTTCAATGGTGTCCTTTGTCATGGAGAATACGCCGCTCAGCGCCACACCGGCAATCGCGGCAATCAGTGTCAGGGCGATCACAGGCTTCGGGATCCGGAAGGGCTCCTTGCTGGTCTTCCGGGTCTTTCCGACAACCTTCCTGTAGGCAAAGGGCTTCTGGACAATATAGGTGTCTATCAGGGGGGTGCACACGTTGCCGATGATAATCGCGTAACTGAAGGAATCTGCTGTGTTGCCTTTCAGGCGGAACAGTCCGCCCAGGACACCGATCAGGCAGCCGTAGATGAACTGTCCCAGCCGGCTCACCGGGCTGGTCACATAATCCGTTGCCATAAAGAAGGCGCCCATCACCACGCCGCCGCCGCACAGATGCGCCAGCAGGTATTCCGGATCAAAACCCTTCCCGCCGAACAGTCCGAGGAACAGCGTGAATCCGATCAGCACAGAGAAGCAGATCTCGCCGTGAATAATATCCAGGCTCCACAGCAGCAGTCCGCCGATCAGCAGCGCCAGGATGGAACTGCCGATCACGCCGTCCGCCGTGCCGAGGAACATACTGGTAATGTTCACCGCTTCCCCGGCTTTCATGGCGCCCACCGGTGTAGCCGTAGCCACCGCGTCCACCACCGGCTTGATTGCCATCGCGTTGGCGAAGGAGATCAGCAGGAAGCAGCGCGCGGCCAGCGCCGGGTTGATGAAATTCTTGCCCAGTCCACCGAAGCAGCCTTTGCAGACTACGATCGCAAACACGGAACCGATCACCGGGAGATACAGCGGGGTTTGCGGCCCCAGGGACAAAGCCAGCAGCAGGCCGGTTACCACCGCGCTGCCGTCCCAGATGGTGCTGGGCTTTTTACAGGCCTTGCACCACAGCCATTCGGCAGCCACTGCGGTGATCACCGACAGGGCTACGATGCCGAAGGCGTTCCAGCCGTATACCAGGATACCGACCAGCGTTGCCGGCATCAGGCTCAGGGTGACCATCCGCATGATGAACGGCGTTGTCCATTTATCCCTTACGTGCGGGGATGCGGAAAGATTCAGCATCGTATTCACTTCTGGCCGCCCCCTTCCCGTTTTTTCTTTTCCTGTATCTCAGCCTTCGCCTGTTTGAAGGTCGGTGTCAGCGGCCGCTTGGCCGGGCAGGCAAAGGAACAGCTGCCGCACTGGATGCAGTCCATGCCATACAGCTTTTTCTCATACCGTTCCAGGTCTCCGGCAATCGCGGCGTCCGCCATCAGCGAGGGAGACAGTCCCATCGGGCAGACCACCGTACACCGGCCGCAGCGCAGGCAGCTGGTCATCAGGGCCTCCGCTTCTTCCACCGGATCCTCCGCCAGCAGCGTCATACCGTTGTTCTGTTTCTGGATCGGAATATCCAGGGAGCCGATCGCGATCCCCATCATGGGGCCGCCCGACAGGGCCTTGCGGATTTCCTTGCCTTCCGCCACGCCGCCGGCTGCTTCCAGCAGCTCGGCATAGCTGGTGCCGACCCGTACCATAAAGTTGCCGGGATTGGCCACCGCCTCACCCGTTACCGTGAAGCACTGGCTGAACAGCGGCTCGCCGTAAAGCACAGCCCGCTGGATCGCGTACAGCGTACCCACATTCTGCACCACGCAGCCCACATCCGCCGGCAGCTTGCTCGTGGGGAAATCCACACCGGCAACCGCCTGGATCAGGCTGCGTTCACCGCCCTGCGGATACTTCGTCACCATGGTGCGGACGCTGATCCGGGGCCTGTCGGAAGCCGCGATGCGCATCGCTTCAATCGCTTCCGGTTTGTTGTCCTCGATGCAGACCACGCCTTTCGCGTTCGGGAACAGACGCAGCACCAGGTCCAGGCCTTCAACAATCTCGTTGGAGTGAATCCGCATCAGCTGGTCGTTGCAGGTCAGGTAGGGCTCGCATTCCGCGCCGTTGGCGATCACATAGTCGATTGCCTCCGGGTTTTTCGGCTGCAGTTTCACGCTGGTCGGGAAACCCGCGCCGCCCAGGCCGACAATACCGGCCTCCTGAACGCGTTTGATAATCTCCTGGTTGGAAAGCTCTTCCGCGCTCAGCCGCTGGGTGTAGTCCGCGAACGGGGTAAACTGCCCGTCGTTGTCAATGACGATGCATTCGGCCATTCCGCCTCCCAGCACGCGGCGCTTTTCAATCGCCTTCACTTTCCCGGAACAGCTGGAATGGACCGGAGCGGAAATGAATCCGTCCGCTTCGGCAAGCAGCTGGCCCACCTTCACCTCATCATTCTTTTTGACCACCGGTTTGGCGGGCTTTCCGATGTGCATGGAAAGCGGGAAAACCATTTCTCCCTTCGGATCGAAGGGACGCAGGCGGCTGTCCCTGCTCAGCCCTTTATGGCCGTCGGGATGAACGCCGCCGCGAAATGTGTTTTTCACTGGAGCCCCACTCCTTTCAGGTTTTTATTTTCTTGGTCACCATAGGCTTTTTTCCAGACCCGGCCTGCCGCGAGGCCCGCCCACAGGCAGGCCAGCGCCGCCAGCAGGTGGCATACATCCGCCGGCCAGCTCTGGATCAGAGAGATCTTTTTCTCGAAGGCCGCGAATTCCATCGCCGCCACGATACCCAGCGCGATCATCACCTGGACAAAGCAGACCAGGGCCTCTTTCCCCCGTTCGCCTTTTTCCAGCCGCTTCAGGCAGACGCAGATCACGATCACCAGTACCACCGCGCAGATCACCTGGTTGGCCCGTACAAAGCCGAGCCACGGCAGGTGGAGCACTTCGCCCCGAAGCATTGCTTCCAGCACAATCTGTCCGCAGCTGTAAAGGATCAGGAACAGGGTGGTCCGTCCGCCGTCCTTCGCCCGGCAGCGGGCAGTGATCCATGCCATCACGCAGGCCCAGATCGCTTCCGGCACAAAGATCGCCCAGCACCATTCCTCATAGTAATTCTGTATTGCGAAGGGGAATCGCTCAAAGAAGCTGTAATCCTCCAGCGCAAACAGGCTGAAACGGTTGGCCAGCTCCGCTTCCTCCGGATCCAGTTCCATCCATTCGGTGTTGAACCAGTCCGAAAGGTTCATGCCAATCCCCTGGTCCTTGCAGACCAGGCCGCAGATAATCCGTCCGGCCGCGATCAGCAGGCAGGTCCCGAGGACCGCGGAATCCATGATCCTGCCGGCCGGCTGCTTTGTGATCTTTCCCGTGAGCCATGCCGCCAGCAGGCCTCCCCCGATGGCGCCCCACAGCAGGAATCCGCCGTCGCCCACACGGAAGATCATTCCGAAATCTTCATTGCCCGCGATCTGGTCAATGATGAACAGGCAGTAACCCAGGCGGGCAAAGAGAAAGCACAGCGGCACCGCCAGCAGTGCGAACCAGCCGGCGGTTTCCTTCTTCAGACCCGCTTTTTTCATCTTCCACGCCGTCAGCAGCAGTGCGCCGAGGGTCGGCAGGATCATCAGCAGGCCGAAGGGATACAGGGTCAGCGGACCCAGTGTGATCGGTTCCATTTCTTATTCCTCCGCGGAAGCGAAGTAGATGATATCCGTAATTTCCCGCAGGCCGGGAGTCTTGCAGATCCGCTTGTTCTTCATGATCAGGTTCGTGGATCCGCCGCCGTCAAAGTTGTAGGCGATTTTCGCGTCCGGAACATTCTCGGCGATATAGGCCGCGAATTCATCCAGCGTCAGCCCGGCGGAGCTGTCCGTTTTGCCGAACGCTTCCACAATGACGTATTCCAGCGGGCCGGTCTGCACCAGGGCAATCCGCTGCTGGGGATACTTCCACTGGTACATGCCCTGCCTGGCCGCCTCAGAAGCGGAAATATCCTGGGCAACGCCGTCCACCACCAGCACCGGGCCGAGGTTGAAGGCATCCAGGATCGTGCGGCCCTGCGGTTCCAGTTCGTCGGCGATAAAGGCCTTCACCTTTTCTGTCGTGGCGGAAGGAATTACGTGGAAGTCTCCCTCGCTGTCAACGATCAGCATGTCGAAGATCCTGCCGCGCTTGTTATCCGTCGCGTCCCGCAGGAATTCACCCTGCCGGACCACATAGCCCACATCGTTTTCATATTTGAAAAAGTCGCCGTTCATGGCCACGATCGCGTTCTTGCTCTTGGCGATATCCTCGCCTTTGGCCTGCCCGCGGCCGCTGTAGGTATCCTTGCTCACTGCCGTGCGCAGCTGGGAAGGATCCTTGATTTTAATCCGGATAATCCAGGTTTCATGCTTGACGTTTTTGCCCTTGACCTTGGTGGTAACCGATCCTTTTTCGGAAGTCACCTCAATGGTGGAATCCTTGTAGCCGACAGCGGTCTTTCCGTCCATCGTCCAGTTTTCATCCTTGGGTTTCGTACCGCCCTGGGTAAAGTCCAGCGGCAGCTTTCCGCCTTCGGCGATGGAAGGGCTGGACAGGCCCAGGGCCAGCGCGGCCAGCATCAGTACGGCGATAATCCAGCGGACAACATTGTGTTTCATGGCTTTTCCTCCTTATTCAGCGGCATCTGCCGGTACAATTTCAAACGGATCATCCTTTGTACCGGTTCCGGATACGATCCGGTAGCTTCCCTGGGCCAGGTACAGGGCCGGCCGGACACCTTCATTGTCCCGGCCGCACTCGATATGCCCGAGCTGTCCGCCGTCCTTGATGCAGTTGGGATGTCCCTTGTCCGCTTTGGATACGGAGCGGGTCCAGTACGGACTGCAGGCGCCGTATTTTGCCTGGAATACGTACAGCCGTTTTTCCTCCACCGTGATGTTGGCGGTGTTTGTGGCGTTGCGGATCTTCGCCCTGGGATCGGGATACTCATCCTTCGGATAGCCGTTGTTCTCGATCGCCCATTCCGTTCCCCAGGCCCGGGCGGAGCTTTTTTCCAGCTCGCTCCTGGGCGGGGTTCCCTTTCCGCTCCAGGTGCCCAGGCCGATTGACTTGTCCTGCATATCCTGCCGGGTGATCAGGAAAACTTTCCCGAAGTCCTCGCAGGGAAGCAGCATGCCCATTTCCTCTTCCGTGAAGGCTTCCTCCGCGAAAGTGGTGTTCAGGTAGCTGCACAGTTCCGTTTTTGCGAAGTCGCCCTTGGATTTCGCGTATTCACCCCGGTTGGTATGCATGGCCCGGGCAAACAGGATATATTCGCTGAGCAGGTAGGCTTTTTCATCGTCCGTGGTCAGCACCCGCCAGAGGATCGGCTCAACCCCGCCGTCCGCGGTCTGCGGATAGCGGCCCAGCCGCAGGTATACATAACCGTCTTCCTTGCTGTAGCCGCGCAGCGCGTCTTCAGCGGAGGCGCAGGTGAACAGCAGGACCAGCGATGCTGCCAGCGCCAGGAGTCTTCCCCATTTCCGTCCGTTCATTTTGGTTCCTTTCAGCATATTTATTCAATGTAAGATTATACCATCTTTGCTCTGTTTTGCATAGGGGAAATCCTGTTTTTTCCGGTGGAGGCCGCAGGCTTTTCCGGTTATTTCCAAACATTGACATTATGGTTTCCGGAGAGTAAAATAGACGGGTAGCGTGACGTTTACATTACCATATGATGACAATCCAAAGGGCGGTTTGATCATGGCCAACGAGAAGAAACAGTACCGGATCGCGTTTTTAACCGTGGACTGGAATTACGAGCTGGTTGAAAACACCCTTCATGGTTTACAGAAATATACCGTGGATCATCCTGATGTTCAGATCTGTGTGTTCGACTGTTTCGGAAAAGACCTGGGAAACGATAAGGATAAAAGTGAATATGCCATTTTCAGGCTGCCTGACCTGTCCACCTTCGACGGCATGATCGTTCAGAGCAACCAGATCGTCCTGAAGGAAGCGCGCCACGAGGTTGAGCGCATGATCGCCGCGTCCGGCATTCCGGCTGTTTCCATCGGCTGCGAAATGGCCGGCTGCCCGATGGTCTACTTTGACAACCGCCGGGCCCAGTATGATATGACGGAACATTTCATTCTTGAGCACGGGGCCCGCCGCATCGTTTACCTGACCGGCAACATGGATAACGGCTGCCAGGAGGGCCATGAACGCCTGGACGGTTTCCTGGCCGCCTGCCGGGACAACCTGGTGCCGGAGGAAAATATCGAAGTCATCCGCTGCACCTGGCGGACCAGCGACGGCGCGAACGTCGCGCGCATGTGGAAGCGGGAAGGCTTTCCCCTGCCGGATGCGTTTATCTGTGCCAACGATGAAATGGCCCTCGGCCTGATGGAAGTGCTGCAGGAAAGCGGTGTCCGGATCCCGCGGGATGTGCTTGTCTGCGGCTTTGATAACCTCTCAAGCGCGGAGCTGTCCAGCCCCCGCCTGACCACCGTGCATACCGATCACAGCAAACTGGATTATTACGCCGCGGACGTCCTGATGAACATCATCCGCGGCGCGGAAAAGAAGGACCATTATACTTTTGATTATGACCTGATCTGCTCCGAATCCTGCGGCTGCCACAATGTGCCCCGCCGCGGCCTGATCCGCGATCTGTATTTCCAGCAGATGCGCTTCCTCCGTTCCTTCTATGTGGAGCAGGACAGGATGGCCGAAGAGCTGTTCGAAGCCGGCGATCTGCAGGATCTTATGCAGATCATCAGCAAAAGCCACTCCATCTTCGGCTGTGACAATATCTATCTGTGTGTCAACGAATACTGCCTGGAAAACTACGACAAGAGCATGTGGCCGGACCGGGCTGAGCATTTTGACAAGACCATGGTTCTTTCAGCCTGTTGTTCTGGGCATTGCGAAAACAGCGAGGATTTCATCCGTTTCCCCACCCGGGACCTGCTGCCCGCGGAGCTGATAGCGAAAGAGCCGTTCCTGATCTTCTACCCCCTGCACTACAACACTTATTCCATCGGCTATATCGCCCTGAACGGAATCTGTGCCGCGGCCAAGCTCAATCTGCATGAAAGCATCCTCAATTTCCTGGAAATCGCGATCGAAAACGTGCGGAAAAAGAGCCTGCTTCACAATCTGAATGAAACCCTGGACGATCTGTATGTCCACGACGCGCTCACCGGGCTCTACAACCGTTTCGGCCTGTCCCGCTACGGCCAGCATTACTATGATGATATCCTTGCGGCCGATGGTTCAGTCCAGGTCGTGTTTATCGATATGGATGACATGAAATCCATCAACGACAGGTTCGGTCATGACGCGGGCGACACAGCCCTGCGGGCCGCCGCGCGTGTTCTCCGGGAGAACTGCAGCGACAGGGCTTTCATCATGCGGTACGGCGGCGACGAGTTCATCATCATCGACACCGGCAGGAAAGAGCATCTGTATGAAGACATCTGCCGGGCCGCGGATGCTTACAACCGTACTTCCGGGATGCCGTTTAGGCTGGGCTTCTCCGCCGGCGTCATCCGCGCGGATGTGACAGAAAGGGAACCGGTCGATGACTGCATCCGGAAAGCGGATACCCTGATGTACGAAGTCAAGCAGCAGAAAAAGAAATCTCCGGCAAGATAAGCGCCGGAGATTTTCATTTGCCGTGCGGATCAGTCTTTCCGGATGGATGTGTCGCCGTCCTGGCATCTGAAATAAACTTTATACTTTTCCAGTTTCACTCCGTCCTTGGCAAACAGTTCGTCGATGGTCAGCGGCATATAGCCCTGCTCCTCCAGGTAACGGACAATCAGTTTGGTCGATGCCGGGGTGTTTGGTTTGATATCGTGGCAGAGGATGATATCCCCGTCCTGCAGCTTGTTCTTTACCTTCTGCAGCACCTGGGAGCTTTTGATCCCGCGCCAGTCATAGGTGTCAAGGCTCCACTGGATATAAGCCCATCCGACCTTGACCTCGACCATCCGGGGATAGCGCCCGCCGGGTACGCGGTCGTAGCGGACCGGGATGCCGATGGACTTGATCATCGCGGTGTTCACCTTTTCCGGCATCCTGCGCAGGGCGGAATCGGAAGACTTGAGGACGTTTCCGTGATGCCAGTTGTGGGAGCCGATCGCGTGGCCGTTATCATGTTCCCGCTGTACCAGGAAGCGGTTGTCCTTGATCCGGTTTCCCACCACAAAAAACGTTCCCCTCGCGCCCGTTTCCATCAGGGCGTCCAGCACCTTCGGCGTGTTCGTAACGGTCGGCCCGTCATCGAAGGTCAGCGCGCAGGTCTTGTAATAGGCCAGGTTGTTGGTTTCCGTCTGCGCCTGCTCGGTCATCATTTCCCGGATTTCCGGATAGAAAAGCGTTACTTCCATCAGGGTATAGTATTCCGGATACAGGGTTTCCGCTGGATAATGCAGCACCAGGGACATGCCGTGGAGGCTGAATTCCGCTTCTTCCAGGGCTTCCCGCGTGCAAAGGCTGTCCAGCTTTTCCGCGTCTGGTTCCTCTTCCGGCCAGTAAGCGGTCAGCGTTTCCCGGACGCGTTCGCTCAGCATGGTCCAGGCCGACTCGTCGTCAAACACATCTGTCAGCATGATCCGTTCGCCGGTTTCCATGTCATAGGTCCGGGTGGTAAAAACCTGCATGGTCAGCTTCTGGTGATATGTAATCCTGGCCTGGACCACAAAGCTCATCCAGTGCAGGCCCGTCCGGCTGTAGCGGATTTCCACATCAAGCCTGCTGTTCCGTTTGCCGTTGTTGCCGGCAGGTTTCAGCGTCGGGGCATATTCTTCCGCCCATGCGTCCGCAATCGCGTTGATTTCCTCTGTTACGGCCGGATGTGCCGTCTCCACATGCCAGACCTTTACCTGGGATTTATTCTTCTGGGTTGTCAGTTTTGCCTCATTGGTCACCTTATGGCATTCCTGGAGGGTTTCAGCGCCTGAAAAAGAGCAGGCGGACAGCAGCAGCAGGCATACCAGCAGCGCTGTCATGATCCGTTTGAGTCTCATCCTGTCCTTCCCCTCCTTCCGAAAAAAAGTGATGCTTTATTATATGCAAAACAAATCCTCCGCGCAAGAAGCCGGTTCAGCATGGCAAAAAAAGGAACAGAAACGACCAAATTCTCACTTCTCATTCCATAGGTTTCAGAGTATAATATTTGCGTCGGAATCGTTCTCGACCGTTAGAGGGAGGTTCGTCATGACAGATTTTGTCAGCACGTGGAACAAAGATTCTTTTCTGACATATCCCGTGGGGCCGCTTGGCCTCATTGCGATGCCCGGCACAGAAGAAATCGGCCAGAAGGTCAACAGCTGGCTGAAAAAGTGGCAGGATCATACCGAGGAATCCATGCCCGGTGATATGAGCACAACACCCGGAGCCGAAAGGCAGGACTTTCTGATCGAGGTCACCTGTCCCCGTTTTGGAAACGGAGAAGCCAAGGGCATGATCAAGGAAAGTATCCGCGGCTACGATATGTATATTCTCTGCGACCCCGGCGCCTACAATGTAGAATATAAAATGTTCGGGCAGACAATTCCCATGAGCCCGGACGAGCATTTCGCGAACCTGAAGCGTATTATCGCCGCCATGGGCGGCAAAGCCAAGCGGGTGACCGTGATCATGCCCATGCTGTACGAGGGCCGGCAGCACCGCCGCGCTTCCCGTGAAAGCCTGGACTGCGCCATGGCCCTTCAGGAACTGGAAAATATGGGCGTCAGCAATATCATCACCTTTGACGCGCATGATCCCCGGGTGCAGAACGCCATACCCACCACCGGTTTTGAAAGCATCATGCCCAGTTACCAGATTTTCAAGGCCCTGCTCAAGCGGGACAAAACCCTGAAAATCGATAAAGATCACATGATGATCGTCTCTCCCGATGAAGGCGCAATCGACCGGAACATCTTCTACGCCTCCGTGCTGGGGCTGGATATGGGTCTGTTCTACAAGCGCCGGGATTATACCCGCATTGTGAACGGCCGCAATCCCATTGTTGCCCATGAGTATCTGGGCGACAGCGTTGAGGGCAAGGATGTCTTTGTGGCAGACGATATGATTTCCAGTGGTGAAAGCATCATTGACCTGGCCCGGGAGCTGAAAAAACGCAAGGCCAGCCGCATCTTTGCCGGCGCCACTTTCGCCCTGTTCACCAACGGAATTGACTCCTTTGAGAAAGCCTACCGCGAAGGGATCATCGACCGGGTCATTTCCACCAACCTGACTTACCGGAAGCCGGAGCTGTTCGAGACCGAGTGGTTCGTTGAGGCGGATATGAGCAAATATATCTCCTATATCATCGCCACCCTGAACCATGACCGCAGCCTCAGCCGGCTCCTGAATCCCTACGACAGGATCCATGCGCTGATCAAGCGCTACAATAACGAACAGATGGCAGCCGGCATTCGCCTGGTGTAATCAAAGCAGACTGAAATACGCTCCGGGGTCAGGCCCCGGAGCGCTTTGTTATGCCTCTTTTACTGTTCGATTGAATCGATCATGGCCAGTTTAACCGTCATGTCCAGGTACTCACCCTGGGTGGAGGCAGGCAGGCCTTTTTCGGAGATCTTCGCGGAGCGGAAAACCTTCACCGCGGCCTCGTCGCCTTCCTTCAGTTTGCCGACGATTTCAATCTCTTCGCTCGTGTTGGTGATCACCTGTCCGTTCACTTCGACGATGATATCGCCAACCTTCAGTCCGGCCTTTTCAGCGGGGCTTCCCTCTTCCACCGCGCTGATCAGGACGCCCCTGGGCAGCTGTCCTCTCGTATCACTCAGCGTGCTGATGGTAATACCCATCCGGGGCTTGCCGGACAGATCGCCGGTGTTTTCCTGCTTTTCCCCGGTCTGGTCTTCCTTTTTCTCTTCAACCTGCTCCTCGCCGTTCAGCGCCCTGGCAATCACGTCCTTGGCGTCATTGATCGGGATGCACATGCCGATGCTTTCCACGGTAGCGTTGCCGCTGTAACGGGAGCCGGTATACTTCAGGGTCGGGATGCCGACCAGCTGCCCGGCCGTGTTGAACATGCCGCCGCCGCTGTTGCCGCTGTTGATGGCCGCGTCGGTCTGGATCATGCTGTTGACCACTTTGGTGCTGCGGCCGTATTTGTCCAGGGTGCTGCCGTCACCGGGAATCTCCCGGTTAATGCCGGAAACGATGCCTGCGGTCGCGGTTCCGGTAAATCCGATCGGATTGCCGATATTCACAACCCAGTCGCCGATTTCCAGGTTATCGCTGTCGCCGATTTCCACCGGTTCCAGCGGCAGGCCGGGAACCTTCAGCACCGCCACGTCCTTGTCTTCATCGTAAGCGGCAACCGTCGCGTCATACAGGTTGTTCTCATCCCCGCCGATGGAAATCTTCAGGCTGTGGGCGTTTTCCACCACATGGTAGTTGGTCAGCACAAACTCCTTGGCAATCACCACGCCGGATCCGCTGCCGTACTTGACTTCCTCATTGTTCTCCGGCTGATTGTATCCGTAGCCGTTTCCGCGGCCGTTCCCGTATCCGCCGAAATAGCTCCAGGGGAAATAATCATATCCGCCGCCGTAATTATTCACGATCTGGTAATTGTTCACACCAACCACACTGCCGCGAACCTTGGCGATCGCTTCCGTAAAAGGAGATGTAAGCACAACCTTCTCCTCAGCGACAGCTGCCGGCTGCGTGGAGCCGATCACGGTCCCTGCCAGTACGCAGACCAGTGCCAGGGCGACAATGCCCATCACTTTTTTATTCAGGATCTTTTTCATCTCAAAAACCTCCTTTCCGGTTTTCGAGGTGAGTATATCATCCGTTTTTGTCCGCAATATGAACGCAAAATGAACAATACATATTATTCCCGTTTCCCTGATCGTTATCATGATGAATTTTTGAGCAACTGTCAAAATGCAGTAAGCACCATGACAACAGCAAATATAAAATGATGAATTATGAATTGTGAATGATGAATTCGGTATCAGCCCAGCCCTTTTTCCGCCAGCCCGATGTTGTACATGAACTCTCCGGCCCAGTAAATCGTGCCGGCAACTGTTTCCACCTGTTCTCCCTCAAAGAAGAACCGGACTTTCTTGACTCCCGTATTCTTGCACAGGGTGTTTACCATACTGTAGCAGATCAGCGTTTCCGCTTCCTTTCCCTGTGCCTGTATTTCCGCCCGGAAGCTCTCGCTCAGGTTGACCACCAGCGTGTCTCCCTCTGCGGCAACACCGAGGATATCATCCTCATGCACCCCGGCCGGCATCGTGGCAATAATGCCCTCTTCCAGTTCCGTCGCGTCCGGTCCTTCCATCAGTGCGCACAGCTGGTAGCGCGGACTGTCCGTATTCCTGCGGGCAACAGGCCTTTCGCATTCGCAGAGAATGCCGTTGCGGGCAAAATATACGGTTACGCTGCTTGTCAGGAACGGCTCCACCATGGCGCGGGTCACCAGTCCTCCCAGGGCTGTCAGCGCATCGAAACGCTCTGTCTTCAGCTCCGTAACCGGTGTATCGCCGATCCGGATACTGACCGCTCCGACGCCCGGAATAAAGGTGGTCAGCGTATAGGTCATGGCCGCCGCGAAGCAGGCCATATCCGTTTTTCCTTCCTTCAGAAGCGCCGGCGCGTCTTCCCGCAGGCTCAGGGTAATCAGCCTGGTCCCGTCTTCCAGTTCACTCGCCACCGGCTCATGAATCAGCAGGCCCCTCAGGTCCGGAAAATCCTGTCCGCCCGCCATGCTGCGCCTGACGTCGCTCACGGCCCCGATCAGGCCGGATGCCATCTGGGCAGGCGTCTGTCCGTCAAAGTTCACCATCCGGATCGTGCAGGCCACGCCGCGGCTGTCCGCCAGGGGATAATACAGCGTCGCCAGGGAATTCAGCGGCGTTTTGCTCTGGTCCTGCCCGACGGGAGTCCGTTTCGCTTCCATCTGCTCCCAAAGTACCGGGATATTTTCGCCGGGATGGGCAATCAGCGTTCCCATGGGCAGGTTTCCCGTGATATCCAGCGCCACGCTCCGGTCGTTCACCAGCACATTGACACTGTTGATGTCGTTCAGTTCGCACAGCGTTGTTGAAAGGGCGATACAGGTTTTATAGTACTCGCTGGAGCTCATCTGCAGCGCGGAAGCGGTCAGGTTGACGGTGCAAACCCCGCCGCTGATCTCAATCGGGTGGGCCCCGTACAGGTCCAGCGGGCGGCTTCCGCCCAGTTTCCGTGCCTCCTCGTCTCCCTGGAAGGCGATCATCTGCCGCACGATCATTTCCGTCGTATCGATCAGGTTCGCCGGTTCAATGACCGTTGTGCGTGAAACCAGGTGAAGCCCGTCGGCAGACGGAAAATAGAGTTTGTATTCTCCCCCTCCGGAAATGATGCCGTCCCCGTCCGGCGCGGTAAACCTGGCCTCAGCGGGCGGCAGCGTGGGCGGCGGCGCGCTTTCTTCCTGCGGGAGTTTCACCGCGCAGCCGGTCAGCCCTGCCAGCAGGCAAAGCATTAGCAGCAGGCAGAGTGCTTTTTGTTTCATCATGCTGCTCCTCCCTGCGGAAAGGTTACGATAAACTCCGAGCCTTTTCCGGCTTCACTGTGTACGGTGATCGTTCCGTCATGCATCTTGACCATCTGCCTGACAATGCTCAGGCCCAGGCCGGTACCTCCGGTTTCCCGGCTCCTGGCTTTATCCACCCGGTAAAAGCGTTCGAAAATATGCTCCTGGTCCTCCGGCGGGATGCCGATACCGTTGTCACGCACCCGCCATACCAGGCT
>Ga0265298_10004833_pt1 | contig 17091 bp, 16 predicted proteins | sample AusTroGonzalo_MG_3_FD_193486 | JGI IMG/M metagenome (GOLD analysis project Ga0265298, IMG submission 193486) | Bovine rumen microbial communities from tropical cattle in Woodstock, Queensland, Australia - Gonzalo_01 | ecosystem: Host-associated > Mammals > Digestive system > Stomach > Rumen ... | reverse complement strand
CACCCTCACCATCGCCGACGGCGGACAACTCATCCACAGCAACGCCGTGAACGCTACCCTGCAAAAGGAAATCGTGGGCTTCGGCAACGACAACAGCGTGCCTACTGGCTGGTACACCATCGCCTCGCCACTCGCCGAAAATTTCACTCCCACGGATGACATGCTGACAGAGGTCTACGACCTTTACTATTACGACGAACCTAACGCTTTGTGGAAGAATCACAAGCAAAACAGTTTCGTCATCGAGCCGCAAAAGGGCTACCTCTATGCCAACAGCAACAACAAGACCTTGGCCTTCACAGGTGAAATGCAAGCCACCACCAACACGGTTACGGTGCCATTGAGCTACTTGGCGGATGGCAACCTGAAAGGCTACAACCTCGTGGGCAACCCGTTCACTTGCAATGTCACAGGCGACATCACCCTCGGAGGTGCTGCACTCACATCCTATTACATTGCGGATGGTAGCGTTACCAATGAAGGTGCAAATCTTATCGCATGCAACATCGTCGATAGAGCCATCAAGCCTGGCGAAGGCTTCTTCGTGCAGGCCACGGCTGCAAATCAAGATTTGGTGTTCAATCCCGCCGCCAAAGGCGAGGCCGCCACAAAGCCTGCTTTTATCTGCATCGAGTCTGGCAACGACAGCTTCATGGACCGCGCATACGTGCAGATTGGCCACGGAAACACGCTGCGCAAGATGAGCCTCAACGACAACACCGCCAAGGTTTACGTGATGGACGACGGCAAGGACTACGCCGCAGCCACTATCGAGGCTGCCGTTGGCGAGATGCCCGTCCACTTCAAGGCCGCCAAGAACGATACTTATACCATCAATGTGAATGCCAAACATATAGATTTGGCTTATCTCCATCTCATCGACAACCTGACCGGCGCGGATGTCGACCTGCTTGAGAATCCGAGTTACACATTCGCCGCCAAGACAACAGACTACGCTTCGCGGTTCCGCCTTGTGTTTTCCAACTGCGGGGACGCAGTTGGCGACAATGATATGCCGTTTGCCTTCATTAACAACGGCAACATCATCGTCAACGGAGAGGGAACATTGCAGGTGATGGATGTGATGGGACACATTGTGTGTCAGGGAGACGCAAGGCATTGCGTCTCTACAGGCGAGATGGCTACTGGTGTTTACGTGTTGCGCCTCATCCAAGGCCAAAACGTGAAGACGCAAAAGATTGTGTTGGAATAATTTGATTGAATGTGATTTGTAACGAAAAATATGCTATTTTTGCAGCCCGATTCAAGCTACGGCCCGAATTGACGTAAAAGTCAGCGGTTTGGATTGAAAATCAAAAGTTTAACCTCCTTGATTGCGGATTTTCGGGACGCAGTCGAGTACAATTTATCTAAAAAAGCATTATGGCAGAAAACGAAAACATCATCAACGAGGCTATGCCCGCACAAGAACTGCCCGTGGAGCAACCTGTTGAACAACCCGCTGAAAAGCCGGTTGAGAAGAAAGTGAAGACCCCAAGACAGAAGCCGGTTCCCGCTGAGGACTTCGATTGGACTTCATCACACAAGAAGTTCGACAACTACACGGCTGACGAACGCAAGAATCTTGAAGAAAAGTATGCAGGCACAATGAACCAAGTCGTTGACCACGAGGTCATTGAGGGCACTGTGGTGGCCATCACCGACCGCGAAGTCGTCGTCAACATCGGGTTCAAGTCGGATGGTGTTATTCCTGTTGCTGAATTCCGCACTAACCCCAACCTGAAGGTGGGCGACAAGGTGGAAGTTTACGTCGAGAACCAAGAAGGCCCCAACGGCCAGCTCGTCCTTTCACACAAGAAGGCCCTCATCCTCAAGTCGTGGGATCGCGTCAACGAGGCTTACGAGAGTGGCGAAATCGTCAACGGTTACGTCAAGAGCCGCACCAAGGGCGGTCTCATCGTCGAGGTGTTTGGCCTCGAAGCCTTCCTGCCCGGTTCGCAGATCGACGTCAAGCCGATTCGCGACTACGACGTGTTTGTCAACAGCGTGATGGAATTCAAAGTCGTGAAGATCAACCAAGAGTTCAAGAACGTGGTTGTGTCTCACAAAGCCCTTATCGAAGACGAGCTTGAAGCCCAGAAGGCCGAAATCATCAGCAAGCTCGAAAAGGGTCAAGTCCTCGAAGGCGTGGTCAAGAACATTACCAGCTATGGTGTGTTCATCGACCTCGGTGGCGTCGACGGTCTCATCCACATCACCGACCTCAGCTGGGGCCGCATCACGCACCCCGAAGAGGTGGTCACCTTGGACGAGAAGATCAAGGTCGTCATCCTCGACTTCGACGACAACAAGAAGCGTATCGCCTTGGGCCTCAAGCAGCTCACACCTCATCCGTGGGATGCTCTTGATGCCGACCTCAAGGTGGGTGACACCGTTAAGGGTAAGGTCGTCGTCATCGCCGACTACGGTGCGTTCGTTGAGATCGCTCCCGGCGTTGAAGGCCTCATCCACGTGTCCGAAATGTCATGGTCACAACACCTCCGCAGCGCTCAGGACTTCCTGAAGGTGGGCGACGAGGTGGAAGCCAAGATCCTCACCCTCGACCGCGAAGAACGCAAGATGAGCCTCGGCATGAAGCAGTTGATGCCCGACCCGTGGGCCAGCATCAACGAGCGTTATCCTGTCGGCTCGAAGCACACCGCCACCGTGCGCAACTTCACTAACTTCGGCATCTTTGTCGAACTGGAAGAAGGCGTCGATGGCCTGATCCACATCAGCGACCTCAGCTGGTCGAAGAAGATCAAGCACCCGGCTGAATTTACCAAGGTTGGCGAGACCATCGAAGTTGTCGTCTTAGACGTCGACCAAGAGAACCGCCGCCTCAGCCTCGGCCACAAGCAACTCGAAGAGAATCCTTGGGACGTGTTTGAGACCGTGTTTACCGTCGGTTCCATGCACCAAGGCACCGTCATCAACGCCTCCGATAAGGGCGTGGTGGTCTCCTTGCCTTACGGCGTCGAAGGCTTCTGCCCCAGCCGCTACATGAAGAAGGAAGACGGCTCCAACGCCAAGGTGGACGACACCCTCGACTTCAAGGTCATCGAGTTCAACAAGGAAAGCAAGAAGATCATCCTTGCCCTCCCCAAGACCGAGGAAGAGAAGGAAGCTCCCGCCAAGAGTACAGAGGACAAGGCTGCTGAGAAGGCCGCCAAGCAAGCCAAGCGTACTGTGAAGCAAATCAATGACAACATTGAGCACAGCACCCTCGGCGACCTCGAGGTCTTAGCCGGCTTGAAGGAAAACCTTGAGAAGCAAGAAAAGGCTCAACAGGGCGAATAAACTTTTAACCTTCAAAATGAAAAAAGGGCGTGAAATCACGCCCTTTTTTCATTTATTTGTTCTTTACGTAATCATTCATCTTGTTCTTGCCCCAAATCACCTCCATGATTTTGAGGGATTCGTGCACATCCATGTTGCCTCGGGCTTCGAGGTTGCGCTGGATGAAGACGCAATCAGTGAGTTCGGCATTGTCACAAACGATGTCACGGGCGAGAACATCGCAAGTGGGCGCACCGCAAATGCCGCAGTCGGTCTGGGGCAGACGGGCACGGTATCCGTCGATTTTTTTCATCTTTTCCAAGGCTACGGCAATGTTGTCGTCCAAAACCAGCATGGAACGTGGCTTGATTTCACCCACTTTCAAATGGCGCATCAGGTAGTTGCTCTCTTCTTCCAGTTCGTGGTCTTTGGTCTGCTCGCCCTTGCGTTCGCGGTCGGCTATCTTGCGGGCACGACCGAACACGCGCTCGCAAATGAGGAAACGGTTATCGCAGGTCAAGATGCCACCCGGACAACTTTGGTCGCATGCTCGCAGCTCGAGGAAGTCGACGTCTTCAATCTCTTCGTTCTCAATCTTTTCAAGAAACTCGATGACGTTATGTATTTCATCGATGGAGTAGGAGTGTTGAGCTGACGACAGGCGGCGTTCGCCGTTGGTCAATGAGGTCAGCACACCGTCGGCTGAAAGTTGCGAAACGGGTAGTTTCTGCTCCTTGTAGCTGTGTCCCTGCTTCTTGATTTCCTTGTAGACGCGGTTGTAGAGCGAGTCCATGTTGATGACGCCGTCGACTAATGACTTATCTTCTCCTACCGGAAGTTTCACTGCGGCAATCTTGGCAGCACAAGGAGTGATATAGAAAATGCCTATCTGGTCGTCTTTCAGTTGCATTTCGGCTTTGATTTTGCGGCGGATATACATCGCTGTGATGTCGATGGGGGCGCGCAAGGGGATGAGGTTCTCGGTCAGCCCAGGGAATTTCACCTGAATGAGGCGCACGATGGCCGGACAGAAGGTCGAGATGAGCGGACGGATGTCAGGATTCTCGGCGGCGTATTTGTTCTTGGCCGCAGTATAAATAGGTATGGAAGACTCCGCCTCGATGATGTGTGTGAATCCTAACTCCTTCAATATGCTGTAGATGCGCGACACGGTGATGTCGTTGGGGAACTGTCCGAAGAAGACAGCCGGGATGAGAGCCACACGAACGGGATAGTTGAAGATGGACTCGAAGTCGTCTTGCTCGATATAGATGGATCGGGTAGGGCACACCTTGAAGCAGTTGCCGCAATCGACGCAACGGTCGGGTATGAGGACGGCTTTGCCGTCGCGTACACGCAATGCCTCGGTGGGGCAGATTTTCATGCAGCGCGAACAACCGATGCAAGAGTCTTCATCTATCTTTAAGGCGTGGAAGAAAGGTGTCTTTTCCATAGTTGTCAGTTATTAGTTGTTCAGTTGTCAATGGTATGGCTATCACATCGTGGCAGCCGTTGTTTTGTAGGGGCGGACCCCATGTGTCCGCCCTTGCTGGGACGCATCACATGCATCCAAAAAATCATGCGAAATTGACCTCCATCTCAACGGTCGTACCCACGCCAACGGTGGATTGTACGTTGAGCTTGTCAACGTTCTTCTGTATATTCGGTAAGCCCATGCCCGCGCCAAAGCCCATGTTGCGAACCTCGGGCGAGGCGGTGGAGTGGCCTTCCTGCATGGCCCAGTCAATGTCGGGGATGCCCGGGCCTGTATCAACCACCTTCAAAGTGATTTTGTTCGGTTCGATGTCGGCGTAGATGGTACCGCCGTAGGCATGTGCGATGGCGTTCACCTCAGCTTCGTAAAGTGCAACAACCACCCGCTTCACGATTTGCGGGCTGACGTTGAGTTGCTTCAAGGTCTTCTTGATGGCGCTCGATGCGGCTCCGGCGTTCACAAAGTCCGCTTCATATACTTGGTATTCTAAGTGCATGGCATTCGTTTTTGGTTTGACATCAGAAAATGGGTTGCATACCCGCGTTGAAGAGCAGTCCGCAGGCCTTGAACATGGAGAAGTCGCTTTCCATGACCACCATGCCTTCGTCCTCGGCTTCCTCGATCATCTCCTCGGAGGCTTTCTTCTTGCGCACGAGAACGATAATGTCGAGGTTGCCCATCTCGCAAGTGCGGATGGTTTGCATATTACACAATCCAGTCAAAATGACGGGGTTATAATCGCCCAAGGTAAGCACGTCGCTCATCAAGTCTGAGGCGAAAGCGGTCTCATGTTCCTCGTCCAAGCGGTCGTGGCCGCAAAGCACCTTGGCGTTCAAAAGTTCAGATATTTCTCTGAGTTTCATTTTATTGTTACGTTGTTGATGGTTTAATCGTTTAATTGTTGGTTTAATCTGCCACAAAAGTAAGCCTTTTTTTGATTATGAAGGCGGAAAGAAGGAATTTTGTTGGAAAAATCTCCAAATCCGCTTTGCCTTTCCAATTTCTTTGTAAATTTGCAGCGGTTCTTATGGCGGACTTTGTGCCGCCGACATATTTGAACACGAAGCGTTATGCTCGTCTTGTGTCCGTAAACGTGAGAAATTTGCAGGCAAGTGAGTATAGTGGTTCGCGCGTCATGCGTGGACTGTTATAGTTGCAACTTCCTGCAAGGGTAATTCTCACGACCTACGGACAAAGATGTGGTATATCAGTGCCACGCTTCTTTCATTAATTCGTCCTTTGGGGACTGGAGGACAAATTAAAAAAAAGTAAAATGAACGAGTATGTACAAAAATTCATCGAAAGGAGAAAGCGTGAAGTAGCAAAAGAGAGAAGGAAACTTCTCGCTACAATCCCAGAATTTCAGATCAGAGAGTATTCCAACAACACTGTTATTAACGAGGAATATCCGCTATGGGATGCGGCGAAAAACCAATCTTACAAGATTTCTTCTGTTGATGTTAGCGAAGAGGATTTTGAAGTGATGAAAAAGTATCTATCACAAAACGATGAAGCCAAAACAGAGAATGAAGGGATGGTAAAACCTAGCAATGCTGCTGATAAAACGCTTTCTGTACTTGCAATTATCTGTTTAATTCTATCCTTTGTAGGGTTAATTGTCGGTTTTGTTGGATTTACAGACATCTCATTTTCGTGGTGGGATCCTACTTTATTAATTGTTGGATTTAGTGCGTTTGTTGTGTTACTCATTGAATGGGCAACACTTCGCTTACTTGTCAACATTTCGGTTCGTCTTCGTCAAATCAATAACAATCTTAATAAAACCTTATGAAAAGCGCTTCTTTAGTTGGCCTAATTGGTGTGATTATTCAGGCTCTTCTTAATTTGATATGGTTAATTATACCGTATAGTTCTTTTAATATAAAGTAGAATCTTCAGTATTTCTGCATATCTCTGTATCGGCTACTTCTTTTTGAAGATGTATCAAGTGTATAAAGGAAAATAGTTTCAAGTTCTTTCGAATCTGAAATCCTTGAATATCAGCATTTGCAATGCGAAACAGAAAAGCGGCAAGAGGTCGCGGCATGGTTGTCGCGCCTTTTGTGCTTTTTTTTGCCAAATTCTAGGAAAAGACATCCATATTTGAAAAAATATGTAATTTTGCGCTATAAAAATGAATTTGTGATGGAATCAGTTATTGACACTATAGAAGAAATTGACCTCGCCACGATGCAAGATGAACTAACACCTGAACAGCGTGCTTATTGGCTGAAATCTATTGAGCGCGACAAGCGCAATATGGACAAACCGAAGAAATACATCACTTTGGAACAATTTGGTCAAGAACTGATGGCGGCCGTTAGAAGCAAGATATGATCAAGAAGAAAGTCATATTAAGCGAAACCGTCCGATTGGACATTGGTGCAATTTCCGATTTTATCATCAGCGTTTCACGGCCCGAGCACGCCGAACGGTACACACAGAATTTGTTGGACGAATTAGCGGACTTGAATTATTTGGCCACCATGAGACCCGAATGTCCATGGAAATTGCCAAAACGCTACCATAGCCAAGCCAAAACATTGCCGATATGCAGGCGGAAACTGACGGCTATTTTCCATATTGAAGGTGATTATGTGATTGTTGACAAGATTTTGCCATCGTCGTTGATTACTTACTGAATAGGCAAAACTATTTGCAATTCAGACAAGTCTTGGTTTAAGGATTTTTATTATCTTTGCAAAGCAAATAACAACAATTCAAAACCATCCTTATGCCCTCCAACGAAATCACCATCCGTTCATCCGCTGCCGAGTATTTGACCTATATCGCGGCCACTGGCGACAATCCCCAAAGCATCGAAATGCGCTATGAGGACGAGAATATTTGGCTCACGCAAAAACTTATGGCTGTGCTGTATGATGTTGAAATTCCAACAATTAACTTTCACATTAAAACGATTTTTGACGATGGCGAGTTGGCCGAGGAAGCAACTATTAGAAAATTTCTAATAGTTCAAAATGAAGGGAACAGACAGGTCACAAGAGAAGTCAACCATTATAGCCTTCAGATGATTATCGCTGTTGGTTTCAAGGTGAATAACGAAAGGGCGGTGCGCTTTCGCAAATGGGCCAACCAAATCGTGAAGGACTACACTATTCAAGGCTGGGCGATGGACAAGGAACGGCTCAAAAAATATGGCACCATCCTGACCAAGGACTATTTTGAAAAACAGTTGGAGGTCATTCGAGAGATTCGCCTTTCGGAGCGCCGTTTCTATCAGAAAATCACAGACATATACTCCACAGCCCTCGACTATGACCCGACGGCAAAGACAACGCGCGAGTTTTTCAAGAAGGTGCAGAACAAACTGCATTGGGTCATTCACGGACACACGGCTGCCGAACTGATTTACATCCGTGCCGATGCCGACAAACAAAGGAGTAACATCATCATACCAACATCGTCATATACACAGGCAACAACAATGTGTTTTCATCATTTTGCAGGTCTTTTGTGTAAATCATAACTGGATGATCTATGCGAGATGAATACTTCTTGCAAAAGGCATCCAATGAGGCGTGAGTCTTATATCCCGACGATTTGACCTCGATAGGCACGAGTTTGTTGCCGCGTGAAAGCAAGAAATCAACCTCATAATTGTGCTTGTCGTCTTTCGGGAACGTATGGTAATACAATTGGTTGCCCGCTGCGGCCAACATTTGTGCTACGACATTTTCATAGATATATCCGAGGTTGGCCGCCAACTTGTCTGAAAGCAGTTTCTGATAGATGGTGTTTTCGGTGTAGGCCTTGTCCCAAAAGCAAAGTGTCACGAAAAGCCCCGTGTCGGCCATAAAAACCTTGTAGCGGGTTAAGTCCTTGTTCAACGACATGCCCACCATTGGGTCGGCACAGCGGTAGCAAAACAAAGTGGTCTTGCTGTCGGCAAGGGCTTGCAACATCTCCGACATTTTCTCCTCCGTCTTGTTTCCGACCACAGGATAAGGCTGATAACGAGAAATGTTGCTGCTCAATTGTGCAGGAATGTCTTGGAACAGTTTTTCAATATTGCCACTGGGGTCAATCTTTTGGAAATCATCAAGATAAAGGCGTATGATGTCGCGTTTGGTTTGGTCAACCATGCTCAAGTTGTTGGTTTCCAAATATGCATTGACGGCTTGCGGCATACCACCCACAAGCATATACAGACGGAAATCGAACATGGTTTTGCGGTGCGCTGCACCAAGTGGCCATTTTTTGTCGTAGAATTGCTTTAGCAATTCCATTGTGGCGGTGTCGTCCAAAGCCCACCTAAACTCCTCATAATCCATCGGATAAAGCGTTACACGTTCCTCCTCACTCGGGATGGTGATGTCTTTGGTGTTTTTCTTTATGCTGATAAGCGATCCCGTCTCGATGTAATCGTATCTGCCGTCAGCCACGAGGTATTTGATGGCTTGCCTTGCCCGAGGGCAATTTTGTACCTCGTCAAAGATGATGACGCTTTTGCGCGGATTGAGCACCACATTGTAATGTTGTTGCAACTGAAGGAAAATCTTGTCAAAGTCGGTCAAGTCCTCAAACAAGTTCTTGATACGTTCCGAAGTGTTGTTGAAATCGATAAGGATGTGCGATTCATACTCTTTTTCCGCAAACGAAGCGACTAAAGTCGATTTCCCGACACGCCTTGCACCCTCAATTAAAATGGCTGTTTTGCCTTGTCTTTCGGTTTTCCATTGTAACAATCTGTTGTACAATTTCCGCTTAAAAACCCTGTTCATGTCTATTTCATTGATTTTGTGCGGCAAAAATACAAAAAATGTGCTGACCCCGAAATTTTTTCATCGAAAATTCGAGCTGACCCCGAAATTTTTTCTTTCAAAAATAGGGTTGACCCCGAAATTTATCAATCGTTATAGTGTATCTCCTCCAGATTCTCCTGGATCATTTCCTTCAGGTATTTCATGATGCTGATGTCGGTCATAGGCATTCCGTCCAAGGCTTCCTTGATTTCGTCGGTGTCGAAGACAAACTCGCCGTCGTCGGTGATGTGGGTGTAGATGAAATGGATGTCCTCGTGGGCCGAAAACAGCATCACCAACGAGCCAGCCAAATCGCCCATCGGGGGACGGTCGAGGTGGTCGTGCTGGAACCAGAAGTTCAAAATGGTGCCTTTTCCGACCTCGCTCTCAATCTTCATGCCGCCGCCGCAGTTCTCTGTGTTCATTTTTATGAGCGGCAAGCCGAGACCTACTTTTCGCGTGGTGCGAGAAGTTGTCCAAGGGTCGGTCACCTTGGCCAAAAATTCAGGTGTCATGCCCTTGCCGTTGTCCTTAATGGTGAAGGCGTAGATGTTGTCTTTCAGGCTGTCGCGGATGGTCAGTTCGACAAGGGTGGAGTTGGCCGCCGTCGAGTTTTCCATCAGGTCATAGACGTGTAGTGATAGTTCTTTCATGGTCTATTTTTTTTGACTTCGGGACACATGACTTTTTACCCTGACCGCTGACCCAACCCCAGACACTCTCACTCCCAGTAAAAATGGTCAGGGTCATGGTCGGTGGTCATGGTCAAATGAAAGTCTTGCGTCCAATGTGTAAACTGATGTTGTTCATTTACTTATCCAAAAAGGAGTTGTAGTTTTTCCTTGGGTTCAGTGTCGATATAGCGTCCGTCCTCGCCGTGGAGGGTCTTGCGGAACTCGTCGAAGGTCTTGTCGTACATGTGCAGCACGCAATGCACCTCGCCGATGATGTGCAGGAAGTGGGCATCGCTGCTCTTTGTGAAGTTGAACTTCTTCAAATAGGCGTATTTCTTCAGGAAATCGGGCTTGGTGACGTGCTTCGAGATTTCCAAAGCATCTGCCTTGATGTCAGGTGGCACGAAACCCAACTGGCTCACCAAACTGCTCGCTGGCTTGTTCACATGCGCCGGAACAAACAGCCCGCCGATTTCGTGCACCACGTCATAAAGTTGATCCAAATCGGCATCCAATGCCGACCACAGCAGCCATTCCTCGTCGCCGACCACTTCCTCGTTTTCATCGACAATCAGTTGATAGCCAAATTTTTCCTCGTCAAGTGGAATGTGGGGGAGATGTTCGTCAAGATATTCTTGGAACTTGTCCAATTGCTCGTCGTTCTCGAAATAGGCAAGGGCATGGGCTTCTTCCTGCGTGGTGATTTCTACGCCACCGATGACGAGGATGCCGTTTTCTCGCCCGATTTTTTGGGTCACCTTCACCTGTCGCGTGGTGTTGTGGTCGCAGATGGCGATGACGTCAAGGTGGAGTTTTTTGGCCTGCTCGACGATGGCGGAAGGACTCATATAGAGGTCGCCGCACGGCGAAAGCACCGTGTGCATGTGTAAATCCGCTCTATATGATTTTAATTCCATAATGGTTGGGTTGTAGGGCTGCCGTAATACGACAGCCCTACAGGGCCGTTTTATTCGTGCAATAGGTTATACACCAATCCAGCAATTTCATACGTCGGCAGCGAGGTCTGCAAGATAGGCAAGTCCTCGTCGTTGCTCTGCTCGATGGTCTCGTCGTTGGGCACGAGGTTCTTCACGAGGATGATGCAAGCCAATTCCTTCAGCGAGGCCACGGCCATCACGTTCTTGTGGGTTTGGAGGGTGATCCAGATGTTGCCTTCCATGGCGTTGCCCATCACGTCGCTCAAAAGGTCGGAGATGTAGCACCCATCAATCTCTCTTTCAAGGCCTTTCTCGCCCGATAACACTTTAAGGTTGAGTTTTTCAACTAATTCTTGTACTTTCATTTTCTATTTGTTTTGATTTGAATTCTTGCTCGATTTAAGGACTGCAAATGTAGGAAATATTTTGGATAGAATAATATCTCTTTTCATAAAGTGCAATTTTTATCAAAATCCACCCTGATGGAAGTGCAATTTTGGGAAATTTTCTTCATAAAACGCCGAGAGCACACCTATAAGGCGTGCTCCCGGACAACGACTCAAAACAAAATTTTATTAAAACGCTGTCATTAGCTTTACTGTGTTGAAGATAGTCTTCTCCTTGGCTTCGTTGCCGTATTTGTCCACATCGACGACGTTGCGCGGGCTATGGGTGATGCACACAGGACCGTTCAAGCAGCCGCCGTCGCAGGCCATGCCCTCGAAGAAATTCTCGGTGGCCTTGTTGAATTTCAGTTTGGTCAAAACGGCTTTACATTCGGCGATACCGTTCATGGCGATGGGCTTCACGCCTTCCACGCCCATTTCCTTGGCCACGTCGGCGATGCCTTGGGCGATGCCGCCCGACTTGGCGAAGATGCGCCCGTAGTAGGAAGCATTGTTCAGTTCGGAGTCTTCCATCTGCGTGGTATCGATGCCGCGAGCATCAACAAAGGCTTGCAGTTCCTCAAACGACATGACGCTGTCGATGGCACCGCCGGTCTTTTCGAGGCGATATTCCATCTTCTTCGAGGTGCAAGGACCTATGAAGATGACCTTGGCCGTGGGGTCGGTTTTCTTGATGAGGCGGGCGGTTTCCACCATGGGCGACACCGAAGTGGAGATGTATTGCGCCAGTTCGGGAAAGTTTTTCTCCACAAACGAAACGAATGAAGGACAGCACGAGGTGGTCATCAACTTCTTCTCGTTCCATTCGTGCGCCTCGCGATAAAGGGTGATGTCTGCGCCGAGGGCGGCTTCCACGACGTGATGGAAGCCAAGTTTCTTGATGGCCGTCACCACTTGCGTGACGCGCCCGAAACGGCATTGGCTGACGATGGCTGGCGCAATGACGGCGTACACCTTGTACTTGGTGTTGTTCTCCGACTTCTTCAAAATGTCGATAATGTCGAGGATCAGCGACTTGTCGGAGATGGCACCGAAGGGGCATTTATAGACGCAGGCGCCGCACGAAATGCACTTCTCATTGTCGATTTTGGCCTTTTTGTTCTCGTCAATGGAGATGGCCTTCACCTTGCAGCTCACCATGCAAGGGCGGTGCTGTAGGATGATGGCGGAGTAGGGGCAGGCTTGGGTGCATTTGCCGCACTCGATGCACTTGTCCTTATCGACGGTGGCGCGGTGGTTCACGATGGTGATGGCGTCTTTGGGACATACTTCTTTGCAGCTGTGTACCATGCAGCCACGGCAGGCGGGCGTGACATAGACGCCGTCAATCGGGCATTCGTCGCAGGCGCTGTCGATGACCTCGATGACGTTGGGGTTGCTCTTGTCGCCGCCCATCGCCATCTGGATGCGGTCTTGCATGATGGCGCGTTCCTTATAGATACAGCAGCGCGTTTCGGCTTTCGGTCCGGGACTGAGCAGCTTGGGCACTTCCATATAGACGTTCTCCAATCCGCCCTCGTAGGCCCGACGGATCACCTCCTTAAGTACGTTATATTTAATGAGTTGTACGTTGGTGTCAAAAATCCTTTGTGAGTTCATCTTGTTTTGGGTTAAGGGGTTCAATAATAATTCAACTCTACGATTTTGCCCACTTTGCGCAGGTCGGCGGCAATCTTCTCCACGATTTTCATCTTCATCGTCGTATCAATGGGCAGTCCTTGGTGGGCCACATTGACGCTTTGCCCAACGAAAAAGGTGATGTGCGTGGCGCGTTCAAAGAGGTAGTCGGCGAGAAGCGAAGCACCGTCTTTTTTAGTGAAAGTCTTGGGCGTGAGGTCGGTGATGGAGATGTATTTCTCCAACATTTGCATCAGCCTGCGCAGCGTGAGTACACCCTCGGTGGTCAGATCGACGCCTTTGATGTAGCCGATGGGAGGCACGTCTTTGTCGGGGAAGTCGAAGCTGGTTTTCAGTTCGGTTTTCAGGTGGCGTGCCACGATGGTGGAGCTTGTGCCGCCGCAAACGATTTTCTTCGACGGCCCTTCCAAGAAATGCTCGATGTAGTAGTCGTCCTTCTCCTTATCGACGGGTGGCCCCACCATGATATTGACATCCAGTCGTTTGCGTATTTTGACGGCGGCTACGGTGGTGTCGTCGCCAGGCTTGTCAGCATAGAGATCGTTGCAAGCCGAAGCCAAAAGGCAAGCCACGGCGCGGGCGGACATGGAGCGTTTGATGTTGGCATCCAAGTGCTTCATGATTTGGTCGCGCTCCCAGCCGAAGTTGAGGATTTGCCCGATGCCGGCATGGATGGTGCCGTCGGACATGACGATGATGATGTCGTCTTCTTCAAGGTTCAATTCGGTGCGAAACACCTTCTTGCCGCACACATCGAGTTGGGTTCGGTCGAAGTTCTTGCATTGGCCACGATGGTAGTAGATAGCCTCGGGGTTGTCGAATTCGAACATCACGCCCTTGCCCTCGGTATCGACGTGGATGATGGAGAAGGTGGAGTAGGCCACGCCGCGCTCTTGGCACACGGGAAGTGTCTGGATGATGGTCTCGACGCATTCATAAATGTCGATGTCGTTGGCGGCCATCGTACAGAGGATTTTGGAGGTGAGCGTGGAGAGGATGTTGGCCTTCACGCCGCTGCCCAAACCGTCGGCAAGGACGAGGGTGGTGTAGTCGCCCTTCACGGTGCTGGCCACATTGTCGCCGCACAGTTCTTCGCCCACATGGTTGAGCGAGGTGCATCCCGATTCTAAGCAGAGTTCCATCAGTTCGTCTTGTTTTCTTCGGTTAGGGTTTTCTTAAGTTTTAGCAAAGCCACCTTGGTTTCGGCGGTCGTTTCGCCCAAAAGCGATGCAATTTCCTGTGCCACACGCATTTGCTTCTTGATGACCTCATCGGTAGTGGTCAAAGTTTCCATTTTCACCTTCATGATGCGGTTCTCGTAATCGACGGTTTCGGTAACGTCTTTCAGTATGCCGAAGATGACGTTTTGTCCGGCCAAATAGTTGATGGACATGTCGATGTATTTCCCTGTGGCGGGTATGTGCATCTGCTTGCAGTTGATGTGCTTCTTCTGTGTATAGGCGTTGTAGAAGTCGATGGGGCTGAAGAAGTCCACGGCGGGCCTGCCTTTGGTGTTGGGCTCGTCGATGCCGAGAAGTTCCCTGCCTTTGTTGTTGATTTCCTGGATGTTGAGTTCCGAGTCGAGGACAATGATGCCTTCGGGGCTGTTTTGGATAATCTCGAAGGAGAGCGATTCGGCGCGCTGGCGCATGTAGGGCAGGCAAATTTCGAGGTCAGCATAGCCGTTATACACGGCCCAAGCCTTCTCACGGCAGGTGGCATAGCCACACGAGCCGCAGTTCAACTCGTCTTCGGGCTTCGTCTTGCCGGTCTTGTTCAGGATGGCCACAATGTCGCGCTCGGTGGCGGCGAGACTGTGGCTGCGCAGGCGCGGATGAGCCGCAGCGAGATTCACCTCAAGCGGTCTGTCGTCTTGTGGGCCGGTCAGCATTTGCTTTTCACGGCTGACGTACTTGCGCACGTCGGCAGTGGCTTTGATGGAACCGCCCTGTTTGACCAGCGAGCATGGCCCATTGACGCAGGCATCAACGCAAAGGCTGATTTCCATCACAACGTGGTCCAGGTGCTCGATGTTCTGCAAAGCCTCGACGCACTTCTTCGGCCCATCAACGGCGATGTATTCGTAGCCTTCAGGCAGCACGGGGAACGAGTTGATGATGCCTTGAGGTATCGGGTATTCCTTGGCGAGGTTGGGCGTGCCGTTTTTCCTGCCGAGGTCGAGGTTGGTGATTTCGTCGAGCTTGATGTTCTTCTCCTCAAAAAGTGCCACCACGTCCTCGAAGGTTAGCACATGGTCGATGAGCTGGCACTCCTCGGCCTCGCGCTTCTTGGCGATGCAAGGCCCGACAAAGACAATCTTGGCCTCGGGGTGTTGCTTTTTCAGCAGTTTGGCGTGGGCCACCATGGGCGAATCGACGGGGGCAAGGTATTTGAGCGCCTTGGGATAGTATTCCTGAATCATGCGGCAGGCGGCGGGACAAGCCGAAGTGATGAGGTTGGCGAACTCGCCCGTCCTGAGCAGACGCGCATATTCCTTTGTGACGGCCTGAGCGCCCACGGCGGTCTCTTCGGCATCGGCGAAGCCTAACTTGGCCAAAGCCAATTTCATCACGCCAAAGTCGGTGAGGCCGAAACTCGAGATGAAGGAAGGTGCCACGCTGGCTATCACCTTCCCCTTACCCGACAGCAGTTGTTTCACCTCGGCCAACTCGCTATGCACCACCTTTGCGTTCTGCGGACAGGCCAGCGTGCAGTGGCCGCAAAGGATGCAGCGGTCTTCGATGATTTCGGCCTGATGCCCCTTGAAGTCAATGGCCTTCACCGGACATTCGCGCAGGCATTTGTAGCAGTCTTTGCACCGCGCGTTGCGAAACTCCAGATATTTCGACATGATGTTGGGTTTTTAGAGTTCAATCAGCGGATAAATTTCCCTCACGAATATTTCCTCGGCGTTCTCCTTGGTGACGTTGTGGAGCAACAAAGTGCCGTCAGAAAACGCCGTGTAGGACTTCTCGGCTTTCTCGGGTGAGATGCCTTCGGTCTTCACGTTCACGCCTTTGGCGCAATGGCCGAGGCAGAAACTGGCCTGCAGTTCGACGGCGTCTTCCACGTCGTATTTCTTCAGGAGGTCTTTCAAGGCTTGGATCACATCGTAGGATCCTTTCAGGTGGCATGAGCTGCCAACACATACTTTGATATTCATTTTGAGTTGGTTTTAATTGTTTGTAATCTCTTGTTTGTCAGTTATTTTCCATAGTAGGCTTGCTTGTAAATCTCGACGATTTCTTTCACCAACGGGTATTTCGGGTTGGCGCCGGTGCATTGGTCGTCGTGGGCTTTCTCAGCGAGGGCTTCCACATTGTCCATGAACACCTTCTCGTCGATGCCGGCTTCCTTCACGCTGAGCGGCATGTCCATGTCTTTCATCAGTTGGCGGATGGCCGCGATGAAGTTGTCGATGCTTTCCTCGTCGGTATTGCCGCCGAAGCCGAGGAAACGGGCTGCCTTGGCCAATTTTTCGTCGGCCATGAAGCGTTCATACTTCGGGAACGGGACGAACTTGTTAGGTTTCAGTGAGTTGTATTTCACGACATAGGGCAGCAAAATGGCGTTGGCGCGTCCGTGCGGGATGTGGTAGTCGCCGCCAAGCTTGTGAGCCATGCTGTGGTTGAGGCCGAGGAAGGCGTTGGTGAAGGCCATGCCGGCGATGCACGAGGCGTTATGCATCTTCTCACGTGCCTTCAGGTCGAACTGGCCGTTCTCGTAGCAGCGTTTCAGGTAGCCGAACACGAGGTCCATGGCTTGCAGGGCGAGGCCGTCGGTGTAGTCGTTGGCCATGTTGGAGATGTATGCTTCGATGGCGTGGGTCAGCACGTCCATACCCGTGTCGGCGGTGGCACGTTTGGGCAAGGAAACCACAAACTGCGGGTCGAT
>Ga0265298_10004831_pt1 | contig 17092 bp, 11 predicted proteins | sample AusTroGonzalo_MG_3_FD_193486 | JGI IMG/M metagenome (GOLD analysis project Ga0265298, IMG submission 193486) | Bovine rumen microbial communities from tropical cattle in Woodstock, Queensland, Australia - Gonzalo_01 | ecosystem: Host-associated > Mammals > Digestive system > Stomach > Rumen ... | reverse complement strand
AGAAGCTCTTGCCGTTATCCTGCTTGCGGTAGTCTTCGTTGACTTCCCTATCAGCATCTTTCTGCAAGCTAGACACATAGATAACTTCCTTGCCATTGATGGTTCTTTGCGCAACGGTGTAGGATGTCTGTTTTTCCTGGATAACGTAGTCACGATCCACGGCCCAGTTGGACATCGCAAATTCACCATTCACACCGAACGTAACCGGAAGCTGCGGAAGCACCTTCTTGGAATCGAAAGAGGCATCAACAGACAAGACCGAGTTCTTGTCGTAATAGACAGTATCTGCGTCCGTAATGATCTTGGAACGGCGGGTCATCTTGCGGTCGAGCAAACCGACATAGTTCACACCGAGGTGTGCCCCGTAAGCATCGGCACCGACACGCGCACCAAGGAGGTAGCGGTCAGAGAAGTCGAAGTCGAAGAACAACTGGTCAATTTTCTTCGAAGTGTTGCGAAGGCGGGCACCCGTGAGCTGGGCGGTGATGTTATCGACCACGCCAACACTTCCACTCTGGTAAGCGACATTCAAGCCATGCAACAAGCGACGGCTCGTAGTATCGAGGTTGCGCTTTTCAAGAGCTTCGCGACGCTTTTCCGCAAAGATTTCCGGTTCCTGGAGGATTTCGGTTTGCGGAGTGTAAATGGTAAGCGGGGTGTAACCGACACGCATGTAACCCAAGTTGAAGTCTACATGCTTATTGAGGATTGTACCATCGTAGCTGAACCAATGACCAATAACCGGGTTATTGTTCTCGTCATAGGCGCTCTGCCAATCCTTGTGGAGACGCAACTGGACGTCGATCATCGTTTCGGAACTCGGACGAGCGGTCAAACGCAGGTTCACATCTGTGAAAGCCTGGTTTTCCTGAGTCGGAGATTCACTGGAAAACTGGTCGGAAGAAGCGATGGAAGTAAGTCCACCGGCCTTAGCCGTACCGTTAATCTTCAGTCCAAGTACCGCAGCATTGAGAGAATCCAATTTTTCTAACAAGGACTTCTGTTGCGTGACAACTTCAGCATTATTTTCGGCAGCAAAGGCAGTCGCAGCCGAAAGCAGAATCGCAGAAGAAAGACCGAAAGCGGAAATTTTCTTATTGAACATCATACTCGCTTCCTCCCATTAAAATTCCACATTAATGGAAGCTTCAAGAATCATCTGGGAGAACTTATGCGTATATGTTTTCGGCGCTCCCACATCTTCAATGGTATAGTAATCAGGCATATTTGCTACCCTGTACTTCGGTTTAATCTTTTCCTTGTAAAGCTTCGTCTTGACATTATTAGTCACCGTAGCGACTTCGCCTTCATCAAGTTCAACATCACCGGCTCTGCTCTTCTGTTTCTTGGCAGTTGCCAAAGCACTTGCAAGTTCAGAAGGATAAGCAGCATCATATGCATCAACCAACGAGGAAGTATTGTAATCGTTCTGAACGGCAATGTAGCCAACATTCAAGGACAACCATGCATTCTGGGCAACGGAGTAATCGAAGCCGCCCATCACCTGCAACTGTCTGTTCTTCATGAGAGGAATGTCAAGACCGATTTCCGGGACGGCAGAACTCAGCTCACCGTAATCCGTATTGATAAACTGGACACCGGCAGTAAAGCCAAGACGCGGCAAGAACTGGAGAGAGAAGCCACCATTGATGAAGTCGCTCTTGAGCGTTCCAGAAGCGCCACTCACCATGTTCGTCTTGCTTTCGGAGTGCTTGTAAGAAGCGGAAGCTTCAAAAGACTTGCTGAAGCCAGCCAACTTGGCGACATCGGCCTTGAGGCCAGCGCCAAATTCCAAGTAGGAGACCTTGTCTACAATTCCTTCGAATTCGGAAGTAACTTGGTTAAAGACGCTCACGAGAGCCTGGGCTTCGATCTTTTCCTGCCAGTCGCCCTTGACAATGGCGCGACCACCCATACGGTTTGCCGTGGCAAGGCCGTTCGGCAAGGCAAGCTGGACAGCCGGATCAGACATCGCATTGATGAGCGTCAGCTGTTCCTTGGAATAGACGTTGGAACCCCAAGAGTTCTTGTTGTACGGGGCAATGTTGTAGCTGTTGCCCTGACCGGCCAAGAACGCATCGTCATCCGTACCAAGAGAACGGGCGACCGGAGCAAACTTCGGAGAGTAATGGTAGAGAGCATCGAAGGTAGAGTAGAGCGGAGAATTCACGCCGTACTTGACCACTTCGCCATCCTTATCGGAGTTCATGATGCGCTGGGCAAAGAACTTCGGGGACTGGGCGAGGTTGTTGAACCAATTCTTGTCGTTACGGATGAGGTCGAGGGCAAGGCCTGCACTCCAGGAGTTTTCAACCTTGTAACCGGCATTCAAGTTCACAAGAATTGCAGAACCATTTTGCTTTTCGTCCGTTCCAGGAATGGTAACCTGGGTATAAATGATGTCACCCGTTTCAGGATCAGTCATTTCGACGCCAGTTTCCGGATCGATTGCGGCCGGGCCATTAACAACCTTGGCCGGCTTGTTGATCTTATCGATGGACATGGCATATTCTGCAACGAGATCGAGAGTCAGGTTCTTGTTCTGCATGAGAGCAGCCACATCAGCACCCACGCGAGCGCTCAACACGAACGTGTTCTGCGGATAAGTCACAGACGGATTGACTTCCTGAAGTTCGTACGGAGCCTGAAGGTTGATATTACCTTCTCCATCGCGCGGATGGCGATACGTATAGGACTTCGAATTTTCGTTATCGAAAATGAGCATCGGGGTCACGCCGACATAGACATTCTTCTGCATCGGCAAGAGTTCGATGTTGCCACCGACAAGCCACTTGTCCGTCGCAGACGAAAGGGACGTCCCGTTAACCGTATCGTTCGGAAGGATGTTGCCTTCGGCACCGCTGAAGTCGAGAACCGACACGCGGTTCACACGGGCGAAGAAGGCTTCTGCACGGAGTTCACCGACCATCGGATCGATTTCCTGGCGGAACTGGAGGTTCACGCCCTGGAGGTTGCGCTTGTTGCCTTCAAGGAGCTGTTCCTTTTCGGCCATGTGGCGCTTACGGGCGAAAATCGTCGGTTCATAGAGGATATCTACACCGGGATTGTAAATCGTGAGCGGAGAAATTGCCGAACGGAAGTCGCCTACCGTCCAGTAGAAATTCTTGCCGACGTTGCCTTCGACATTGAGCCACTTGGCTTCGAGAGTCTTAGCAGCTGCAGCGAAGTATTCCTGCATACCGCCGCCAAGGCGCATCAAGACATTGGCACGGACGGTTTCGTACGGACGGAAACCGAAATTCAAGTCGGCGCTGACGAATTCGTTGCGTTCTACGTCCGGCATGTGGTTCATGGCGGTCAAATCGTTGTCCGTCGAGAAGCTGGAGCGCTGGGCAACAGCACGAATGCTACCGCTAATTTCAACACCACGCTTGGCGTTTGCGCTATCCGCCTTGTCCTGCAAGGCCTTTTGATTGTCCGCAACAGCAGAAGCCGATGCGGCAACCGAAGCAGAAAGAAGGGCGATTAAAAGTCTATTCATTTTCATATTCATCTTTAGCATCCTCCCTTAGAACCAAGCCTTGGTTTCAGCTGCGATGTAATGGGAATGCCAATCGTTTTCAGAAACGGTTTCGTCAGAGTGCGTCATGAACTTGTAACGGAAGTGGAGCCCCACGCGATCAGAGAAGTCCCAATCAAAGCCAAGGCCAATAGCGAAGTCCTTGTAGTTGATCGGAGCTTTTTCATAATAGTAGGGAGAAACTTCGTTGACACGGGTCGGAGCACTATCGGTAAACTTCTTAACCGTGTTACCCGTCTGATGAATGACATAAGTCTTGCTAGATCTAAACGTTTCAAGACCGAGGATACCTACCATGTGGAAGGTCGGCGTCACGGCAACGGTCGGTTCAAACTGACCGAAGAAGCTCGTCAAGAGCATGCCGGACTGCTTTTCGGAAACGGCGATCGGAGCAAAGGAAGTAGAAACACCGGAGAGGGCAACAAAACCAGTCATCATGATGTTGCGGTCGGTACCGAACCAGTGGCCGATATCGTAACCACCCATGAAGGACATGTAAGTAGACCACTTGGTATGCATCGGGACTTCGCCCTTTGAAATCTGCTGACCGTTATCATAGGCAGCGAAGGATTCCCACATTTCCCAGGTACCACCATAGAGACCGCCACGCTGACGGTACATCTTGACGCCCTGACCTGCATCCTTCTGGACACCGGCACGGGAGATGTAGCGAGAACGAGGAGCTTCGGAACCCTGACCAGAGTCAGCCACGAAAAGCGGCTTGTGCTTGGTCCAGGAATTGGAGCCTTCCCAAATGTTGCGACCATTCAAACGGTAGTTGAAGGAGATCACGTCCTGACCAGCTTCGACCTGGCGATGCTGAGCATACTGGAAATCGAAGTAGCCGCGGTTGAAGCTCGGTTCCAACTTGAAGTTGATACCGACCATGTTCGGGGAGTAGCGGAGAGCGCCACCATTGAGGTAGAATTCATCCTTACGCCAGCCCGGGAAACGGGACGGGTTAGAAAGGGAGTACGGAGAATAGAAACCCGGCTGGAAGAAAACGAGTTCAGCGGTCATCGGCCAGCCTTCGACATACTTACTCTGAGCCTTGACATAGAGACCAAGCTTCGGATTTGCAACGCTGGATCTCTTGGCATCGCTAGAGTAACCAGAACCGCGGTCAGTCGGACTATAGCCGTCAACAACTGCAGACTGGTAGAAAAGCGTGGAATCCGTAATGCTAATGCCCAAATCGGCCATCAAGAAGAGCTTCGAAGTGATGTTGCCCTTGACATCGATAGAACCCACATGGGTATTGAGAAGGACCGGTTGGCCAAGATCGCTCTTGATCCACTGTCCACGGAATTCGCTTTCGAAAATAGCGCCATCGTCATAGGTCACGCCCAAGTAGTTCACGCCAACAGTCAGGTTGTCGGCAATCTTTTCCTTAGCGACACGGGCATGGTAGACAGAGCCGCGCAAATCGTAGCTACCCGTCATTTCAAGTTCGCCCGGCTGACCACCGTACATGCGCAGACCGTCACGGGTCGCCATGTCAGCATCCATCGGCTGGGAAATGAGGAACTGAGCCTTCAAGTCGTACGGGAGCTGGTAGACGTTAGCAAACACACCACCAAAGGAACGGTTCGTCCAGAATGCACGACCACCTTCCTTGACCGGCTTGAATGCCTTTTCCTTATAGTAGGTAGAAACGGTCTTTTCGTCTTCGAAAAGTTCGTACTGCCAGACGAAACGCGGGTTGGTTTCACGTTCCCACATGGTAAGCGGAGAGGCGTTTGCCCAGATAACACCGCCTGCGGTAACGTAGGCACCAAACACACCAGCACGGATATCGACACCGACATTCAATTCTTCGTTGATGGTCGAAGAATAGTAGTCCGTAGAGTGATCGTAAAGAACTCGTTCATCGGTATTGCCCGGGTTCTGCGTCGGATGCTTGGCAAACTTGTTCGTATAGATACCACTCAGGTCGAACGGGAACGAGAGGTTCGTGAACAATGTGATGTAGGAGTTCGGCATGGCGACGACGTTCACGTTCAACACGGCGTCGACGCTTGTGCGAGCCTGGTCATCCTGAACCCAGTTGCTTTGTTCGGAATAGTGGAAATTCTTCAAACGGAAAGCCATGTAACCGGAGACTGCCAGTGGCAGATCGTCCTTGCCGAGGAGAGTCGATTCCATGTTACCGGAAATAGTATCCAACGAAGCGTGAATGGAATCAAGCTGCAACTGCGGAGGGAGAGCCCACGCAGCACCGAGGCTAGACGCTAGTAAAAGGGAAGAAACTGTTTTGCGCATAAAATCCTCTTAAATCTCGTTGCGGAACGGATAATGAGCCGGGCCTTCGTACGGCTTGCCATGCTTCTTAATCACAATATCGTCGATCCAAACCTTGAAGGATTCGTTTTCATCCTTGCGGACTTCGAGACGGAAGCCCTTGAAGTTGGACCATGCGAACGGGAGCATCACTTCGCGCGTGTTCTTCGCATCCCAGTACACACCGGTCTTGCCGAAGAGCTTCAGAGGAATGCTGAAGTGCTTCCATTCTGTCGTAATTTCACCAAGGCTCTTGGAGCGGAGCTTCACCTGGAGGGATTCGCCGTTACTCTTCACGCCATCGTCAACGAGCACGAACAAGGCGTTTTCGCCACCCTGCGCACCTTTAAGCCAAAATTCGAGAACGCCTTCTTCCAAATATGGAGTCAAGTCCACAGAACCCGCAATACAAATAGCGACACCGGAATAGTCACTTGCGATAAGCTCGATTTCCATGGAAAGAGCACCTTCCATGGCATACTTATCCGTGAGTACCGGTTCGGGGTTTTCACGCGGATACTGGTAGGTGTAACCACCACCACGCGGAATAGCTTCACGCATGACAACGGTGACAACTTCCTTATCAGGGCGGAACGGCTTGGGTTCCTTCATGACAAAGTGGGACTGGTCGCGGTCGCGGTAATCGCTAAAGCCGTAGCCAGCAAAAGAAGATGAAGCAAGAAGCATCGCCGCTAGAGCGGACTTCCAAATGGCTTTTTTTAAGTTTCCATTCATAGTAGGTACAAATCTCCAAATTCGGATCCACTACAATATAGCTTGTTTTTTGCAAATTTCGATCGCCTATTTTGCAAAAAAGGCTTTGCAAAGCTAGATGCATCAACGAAATACCGCTTGTGAAGCCGGGCAAACGCTGGACTCGAGCGTAAACGGAAATTTTTGTTTTCACAACGTTTCGGAATGTTTACAAATTAAAACTTTTGACTTCCGTCACAATGGACTCGAGCGTAAACATAAGATAAGCATGTTTTTAATTTTATATTTTTTGATTTATATAGATTTTGAGAACAGGTATTTGGATTTCGAACCTTTTTGGGGGTCAACTATGATCAAAAAGCTTCTTTCGGCAATGGCTATCGGATGCATGTTCAGTGCATGCGACAATGGAACTGCACCTCCACCGGTAGCACCCAGCAACTCAAAAAACCAATCCACAGTTGTTCCCGTCGACTATACGCAGGGAAGGTTCATGAACAGCCTTCTTGGACGCGGCATCAATCTCGGCAACTCCTGGGATTCCGAAGGCTATGACGACAGCGGCTGGGGCAACCCCATCCGCGATACGGATTTTGCCATCATCAAAGCTGCGGGATTCAACTCCGTCCGCATCCCGGTACGTTGGCAAACCGGCTCCGACCGCACCAACCATACCGTCGACCCGAACCGCATGGCTGGCGTCAAGGAAGATATCAGGCTTGCAATTGCCAACGGCCTTACCGTCGTCGTGAACTTCCATCACTACTTTGAACTCAACTGCGCCGGTGGCGGTCACAGCAACTATGGCTGTTCATACAAAGCCGCAGAATATGCCGCAGAAAAGGCACACTTCCTGCAATTGTGGAAGCAAGTGGCAATCGAGATGCAGGAATTCAGCGACTACCAAGTCGTGCTCGAAATCCTGAACGAACCCGTCATCCCCGACGCAAGTATCGTAGACAAGCTGATGAAGGATGCATACGATACCATCCGCACCTATGCACCGGGCAAGACGATCATGTTCGAAACATACCATGCAGCAAAATTCGAAGACCTCGAAAGCTTGCACTTGCCGCAAGACGGAAACATCATCTTCAGCGGGCACTACTATCAACCTTATACCTACAGCCACCAGGGTAACCACGGCAACAAGTGCCTTGGCGACGCCGCCTATGCAAACTCAGCCGAAACCGACATGGCAGCATACGCAGCGCTTGCCCGCCGTCTTTATCCTGACATCAACGGCATTGACCACGTTCCCATGAACATGGGTGAATTCGGTGTCGCAGGCGGTAGCGACATGGGAACATGCACATGGAAGGACCAGAACGGAAACCAGGTCCAAGGCGTTTGGCCATCTGACCAAAAGAAAGCCAATTGGGCACAGAAAACCGCTCAGGCCGCCATCTCTAATGGAATTTCATTCCATTACTGGGGATTTGGCCAGACAGGTGGTTTCGACGCCTACAATACGGGTACGGAACAATGGAATCCGGGATTCCCGCAGGCACTGCTACAATAATTACAGAATATTACGGGCGAACGAGAGAACCGCCCCAATGTTCATCAAAGAAGGCTTGGAACAGAGGTTCCGGGCCTTTTTTCAATTCTTCGATGACTTCGGCAGTCGGGCGTTTGCCACGATATAGTTCGCGGAAAGCTCGCTCAAAAAGCGCGATGCGTTCAGGCGGGAACTCATCGGCGTGCAAGCGAAGCGCATGAAGGTTGAGGGATGCAAAGCGGAGCGGGTTCCCGAATGCACGGCTGCACGGAGGAACGTCGTAATCGACCTTGAGCGTGCCGCCCACAAAAGCGTAGGCGCCCACCTGGTTGCGTTGCTGCACCGCCGTGGTGCCGCCGAGGGTCGCAAACTTGCCAATGCGCACGTGGCCGCCAAGCTGGCAAGCATTTGCGATGACCGCACCCTCGCCAATTTGACAATCATGCCCCACATGGGCGTAAGCCATGATGAGGACGCGCGGAGCAATACGCGTGCAACCGCCGCCCTGGACCGTGCCGCGGTTGAGCGTCGTGTATTCGCGAATGATGCAATTTTCGCCAATTTCCAATCGGGTCGGTTCGCCCGCATACTTGAGATCTTGAGGAGGCGCCCCGAGGATAGCCCCATCGTAAACGTGCGTATTCGCCTTAATCGTCACGCCACCGTAAACGCGTACGCGCGATTCAAGCACCACATTTTCGCCAATTTCCGCACCTTCATCGACAACGCACCAGGGGCCAATAACGGCAGATTCATGGACGTTAGCATTCGGATGAACATAAGCGGATGGATGAAGCATAATTAGTAGGAAGTTAGAAGTAGGAAGTAGACAGGTGCGCCAGAAGCGCAGTTACTAGTTAATAGTCAATAGTTACTAGCAATAATTTAGTAAAAACATTCTAGTAACTAGCAACTCAGAACTAGTAACTAAAATTCATTATTTTGATTTTTCTAGATTTAAACGCATGGGTGGCATTATTCTCGCATGCCTGACTGCGCTCTATGCGCTCTTGTTCCTATTCTTCATAGTAGGACTGTTAAAGACGCATCGCTATAAAGGCCCGAAAGCGACCCCAAGCGTCTCGGTCGTGATCCCGATGCGAAACGAAGAGGAATTTGCCGAACGCACGCTCGAAGCGGTCGCCGCCCAGGATTACGTTGGCGAATGGGAAGTGATTTGCGTCGATGACCGTTCCACCGACCGCACGCGCGAAATTCTCGAGAAGTTCGCCGCCACGCACCCGCGTTTCCGCGTTTTGAGCCTCCCGCAAGATTTACCACAAATCGCAAGCCCCAAGAAGCGCGCCCTCGAAAGCGCTTTCAAGATTGCCAAAAACGAAGTGCTTTTGACGATGGACGCCGACTGCATCCCGCGCAAGAGCTGGATTACCGCCATGGCCGGACGATTTGTGGACGGCATCTGCATTGTGCAAGGCCCCAAGCAGAACAACGGTTCGCGCTCGATGCCGCACCTCTACCAGAAACTCGAAACGCTTGGCTACACGGCAATGGAAGCGGCAGGCTTTAGCCTTGGACGTCCGATTGTCGCAAGTGCGGCATGCCTTGCGTACAAAAAAGACCTGTTCTTTAAAGTCGGCGGATTCGGAGACCTCATCAACCTCTCGAGCGGCGACGACGACATGCTCATCCACAAGATGATGAAAATCCCGGGAACGAAGGTCTGCTACAATCTCGACAAGGATGCCGTGATCGAAACCGCCCCGGTGCACACGTGGAAGCAGCTCTTCAACCAGCGCGCCCGCTGGAGCAGCAACGGCACGAACTACGAAAGCAAATCGTACATCCTTTTGCTCACGCTCATTTACACATACTACATCTGGATGTTCGTGAGTCCGTGGTGCGCCATTTTCCTCGATTTCCCGTGGCAGTGGTGCGTGTTCAGCATTTTGCCCAAAATTATCGTGGACTTCGTATTCTTAAGCATTGCCTCCTGGAAACTCAAGTCCAAGCGCCGCATGCTCGCGTTCTTGCCTGTAGAGCTTATCCAGATTCCGATGATCGTGTTCTGCGTCCCCGCAGGAATCTCGGGAATGTTTAGATGGAAGTAGGAGGCGGCTTCGCCGTAGTTACTAGATACTAGTTAATAGTTACTAGTGATTCTAGTTTTTCCAGAAAAAAGAAATCACCACCCAATACGCGGACCATGACTACTAAGCAACATTACTGCAAGTAGTCAAAGAGATCTAGTCGGCAAGACAATCTACATCCAAAACAATTCTAGTAACTAGTAACTCAGAACTAGGAACTACTTTTAGCCCACGCGATGGCTTCGTCTACATTCTTGATTTTGCCGTCGAGCTGGAGTTCAAAGCTACGTTCAATGATTTCACCCATTTGCTTACCGGGCTTGAATCCCATTTCAATGAGCATTTTACCCATGAGGAACGGCTGCGGCGCAGCCTCCAGCAAACCAAGGCTTACAGCAGCCTGCCAAAGTTTTTCAGGAAATTCCGTATCGCCTAGCGCCGCGTAGAACTTGCGTGGAGTCGCCTTCACGAGCAAGCACAAGAGCTTCAAGCCTCCCAGCTTTACCGCCAAGCGGCGAAGTCGTGGAGCATCGTTTAAAACAGCAAGATCAAGTTCGCTATACAGCTTCAACAGCAGCGGAACGATTTTCAGCAAATGAGTTTCATTCGTGATGCGTTCAAGGAACTTGAGAGACGTTTCGGGACTTCCGCTGAGGAAAGACGCAAAGGCAAATTCCATCACCTGATTGTCCGAAAGCAAAGCACATTCCGCATTGACGGATGCACCGACATCGGCGCTAGCGTTCACGAGACCGCGACGCAGGTTCTCCATGCTGTCAAGCATTTCGCCCAGGTCGTCCCAAGATCCATGCAGCGGATGAACTTCCGGGAAAAACTCATCGAGCCGGATGTCCAAAAAGGCACGAAGTCCAAGCGACGGCTTGCCTGGCTTCAACAGCCACTTCTTGAATTCTTCGAACAAGCGCTCTACGGAAAGGTCGGCAAGCGAAAGCGAACGGCAAAGTTCAACAGTCTCGGGAGCAAGCCTAAGCGCAAAGCGGCTTGCAAACTGTACCCCGCGCAAGATGCGGAGCGAATCCTCGACAAAGGCAGGCCCCACATGACGCAGGAGACCCTTCTTCAAATCGTCAATGCCGCCGTACGGATCGCACAGCGTGAGTTCCGGCAATTCCATACCCATCGCATTGATGGTAAAGTCACGACGAAGCGCCGCTTCCTTGAACGAGAGTTTTTCATCCGTATGCACCACGAAACCGCGATGGCCATAGCCGACTTTGCTCTCGGTACGCGGGAACGAAAAATCGAGCGAGAGGCCCTTCATCGCCAAATGGATGACGCCAAACGCCTTGCCCACCAGATTTGTTCGCCCGTACTTCTTTAAAATCGGAACAAGTTCATCTTGGGTGAGGTCGTAGACTTCGACATCGTAGTCGCGGCAGTCCCTGCCCAAAAGCGCATCGCGCACCCAGCCGCCCACCAAGAATGCACGGCCTCCGGCTTCACGAATTTCGCCGGCGATGGAAAGCAAGCGTCTAGGCAAATCCGGTTCAAAAGACTTGCCTGCAAGAGTCATGATAGTAGGCATTACTTAGCGGCCTCGACAGACTTGTAACGGTCGTAAATGCTTGTCGTCTTTTCTTCGGAAGTATCCTTCAGCATGGTCTGCACAGAGATTTCACGCGTAGAATCGACTGGGGAAGCACCTTCCGTATTGGCATAACGGTCGTAAATGCTACCAGATTGTCCAGATTCGCTCTTCTTTTTTGCTTCTTCTTCGCGGCAGGTACGGAGTTCGCCTTCCATATAGGCGCGCTGATCCGGAGAATACGTCAACGTGTTCAGGCGGTATTCGATTTCTTCGCAGACGAGTCCCTGGCGTTCGCCTGCGCAGCCCGCCAAAAGCACGACAGCAAAAAAGGCTACAAAACCAACAATCTTATTCATAACATTCACCTTATTACAAATTAATGGATGATCAGAAGTTTTCCCTTTTTCACCTTGGAAGCGCCTCGGATAACATACTGGTATACGCCAGGCGCCACAAGATTTCCATTCTGCATCCGGCCATTCCATTCGGCACGGCCACCGGCAACAGCATCGCCACTCAACGTCTGCACAAGCTTACCACCCCTATTGTAGACATTGATCACCGCATCTTCTGAGATGTTGTCAAAAACGATATGCGGCTGGAGCTTCGGGCGGAACGGAATAGGATATACGCGAACGTCAAGATTTGCATCGTTTGTCATATTGCCACTAGAGCCTCGCAAGTCACTTCTCCTATAACGGGAGATTCCGTTGTCATGGGCAAACCAGACAACGCCGAGCGAAGAATCTACGGCGACATCCTGAATGTTGTCGCTAAGAAGTCCCTGACGGGTCGTAAAGTGGAGTACGGACAATGTATCGGGATTTGTCGGACGCGGAGTCAAGCGATAGGCTCCCTGGGACGAAGTCCCGACCCACAGGTTTCCACGAGGATCCACATCGATACTTGTAAAGCTTGCACTCGTAAGACCATTTGTCGAAAGCGGGCTTCTCAGGGAATCCTGGTCTTCGGCCCAATACTCGAGCGCACCGCCAGTCACCATCCAAACATAGCCAGTCTTCGGCTCATAGGCCAAGTCAAGCGGAGTCGAAGAAGTGCCAAAGAAAGCCTTCTTCTTGATTCTTGACGCATCCAATCCGCCACCCATCTGTTTTGGATTCGGGAACGTAAACACATCCAGACCACCTTCGGCATCCAAAGACGTTTCAGAACGTGTCCCGACATAGACGACCCATTCGCCATCGCTGTTTACACGGGCCTGGATCGGACCGCCAATAGCCGCACTTCCGATGTTGCTTGCACAAGAAATATTTTCATTGACATCCTTATAGACAAGGCTGTAGCCTTTACTTGAAGCGGTCGTCGTCAAAAAGCCCATGTTGTCAGGCGCACTCGTTGTCCCAACAGTAATGACAAACGGATTTTCGCTTTCCCCGTCGAAGAAGTCGTCCATGCAGGTTCCATCCGCACCAGTAAGAGATATGAGCAATTTTTTGCCCCATTCCCCATACATGAAGAATCCCTGACCCCAGACATGGTAAAACACCGTACCCGTCTCATCGAGAGACAAGACCTTCATGTTGTGGCCACGGGCATCGGTACCGTTTGACGAATAATACATGACGCCATTGATCTCGGCGGAATTCACCGGCGTAGGCTCACTCCAGTCATAGCCATAGTTGAAAGAAAAGAAACCCTTTTCGGAAGCAGCCATGACACCGCCTTTCGGAAGTGCATGGAGTTCATAGGCACCGGCAATCGGAAACCCCTTATATTCCGTCAAGTCCGATATTTTCTTACCGTCATAGTAGAAAATACTGTTTGGCCCAGCCAAAACAGCCCCGCCCGAAGGAAGAAGCGAAACCCAAAGCACCTTCGATTCATAACACTTATGCGGGATGGAATCGGAGCCATGAACTTCGTAGTAGGTCTTTCTCTCGTACAAGACGGAATCTCTTAGGGTCTTTCCACGGACAACGACATACGGCGACGAATCCGTAAATACGGAGAACGTGTCGGCCGAGGCAACCGTTTCCCCGTCATTGTCCCAGATTCGCGTACCTTCGGTCGTAAACGTCTTGAGTTTTCCATTCTTCCAGGCAAAGCTCTTAATCGCCCTATCTTTGCGATCTCCCTTCACAACCACTTTCCAGGAATCCGGGTTGTACAGCTGCACATCGGATTCCAAATTATTCCAGTCCATCTTGCGCATATAAAGGGAGCTTCCAACGGCGACGAACAGGGAATCCCCACGGATTTCCATGGCGGTTACCGGAGTCAGGGAGAGGTTGACATCGGCAATGCGGTCTACCGTAAGGATGGATGCCTGCGTCCTGAGATTAAAGAACGACAAGCGGCTTTCAAAGGCGATGGTCAGAACAGTACCGCCCAGGCGGACCATGCCAGGAATAACTCGCACTCCGCTTCCGGCATAAGAACGGCTAAGGACTTGCCAGGATCCGCCCGGATACATTGTCGCGATCACACCGTTGTCGCTCACGGAAAAGACACCAAGGCTATCGGAAACGACCACGGCACTCATGGACTGGTCACCAAGACCATTTGCAGACGTGTACATGTCATCTGCATTGTACGTCCTGTAGCGGATGCCGCCAGCCGTCGCAAGAAGCAGGCCATCGGCATTAGGAACAGCCCCCCTTATCGGGAATGGATTTGTAAAATTAGCCCAGTCTTCCGCAGCAAAAGCCGTAGAGACGATGGCGAGGACGCAGATAAGTTTAGACAATAATTTCACATTCTAAAATTACAAATTTTAAAAACTTTTCAACCCGCAAATTCAAGAATTTCGCGCAAAGAGGCTTCCCGACCCGTAATCATTTTAATCCGCTCTTTTTGCGTCACCATTTTCGCCTGCATTTTTTTAAGCGCCACCAACTTTCGATGGATAAGGCTCCCCCGGGAAAGTCCAACCAGGCGACTCAATTCGCCAAGGCCAAGCCCTCCAACGACCGAAAGCTCCACAATCATTTTTTCAAGCGGATTCAACGCCTTCAACAAGTATGAGAACTCTCCCCTAACCGACTCCACGTTGACGCATTCATCGGGGAACTCATAAGCGTAGGCAACACTCGCATCGTAGTACGATTTGGATTCGCACAGGCTAGAGAAGGGAATCTCGCGCACCAGGCACTTTTTGCGATAACCGCTGTAATGGCAATTCAGAAGGACGGTATTAAACCATGGCAAAAGATGGATTTCATTATTCAACTCCCCCGCCTTTTTGCAAAAGCGCAGCGCCACCTCCTGAAACAAGTCGTCAGCCTCGTCTTTAGTCGCACACTTTTGCAAGCACAATTTGTATATTCTGTAGGAATATTTTTTCCAGACAGAACCTACCCAATCTGGGGAACGGTTACAAGGGTAATCCGGATGTGACATAAATGTTTTATTTCCAATATTTTCTACTTCTTCAATGAGAACCAATTTATGAAAATTTTAGACAAATTTATAGAAATTGAAAATTTTGCAAACAGCCGTTTGCAAAAGTCGTTATTTTGCATGCTATTGTTAGCAACGTTTGCCCTGGCACAAGAGTTCAATATGAACAACATGCCCCCTCCGGAAGCGAGCATGCACTATTCCCTCGGGGCACTCACAAAAGGTTCAAGCGTCACCGTCGACATCACCATTCCGGACAATTGGCATGTGAACGCAAACGTCGCCGCCGATGAATTCTTGAAGCCATCTTCCATCGAGATTTCGGCCAAAGGCATCCACTTTGGAGATCCCCGTTGGCCAGAACCGATCAAGGAATACAGCGAAGCGCTGGATCTTGAAAATCTCGTGTTCAAAGGACATTTCCAGATTACGCTACCCATCGAAAGCGTCGACACAGATTACGACAGCCTAACGACACGGGCGACGTTCCATTACCAGGCTTGCGACAATTCCATTTGCCTCGCTCCATCAAAGGTGACTTTTGGAGTGGGAACGCTAGGTTTTGGGAAAAAGGGAAATACCGCAGGCGCCATAGACAAGGATAGGGCTAGCGCGTCCGGGAATACCGCAGAAGCAAGAAGTGCAGCAGGAGCAGCAAAAAAAACGGAAATCGGACCTGCCGAAGAAGGAATCGCAGGGACTTTCGTTTTGCTTTTGTCTGCTCTGTTCGGCGGGCTCATTCTGAACTTGATGCCGTGCGTGCTCCCGGTGCTTTCGCTAAAGCTTTTCAGCTTGATCAAGCAGTCTCGAGAGAGCCGCCGGCGCCTGCTTATGCTAGGCGCCACGACAACCCTCGGGATACTTGCTAGTTTCTGGACGCTCGCCGGGGTTGTCGCCGCCGTCAAGGCGGGCGGCGGGAATGCGGGCTGGGGCATGCAATTCCAGAGTGCTGGATTCATCGCGTTCATGGTCGTGATTCTGAGCGCATTTGCAATGAGCTTTTTTGGAGTCTTTGAAATCTGGCTCCCTGGAAGTGCAACCACCAAGATGGACAAAGCCGGGCGCAAGCAGGGCTTTTGGGGCGCTTTTTTCACAGGCGCACTTCTTGTGCTTTTGAGCACACCGTGCTCCGCACCGTTTCTCGGTACCGCGATGGGTTTTGCTTTTACCGCATCGACCCCTGTGCTGTTCTTGTTTTTCACAGCAGCAGGCGTCGGGCTTGCACTCCCCTACATGCTCGTGAGTGCGTTTCCAAAAGTCCTGAAAGTTTTTCCAAAGCCGGGCGCCTGGATGGTCAAGCTTCAAAAGATCATGGGCATTCTCTTGCTCGGCACTGTCGTATGGCTCCTATGGGTCGTGCGTGAACAGGCCGGAAATGTCGGCGTCGGCATCTTCGCCGCCATTTCGCTCTTGAGCATCGCCATGAGCTTTGCTATTGGGAACATCGCCCCGCCGGGCGTTGCGTTTTTTCGCGAAGTCCTCTCCGTTGGCATCTCCGTCATGATTCTCGCCGTCATCTGGTTTGCATTTGCATCGCCAAAGTTCGAAGCCGAAGTCGATGCAATTTTCAAGGCTCGGTCTGTACAGCTCGTTACCGAAGATGGTTGGTACCGCTACACGCCGGAACTCATCGAAGAATTTGCGAAGTCTGGCCGCACCGTATTTATCGACGCCACCGCCGACTGGTGCCTCACTTGTAAGGCAAACGAAGCCGCCGTCCTCAACCGCGATGATTTCAAGCGTGCGATGGACAGCCTGAACGTCGCCCGCGTCAAAGCCGACTGGACTCGCGAAACGCCCGAAGTGACAGCGCTCCTGCGCAGCATGGGCAAGTCGGGAGTACCCGCCTACGCCATCTACCCCACAGGCGATGCAAGCAAGCAAATCGTGCTCCCGGAACTCCTCACCACCGACGGGATTGTGGAGAAGATAGTTACTAGTTACTAGTTACTAGTTAATAGTTAATAGTTACTAGTCGTTAGCGTAAAGTCTCGGTACAAAAAAGGTGGCCTGGAGGCCACCTTTTTTTGCTTTCTAGAAAGCAATGCCGACCAAAGGCCGGCATGACAATGTTAAACGCGCTTGCCTTCGCGCTTATA
>Ga0265298_10004830_pt1 | contig 17093 bp, 13 predicted proteins | sample AusTroGonzalo_MG_3_FD_193486 | JGI IMG/M metagenome (GOLD analysis project Ga0265298, IMG submission 193486) | Bovine rumen microbial communities from tropical cattle in Woodstock, Queensland, Australia - Gonzalo_01 | ecosystem: Host-associated > Mammals > Digestive system > Stomach > Rumen ... | reverse complement strand
TGAACCGTTTTTTCGCGTCACTCTTTCTGCAAAGTCGTTTAGTTTCAGGCAGTTCCACTCTCCGTTGAATCCAGGAAAGCGCAGTTGCGGCACATGCTCCCCAAGATGACTTCTTGAGGGGCGTCAACTGCTAGATTGGTACGCTTTGGCTTAAACGAACAGTTGCTGAAGTAATCCCGTTTTCAGAGACTGCATCTTATCAAGATGTAATTCCGCCACAACGATGAGTGCGTCTATCCCAGCCAGTAATTCCGCAATCCGCTTCTGCTCGTTGATGTTTGAGGGGAAGTGCAGTTGCGTTTTCCCGAGTTGTGACTTGGAAAGAGATAGAACCTTGATTCCTTGCATCAACGGCAACAGTTGACGGCGGTATGCTGTCGAATTGAGGTAGTACCCAAGGAAACGAGAGGCAAAAGGTATCTTTGGACGGCAGGCTATGGTGTGCAAGCCAGATTCAATCAACTTGTTGGCCACGCCTACCAATTCAACAGCCTTTCCAACAGCCTCGTCCTCTGCCGTGTCGGCAATGACGACATCCCCATCTTGTAAGAGCCTGCAGTCGTCTGACTGTTTGTCGCCGACCAGGAAAGGGATCTGATTTCGGTTACAGTCGAGTACATCGCCATACTTGATCAGCACATCACCATAATGAACATTTCTGATTATTCCACCTACTGTAGTCATTTCGGAACGCGGCAAGGTGTTGTTTTTCAAGAAGGAGAACACTTCGTCAAATGAGCGGCTTATCCATGCGTCTTTGAAGCCCCCGAAACGGCGCCGTGGCAATTTCGACAATTCGCCCGTGAAAAGGTCTTGAACCAATCCTCTTTTATGCTTCTTGAGGAGTTCGACAAGTTTGTGCTGGGCCGTGATTTTGGAATCAAGAAGAGCAAGGAAGGTGCCGATCTGGACTTGCTCGGAATGTGTGGGAATATTCAGATTATAGCGCGAATATTCATCGGCATTTATTCCCGGCTGCCCAGAACGCATCGAAATCATATTAACCCAACGTCTGTAAGGTGGAGTGCAAGTGGAGTAGAAAACAAATCGCGCATCATATTCTGGTTTTACACTTGCTCTTATAAGGAAGCCCGCAAAATAAAGCTCTCCGTCAGAGCTGTCATACAGATAGCTCTTCCCTGTCGATGCACCGGTCCGTGCAAGGAGTATGTCGTTTGGGCGGACACGATATTTCTCATCTATTTCGCCAGCAGGAGAGACAACAGGACTGCCTATAAACTTGTGAGATGTGTCATCAATGTCTGTGATACGGATGTATTTATGTACTCCATCAAAATCTACGGCCGCAGCATTAAGCCCGTATTCAAATCCAGTCGCAACATCATCGAAGTATTCGGCACTCCACGCCCCCTCGAATCCAGGGAAACGCAAGCGGGGGGTACACTCCCTAAGATGACTTCTAAAGGATAGATTTCAATAGGCATAGCGGTACGCAAGGTGCGTGTCTGTGATTGTCTAAACACAAAAAGAAAGGTCAAACAAATGACAGCAAATACACAGTTCAAGACCCTCGTGCGCGAATGGCTCAAGGCCAAGAAGCCGATGGTCGCCCCGTCCACCCACGCAGCATTCACGCTGATTGCGGAAAACCACCTCGTGCCGCAGTTCGGCGGCATGAAGATCACCTCAATCTCCGAGGCGGATGTTCAGTCGTATATCCTCAACCTCCATGAGGGCGGTAGACTCGATGGCAAGGGAGGTGTCGGCGTAAAGACGATCCACGACATCATCCTCGTGTTTCGCCTTGCGATGGAATATGCCTACAAGCTCCGCATCATCCCGCTCCTCAACTGGTCGCTCATCGAATACCCGAAGCCGGACACGCCCCATCAGGTGTCCGCACTCTCGCAGGATCAGGAGCGCGAGCTTATCCAGCGGCTCTATCTCGTCATGAACCGCCGTTCGGCCGGAATTCTGCTTGCGCTCTTCACCGGCCTCCGCATCGGGGAACTCTGCGCGCTCCAGATGAAGGACATTGATCTAACGGCAAGGACGCTAACCGTTGGCAAGACCATCCAACGCATCTACGACGCGAAAAGCGGAAAGACCCGTCTGCACATCGGCCCGCCTAAGACGGCCACCTCGGAGCGCACGATCCCGCTTCCGTCGATGCTGGCCATTCCGCTCGGCAAGTTCATCACGGACAATCCCGACCATTATTTCCTTACGGGGAAGGGCAAGCCCACAGAGCCGCGCACCTATCGGCAGTTCTTCGCACGGTTCCTGAAGAAACACGGTCTGGCGAAGATGCGTTTCCATGAAGTCCGACACACATTTGCTGTCCGAGCGATGGAGATCCCTGAATTTGATATCAAATCGCTTTCGGAAATCCTCGGCCATAAGAATGTGTCCTTTACCCTCAACGTCTATGGCCGCGCCAACCTCCAGCAAAAAACTCGTTGCATGAACCTATTGAACGAGCTGCTGTAGTCGTGCTGTTGTTGGCGGCAAATAATCAAACATTATATTTGATTATCGGACGCACGAAATGATATAATATTAGCCTAAAGTTTGAAAAGCTTTTTTTTTCATGGAAATGAACTACAACAAGCTGTGGAAATCGCTCATTGATCGCCACATGACAAAGACGGAGCTGCGTCTTGCCGTGGGGCTGTCGACTGTTACACTTGCAAGGATGAACAAAGGCGAGAAGATCCGGAACGGGACACTCCGCCGAATTTGCGAATTTCTCAAGTGCAATCCTAACGATGTTGTTGATGTTGCTGAGAGCCAGCAAAAGCCTGCCAGGAGGGGAAAATGAACATTCTTGATGCCGCCTATGATGTCTTACATGCCAGCGGGCATCCCATGTCTGCGAAAGACATGGCGAGTATTCTGTTGGGGAATGGCACTTGGGGTCCTAAGGGTAAGACTCCTGATGCTACTCTTGGTTCCAGGATTTATATGGACATCAAAAGGAACGGGAGTGCATCCCGATTCATAAAGGCTGGGAAAGGAATGTTTGCACTTGCGGGCACACCTGTGGCCATCAAAGAACCTGAGATGGTCAACCATCGGAAAGCCAAAGAGACACTTCTTGCCTGCAAAACCTTTTCGTTTACGGATTGTGCGGAGAAAGTGCTTCGGAGCCAAGGCAGTCATACGCCAATGCATTATCAATCGATTACCAAGATTGCGCTTGATAATGGTTGGCTTGCGACATCCGGGAAGACCCCGGAAGCAACCATGTATGCACAAATCATCCAAGAAATTCAACGCCTTCGCAAGCGCGGCGAGGTGCCAAGGTTTGTGCAATGCGGCAAAGGGAAAGTCGCGCTGTCGGCATGGGACAAAGCAGGCGTAGACTATCAGATTCGGCAGCATCACGAAGACGTCCGCAAGAAGCTAAAGCAGAAAATCATGGCACTTTCAGCTGAACAGTTTGAAGAACTAGTTTCGGTTCTCTTTAGGAAGATAGGGTTCAGGGAGGTGTCGCGTACACGTCTAAGCGGAGATGGCGGAATAGATGTGCGAGGGACAATGGTCACTATCGGCAGCGGGGTTATTCGGACAGAACTTGCCATACAGGTCAAGCGATGGAAGGCGAATGTACAGGCACCGATAGTCCAACAAGTCCGAGGAAGCCTGGGTGCGCATGAGCAAGGTTGCATTGTAACAACTAGCGACTTTAGTGCCGGGGCCAGAGAAGAGGCGAGCAAGTTGGATAAAGCGCCTATTGCTCTCATTGACGGCAAGGAGCTTTTGAACTTGATGCTCGAATACCAAGTGGGTGTGCGGAGAAAAGAAGTGCCGCTGTTTGAGATTCGAGAGAATTTGTTGGATTGCAACGACGAAGACGACTTGTGATAGGAAAGGAACATACACAATGAAAGTTGACCTTGCCAGACTGGAATCTGTTGACATACGTGATGTATGGAAGCATGAAGCAAAGGACTTTACTCAGTGGTTGGCGAAGCCAGAGAACCTTCGTCTTTTGGGAGAAACGATAGGCCTTGAACTTGAACCGATAGAGCCTGAATCTAAGGTTGGTAAATTCTCGGCAGACATATTTGCGAAAGATGTTGATACGGATCGGAAAGTCATAATCGAAAATCAACTTGAGGACTCCGATCACGACCATTTAGGCAAGTGCATCACTTACGCTTCAGGCAAGGGCGCAGATGTTGTTGTCTGGATAGTGCGCAAGGCAAACGAAGAGCATAGCAAGGCCATTGAATGGCTTAATGAAAGGACAGATGGCGATTTGGCGTTTTTCCTTCTTGAAATTGAAGTGTGGAAAATAGGCAATTCGGCAGTCGCTCCTAAATTCAACATCGTCGAGCAGCCAAATGAATGGGCAAGGGCGGTGAAGAGACAGTCTGGGGTTTCCGAAATAAATCTTGTATACCAAAGATTTTGGACAGCGTTTGTTAACCACGCGCAAAAGAGGCCAGATTTCACGAACCTCTTCAGGACTACAAAGCCTCTCCCGCAAAACTGGATGGCTTTTGCGAGTTTCGCAGCTGGTTGTCATTTGTCTCTTGTTGCAAACTCCTTCTACAAGCGCATAATCGTAAAAGTGTACGTTTCACAGCATTCACCTTATCTCGACACCTTTCTCGAGCGATATGGTGAAGTCGAAAAAGAGGTGGGGTGTTCCTTTGAATGTGGGACGGCAAAAGACAAGACCTTTTCAATCGTCAAAAGTTTTGACGTTGAGAACTCTGAAGATCGCTGGAACGAAGCGTTTGAGTGGTTTTGTGACACTCTTCTTAAAGTGAAGCCTGCAGTCATGAATCTTGTGAATAGTGTAAGATAATATCATAGTAACCATGCAAGGAGCAAACTACCATGCTTGACAACTTAGACAAAATGGCGCGGATTGAGCGCGAGATCGAGAAGCGGATGGAAGCCGCCTGCGAAAAGGACGGCTGGGTGGTCTCTGTGGCGATGATGCCGCCTGAGAACACGACGCTATTCATCGAGAAGTTTGGCGAGGGGCCGATCCGCTCGTCTGACGAGGATGCTGCGCTGGAGAGCGCACAGGCGTTTGCCAAGGCTGAGTTTGGAACCGATGTCGAGGTAATTCGGGACGAGGAGAAGATTCCCAACACCCGCGCACCACACCACATTCGGCTTCGACTCAAGGTTGACGCCTCAAAGCGCGTTCAGGAGCTGGCGGCGTAAATCCAAATACGAAATGGGCAAGACATACACAGATTTCTCGCAGCTGACTAGTGGGATGAGGGCGGCATATTTGCGCACGCCCCTGTGCCTCGCCATTGTAGTGGCAGGATTGGCTGGCACGGTCGCGTATGCGGACTATCCAAAATGCGATACGACAAAGGCCGCGATTATCGACGATCTGTCCGTTCTGGGCATAAAGGATGCCGTTGCGACACCGGAATACCTCTTCGACACCATTGTCACGAACTGGATGTACGATGCCACCGGAACGAACTGCAACGACCGAGCCAAAGAGCAATACGTTGAGAGATACAGGATCTTCGTCGATCTAAATCAGGACGGACACGAGGATGTCATCATGTCCGCGCCGATCAGCCAGCGAGGATCGGGCGGTCTTTCCTACGATGTATGCCTCTGGACGAACGGGAACTATGTCTGCATTGGCGATATTGGAGGGCATCTCAGTTGCATCCATGTTGAACACATTGATGAATGCACTCGTGTCATATGGACGTATTCGCACAGTAGCGCCAGCACTGGGGCGATTGGTACGTTTGTCGTAAGAGGGTGGAGCTGCCGAGACAACCGATGCTGCCATGTCGAGCTGGGCGACGAAGGGCACGATCCGCCGACGGTAGGATCGCAGTTGCTGGACATCATCGCCAAGACCGCGACGGTTCCGCTCCGCATCGAGAAGAGCGAAACCAGGGACGGCAGAATCAGATGGCGCAAAGTGGAAGGAGAGCTGTGACGATGTTCTACGGAAGCGAACATTCGGACTTGAGGCCGACGAACCGCGAGTATGCGTTCGTCGAGTCGCTTGGCAATCTGTACCAGCTGATGCTTGGTTGCTGGCGGCGAGAGACGTGCGCACCGCGTATGCAGGAAAGATGGAGTGAGACCAACCCAACCTGCGGACAATGCTCCATCACGGCGTTTCTGGTGCAGGACATCTTCGGGGGCGAAGTGTATGGCGTGCCGAACGGTGACGGCAACTACCATTGTTTCAATGTTGTTGGCGATGCCTTGTTCGATCTTACTAGCGAGCAATTCGACCATCCCCTTGCGTACACGATGTCCTTCCCGCAGAGCCGCGAGACGCATTTCGCCAAGGCGGAGAAGAAAGCACGATACGAGACGCTGAAGGATGCGCTTAAGAGAAAGTCGAAGTCATAATGGGCAGAACGCTTACAGATTTCTCGCAGCTGGCCAAGGGGATGTTCAGGAAGAGCGACCCCGTGGTGGAAGTCAAGCCGTTGCCGCCCAAGAAGGCGGCGGGCGATGATGCTCTTGCCTATTTTGGACTGAACGCGCCAGCAGCCCCTACGTGCGCTCAGGGCGGCGGTGCGGACAATGGCCGCATCCAGTCGCTCGAAGCGAACGTGGCGGCTCTTCGCGCCGAATCTGCGGCTTTGGGTGCGGCAAAGGCGGAAGCGGAGCGCAAATCGGCCGATCTTGAGCAGCAGTTGGCCGCAGAACGGCAGGCGCGAGCTTCTGCGGAGATCGAGCGCGACCGGCTGTGCGGCGAGGTTCTGCGCCTTAAGAACGAGCTGGAGGATGCCCTCACTGCGCCGTGCGCGCAGCCTGTCGAAGCCGAGCCAATCCGAGAAGTGCGGGTTGCCGGCCTGCTGAAGCCGCCGGCGACGGCGGAGACGTTTCCCGGCGAGGTGCGGGAACACATACTTGCCGTGCTGTCGGAGGGACTGGAGGCGGCGCAGAGTTCGGAGCGCGAGCGGCGGGCGGCTGTTCTGGAAGATGTGCTTGCGGCGAACATGCCAGGTTCCGAACTCGAATGCCGCCGCAGGGAGCTGAAGCAGATAATCAAGGACACTGGCTCGTTCGTCGATGCCCGGGCCATCGCCGCGCTGGAGAAGTTGGGCTTCAAGTGCGTGTCCGGGAACAAGCATTGGAAGCTCGACTACGCCAACGTCCGCATTCCGATCTCGAAAACCCCGTCCGACCGCCGTGGCGCACAGAACACGGCGACGGACATAGCAAACAGGTGCTTCTGATGACACAACGAAACAGGAGAGGTATGAGAAGCTTGTTGACAATCCTCGTCGCAGCGGCGGGGATGCAGGCATCGGCATGGACGGTCTCCGTGCCGACGATGCCCGTGTCGCCGTTCGCCGACACGGAGGTCTCGACGAACATTCCCATCAACAAGGCCGACATCAGCTATTCCGACCTGAACTTCCGCTTTGACGGAACTCCGACAAACAATCTAGAACTTGCATTCGGGACGGACGCGAACACGAATGGCGTCCTTGAGGCAGAGGAAGTGGGTGCCAGGTTCGGCTGGCGCGCCGGACGCTACTTTATCGAGAACACGTCGACAGGCGATATGTTTGACTGGGATGCATTGAACTCGTCACAAAGCTTCTCCGTTGATCTGCATCTGGAGGTCAGATACAGTTCTCAGCAGGTTAGGAAAGTCGTTGTTGCTGGTGTCAATGCGGCGGAGTTCGGTACTTTGGCGACGAATGTCCCGCCGACGTGGATATGGCGGCGGGAGTGGAATCTGATGCGGGCGACCCGACGCGGCATGGAACCGCTGTCGGACTGGATTGAGTACAGTGCATCGCATCGCGGTTTTGCCATAAGATTGAGGTGACGTCATGCTGATGAAGATATGGACAGGCTCTTTGCTGTTTCTTCTGTTCGCCTCCTTCGTGGCGTTGATGGTTGCCGTTGCGCATGAGAAGGATATTCATCCGTTTCGCGATGTCGTAAGGCTTTTCAAGGGGCAGTCTTGGGTCGGGCGGATACTCCTTGGCGTCTTCGCCTTTGGAATGTGGGTCTATGCGAGCGTAAAGCCTGGCGACGGCGGCGGCAGTGGCGGCGGCGGCGACGGAGGCACGAACAACGTGCCGCAGATGGTGCCGGGGCCGGGAGTCGGGAACTTGCAGCCGATGAACTTGCCAGGCGGTGAAATACATGGCGTGCAGGGACAGGCGCAATTCAACCCAGACCTGCATCCTGCCAACCAGCCCCTGGGTGGCGGGGCGACTCTCAACCTCACCGGCTTCGAGCCAATAACCTCGACGAACACGACTCATACCATTGAGGCGGCGGACTTCGAGCGCGGATTCGTGATGACCCGCATCGGAACGGACGAGGAGTTCGACTTCACGCCGCCGCCCAACGCGACCATCGTCAACGACTGGAGGGCGTTCGGAGCTGCAACCGACTGGATTTACGCCGCATTCACGAACTGGACGTTCAAGGTTGCCACGAACGATGTCTCGCGTCTGCGCATCTACTCCTTTGGCAAGATTGAGCCGCTGATTCGTGAGGTAAACGGGGCTATCGCCACGAACAACTGGTTCGCTCCTTTCATCGCTTCGCTCGGCATCGTCCCGCAGGCGAACTGGAACCTTCTCGACGAGTCCGACAGGCCGAGCCAGGTGTGGTATGTTATAACGCCGGAAGGCTCCTTGCTCATCACATGGCAGAACGCGCTCCTCGACCGCGACACCGGCAAGCCGATCTCGTTCCAGATAGAGTTCAAGACCGACGGACAGTTCATCTACCGCTATGACCTTTCGCGGCTCGATGTTGACTCCGTCACCAACATCCTCGCCGGTGCGTCCTTCGCTGGGAACACATGGGCTACCAACTCCTTGCCAACGAACGTCACCTCAATGGCGTTTTATCCGCTTTCGGAAGAGGATATCTTAAACCAAGACCGCGACGGCGACGGACTGCGGCTTATCGACGAGCTTTTTGTATATGGTACAGACCCGATGCTGTGGGATTCTGATTTCGACGGTCTGCCGGACGGCGTTGAGGTTGCCAACGGCACCAATCCCGCAGGGCGCGACAGCGACAACGATGGTCTCGTGGACGGTTCCGACCCCGATCCAGCTTCCGCCACTCCGCTTGACGACCTCGACGGCGACGGCGTCCCGGATGCCTACGAGAGCCACTGGTTCGGCGACACGAACGTCGTTGACTCGACGGATGCGTTCGGTGCAAACGGATTCAATGTCGGCTTTGAGCTCGCCTCCGGCATCAATCCGACAAACGGGGCGGAGGCCGTGTTCATGTCCACGAACCGAATAGCGGCCTGGAAGATCACGGACGGATTCGTCGCGCAGAGCCCAACCGTGGCGAGCAACATCTATGAGCGGACGTTCCGCATCGCCCGCAACGGCGGCTGGGAGCAGTTCTTCCTCTCGTCAAAACCAAACCGGGCCGGAGGGTGGCGCCTTGAGGGGCTTGCGCTGGACTGGGAGGATTCCGAAGGCGAATCTGGGACGCAGACGGCGTCGCCCGCAGGAGACAGCTTCTATCTGCCTGTCTCAACAAACAGCCCGGCGAACCTCACCATCCGCCTCCGCCAGACGGCGACAACGATGTCTTGCCGCTCTCCGCTTTACCTCCTTGCCTATTCGCCAAACGTCGAGGTCGAGAACGCACAGCGGGTAACGACATCCAACGGCGTCTGGACGGTTGCGGAGATCAAGCAGGAGGGGCCGGTGCCTGTTTCAATCGACCGTTCGGAGCGTCCGTGCAAGGCCGCGCTCTATCCGCAGGAGACAACGGCTGAACTCTCGACTGATGACGGGCGACTCCAGTTCCAAGGGAACGGGACGCTGCGGGTCAACGCTCCCGGCGTCTATCCGATACCGACAATGGATTTCTCGGCGTATGCCCAGCCAGTTCTGCGCGGCAGGTTGCGTCTCGCTTCCCCGTCGCCATCTGCGACGAACAACTGCTACCTCGCGTTTCTGGCCCCCTGCGTTTCTTATGGAGAAGGACATCACGGAGGCGGAGGTGGCCTTGCCTATGACTGGTGGAGCGGAGGCTACTCGGAGACATACGAATATCCGCTCGATTCCGGCTGCCTGTGGCGCGAGTGGCACTCCGATTCGTCGGGTGGCTACGTCTGCAACTGCGCTCCCGATCTTTCCGTTGGCTTCGACTTCAGCGGCTATGCCGACATCTCGACGAACCTTGTCGTGAACGGAGAGACCGTGACGGGCACGATTTACATTGGAGACGTAGAGGTGTGGAGCGGCACGGCGACACACGATGTCTCGACGGAGGCCGGAAGCGGTCCGGAACTTCTCTCGGACAACGGCTGCGATGAATGCAGCGGCTGCGAAGAAGGCAACTGCGATTCCCTTGAGGGCGGCGGACTTGGCTCGCTCAAGTTCCGCATCCCCCTCGGCGTCCCGCGCAAGGGGCAGATCAGCGGATTTGCATGGTTCCTTACGAAGGAGCCGCTCACCATCGGCGTCGACACCCTGCAGGTGTTGAGCCGCGACGATGCGCAAGTGAGCGAGACGTCCGTCGGCGGCGTGAGGACAATCGTCTGCGGCGACAACAGGGGACGGACGCTCTCAATACAGCCAGTCGCCAACGGAATCGAGGTGACGATCACCGAGACGGACTCCGGCAAGCTGGAGCATACGTGGAGAATACTGAACGTCAACGGCTCGGCGTCGCGAATCAGGCTTTGGAAGATCAGCCGTCTCAACAACACGATGAGCGACGAAACGTACATCTACGACGACGGGGACTGGACAAAGTTCGACAACATATCGCAGACGTCCGAAGAACTCGTCGCCACAGGCGACATCAACGAGGACGGGTACAAGCGCGAGGAGCGCATCCTGCGCGATGCGGACAATGCGGTTCTCTCGCACACGATAACCGAGTCGCGCCGGTTCGGATCGTTCGCCAATGCCGTCCTTCGCCAGACCTACTACGCCGAAAAGAGCTGGGGCGACGACAACTGGAACGAGTCCTTCGCCTCGTACTACACGGACAACGAAAACCCGAAGCGCAACGGGAACGTCCGCCTTGAGCGTGGCAACGCCCGCGCTTGGCGGTTCAGCGCATACGACGCCGACGGCAGGACGATACTGACGCTCGACCAGCACGACGGTTCGGGTTGCCCGGAGTGGCCGCTTGACTACATGGATGCCGATGCGTTTGACAGCCAGGACATCGTCCAGTGGCTGGGCAACCAGTGGTTCACGGCGGTGGCGACAGTCTATGACTACACTCCGCTTGCAGGAGATGATGCAGCATCTGCGGATGCAGACAAGGTTCGCACCGAGGCTCGCTATCTCATAGAGGACGGAACGGTCACGCTCATCGGTCGCACTTGGACGCGCTATACGCATGGCGCGGCAAACGGATACGCGACCGTGACGGTCGAGACGACAACCGCAGGCGCGCAGGACGCGACGATAGCCGACGTCCGCAATGCCCATCGCACGGAGACCTGCTACGACGGCGATGCCCCCGGCATTCCGCGCTTGCTGCGCGGGGCGACGGTGACATCCACGGACGAGGACGGCATTACGACCGCATACGACTACACGATAGCATCCGGCGTTCTTACGACCACCGAGCGCAAATCTAAAGGCGGCATTGAAGCGCCTACGAGAAGCGTCTCGGAACGCTGCACCACATACGGGAACGTCCTCCGCGAATGGAGCGTCCACACGGCAAGCGGAATCGCCTTCGACGAGAAGCGGCATCTCTATGACGGCAAGAACCGACTCCGCTCGACGGTTTACTCTGACGGCTCGTTCACCACGAACGCCTACTCCTGCTGCCGTCTCCTCTGGAGTCAGGATCGCACCGGGCGAAAGGTTCTGCGAAGCGCGGTGACCGGCGAAGACCACCTCTACTATGCGATGGAGGAGGTCTCCCTTGGACAGCTTCCGAACGCCAACGGCAATACGCCGGGATACGCGCCTTACGAAAACTACGCAACGGGCGACAATCACTATCGCGTGACGCAGCACTTCATGGACGCGCTTGGACGCGAGACGAACACGGTCGTCAGGACTTGCAAGACGCAGGGCGCGGCCACAAACAACGACTGGTATTGCAGCGGATGGCAGACTTCCGAAACGACCGCTTATCCCTACGGCGTTTCGGATTACGAGGTTTCGACAGACATTCGCGGAAACGAAACGACCACGATCCGCTACGCATATTCGGACAGCGAAGAGGTGGAGACGATAGAGACGAACAAGAACACCGTCTCCACCACCTATCGCAACGGCGCAACGATTCTTTACGAAGAATGGCCGGATGGGAAATGGAAAGAGACATTGCAGACTAGTTCGTATGGCGCGAATGGTTGCCGAATCGACACGACGACCATAACGGCGTCCGACCATGATGAAGTGACCGCAAGGACGGTCTATCGCGATTTCCTGGGTCGCATGGTGAGGGAAGTGCGTCCGACGATGGACGTTGCCTACACATACGATGGCGCAAGCTCGCGAGTGCTTTCGGCGGCTGATTCAATCTCCGGGGAGACCACCACCCGCCTCTACAATGACATTGGGGAGCCAATTGGCCAAACGAAGAACGGTATCGTCTCGCGCAGCGACAGCGGTTACGAAGTCGAATCCAACGATCTCTGGCGAGTATCCTCGCAAACAGTTTCAGGCTCCATAACGAATCTCTGTGCCGTTACGAAAGAGAGATTGACAGGGCTCTCGAACGAACTGCGCGGCGAGACCGTCACTTATCTCAACGGCACGATTTCACTCCATTCGCATACGTCCTTCGATTCCACGAATGGCGTTATGACGGAAGTCTCAGAATCGACGGCATCTGGGACGACCACCACGAAGAGCAAGTTCGGAATCGCGTTCGAGACAACAAAGCCAGGCGGCACGACGAGTTGTTTCTTCGATCCATACGGTCGGGTGTTCTACACCGAGAAGGACGGACGGAGCGTTGACTGGATTGGGCGCAATGACTTCGGCGACGTCGTGGAATACGACACTTTCCATTCCGAGGGGAACTCCTACTACGCCGAGTTCTACGGCTACGATTCTTTTGGCAACCGCATTGCAGCCACCAACGCCCTCGGCGCGGTGACATCTTCGGCCTACGATGCCGCTAACCGACTGTCCGAATCGAGCGGGTCTGTATATCCTGTGCGCTACGGATACGACACGGAAGGTCGTAGGACGGGCCTCTCCACCACGCGCAATGGGAATGCGTGGGATGCGACTGGTTGGACGTTCGACCCAGCGACAGGCTTCTGCACGGTCAAGACATACGCCGACGGATCGACCGTCACTTACTCGTACACTACCGACGGCAAGCCGCTTCGCACCACATACGCCGGCGGTCGCTGGCGTGAAAACGCCTACAACGCCAAGCGTGAACTTGTTTCAACGGAATACTCCGACGGCGAGGTCTGCGCGTTTGCATACGACGAGTTCTCGCATGAGATCGCGGCCTCGAACGATGTTGCAGCCGTCTTGCTCGTCCGCAACGACTACGGACAGGTCACGAACGAGGCGACTACGGTCGGCGCTGAAAGCAGAACCATTGACCGCCAATTCGACGCCCTTGGGCGCATGACGGTTTGCGACGAATCGGACTACGTTTATTCGCCCGATGGACAGATCGCGTCGATTTCCAATGCCATCGCAAGCGTAGAATATTCCTACACGGCGGATCGGCTCGATGCAGGATACGCGCTGACTCTTTCCAACGGCTTGGTTCTTGCCAGGAGCCTGACTCGCGACGCCTACCGTCGTTCGCTGGTGACAGGTATAGACAACTCCGTAAACAACAATGTTGGCGAGAGCTTTTCATACGCCTACGATGCTCTAAATCGTCCGATTAGCCGCAATGCCGACTCGTTCGGCTACAATGACAGGAGCGAGGTGACTAACGCCATCGTTTCGGGACAGGCGGAATTCCACGCATATGACGAAATCGGAAACTCGGTCTGGGGCGGCACGACTAGCAACGGCTATTCCTACGTGTCCAACTCCCGGAATCAATATTCGGAAGTTTTGTATGCGAGCGATTGGGGCTGTCCTTCCGATCCTGTGGCATCCGCATATGACGCCGACGGCAACATGACCCAGTTCGGCGAATGGACATACACCTACGATGCCGCCAATCGCCTCAAGACAGTCTCGACGAACGGCGTCCTCGCTCTGACTAATTTCTATGATGCCAAGTCCCGCCGCGTCAAGAAGGTCACGCCAGAAGCGACTACAACCTTCTTCTACGATGACTGGAACCTCATAGAAGAGCGCGTCGCCAACACGAACGGCACGTCTTCGACGATCCGCTACTACTGGGGCAAAGACATTTCCGGAACGCTGCAAGGCGCAGGTGGCGTCGGTGGGCTTCTCTACCTCACGGTTGATGGCGCGGTTTATGTTCCGTTCTACGACAACATCGGCAACGTCACGCGCTACGTTGACGGGAACGGCAATACGGTTGCACAGTACACATACGACGCCTTTGGAAAACTCATCGCCAAGTCCGGTCCACTTGCCGACTTCTTCCGGCATCGCTTCTCGACGAAATACTTTGATATAGAGTCTGGCCTCTACTACTACGGCTACCGCTTCTACCATCCCGTCCTAATGCGCTGGCTCAACCGCGACCCAATCGAGGAAGAAGGTGGATTGAATTTGTATGCGACTTGCGCAAATGCGTTAATTATCAGTTTTGACATCCTGGGCAAAGACGATGGAACTGTCATTGTGGAGGGCCTTGGAGCGGGTTGGGCTGGCGCAAGAGTAACTTTGAAAGGCAAGACGGCTGTTAGGTTGAATAATGAATTGTATTATTTGACCATGACAAAGCCCATTGGGACAAGAAATCCGCTTGGTGGCAGTTCTACTTCTCTTTTCTTGTTCAAGGATGGCAATCCTAAACGAGCTTTGCGTATAGATTATCACAAATTCCCATTGAATTCACCAGATCCTCCATATTGGCACGTGAATGTTGACGGGGGTGGAATAGCGAGAGTTGCGAATTCGAGTAAGCTTAACCACACGACCTCCGCAAAAATCCGTGGCACAGGAAGGATGCTTACTGTATTCAAGCATGGCGACAAAATTTGTTTTATTGCAGGGGTCGCAATGTCCGCCATTGACATTTATAAAGCCGAAAATAGAGTGAGAGAGACTGCGCGCCAAGTTGGCGGATGGAGTGCCGCTTATGCTGGTGGTCGAATTGGCTCGGCTGTTGGTGCAAAAGCGGGGATGGCAACAGCAATAGCATTAGGTCAGGCGGGGCCGCAAGTTGCCACGCCAGAAGAAGTCGTCACCGTCCCTGTGTTTGGTGTGATTGGCGGAATCGGGGGAGGGATAGTCGGTGGTATTGGTGGATTCATTTTAGGTTCAACGGTAACTGAAAAAGTCTATGATTGGGCTTTTACGCCTTTGACAAAGGAAGAATGGGAGGTGGGGTGTGAAAAAGAGTAATGTGCAATCATTTATTTGTCATGGGTTCAACAACTATTGTGAGTCACCGAAGTTCATTGGTGAGCATCGGGTTATGTTCCGCACCGCCGTCGTCTTCAAAGAACGCGATTTTGACGATGTGTGGGATGTGCATGATGATTTGTTTTGGAGGATGGTGAATGTGATAGCTGCGGAGCTCGCGGACAGCTATCGCATCAAGGTGATAGATCAGACGGCGCCAATATTTGATTCCGTTTCAGAACTTCGTGCATGGCAGTCTCTCCAGAAAGAGACTGATTCTGAGTTCGTTCTTGATCCTCCAGCAGAGATAGATTTGTTTTCAGCGGGCGCCTCGATATGCCATATGGAGTTTGAAGATTGGTCGGACATAGGCAAGCATGAACCATATGCCTGCTCTTTTACTTTTTCGTTTTATAGCTACGACGAGAATGTCAACGCGAAGATTGGGGAGGTGTTACAGAAGTTCCTTTCATCGGAGAAAGCGATTTCTGGTGTCTCTGAGGTTTATGAAGTCCCACAACCAAAATGGTACTGGCCGATTTTGAACACAATCAAGAGTGAAGATTTCCTCGTTTATGCAGGTTTTAGCGTACTAATACTGTTCGCTCTTGTGATGATCCTTCAACGTTGGATGTAGGTATAAGTGAAAGGACAAATTCGATGAACATTTTGATTCTACAGGGTTCGCCTCGTGCGAACGGAAACACGGCGTGGATGGCTGAGGAGTGCCGCAAGGCCGCAGAGGCGGCCGGGCACAAGGTGACGCTCGTCGACGTGTCGCACAAGAATATCGCCGGGTGCATGGCCTGCGAGTACTGCCACGGCAAGGGGAACGGAGCCTGCGTCCAGAAGGATGACATGCAGGAACTGTACCCGCTCCTGTCCGAGGCGGAAGTTCTCGTCCTCGCGGCACCGATCTACTACTTCACCCTGTCCGCGCAGATTCAGGCACCGATCCAGCGCATCTACTGCATGAACAAGCCGGGCAAGTTGAAGAAGATGGCGCTCCTCGCATCCTCCTATTCGCCCAACGTGTACGATGGCGCAATCGGGGAGTATCGCGGCATCCTCAACTACTGGGGCGTCGAGGATACGGGCGTTGTCACGGCCAAAATCGACGAGCAGAAGACGGACGCGACGCGCAACCGCATCCATGAACTCGTAGGGAAGCTGTAATGTTGGATGTGATGTACCGCGAAACCATGTCAGTTGCCCGATCAATTGAGGTGAAGTCGCTATGAATCATGAACGCTTAAAACCAACTCGCCTTTGCATACTTTTTCGGGGAGAAAATGACATGGTTCAGCGGTCTGCGCGAAACCAACGCCCCGTCACACTCAAAACATGGTATAATACAAGGGTTTTTGAGGGATTGGCATCTCCGCTCGCCTTGAGTGAGACGGGAGTCTGAATCCTTCAAAGACCACCACCGAACATTCACCAACTTGACAACTTGTTAACCTGAGACTCGCGGGTTACGCGGTCAAATGCCACCGCCGACGGACAGCCAATCGACTGGCGTCTTCCCGTGTGCGGCGAGATATTCGTTCGCGGACTTGAAATGCCCGCATCCGAAGAAGCCACGATACGCCGATAGCGGCGACGGATGCGGCGCAGTCAACACAAGATGGCGCGAGCGGTCGATTCCGCCGCCCTTTCGTCCCGCCGGCGCACCCCAGAGCATGAAGACGAGGTTCTCGCGCCTGGCATTAAGCGCCGCGA
>Ga0265298_10004828_pt1 | contig 17094 bp, 12 predicted proteins | sample AusTroGonzalo_MG_3_FD_193486 | JGI IMG/M metagenome (GOLD analysis project Ga0265298, IMG submission 193486) | Bovine rumen microbial communities from tropical cattle in Woodstock, Queensland, Australia - Gonzalo_01 | ecosystem: Host-associated > Mammals > Digestive system > Stomach > Rumen ... | reverse complement strand
TATCTCCATATTACATTATCACCAATGCCTGAAAAATTCCCATTCCTGAAGAGTTCCTTGTTGCAATACCAAAAATATTGTCCAATGCGGTACATCTTTCTTGGTCTGCGCCCGCCTATACGAACCCATACAAGAGCATGCTCCTTTGGAAGTTCGTCAGTTGACTTAATATATTGCGCCTGTGCCATAATTTTATCCTTTTAGTTTCTTGAGGTCGTCAATGAGTGACCTGATGATAGATGCATCATTTTCTGCATGAGAGTCATGCATTATGACTATTCGATTATGAGCAAACTGAAGAGTCTCCATCTGCTTGTCACTCGGCTTCCAAGTGTATCTTTCTTTGAGGGCTTTGAACCAAGAAATTAAATCTGCTTTTACATCATCAACATTTTGCAAAGTTGTGTTCTTGATAAAAACACACGCTCGTGTATATCTCCTTTCATCCTCTTCACTCCAAGCGGGATTCTGCTCAATATTATCTTTTTTCTTTGATTTATCTACATAAGGACAACCATAACAATTTATATCCATGCAAAGTCCACAATATTCTTCATCGGTCAATTCTTTCTTTCCAGCCATAGATATCGCCTTTATTTGCTTAATCTTCTTCAATTCCTTCTTTTCAGCATCCCACTCATAACCTTCTTCTCTCATCTTTTGGAATAAGAGGTCATGCTGCTCTTTAGTGGCAGGATGAACTGCTGTTGCAACTTCCCAATAATCTTCTAACGTAATACTATTGTCGGTTGAAAGCGCGACATAACACACACAATCATTATTAACCACGCTTTTGAGAATAAAGATAGAATTATCAGAAGCAACAAGTACATCACCATCTTTTGCATCTTGGATAGTCCAAAGTCTTATGTTATGATTATTATCAATCATATGAAATGGACGGATGTCACCATTTGACATTTCATATACATTGGTTCTTATACCAATGATTTGCAATGGTTCATAATCACAACAAACAAGCCAATCACCAACCTTGAACTTTGGTTCAACCTTGTCAGTAGGGTTCTGTTTTCCGTAAAGAAATTCCTCAACTGTAGGCCCAATATTGTTCCAGTGTTTTAGTTCATCCCAATCCTTTTCAAGTTGTTCTTTGGGTGTATTGGCCAGATACTCCTTTAAATTCGCCACCATATCAGGATGCTTCGTGCGTTCATTCTTCTCGCCTTGCTTTTCAAGCCAAGCAAGACAATCACTTTGAGTTATCTTAAGTATAGATAATCTTTCTGGCTCAACACTTAGAACAAGACTTCTTATTGCTTTCCTTATCCTTTCATCCTCGCTCACTTTTGGCTCAAGGATAACTTTGTTACCATCAATTTTGGCTTCGTAGCCTTCTGGAATTTCTATTATATTTTCCATATCAGTTTTATAGTTTGTTTTCAATTCTTCAATCTTTTTTCTGATTTCATCTTTTTTAATAACTGATGGACAATCTCTACAATCATCGCATCCATTACCAGACCCACAATCTTCACATACCTTATGATATTGTTTCCACAAATCATTCAGCAATTGTTCTTTATCTTCTTGTTTCATATCACTCAACAGTTTCAATAGTTATCTTAATCTTACGAGGCTCATCTTCCCAAGATTGTTCTTGACAATATTCTTTAGGCAGTTCGAGAATTTCTATATCTTGGGGGAAATTAGGCATCCAAAACAAGCCAACTTTATTTCTATATGGGCACTTAGGCCATACCTTCAATTTTCCCCATTTTAAGCCTAATGCTGTGATAGGGCCATAATCTCTTGCTAGATAACCTTCAATTACTTCTTTTGCCATATTTTAATCTTTTGCTGCAAATATACAAAAAATTTGTGAGAAAACCAAAAAGGGCCCTCCACAAATTTGGAGAGCCCTGCCTCAATGAAAAAAATCTAGTACATGTTGCAACATCGATTGGGCTAGTTAAAACACTAGCGGGTTAGATTGACGGAAATCATTTTACTTTCAAATTGGACATATTCGTTTTGTAAAAAAATTGCTGTTAGATTTCCTCATATATTGTGTTATAAAAAACTTTCAATAAAATGTATAGGACTCGAACCTATACCGCCAAAAGTAAACTACTTTACATTGGCAGGATTTCTTCTACCCTTCCGTAGATTTTATCCTTGCTAACCCAGCCATTATCATGACCATGATTGTTACCTATCAAATAGGTGCATCCATTCTTGGTCTTTTTAATAGACTTGATTAAATGTAAATAATAATGACCATTCACTTTACAAAGAACTATGTCCTTCTTCTCAAGTTCCGTGTCTTCAGTAACAGGTACGCAAATCACTGATTGCTTTGACTTTAAAATTGGGGTCATTGAGTTGCCTACCCCTGTTACTTTACACGTTTCACCATTCTGTAAATGGTCTGCAGTAGTTTTACTTTCTTTTCCACTAAAAGTAAATTCTAACATACATTAATAAATAATGAAATTTTTTGAAAAAGTCAATATTTTCAAAAAATAGCGGAGGGGCTGGGATTCGAACCCAGGGGACCCGAAGGCCCAACGGTTTTCAAGACCGCCGCAATCGACCACTCTGCCACCCCTCCGAAAAAAACCAAGTACTTTACTACTTCGCTGCGACTCAGAAACCTCGGCTTTACGAGGATTGCATTACCTTTGGGATTGTTCCTTTACAAGGTTTTACTCACGTGTTGGCAAGGCGCTTCTGAAAGTTTAATCCGACGCTTCGGACTCTTATATCTTCCAGTACAACTTATGTCGGACAACCACCCACTGTGTCGCTTAAATGTGCCTTTATCGCGAATATTACGCACACCACCTCCGACGCCATTGGCAAGGTCCTCAACTTCCTGTCGAGGACAAGGCACTTGGTTATTATAATTTCAGAAATCCATTTTTTATCTTCGGAAGTTTCAATTCTGACATTTATTAAATTTGCTGTTGGATTTCTTCTTATTTTGAGAGCCATAGATTAATTCGAAATCCTCTATGTTGTTACTTGATGTTTTAATAACATTAAACTACAATATGGTAGGTCCATAGATAATGATTTTACTAGTACTCAATTATCTGTAACTTCTTCAAGTATCTCTTAGAGCCCCTAGTCGGAATCGAACCAACAACCTACGCATTACAAGTGCGTCGCTCTGCCAATTGAGCTATAGGGGCAAATTTGAGCTTCTTGATGGAATCGAACCATCATCTATTGTTTACGAGACAATTATAATGGCCGTTATACTAAAGAAGCAATTTAGGGGGAAAGCTCAGAATCGAACTGGGGTCTTATCAGCCACAATGACACGTGCTACCTCTACACCACAATCCCCATATAACAGACTTTTAGTTTAACGTATACTGGCCGTCTGTTGTGGCCCCACGCATGGGTTCCTCTATTTTGCGGTTTATCCATGAACCGTCGTGATATGTACTAGCCTTCTACCACGCTTAAACATTATGGCTAGATGTTGTGGAACAAGGGGGAGTTGCACCCCAATAGCATTTCTTCACTTAGCTATCGTATGGTCTTCTTATGCACAATACCTCGACCAGCAGGTCACCGACTAAATTCGTTACTTGTCCCAATTAAAACGTATTCAATGAGATGATGTACACTTTCTCAAATTTTAACAACTGGCCATCTCACAGTCCGTAAAGACATTATTAGTCAATTACCCCTGCATCCTCTTTGAACATACCGACTCGCTCGTCACCAGACGGGACTCGAACCCGCATCCTCCTAGTTTGTAATACGTTTGAGCGGGTAAAGGGAATCGAACCCTCATCCTCGGCTTGGAGGGCCGACGCACTAACCATTGTGCTATACCCGCATTTGTGCCTACATATGCAATTTTATAATCAAGCGATAAGCGACTTGATAACCCTGTAGAGTTGGGTGTGGCACTTGTACTTGGTGCGGCCACTGATATACTTCTTGATGAGAGGGATGGATTCGAACCACCATCACGTTCTTGGACTGAAATCGCTATTGGACTGCTGTTAATTTTCTTCCTCAGAAAATATTTGGGTTGCTACGTGTCCTAACCATTAGACGACCTCCCAATGTTTTGCTGGGGTAGCAGGAATCGAACCCACACCTCATGAGCCAGAGTCATGCGTACTGACCGTTATACGATACCCCAATATAGCTGGGATACCAGGATTCGAACCTGGACAAACGGAACCAAAATCCGTTGCGCTACCATTACGCAATACCCCAATGCCTTAGCTGCAAGAACAGGACTCGAACCTGTACGTCCCTCTTCGGACAGGGGCTTATTACGCCCCCGCGTCTACCTATTTCACCATCTTACAGGAGCACACCTCTGATGTTACCCATGAAGGTTCCTTATTTCTCGGCTAAGTATCCTAGGTTTTAGCCGTTGGCAGTAAGAGCCTCTAACAATAATTGAGCGGGCAAGCAGAATCGAACTGCCATCCCCAGTATGGCAAACTGGTGCACTAACCGTTGTGCTATGCCCGCATTCGCCCCTAATGTGCAATTTTATAATCAGGCTAGGGAACCTGATAACCCTGTCAGAATCATAGCCATTCCAAGAGTTGGGTGTGGCACTTGTACTTGGTGTGGCCACAGATATACTCTTTGTGAGGACACTTGGATTTGGACCAAGACATGTCAGTCACGTCCTGCAGAACGTTTTAACACTTACTTATTCACGTGCACGATTTATTCGTAACTCCCATTTCACCATGGGTGCGCTACCTTTACGCTATATCCCCATATTTGTAGTCCTAGATGGATTTGAACCACCGACCTCTCCCCGCTGGGAGCGCTCTCTTCCACTGAGCTATAAGACCTCTACCCAGGTTTATTCTAGAATTATTAACTGAATAGTAAGTGACCTTCCAGCCAACTTAGTTGCGGTCCTGGGAGTCCGACCCAGTATCAAGAGGTTATGAGCCTCTTATGATTTTTAGTTCATCATTTCTAATAAACCATATGCGTTTCACTCCACCGCGATATAAATTTGTTGAGAGGGGCTGAATCGAACAGCCGTCACGTTCTTATGATGAAATCGCTATTGGACTGCTGTTAATTTTCCTCATCGGAAAACGTTTGTTTGCTTCGTGTCCTACCACTAGACGACCTCTCAATGTTTTGTCGGGGTGACAGGATTCGAACCTGCGAAAATTCTTGCTCCCAAAGCAAGCGCCATAGACCACTAGGCTACACCCCGATTAATTATTTCTTTTTGGCAGTTAATGAACTTAACACACCATTTTTTTCGTTAAACATTTGTTTCTTAAATCCCTCAATTTGAGAAGGTAATATGTTTTTAATCCATTCATCAAAATATCTTTGATACTTTGGATGATTATCTCTTCTCCAGTGTTCTCTAAACCACTCTTCTAACTCGTTATTCATATTTCTAAGTTTTAAAATTTGTCTGCCTGAAGGGACTCGAACCCCCACCCCTTTCGAGACCAGGGCCTAGACCTGGCGCGTCTACCAATTCCGCCACAGGCAGATAGAAGGGGCTCATACCCCACTATGTTTATTTTTCTATTTTATAAAGCTTAATCCACTTTCTAACTGCAGCATCAGATACTCCATAATGTCTACCAGTTGAACTTAAATTCCAATTTTGTTCGTTTAAAACATTAATCAACTCAGTAACTGTTGGTCTGTTTTGTGAATTTATTTTTCTAAAACACTCTACACTGCAATAACGATTTCGCATATTTACTAATTCCGCTCCACAACATTCACAATATTTTTTCTCAAGTACACGTTTCTTTTTAGCCTCTCTTTCTGGTTGTTTTATGTCTTTTATTTCATTGAGTATTTCATCAGCATCAATATTTTCATTGCCTTTATCTGTATTATCTACTTTGCAATTTCTACCTCTAAAAAAATCTGTTTGTGAATGACAATTAGGACATAAAACTTCTAAATTGTCTAAATTGTTGTTGTAATGATTTCCATCTTTATGATGAAGCTCAAAAACTATTGGCTTATCATTCCAGGAGGTTATCCCACAACATTCACACTTGTTTTCCTTTAAACCACATTCTATTAATCGTTCACGTAGTGTCTTTGTTTTATAAGTAACTTCATTACTTAAAATTTTTTCTAGCGGCACCCTAACTTCGTTATGTGTCATGCCCTTTCTACTTTGGTTTCCTTTATAATCTATTCCATATTTTTTAAAATATGAAACTAAAGTGTCATAATTTAAGCCAACAAATCTAGATATTTCGGCCCTAGGCTTATTTTGTGAGATAAGTGACTTAATTTCATTTAAATTATTTAAAAAAACCTGTTCTTTAGTATTCATTAAAATTCTTTTTATAATAAATACAAAAATTCAAACAAAAAAACAAGTTTTTAATAAAAAAATTTTGTCTACCAGTTTGAAGTCGGCCTAGTGGGACTCGAACCCACACGGGATAAGCTCCCACAACCCCCTCAAGGTTGCGTGTCTACCAATTCCACCATAGACCGAATTTTTGCTATGGCAAGAGGAATCGAACCTCTGTCCCTACCGCTGTTAGCCTCGGATTTCCTACCACTAGAAGATACCACAGAAAGGTTTTATTTTACAAAGTATATCTTTCGGTGCACCACCCACCATCGAAGTAGGGTTCCAACCTTTAAAAGCATCATACCAGTCAATGCTTTAGTGCCCTTAGGAACTTTGTATTTTTGCGAATTTGTGGATTGTATGGGAATCGAACCCACCTGCCCAGGACCACCCCAGGTATGCGACCAGCTAAGCGCTATATTCAACCCATCTGTGGGCCCTATAGGATTCAAACCTATGGTCTCCTGGTTGTAAGCCAGGCGCTTTTAATCGCTAAGCTAAGGGCCCAAATGACAGGATACGTAGCCTACCTGTCTGCTGCTACTAGCCGTTTAGTGAATTCCGCAATCATTTCAGCGGCGTACTTCGTTGACTTAAGCTTTTCGCATACAATAGTGGAGATAGAGGGAGTCGAACCCTCGTCCGAACAACGTTATCAATAGTTTTCTACATGCTTAGTCTTCTATTAAGGTCATATGAACATGCGGAAGACACGCTTATTTCATATCAAGACATATGACGTTCCTGGCGGAATTCAATAACAACCACAATGTCAATAGTTGTATCTATCTCGGTTTTTACCCATACTCAAACAAAAGACTAAACCAAGAATAATGTCTTAAGTGAGTATACGTCCGTCCGCTACCTTGGTGGACTGGATTAAGTTAATCTACTATACTTCGATTAAGCAGCGTAGCTATAAGCGTAGTTGTCTACTATTTTTCGGAACTTATTTTAAAAGGTCAAACTCCAAAACCCTGCATGCTTACGCCATCCATAATCAATGCCGTCAAAGCCAAATATCCCCATGGGATGGGCATTATGTGGTTTCGAACCCAACATAATTTGTTACCATACGTGCGCAACCTAAAGCACACCGATAGTTTCCTGTCATATAGCTTGGTTCTCTTGGCCTTCGAGCCCCTTTATAACGCTATAAACCTTATGGTATCCCAAGTGGACCTGATGGGACTCGAACCCACGACCCTCTGCTTGCAAAGCAGATGTTCTAGCCATCTGAACTACAGGCCCAAGTAAAGAGCTTCATAGCTATTGCAATTCGCTATGAATTGTTACTAAATATGCTTGTCCACCTTTACACCATTATTCATTAACGCCCAAACCCTACACCTTTACCATGGAAATGTAGAAGGACACCTTTTAGTATCTCTTTGTCGGGGCGGCAGGAGTTGAACCTGCGTGTAACCAACTACCCTTTCTACTGTGTATCAGACAGAGGGGATACGCCCCGAATTTAGGCAAAACAGAAATTATTACCACCTTATGTCACCATAAGCAAGCAAGATGCCAGTTTCTCATGCTGGACTTATCATCGGAGCAGTTGGATTGGATACCAACATAGGTGCCTTAGTGCCGTTTCCCCACGAGTTTAGAGACTCATCGCGTCTAATTCCGCCACACCCCTAAAGTACTTCATCTTTTGCTTGTTGTGGTCTGAGTAATACACCAATATCGAAATTCTTGCAAGTAATAATGTCCAGGGCGCTATCTTCATTAGACAGATTGCTACATCTATCCCAGACCATGAAAATAGAATTAAACATTACAATTTCAATAATGGCCTTTCCATATACCCTACGCACTGTCTATATCTCCGTCTTTTATGCGCTGAACTGCCAGTACCGTAATACAGCAGAGACTTCCCAGATAATAACATTGGCTCGGTATCGTCTCCCTACATTATTGTTTAGTAGCCAGCAGCAATTGCTGGATTTAAGCTGTAAAGACTTTTACCGATTTGGAAAGTTTAACTATGGGAGTTAACGCCATAGCATTTTAATTTCTTATTTGCCAAATTTTGTGGGCCTTCCAGGGCTTGAACCTGGGACCTCCTGATTATGAGTCAGTTGCTCTGACCAACTGAGCTAAAGGCCCTATTAGTGATTTGAGAGTGTTACCATCTTGAGATTCTGGCCAGTAAAAACGCTAATACTAAAACAAAGCATCGGCTAGTTCAATTACTTCACAGACGCTATCATCTGTACAAATGAATAACATCTTGTTACTCACGCTGCCTACATTAAGAGAAACCACTACTTTCCCTCTTCAATAGTTAGCTATTTTAATCTCAACTTAGGTATCTTCCATTCTCTCAGCATTTATGAGTTATGGAGTTTACTATTTGTTTCTGGTCTAGAGCTTTATTTACACGAAATCTGTTTCTACAGCACGCTGCAGTTCTCTCTTGTCTCCACTCAATTTAACCTCAGTATCATCCTTACACATTATTGTTTAGTGCGCCCTTCTCGACTACTCTTTATAGGACTTATCCAGTACCATAAGGTATCTATCTCAAGAAAAGGATTTTACCGATTTTGGAAGAATCTACTATGGGCCATATGGTGCCATAGCATTTTCTAATCACCTAGTAGCGCCCAGGGGAATCGAACCCCTCTTCCGAGAATGAAAATCTCGTGTCCTAGCCGATAGACGAGGGCGCCATCATTAAAATTAAAAATCGTCGGGGGAACAGGACTCGAACCTGTAACGCCGTGCTCCCTAAGCAAAAATTGGAGATTGCTGTGAATTTTCTTGAGACAGAAAACGTTAAAAAATACGTGTGTCTACCATTCCACCATCCCCCGAAAATTGTCGGTCTGGTGGGACTCGAACCCACACGGGGGTTTGTCCCCAACTGCTTTTGAGGCAGTCGCGTCTACCAATTCCGCCACAGACCGAATTACAGGAAACTTTAAATAACATCCTACCATTAGACGATACCAAGAAATCTCCGAAACTTGATAATGGGAGTCGAACCCATATCCTCACATTTTCATTGTAAAATTTTGAAAATTGCTGTTAGTTTCCTTATTTTGGAGACTTTTTTTTTGCCACCTAGGATGGAATCCCACCATCTCTATCCCTCTAAGTGAGCTCATATGGGATAATGCCCTGACACAACTCTAGATGGTTAGCACTTACAAGCTTTATTAAGTGCGTCAAAAACACGAGAGGTTGACTATTACATGCGTTTCATGGCTGTCCATGTAAGTGCGCTCCGTTTATATCCTGGGCCCCAGGTAAACCTGAATCTACTGGTAAAATCCAGCGCTCTATCTTGAGCTAAACCCATTTGCGGTCCCGTGAAGATTCGAACTTCAATTCACCTCCTCTCAATCTGGAGGTATTCTGTAGTAGGAAACGTCTCGCATATCTGTCGAAGACATTCAATTGGCATGCCATACTCCGTTGAACTACAGGACCAGATTAAGTAAAAATTAAGCAGATTTCCGTAGTCACTGCTCGTCGTTCCACTATTGACACCATTTACATCAATCTAAGGCGTAGCCAAAGAACTTACCAATATTTGTGCCTTTCCTCTTCACCCATTTTAGAAGAGTATGCTATATGGCACCCCACCTTGGAAATTTTTACTTGCGGGGGTAGAGGGAATCGAACCCACACCTATTGATTAACAGTCAAGTGCTCGACCTTCGAGCTATACCCCCATAAAACAAAGATTATCAACGCTTAACTCGGTGCATGTACGCGACAACTAGTATTAGTCCGTTTCGACCAAGCCTGAGGTTTGTTGACGATAACTCTAAGCCAAAATCTTTGCTGTACTTTGTAGTTCCGCTGGGAATCGAACCCAAATCGTGGGGTTAGAAATCCCATGTTCTATCCATTGAACTACGGAACCAACTTTGTTGCGACGACAGGATTCGAACCTGTGACCACCTCCTTGGAATGGAATTTAACAAATAATTGCTGTTCGTTTTTATGCCTAAAAACATTGTTTTTTTAGGTGCTCTAAACCTACTGAGCTACGTCGCGATTTGCAACCATAATGGGATTCGAACCCATGGCCCCGTCATTAAAAGTGAACCTCAATAATTGCTGTTAGTACTTTTATCAAAATACATTTAAGTATCGTGCTCTACCGCTGAGCTATATGGTTACCGTTAGCCTTATCTTATATATTTATGATAATACTTCTTCACATCTCTTTATAATACTACTTTGGGAACACATCCCGCTCTCGTAAGAGGCACTTTGGACAAGCAGTTTCGTATTTAGATGTTCTCTTATTCATATGCCTAACAACTTAATTTTTGGCATACAATTCTCAAAGTCCTTACATATTATCATTATTATATAATAAGACAACAGGAGCGGAGGGAGCAGGATTCGAACCTGCGGGCCTACTAAATTTCGGCCAACGCCTTAGCAGAGCGCCGCTTTAAACCACTCAGCCATCCCTCCGTCTTTTTTTTCGGTTGTTGCAACATGTCAAAGAACTTCATGTCTAAATGACTTTGCAAATATACAACAAAAAGTTGATATAAGCAATGTTTTTAGACTTTTTTTCGCTATTTATTGATAAATCTAACGAATTAGTTTTATCGATATATCTCTGAGGTCGGGATAAGCAAGGAATTTCGCTGCCAATACAAGACCGTCAGATAGGGGAGAGGAGGCGAACCTTTCCCCATTTTTTTGTAGCGCCCATGGGACTCGAACCCACGTTACCAGATTGAGGGTCTGGCGTCCTAACCAACTAGACGAGAGCGCCATTTTATGTGGGAGCGGGAGGACTCGAACCTCCGAAGGCCGAAGCCGAGGGATTTACAGTCCCTTGCAATTGCCACTATGCGACACTCCCAGATACTGGGTCGCGAAGCAACGACCCTTGAAAAGTCACTTGGAATTAAGTGCTCATCTGTCTTACCAAAAGACCACTTGGTAATAACTAACGCTTCTTGAAGAAGTTCATAATGTCAAAGAACATTTTTGGTTGCTACGGACAATTTCGAAATGTCGACCTGCAGGATATGAATCTGCTGCTCTGCCCCTGAGCTACGTAGCAATATGTTTGGCGGGTATAAAGGGAATCGAACCCTCACCACACGATAGACAGTCGCGTATCCTAGCCGTTGGACCATACACCCATTTAATGTTTCAAAGAACTTGCGGGAATAGCGGGATTCGAACCCGTACCGCTCACCGTGACAGGGTGGCATTGTAACCATTCAACCATACTCCCATTTATATTTCAAAGAACCTTGTACTTCCGCTGGGAATCGAACCCAGATTTGAAGTTTAGGAAACTTCCGTTCTATCCATTGAACTACGGAAGCATTTGTACCCCCCTGGGGAGTCGAACCCCAATCTCTTGGTTCGTAGCCAAGTATTCTATCCATTGAACTAAGGGAGCAAGTTGTACGCCTGGTGGGATTCGAACCCACGACCCACTGATTAAGAGTCAGTTGCGCTAGCCAACTACGCTACAGGCGCAAAAAAATTTGTGTGCCCGACGAGATTCGAACTCGCAACTCCCACTTTAAAAGAGTGGTACGCTACCAATTGCGTCACAGGCACAGCCTTATAATTGTGTGCCCGACGAGATTCGAACTCGCAACCCATTGATTAAAAGTCAATTGCGCTAGCCATTGCGCCACGGGCACTTCCTAATTAAATTAAGGTTTTCACCTCGTGGGGGAGGTGGGGGTCGAACCCACTCCTTCGGATTTTCAGTCCGCCGCAATAACCGTATCTGCCACTCCCCCATAAAGATATGTTTCCCTAGCACGGTAATATCTCCTGGGAGAATACTACCGCATTAACTAAATCGTTTTATGCGTTTAAATCGTGTCATAACAGTTACTTTTTTTCTTTTAATCTTGTTCAATAAATTTGGAGCCCATGGAGGGACCTGCACCCCCGCAGTAGCGGTTTTGCAGACCGCCGTGTTACCACTTCACCACATGGGCATTTTATTTTGCAGGCAGGGCAGGATTCGAACCCACGTAGAGCGGTTTTGGAGACCGCCGCCTAGCCACTCGGCCACCTACCTATTTATCTACTTCTCCTTGAGAGGCTATCTAAGTAAGCTTGATACTCTCTCTTGATTCTCCTGACCCTTATGCAACAGATAACTACTGCAAGGGCAACCAATCCTAAAACAAATAATACAACTTGCATAATTGTCATTTTTTTTCGTTTTTTACATTTTATTATTTAAAAGAAAAACCTCTGAGCTTTTTTGGGGTTCAGAGGTCGGAAATATATAGTGGTTAGAAACCGATGTGGGCTATTTTATTTTCACGTTATATTCCTCCTCCTCGACCATGTGGTTCAAAGCCTCCTTTAAAGTTATCATCGAGACACACGTCACCTTGCTTGCGATAATTTCTTGTCATCGCAATCTCGGATTTAATCCAGTTATTAGTATACCTATGTCTCATAATTTTTATTCTTTTAAATCGTATTTTACAACTATAAATAATTATCTCTAGCAAAAAAGTTAAATCACTATTAGTGTTTTAACATATTTTAACCATAAAAATAGTGCCCGCATCAGGATTTGAACCTGAGAAGAGGACAAGATTAGTCCATTCGTACTCCGTAGCGTTATCCATTTCTGGGGGCTTCGCGTCGCACGGGCATGTGAAAAGTGTTATACAAGATTCCTGACTACTTGCAAAGCCATGTATCAAGCGCGTTATTCGGTCACTTCCAACATAACCAGCTTCGTTATGTCTTTAAGGAAGGTTGGAATGATTACCAACAAACGGATACAGCCATCAGTTCACATACTACGATTTGTCCGTTTCTTACGTCACTCGTGGTTGGCCCACCACGGCTATTTCAACCTTACGCTTCTTGACCACTCTTTCTATAACTCCAACTTTTCAGCCGAGAGCTATAAACCTTATGGGCTGGCGACCCATTGTTCAGTCAATAATCACTTTTCTTTTGCAAATGTACAAACATTTTTCGATAAAACAAAGCTTTTCCAAGTTTTTTTCATTAAAAAATGTTAATTTGGCGGGTAGTAAGGGGGTCGAACCCTCAATTTTGGTTTTAGAGACCACTGTTTTGCCATTAGACTAACCACCCAAGTGTGGGTTTAAGGTACCCACTAACCTTTTTTTAGTTACTTAACCAAATGCAAGTTTTTGAAAAGTTCTCCCGAATCATTTTGACAGGCGATGGCAGTAACTTCGTCGTTCAGGTCTGGTTCTCGGTATTCCGTGAACTGGTAATGTTTTTTCCTGAGCTTTTTTGTCCACTTGTCAAGGTCGGCGTACAAATAGATAAGGTAACTGTTGTTCCAATCCTGTTCGCTATAATTGTCAAGTAGGAATTGTGCTACTGCGTGGCCACCTTGCACACATCCATAAACTGGGTTAAGCTTTTTACTTACTAACACATACAACCTTTTCATAATCGTTAGAGTAATTGTTATTAACCTTTGGAATTTCATAGCCGTAACCTTTTAGAATTCGATTGATGCCATACATGCATCCTTCTAGAGAATGTATTCCTTTCTCAAGGAATTGTTTATCATTCTTCTCTGTATACTCGAAACGTTTTCCTCTGAGTAAACCGTAAGCGGCGTACATCATTCTGAGTTCATATCTTGTTTCGTCTACAAAATCTGTTGCCTCACCTGGGCTCATTGTGCGCTCACCCTGGAAGTGAACAGTTTTGCGTTGTGGTTTTGCCTTACCTTGCTTTTCAGCTAAGATAGCAATGTCATTCTTAAGATTGGCTATAGCGGCCTTCAAATTCTCATCCCCTGTTGTAATTGTAATATTTTCGTTCATAGTTTATTTTGTTTTTTTGTTTTATTATTAAAATGTTTTATATCCACATTGTTTATTCCACATATTTCCAAAATAAACCACTTACGGGGGAACTAATACAAATAGCTAGTGTCTCATAACTTTAATTGTTTTTAAATTGTTATTAAAAATACGCAGAAACCAAATGAATTGTTTTCTACTCCATAAATATACGAACATTTTTTTTATAAAACAACTATTTATGTATATAAATTAAAAAACATGCCTTGTAATTGCACAAATAAACAAAATTCAGGTACTAAACAGGTCACTAAAGTTAAACAGATAGTAAAAAAACCAATTTTACTATCCTCTAAGCCATCGGCTAATAAAGGTGGTTCTGTTTTCAGAAGAAAACCTATACGTTAAACAAAAAAAAAGAGGCTTTTAAGCCTCTTTTCTTTTATCCAACGCTCAACGGCATTTTAATTGTCGGGAAAGATTTATATCCCTCAATCTTAATATCATTATATGTAAACTTATCTATGTCAGTTATCTCTGGATTAAGCTTAAGTTCAGGTAACTTATATCTATAAGGATTTCGTTTTATTTGAGTCTGCATTGCATCAAACTGATTATTATAGATATGGCAGTCGCCGCCCTGGAAAATAAGCTCATCTACATCCATATTAACACATTGAGCTATCAAATGTGTGAGAATTGCATATGACAATATATTAAATGGTAATCCAAGACCTACATCAACACTTCTCTGGTTCCACATGCAACTAAGTTTTCTTGTTGGAATACCAATTTCATCTAAATGCTGTTCATCTATGAGGTCTGGTGATTCTACACCATACTTTTTCTCATAGAAAGCCACTCTTTCAGGCATTGACATCTTTCTTGTATAGAACTGGCAGCAATAATGACATGGCGGAAGAGCCATAGAATCTATTTCATCTGGGTTCCAAGCTGTAACAAGCATTCTTCTGTCTGTCGGATTTTCCTTAAGTAATTTTATTACTTCAGCTATCTGGTCCTTTCCAGTACTACCAAATCTTCTCCACTGTTTGCCGTATATTGGGCCCAATTCTCCATATTTATAAAAACTAAAATTACCATCATCTTTGTTAACAGCGCATTCCTCATTGAGAACTTTTTGGAGAAATTCTTCTTTAGACAATTCTGGAAGAATCATTTTGTCTCTTATCTCATTATAATTTCTATAAGCATCATCATCCCAGATATGGACACCGTTTTCTACCAGATATTTAATGTTTGTGTCGCCCTTAAGGAACCAAAGAAGCTCATGGATACAACCCTTGCTAAACATTTTCTTCGTAGTTAGCATTGGTAAACCTTTTTTGAGGTCAAATCTAAGTGTTTTTGCAAACAAAGACTTTGTTTTACCAGCCCTAGTATCTCTATCTTCTCCAGTATTAAGAATTTCTTTAACCAGACTAAGATATGCTTTATCAACTGTATTGTCGTAATGCATAATCTTGTAATGTTCACAAAATATATCTCTATCGTTATACTTACCTAAGAAAATTTGTGAAGAATTATACCACGCAACATGGTCTGGTGTGTACCATTGAGTAAGAACATCTCCAGGAAAAAAAGCATCTGCGTCAGGAACCTCAACTTGAGTCCTTGTTATATAACACTCATCAACAAGGTCTTTTGCTAATGCCTGTTTATATATTTCGCCTCCACCTATTATATATACAGTTTCATCAAGGCGTTTTGCATAATCAACTGCAGCTTCCAATGTTGAGCATATTGTCACGCCTTCAACATCGTCCATTGTAGTTGATACAACAATATTAGTTCTGTCTTTTAATGGTTTTCCAAGACTCTCAAATGTCTTTCTACCCATTATAACTGGATGATTTAGAGTCTTTTTTTGGAAAAACTTCAAATCTTCAGGTATATGCCAAGGGATTTCCCCACCTTTTCCTATAGGGTCTCCCTTAGGTGTGCGTCTTCCTACTGCTACTATTATATTAACCATTACTTACCATTCTTTTTTACTATATCGTCAATGAGGCCGTAAGGACCGTAGATATTTGGAAGGGCCTCCTGTGCGTTAAGCCAGTGGTCGCGGTCTGCATCTGCAGTTATTTCCTCTATACTCTTTCCAGTATTCTCTGACAATATATTATATAATGTGTCTTTGCACTGTTTAATTTGCTCATATGCTATCGCAAAATCAGACTCCTGGGTGTGCGGTGCAACTCCGCCCATTGGCTGGTGAATCAAAATCTTGCTATGAGGAAGTGAATGACGTTTACCCCTTGTTCCTGATGACAAAAGAATTGAACCCATTGATGCAGCCATACCCATTGTGTAAGTTGCTACATCACAATCAACCCAATTCATTATATCATAGATTGACAAGCCATCAATTACTGAACCGCCAGGAGAATTAATCCACAACTTAATATCTGACTCAGAATCTACTGAATTAAGATACATCATTTGAGCATTAATAATATTGGCAACATCAGAATCAATCTCAGTACCAAGTACAATTATTCTCTGAGAAATTAACTTAGAAAATACGTCCATGGTAATGGCATTAAGTTGTCTCTCCTCAACAATAGAAGGATTGATATAACCGCCTCCATTAATAGTCTTTTCATAATCGTTAAGAACTAGGCCATTAACACCTCTACTAATCGCAAATTTTTGAAAATCGTTAAGTTTACTATTCATATTTTTAGTTTTTAATTACTTTAATATACAAAAAAAATTTGAAAATTAATAATTTATTAGCTCCTCATTATCATTTTCTATATCATTGATATCTTTGATGCCAAATGCAAAGAACCCACCCTTTTCATCTTTTATATCAACATATTTATATTCTATCTCATCTGGGTCCTCTATATCCCATAATACATAGCCATGGCCCGTAACCGTTTCGCCGAAATCTCTTTGTTTAATGCTTGAGCAATACACAATTCTTACTCCATTCTTCTTAATTTCCTGTCTCTTATGTATGTGGCCAGCAATAACAAAATCGCA
>Ga0265298_10004827_pt1 | contig 17096 bp, 15 predicted proteins | sample AusTroGonzalo_MG_3_FD_193486 | JGI IMG/M metagenome (GOLD analysis project Ga0265298, IMG submission 193486) | Bovine rumen microbial communities from tropical cattle in Woodstock, Queensland, Australia - Gonzalo_01 | ecosystem: Host-associated > Mammals > Digestive system > Stomach > Rumen ... | reverse complement strand
CAGGCCAATGGCCAGCATGAATTGTAACAGTCTTATCAGAAAAATATCCATAATCTTATTTGTTCATCAGTTCTGTGGCGATGCGACGAGCCTCATGGTCTGTACGGATGAGGTCGTCGTACGACGGGTTGGTGATAATGGTCGTGCGCTCGATGGTCTCGGCAATGATGTCTGCCATCTGGAGGAACCCACACTTGTCCTCAAGGAACCCACGGTTCACGATCTCGTTGGCGGCGTTGAGGATACAGGGCACATTGCCGCCACGCTCGATGGCCTCGAAGGCCAGTGCCAGACAACGGAACTTCTCCAGATCAGGTTCGAAGAACTCCAACGGATGGTTAAACAGGTTCAGCCGTTCTCCAGAGAGTGTCAGGCGCTTCGGATACGAGAAGGCGTACTGGATGGGCAGACGCATGTCGGGCACACCGAGTTGGGCCTTCACTGAGCCGTCCTCAAACTGTACGGCACTGTGGACCACGCTCTGCGGATGCACAAGCACCTGTATCTGATTGGCCTCCACCCCAAAGAGCCACTTCGCCTCGATCACCTCGAAGCCCTTGTTCATCATCGACGCCGAGTCGATGGTGATCTTCGCGCCCATATTCCACGTCGGGTGTTTCAGGGCGTCAGCCTTCGTCACGTGGGCTATCTCCTCCATCGTCTTCAGACGGAAGGGACCGCCAGAAGCTGTCAACAAAATCTTCTCGATGCGGTTATGGTCTTCGCCGACAAGACTCTGGAAGATGGCCGAGTGCTCACTGTCCACGGGCAGGATCTGGGCGTGGTAGGCGATGGCAAGGTCGCAGATCAGTTGACCTGCCACGACAAGTGTCTCCTTATTGGCCAGACAGATGGTCTTGTGCGCCTTGATGGCGTGAATGGTGGGCGAGAGTCCTGCAAACCCCACCATGGCGGTGAGCACCATATTAATCGGTCCGGCCTCCACGATCTCGTCGAGGGCCTTCGCACCGGCATATACCTTTACCTCGGGCAGGTCGCTCATCAGCTGTTTCAGCTCGTCATAGCGCTGTTCGTTGGCAATGACGATGGCTGCGGGCCTGAACTCATGGGCCTGCTCAGCCAGCAGCTCCACCTTATTGTTCGCTGTCAGGCAATAGACCTCATACAGGTCTGCGTGTTCCCTGATGACCTCCAGGGCCTGTGTTCCTATCGACCCCGTAGAGCCGAGAATGGCTATTTGTTTCTTCATCTCATTTTTATATTTGTCAGTGAACTGCTAATATGCATTCTTGTCATGAATAAAAATCGTCTTGAACGTCATCCAGATGATACGGATGTCGAGCCAGATGCTCCAGTGCTCCATATACCAGATGTCACGCTTCACACGGCCTTCCATCTGCCAGAGTTCCTTCGTCTCGCCCCGGAATCCCGTCACCTGTGCCCAGCCGGTCACACCCGGTTTCACGAAATGGCGTACCATATATTTCTCAATCAGCTGCGAATACTGTTCCGTATGCGCCAGCATGTGGGGTCTCGGACCTACGATCGACATTTCGCCCTTCAGCACGTTCCAGAACTGCGGCAGTTCGTCGATATTGGCCTTACGCATGAGGTTTCCAAACGGATATTTCCTCGGGTCATCCTTGGTGGCCTGCACCTTGTCTGCATCAGCGTTCACATGCATCGACCGGAACTTGTAACAATAGAACTCCTTGCCGTCCAGACCTGTACGTAACTGTTTAAAGAACAACGGACCAGGGCTCTGCGTCTTGATGATCAGCCAGAGTATGGGCATGAACGGCAGCACGATAACCAGAATCAGCAATGACACCACGATGTCGGAAACCCGCTTCACGATCTTGTTCACAGGGTTCATCAGTGGGTTCTCATACGTCGTGAACACCTCCATATCATCCACCATCTCCCGCTTCAGGTTCAGGCCTATCGTCTCCACCGACACTGGTACGTAGTAGAATCTCACCACATGCTGGTCACAGTATTTCGAGACTTCCCTGATCCTGTCTCGGTCCAACCTCGACACACACATGTACAGCTCGTCGCCCAAGTCCAGTTCTTCGTCCTTCTTGATGGCCTCCAGCAACTCCTCATACGACCCAAGTCTTTTCAACCTGACCGACTCCTTATAATTCTTTTTATTCTTCTTCTCTAACTCTTCAGTCTCGTCGACCAGCTTCTCCAGATGCTCGTCACCATAATAGCCTGTCACCTGATAGCCTAACGTTGCGTCATTTTTCAGTTTTCTGAGAATGCCGACCAGTTCCGGATCCGCCCCGACGAATGTCACCCGCCTGGTATTTCCGCCAGACATTCGGTAACACTTAATGACCATTCTCTCGAAATAACGGGAAATGAGCAGTACGATAAAGAATACCGTTCCAACCTCCATCAGCTGAGTACCAACCTTTGTCTGGGTAAGGCTGATGCCCTTCATAATCACGTAAGCAATCAAGACTGCCAGTCCGACAAGTTTGGTAACTCTTTGGACGATATCTCCTACGGAGACCACTCTAAAGTGGACGATGGGGTAATTGAAGTAGTGGCTTATCAGGAATGCCAGGTTGATTGTAATGACAAAAAGCCTCATCTTGGTAGGCGTCCAGTCAGCTATCCTTGGATAATAGAGTGAACAAAGATATAACAGCGCATTAAGCAGTATGAAATCTGCCGCTATTACTGCATATTTTATCAGATTATTCGTCTTGCTATTATTGGTCATAGCTGTATCCTTTAAGATTTTGAATATGTCATGTTAGCCCAATACCTCCAGAACGGCTGCCCCATCCGGAACAAGAACGCGAAGATCACTTCTCCAGGGGAATAGCGCCAAAAGCGCAGGTTCTTTTTTAGCAGTGCAGACAAGCGGGTGATGCGCGATTGCTCCTTCAGATTCCCAAACCGGCTGTCATTCTGGCCGAAATTGCCAGTCATCATAATCTCTTCAATCAGCATTTGTCCCATCTTTTCATCAGGACTAGCCAAAAAGTATCGCTCATCGAGATTAAAAACGACCTTTAAGACATACATCACAGCCTTGGTGAAGTTTAATAATCCAAAAGTATTCAGCAGCTCACGCAATTCGTCTTTCATCTCACAGACATCATCGTTCTTGATGAGGAAATAATAGTCCATGATCTGTCTGAATCCGATACCCTCATCAAAGAAATGATGACGGATATGCGCCATCTGGTAGACGACGTTAAACTTTGCCGTCGGTCTGCAAAAGCTGCCTTGTGGCAGTTCAACCCGATTGCTGCATTGTTCTTTGGCCTCCGTCTTTACCCATTTTTGGAAACGTCTGTTATAGAGTGGGTTATTCAGAAACATAGGGAAGAAATGCACCTCCACCATAACTTCCTTGAAGATGGGATATTCCAAATGGTGATAAAGCATCTTTGTGTCGGGGAAATCTTTTTTTACATACTTGAAGATACGTCCCCTGTCAGCCATCGGCCAAAGATCAATGTCCCCAGGACTGCGTTGTTCCGGTATCGGGTACATCAGGGCATTTCCCTGTCCCTTCAAGACACAATTGGGGAATCCGTCCTTTTCAAACTGGCGTGTTACCCGTACAACAGCAGCATCAAGTTTCTCGTTCAATTCCTTGTTAATCCCTACCCGTGCATACCATTGTCCCATGACGGTCAGCGACGGTTTCTTTTCCTTGGACAGTTTGACCATGCCTGGATAAAGCACACCCGTGATACACTGCTTGTCCGAGAAGTCATAGAGCACCTCCCAATCCAGATCATCCAGATGACTGAACTTGGTCTGACTGTCATCTAAAGCATATCTGATAAACTCAAATATCGTCTCATTTCTCATTGTCCACTTCTTTAAACGGGTTCTTATAAATTCCCATCAATTGTTTCCCGAAATACCAGAAGAATTTCATGTCATCGATGAAATAGCGCTTGAACAGTCTTCTGGGCTCCTTGCAGAAACGATAGAACCATTCCAGATACAGTTTCTGCCATATCTCCGGGGCCCGTTTCACGTTGCCTGCCTCAAAATCTATCGTCGCTCCCAATGCCATCCAGATTTTCACTTCCGGCAACAGGTCCTTGTGGGCATAGATCCATTTCTCCTGTTTGGGGCAACCCACACAGACTGGCACGACATTAGCACCAGACTCACGGATCATCTGCACAATCTGGTTGTTCTCTTCCGGTTTCTTCTCAAACCCGTATGATGGAGAGAATGCCCCGACCACAATCTGTCGGCCAACCTTCTTATTGATGTTGTCCATGGCCTTCTTGGCCACATCCCCGATACCGCCTAACAGGAATATCCGGCAATCAGGATTGTCCTTGTGATGCTTATAAAAAGCCGGGAAGAAGCTGCTCCCTGGAATAGCCTGAGGAAGTGGTTTCGGAAGCAGTCGCGCGAACAAATACAGCAGCCGGCTGTCGCAGATGACCCACTCGGTCTTCTTGTAAAGCTCATACAACTCACGGTCTTCCTGCAACTTCACCAGATGGTCAATATTAGGAGTCACCACGACGCCTTGCCGCAGTTCCTCCAGCAACGCCTCCTGGGTTGCTGCTACCACCTCAGAATTCAGTATCCTAATCTTTTCCAAAAGTCAGACCTCCATGAAAACATCTTGCTCATCCAATTCAAGCTGCAAAGGTACTCATTTTTTCCCTAACTGCCAAATTATTCTCTCCCAATCTTGTCTTTTCCATCCATTTCTTGCCCCTCATCATGAGGTTCCAGTAATGATACCCCTTGGATTTATGTTCTCTATGACTTTTGAATTATCTCATTGCACAGCCAATTCAGCATATCATGCTCCTCAATTCTATGCTTCGACGGATTCCTCTTATTCTCCTCCAGGAACTCCATCACCTCCTGATATCTCACCATCCATCTTTCTTCCTGCGTCATAGCTTCATCTCACTCTCCACCATCTTATTCAGCTTTGGTACAGGGAAAAGACTAACCAAGTCTACCCGTCAGGAGCTCGTTTTCTAAGAAGCTATACACATATGTCGTGCTTTGAGAATATAATCCAGTTCGCAAGTCCAGCACTTTCGAATATGTCTCAGAATTATATATGGCATCCAGCGCCTGTTTCATCGTCAGATCATGCTCGTCCATCAGCCGGAGTGCCAGTTCCTTGACCAACTCTTCAATAACAAAAACGACCTCCTTGTTCATAGCTTCCTCAGGTATTTAAGAGCTTTTTCCGTACCAAAGAAATACTGGTACGTCTCACCACCCTTCCGCTTTATTTCATCAACAAATTTATCAATGTCGATAATATCCGCATTCAAGCGACGCAGCTGTAAGCCAATGTTATCATTGGCAATGGGACCATAAACAATGTCATACGCATGCAGCGACTCACGCCCTTTGTTGTCTCGATTCTTCTTCACAAACTGTCCCCACTCCAAACAGTAATTCTTAAATCGGAGGTAGGCAATGTCGGGATCTGACAATGCAGCATTCTCGTCAAACTCGAAACAAGTTATCATTGGTTCGCCACCCATCAGCAATGCCTTCTTCTCAGCCATTTCCAGGGCCTGCTGCTCATCGGCAGAGAGGTAGAAGCCCACTCCAAAATCCTTGCCGGGCTTTGACTTAGTGAAGTCCACCTCCTCAATTACAACATTTGATCCATGATATAGTTTCATATTAGCATTCCTCCATTTTTACGGCAGTACAATGCCAAATCGTCTACTACATCCTCGAACGACTGGGTATGCTCAACATTGTAGAACCGGTCAACGAAGTCAATACCCTTAAAGCGATCCAGATAACGGTAAGCTTGCTGCGAATTCAGTGAATACTTTGCAGCAAACTCATTGACCACCGCAATGATATATGCCAGTTTGTCTTCTAACTTTATATTCATACGATTTCTTTGGGGGCAAAGTTACGATAAGTTTTTGAAACTTCCAAATTTCGGAGCATTTTTCTTCTCTCTGGTGGCTCCTCGCCCCCACACCCCTCGGTGTATATTCAATGGTTATAGATTATTTTTTTCGCGCTGCCATAGAGAAACACCAAGCCGTGTCCCGGCTTACCAGAACATAGAAATAATCGACGGTGTGCTGCGATTATTTGTTTAAGTCTCTTGCCAACGATTGGCGAGAGATTTAGAGAGTGGTTCGAGGTCCTCCTTACGACAAGGAGGATGAGGTGGTTGGGAAGAAAGATATTAACAAAAATAGCAGCCACAATCAGAACTGATTGCAGCTGCTATTACTTCAGGCGACCTGAATATTTTAATGATGTCCTTCATTCGTCAAAGTTGAACGACCTCAACATCCTTGTATTCACCAGCCTCCCAGCGCTCCTGAATCTCTTGGAGTCTCTGGCATCAACCTCTCGATCTTCCTACACTTCACTTTATTGAAATGTTAATCGATATCGTCCAAACAACTTTTGGAGCAGTGAGCACAGAGCATAGTTTGCTTGAGATTACCCCTTCTCTCTCAACTTCCCATAAAACGAGCTATTCTTGATAACAGCATCTTTATAAGGAGCAAGCAGCGATTCAACGATTATCTTATCCGCTTCTGTTGTCAGCGGTCCCATCATAATTTCTATGTCTTCTAGTTTTTCTGGCATTAAGGGTAAATCTATAAACATCTTTGTAATAGGTTTACTAAGCGCTATAGACGGGCCTATGCTTTCTACAGTCTTCAAAAGAATATCGGTTCCATTTCCGTCCTGTGTTTTTGCATTTTTAGCAACATAGTTTATGTCTATCGGCTGTACCATTACCTTGAACCTCGATTCCTTTTGAATCGACCACTCTTTCCTTTTATATGTCCCAATGTTAGGTGCTTGAATATATATACCACTTTTTCCTGCAGGTTGTATCAACTCCTTAATTTTCTCCTCAGGATCTTCTACATATTCAATATCATAGAGCTTAGCCTCATTCATAAAACTCGAATAGAAATAATCAACCCCTATGCCCATTGGTTCTTTAAAAAAACTTTTAAAAGTCTCGTTCACTTGATAAGTCACGAATGGCATTTCGTCAATCCCAATCCTTACACCTTTGTATCGGGTGTACATATTCCATAGCGCAAGATTCTCTTCATCGCTTTTTGTCCAACATGACACAAAGCAATATTGTGAAAGCATGGACTTTGTAGGGCCTGAGCCATAAGCAGACTCCTCCATGTCATCCACCCTGTCCAGGCGATTAAACCTTATCGTCTTATGTTTCAGAATCAGAGCAAGCGTCTGTATCGTAGTATAATGATATATTTTCATCGTATTCTAATCCAAATCTATCACCCATAATACTGTTTCAAGTCCTCTATGAAGGGATTTATCAACTCATCACCACACTTATCCACAAGATATTTGTCATTCACGTATTTTTCTGACAATAGCATCCTGTTCATGTGATGCTCCATATAGAATCCTAATCCTTCGTTGGCTATTACACAGGTACATTCCTCCAAATCCTTCACCGACACAACCTTTACAGATTTCTCATCTATAGGCTCTGTAAGTTCGCTTTTTGCATCTCTATAGCTCTGAGCAACTTTCACTATCAGGTCTTTATAGCCCGGTGTATTTGACAAACTCTCCTCCAATGTTACAAGCACGGCATGAAACTTCTTTCCTTCCATATACGGGAAACAAGCTATATTACCTGCTCTGTAGTCATCATAGCTCACGAATATTTTCCCTACACCAATTCCTAAGTTGATAAGATCCTTCGTTATTCCTTCAGGAACAGTCGCATCTATCTCTGACTTTTTCCTGGCACTGCTAAAGGGTCTATCCTTTACCACACGTTCTATCGTATCTTCATCTACTGTCACTGCCTGTTTCCCTTTCACGGATATACGTTTGGTTTTACAGTCCATAAAGCATATATCACTTTCATCCCACAATATCCAATCCGATGTCCTTTGAGTCTTTCTCTTCCCAACATCGTATGTTATTTCCTGCTCATATCTCGTTTTGCTCCCCTTCAGGAAGTGTTCAAATATCAGCCCAAGATAGTTCTCCATGTTTTCAGAGAACTCTTTATTCACGTCGGGATTACCACTGTTCGGTATATCAAGCCTGTAGTATAAACCATCCAACAATGTGGATGGTATGTAGTTGGGTATCGTACAGAAATACCCGCCTTGGTCTTTGATAAGAGGAAATCTCACATGAGGTGCGTCATTGAAATATCCAAAGATCTTTTCTTCCTCGTAGCTGCAAAAAGCCTTGCATAGACTTTTCAGTTCAGATAAGGGTTTACTGATTTGAGACAGTACATAGTCCAATGCCGCCTTACTCACATCATCCAGTTTCTTTACTTTGGGCATAAAGTAGTCATCCTTTACATGAAAGCGGTCTTTACTCCAAAATGCTGCATAGACAAAGAACGACATCTTGAAATACACATCCAGAGGTATATTCATTTTCTGCTCTGAATATGCCCTTATCGTCGGAGTCTTATACAGATAATAGTACCTATATAGTGCCCTTAGTTCATTGTCCTTACCCAATATCTTGAATTGGTTGAAGATGTAGGAGTTCAGCCAAACAAACACCTCTTGGTCAATCTGTTTATGGCTTATCTCTTGGTGCAGTTTTTCTATCTCGTTGCAGATAGCATGTCTCGGATTTACATCCCTTAGGCTTTTAGAGCATGGCAAATCATCACAGTATTTGAGGACATTGGCAATCATGAAGTCTGCGAACCACACCTCCACGCTATTCGCTTCAGAATGGTTCACACCCGGTATATATTCCTTGTTTGTGTTGCCACCTGAACAGGCTTCCATATATGCCCTGACCACATATAAGCTGTCATAGACATTCAACTCCGTCAGCTTATTCAAAACTGGTTTTATCCTGTGGAAATAATTCATAATGAATTCTCTCTACATGCACTCCGACAACGCTTCTCTTTCTCCATCGCATCTTCTGATACACCCGCCAATAACCTTATCCAGATACTGGAAGGCCCACATTCTGATACCCGATGTATTCTCTATTTCTTTTTCCACCAGTTCTTTCAATTCCCTCAGAGTTTTGCCATCTCCTTCAAACCTTTCCTTGAAGTCACCACCAAGCCCATAACTCAGCATAAAGTGTTTTGCTAGGAAAAGGGCAAACATCCTCACGTTCTTGTTTCGGAGTCCCTTTATCCTATCCATCAGTTCATTCGCATCCTCGTCTTTTAGCACCGTTGTCATACTATAAGGGGCATGATGGTCTGGCGTTGACTCATCGTCCAAAGCTATCAACTGCTGCACATTTTCGTCATTCATGCTCCTTAGTGTAACCTGCATCTTGTTCGGCAACTCTTTCTCTCTTGCTTTAAATACCTCATTAAAAAACTCTGCTACCTCCCTGTGAATACGGTATTCATCATCTCTACTCTCAACCGTGTTCAAACCTTGCCAGAACGCTGACCGGCAACGATAAAGCACTTCCGCATCTTGTACTTCTGCTTCGAATAGGTTCTTCAGCGTTTCTTTCGCCTTTTCAATCACATTATCATCTACTTGATACAGACTTTCCTTCTCAAATAGAGAGAATAAAGCCAGCGCCTTTCCTATTGGATAGAACTGTCGGTACTTGCCCTGAAAGATGTCCTGTGCCAGCTCATTGCAGTCTTTTTCAAACCCGTCATCGTCCATTTCCCGAAAACCTTCCAGCCTATTCAACACACCCACGACCTTCTGACTTTCCGCCAACAGACTGTCTATGTAGTATTTCATCGAATATCCACGTTCTATGTGTGATACGATGTGAGCGATATGTCCGTCGTTCAGCACATTAATCCCGTCCAGCTTCTCTGCGCTATAGCGGGATGCCATATCCTTCATCGCTTTTTTCTCTGGAGTTTCTTCTTTTCCATAGACAAAAGCAAACATTCCGCTGTTCCAGTTCCTTAGCACCTGTTTGTTTTTACCCTTATACTCACAATACACCGCTATAAAACTTCCCAGCAGTGACTTCATCACGCTCTTGTCTTTCTCTACAAGACTAGCATCTGCCTCATTGTACTGCAACTTGAAATCATATAGACACTGACGAAGTATCCTGAGGTTATTACATCCACTGGCAATAAACACTTTTTTTATCAGGTCTATTTGACCATTGAACCATGCCACCTGAGGCAATTCTTCTGTAATGTGATTAATGGCAGCGTCAATATCGGGTTCCACCTCGAACTCTTTCCCTACGGTCTTTTCCTTGAAGTCCTCCAGCGTCTTTTTATCATCCTCATCGGTTATTTTGCTCTCGTCGCCTACAATTATCACATGACATCCACAGTATTCTACAAAATAGTTGATATAGCCCAACAACTGTTTCATCTTGATGTGCGATCGCTCTACATCGTCAAATACAAGCAGTTTCAGCGTGTCAGGCTTGATGTCTTTATCCTTAGATGCCAGAAAAGATAGGGAGTCCAGCGAGGTCGACAACGTAGCATCGCTATGATTGTCGCTGTTAAAGTCAAAGTCTGTTCGCAACACAACCTTTCCCGCAATCTTCAGAATCCCCGCACCTATTTTGGCCGCTTTCGAATACAGGTAGGGATGCAACTGCCTGTCAATAGCCTTTGTTATCTGTTCCGTCTCAGTCATACCGTACAGCGAAACTCTTATAGGCTCCAATACGGCATCCTCCTTTTTCTCTGGGTTCTTAAACCTCTCCTCTATCCATTGGTTCACAAGATAGGTCTTGCCACACCCCCACAGGCCTTTTAGCATCAAGGCATAGCGCGGGTCTGGATTCTCCACGTATGAATCCAAAGAAAGCAAGATATGTTTATTGGGCATTTTGTCTGTCATTATTAGTTATATCTCGCCATCCAGCGTTCCTCCTGCGACATTCTGTTCTCCCTTCTCACTTATAAACAGATATCATTTTGGCCAACCTAATACCATCAATAGGATATTTTGTTAGATCTCCATGTCTTTTTGCCCGTTTACAGTAGGCTGGATAATCATTCAGATGAAAGAAATCTATCGTCGCCAGCCCGAGAGGGGTGCAACGGTTCAGGTCAATAATGACTTTATCTTCATTTGTGTACTTGATATGCACGTCAGGGTCATTGAAATACGGGTGTATGATTGTAAACCTATTCTGCTCATATCTTCTCTCAACAGGTGCCTGAATAGTGTCATCTCCGTTCTTGACATACATATTACATACTGCACAGGATGTCACAAGGTTTTTAGGCTCATAGCAAAACTCGGAATGTAGTTGCTTGGGGACAATATGATCTAACTGCGCTCCACCAGTCAGGAAATCCTCACAATAGACACAATTATTTCCTTGTTCTATCATTGTATGTTCTCTGATTCTGCTCTTCAACCTTTTGGTTGTGGCATCAGCCTTTTCCCAACCCTTTTTACCTCCATTCGCCCTGACGTATGGCAGCAAAACTGTAGAAACATGCTGCCATTCATCTCGGTTAAACTTATAGGGCTTATCTATTTTCAACATATCGTCTCGCCTGATTAATAATTTCCTTCAGGGGGTCATTACCCGGAAGTTCATAGCGTGCAAGTCGTGTCCTTAACGTATTGATGGTGTCTATGTCTTGACTTCCTTCCGACAACAATTTATAAAGTTGCATAATATCCTCTTCAAACGCTCGGTTTCTGGTATTCCTTACGCCAAACACCCTATAGAGAATGTCATCCACCGACCAGTTGAAGGTGTTCACACCGTCTGAATCGTCTTTCAGATTATTATCATACCCTCTCACCAGTGCAATGATGTCTGAGGTTTCCGGCTTCAGGTCTGTCAGCAGGAAATGTGAGTGTGTGGCTATCACAAAATGACTGTCACCATAATGATTGAATACATCTTTCAGCCACCCTATGTAGTTTACCTGCCAACTGGGATGAGCACTGTTTTCCGGTTCATCTATCAGCACAAGGCTCTCATGCTCAATATCGCTCATGATGCCTATCAGTTGGCACAACAAATGCGTTTCTCCAGAACTACTGTTTTCAAAGGCAAAGTCGGTATCTCTTTTATAAATCCTTAAAGAGGGGAATGAGAGTAGATCCAGCGATGACAAAGCCTCCAACGCTTCGCAATCGCGATTAATGCGCTGGGGGTCTTCCAATACGCTATAGTTCAATGTCACACGCTTCACATCAACATTGGCTTCTGCCAGATTTCGTAAAAAACGTGCAACAATGCTCAGTTTCATCTCGTCTTGACGAAGCCGTTGAAAATTTGCCGTTCCCCATATTTGCGAGTGCCTGTGCTCGAAAAACTCTTCTTGACGGTCAAATATACGACAAAGAAGTTCAGGTGTCATCTCTCGCTTAAGAAACACATTCTTATAGCGTAATGTGTAACTCACCTCAAGGCGCGGGTGCAAATCCATTCGTTCCAGCAGTTCTGCCAACTCTTGGCGGAAACCTTCTTTTATATCCAGACTCCGTAGCAAACCGCTCACGGTCTTTCTGATCATGGTTCTCGTGCCCGTTGTGTTAGGACTCTTCTCGTTTCTGATGCCTTTATAAATATAACGCCCGCCTGATACCGTGGTAAACTTGTCCGTTACCGTCATGGTCGATGCAATGATTCGGCTCGGCAATGCCATCTGACCAGCCCTGACTTCTTCACCATTGCGCTTATAGAGAAGATAATTCTGTGCTCTGTTTCTGCCCCCTACCGGTTCCCATTCTCTGATATTGGCAAACTCATATTCTGCCACTCCTACACGATATTTCACTGAGAACTTGAAAGCAGGTATCACCTTTACCTCTACCATCTCTGCGGTTAGAGCCTCCAGATAGTAGAAGATGTCTGCAATAGCCCGCATCAGATGGCTTTTCCCTATTCCATTAGCGCCAATAATAACGGAGGTGTATATCTCCTCTGGATATAGTTCTTGATCTCTCGCTTGGCAGAAATCAAAATGGGTATTCCCCAACACTTTATGATGAAGTATGGTTAATGACAACAGTCTGAACATAATCTAGCTCCTCCTACAAATATTTCTTGTACTGCTCCAATATGTCTGCTGTCAATTTGGCAAACGGACGTTTTCCTAAATCTTCCTCTTGCGTGTAGTTTCCCCACACCATTCGTTCCAACTCTGCTTCCGTATGGACGATGCCCTGAAAGTCCTTCTTTATAGCTCCGTATGTCACAGGATTATACGCCTGTATTTTGTTAAGTATCTCTTTCACGTAGTCCTTATGCTCATTATACAGCTCTTTGATGCCAAGTCCCTGAATATTTGCATTTTCATTTTCCACAACAAGACGTGGTTCTTCGGGGAAATCGCCTGTCGATGTATCTACCTTAAACGTTGGTCTGTTTCCTTTTCCATAGCCCAGCCAAGGATTCACATCCAAAGCTTTCACTCTTTTCAAATGATTGCATTGCGGACAAGATGGAACCAGATTGTAGAAAGATAATATCAGTGCAGGATACAACACCTCTGGATAAAAATGATCATATTCCGGTCTCACTTGAACGTCATCCTCATCTATCGTAATCGTGTAATTCCTGTTGCAATATGGACAAACCCTCACATTCAGTTTCTCCATCAGCCAGTAGCCATTCTTCTTGCCATTACTATCAATATCTTGCATGAAACCACTGTAAATGGTCTTCATTCTATTGATAAAAAAGCCGTAGGCCGTCTTTTTCTTCTTCTCTCCTTTTGCGTCCTCGTATGCCTTTTTCTCATTCTTGAAAGAGAAATCAAAAAACCTTCCCCTATTCAACATGTCATTCACAGGCGACAAGATGAAATATGACGAGCCATTTTTCACATATCTCATCATCTCATTCGCACGGGCATTCCCGAGCTTTGTCCACAGTTTCTTTTTGTCTATCCACTTTATGAGACGCTTATAGTATTCATCGCGGATAGCATTCTGCTCGTTCTCAGAAATTCTAATATCTATCATTCAATTTTTCCTCCAAATCTCTGATGCGTCGTTCCAGTTTCTCATACTGCGGGTTCTGATGCGGCAGTTTATTCAAACTATACAGTTGGTAGAGCTGTGTTTTCAGCAAAGGCTCACTCACCAGTTTAATCTCTTCAAACAAATCCTCACCGTATTCTCCTTTGTGCAGCCTTTCAAACATAATGTTAATCTTCTCTTTGGCAAACTCTCCCATCGGAGCTCCTTCCAGGAAAAAACCGTTTTGAAGCAAGGAATGAATATTGGCGCCAAAGGTATTCTCCTGCATATCGCGAACCGGTTTGCCATCCTGTAGAAACAGGACATTGTTTTTGGGTATGTCCGTCAAAACAAAAGGAGAATGGGTCACAAGAATGATGTTGATGGCCTTTATGTTTTCAAGATGCACCTGATATATCTGTCGCAACATCTCATTGATATACAGACGCTGATATTCTGGATGGAAGTACAGTTCCACCTCTTCCAGTATCAGGTTCACATAGGAATACTCCACAAACTCCTTTGATTCCACATGGTAGTTCAGGTTCCTGAGGTGGTATAGATAGGTTCCAATAGAATTCAGCATCTGAAGTTCGCCAGAGCTTAGATGTGACATCTGGAAACGGTCATTACCCGGTCTGTCCTCGCCAACTCTGACAAGAATATCTCCAACGAAAATGGGCGGAGGCAGCAGGGCTATCGTCTCCTCGTCGCAGCGTGTTTTGGCATCCTCTATAAATCGTTGAAGCCTGTCAAAGGTAACATAATGGCTATAGCCAAAATCTCTGCCTGTGTATCCGTCCTCCGTTCTATTCACCTTGAAGGTGTGCCGCACAAGATAATTGATAGTTTGCCTTAGTTTGAGTGTGTCATACTTCTTCTCTAAATGCTCTTGTTCTACATCAGAAAAGAGTGCCTTGAAACACATCGGCAGTCTGTTATAGTATTCAGCACCATCCTCAAACCTCCTGTCAAACAGATAGAAATAGCGAATTTCTAAATCAAGAAGTCTTTGAAACTTTTTGTACTGCGAGAAGATGGAGATTGTTTTATAGACAACATACAGCAATGCACGGCATCGTTCCTCTCCCCTTTTATTATCGTCGCTAACATATTGGTCTATGGCTCTCGCAAAGTCATTTGGTTTAAACCACTGATGCTTAGACCACAACTCGCAAACGTCTATAATCAATACCAGCCGTTGGAACTGTAAACCTGTCAGCTGTCCGCATCTCGTCAGTACCTTGTCTATTGAGTCAACAACCTTTCGTTTTGCTTTCTTGTCGCTGATGAAAATGGCAAAAGCTTCTTTAGCCGTTTCCAGATAGCGCTTCAAATCTGTATCTCCACTGGTGTAGTCTGCATTATTCTCTGCATAGATTTCCTTCTCAACACGCTCTGATAGTGTAAACAGCGAACTGTACTTGTCCCACAGGGCTGCATACTCAATCCAAAACAGTTCCTGGTCCTTAAAGTCATTACGTGCTGATTCTTTTGACTGCGGGTTCGTCCCAACCCTGATTTGTTCCAGGTAACTCTCGAAGTGTCCAGCCACATAATTCAGATCTGTTGCCTTCCATATTCCCCTGAAAAACCGTTTCAGCGTGGTGGTTTCCAGTTTTGATCTCTCTTCTAGGTTAAACGCAAAGCCCGATGCCGTTTTCTTTCCGTTTATCATCCTTGCCTTAGGGTCGTCGCCCAAGTCAGCATATAGAGCCATCAGTCTTTGTCTGCACAAATCTTCCTCCCTGTTCACGTCAAAGTTCCCGTCCGTCCGCATCGGGTTCAGTACCAGTGGTGTCTGATAACTGTCATTCTTATGGAACACTCCGTTAATCCAACACTCTTGGTCCTCATCAACTTCTCTTTGGAAGTGCCTGGCATTATATGCATAGATAGAGTAGTTGGCCACCACCGTATAAAAGAGCTCCTCTTGATGCCGAATAAGAGCCTCTCTTCTATAAACATTCCAATCAAATGAGGTCCTTACCTTACCATTCGTGCAGGTTATACTGTGAAGGTTGCCGTCAATTTCATAGAATAAAGAGGCTTCAACGCCGGTGGCTTTCGCCAGCGACTCTTGATCCTCTTGGAATCCAACGGCCACTCCAAAGTTGTTGATGATTCGTAGAATCAGTTCAATCAGGGAACTTTTTCCATCTCCGTTCTTACCAACAACTGCCGAGATGCTAACTGTAGGTGCTTTCTTTTTCTTGCCGTTTTGGTTTTCTTCCTGAGACAAGCTAAAGAAATCTGAGGGTATTCTGGGGCTCGGTTCTTGTCTCTTCTCAATCGTCACCCATGCACCAAATTCATCATAACGATCTTTATAATCATTGCAGAGAAAATAAGTCTCCTCTGGTTGCAACGCTCGTCTGATACTTGGGGCGCAATCAGCAAAGACTCTTACTGCAATGATTCTAAAACCTTTCCAATTATTCCTTTCGCCTCTCAGCATATATTGAATGATTATAAATAGTTCTTGTTTTGCATCACTTTCTACTGATAATGCATCCGCTCAAAATCTATTCTGCCCTGCTCCTGCCGTATCTGGGTCTCAAAGTGCTCTATATGGGCTTGCGCCCATTTTTTTACCTTGCTGTCCATTTTCGGACTTTCTCTTACCTCAGCAAAACAAGACACAAGATCTCTATAAAGCTCTATAGGCGAACCTGTCCATGCAAACGAACCAATATTACCACCTGCGCCATCGAGTGTATTATCCTGTTTGCCGTAGTTCTCCAGCAACCAGAGCATAATAGCACTGAAATGCCCTGACCTGACAACATCCCCGTTCTCATTCTCCACGTAGGCAAACACAGGGCAGGTATTTCCCACGCAATAAGGTGCTCTCCCTGGATGTCTCGCACAGAGTTCCTTTATTCTCTCGTCACCATGCTGATACATCACACCACGTCCAAAATCGAAACCGCTACCAACTTCGTCCTTCACCTGATAGAAAAATCCAGAATACTCCTCATCCACAAACTTCTCCGAGAACTCTTCCCACACATCTTCCATATAATCTTTCAGTAACGTATAGAAGATATCTTAAAACCGACAAGCGGCCATATCACCATTGGAAGTTCTTCGACTAGCGAAGCGAGTAAAGCTCGAATTCTCTCAAACCAATAGTTCCATGACCGACTTGTCTATATGTTTTCCCTCAGGCTTCATCCTTCAGCCATCATACCTCTTCTCTATCACCCTCCAATCCACAATCTGCCAAAGGGCAGCGAGATGAGC
>Ga0265298_10004826_pt1 | contig 17096 bp, 7 predicted proteins | sample AusTroGonzalo_MG_3_FD_193486 | JGI IMG/M metagenome (GOLD analysis project Ga0265298, IMG submission 193486) | Bovine rumen microbial communities from tropical cattle in Woodstock, Queensland, Australia - Gonzalo_01 | ecosystem: Host-associated > Mammals > Digestive system > Stomach > Rumen ... | reverse complement strand
ACTATGTATCCGTAGACGGTAGCACCAACAAGGGATCCTACAACGCCTCTGTGAACTATAAGAATTCCCTGGGTGTGGACCTGGTGGACGCCCGTGAGGAATACGGCGCCCGCGCCGCCCTGGAACAGCGACTGGTGAAAGACATCTTCCAGATAAACGTGAGCCTGAATCTGCGCCGCGTGAACGAGGAATATGGCAACGACGGTTCCTTCGGCACCGCCCTCACCATCAACCCTACGTTCCCCATCTACAACGAGGACGGAAGCTACTATCAGCCCACCGCCCCCACCAACGCCACCAACCCGGTGGAGGCCATGCTCAACAAGACGGCCAACGGACAGCGCCTGTACGCCACCGCCGCCGTTTCCCTGAAGGCCAACTTATTCAAGAACGATATCCACAACGTGAGCTCCACGGTGACGTACTCGCTGGACTACAATGACTACAAGTCCAACAACTACACCCCCATCGAGTCCCATGACAAATACTGGAACGGCTATGAGGGCACCGCTTCCCTGAGCTACTCCAAGAACTGGCGCAACCAGTTGGAATGGCTGTTCAATTACTCTTTCCACAGCGGAGCGCATCACATCAACGCCGTGGCCGGCTACTCTTACCAGGACTTCAACTCCGAGAGCATGAACATGACCAACCGTGGTTTTGCCTATGACTCCATCCTCTGGAACGATATCGGCTCCGGTACCGCCCGTACCGAAAACCCCGCCCAGACCAGCATGGGTTCCGGCAAGTCCCAGAGTAAAGTGATTGCCGTCCTGGCCCGTGTGAACTACAATTGGAACAACCTCATCTTCGCCCAGGTTTCCCTGCGCCGCGAGGGTGCCACCAACTTCGGTGACAAGAACAAATGGGGTAACTTCCCCGCCGCTTCCGTAGCTTGGGAAATGGCTAACATGGACTTCATGAGCGGTGCAAAATGGGTGAACAGCCTCAAGCCCCGCGTATCCTTCGGCGTCACCGGCCGCCGCGGCGGTTCCAACGTGTCCCGCCCCACCTACGGCAGCCATGGCCAGTATTACATGGACGGTGAGTGGATCAAGGGATACCGTCCCGCCTCCAATGAGAACCCGGACCTGCGCTGGGAAAAACTGGTGGCCATCAATGCGGGCGTAGACTTCTCCTTCTTTGGCAACCGCCTGCGCGGTAACCTGGACTTCTACGACCGTGAGAGCCCGGATCTGCTGTACAATTACACGGCTCCCCAGCCTCCGTTCATCCACAGCAGCATCCTCGTGAACGTGGGCAAGACCCGCAACATCGGCGCCGAACTGTCCCTGGAAGGCGACGTCTTCGTGAAGACGCCCGTCAAGTGGACCACCGGCATCAACGCCGCCATCGGCACATCCAAGATCGTCACCCTATCCAACCAGATTTACGGAGCCTCCTACATCGACATGCTGGGCACCGGCGGCCTGGGACAGACCTCTTATTATTACCGTTACACGGAAGGCAGCACCATCGGCACGCTCTATGGCTATGAAGCCGCCGGCGTAAACGAGTACGGAGACATGCTGGTGTACGACAACGACGGAAATACCATTACCGCCGCATCGGCCAATGCCGAATTCAAGCGTTACATCGGCAACACCATCCCCAAGCTCTTCCTCTCCTGGAACAACACCATCCGCTGGAAGAACTTTGACCTGAACATCCTGATGAACGGCGCTTTCGGCCATATGATTTACAACAACCGCCGCGCCAACAACCTCCAGAGTTCCGGTAACGCCAATGTGTTCCGCACGGCCTACACCCGTGACAAGGCCGTCCGTGAATACGGCGGTGTGGTCACCTCCTTCTTCCTGGAGCACGGAGACTTCATGAAAATCCAGAACATCACCCTGGGCTACAGCCTCTTCCCCAAGAAGAAAGACATCATCCAGAGCCTGCGTGTATTCCTGACGGCAACGGACCTGTACACCTTCACCGGTTACACGGGTACGGACCCCGCCCTGCTCAGCACCAACGGCCTCACTCCGGGCGTCGACAACGGTACCGGTTATCCGGAAACCCGCGTAGTAACCCTGGGCGCTACCATCACTTTCTAAACGGACTGCCTTATGAGAAAGATATTCAATTTGACCGTCATCGTTGCCATGGCCATGGGCCTGAACTCCTGCTTCGACCTAACGGAAAAGGCGTTCAACCGCATCGAAAAAGACAATTTCTACCAGAACGAGGGTAGCGTGAAAGGCGCCATCGCTTCCGTATATTACACAGCGGAAGGCTCTTTCGGCGAGTACTTCTTCTACCTGAACGAGTTCTCTGCCGACCAGATTGCCTGGCGCGTATGGAACGGCGGCACCTGGGGCTGGGACAATGCCGAGAAATTCGTGCTCTCCTCCCACACCTGGACGTCCCAGTCTTCCATCATCCAGAGTGCCTGGAACAACACCTGGGGTGCTATTGGCGAAGCCAACAGCATTATCCACGACCTGCAAACCATCGACCTGGCCGCCATCGGCGTCACTCCCGAGAAAGCCAGCCAGTATGTCGACGAAATGAAAACCCTGCGCGCCTGGTGCTACTACAACCTCTTCGAGGTCTGGGGCGGCGCCCTGCCGCTGAACACGGAAGTCACTTCTGAGGTTCCGCCGTCTGCCGATCCCGACTTCAACATCGGCTGCAAAAAGATCTGGCAGTTCCTGATTGACGAACTGGACGCCAGCCTGGCCGGCCTTCCCAAGAACAACGTCAACCGCATGAACCAGGCCACCAACCGTATGATCAAGGCCCGCCTGATGTTCAACGCCGAAGTGTTCATCAATGAAGACCACTATGCCGAGGCCGAATCCATCTGCAACGAGATTCTCGCCGGCACTTACGGCACCTATGCCCTGGCCAATGATTTCCGCGATATCTACAATATCGACAACACCAACTGCCCCGAGGTCATCTTTGCGCTGGCTTCCGAGTACGGCAAGTCCCACGGCAACGCCTATAACTGCCGCGACGTTACGTTCCTGCCCTACAACGCCTTCGGAGACCCGCTCTCCATCCTGGGCACCAACAACGACCAGGGCCGTTGGAACTGCGTCATCATCGCCCCGTCCCACGACAACTCCGGCACAGTGCTGCCCACCGGCGGCACCGACACCGGCGGCAAGTCCTTCCTCTTTGACTATGGTGACAAACTGGGCGCCGTCTATGACCGTTTCGACGTCCGCGACATCCGCAAGAAACCCTACCATGCCGACGAAAACGGCAATTGGGAAGGCCTCTTCCTGATTGGCGCTCAGAAAGACTATTATACCGGCGAGGCCCTTCCCGCCGATGCCGACCGCGAAGGTCAGGACCTGGTGTATGTAGACCAGGTGGGTACCTTCCAGAACAAGGGCCGTGACCTGGCCGTGGTGATGTCCCCGCACTGGGGAGAGACCAACTCCGGTTACCGCATGCTCCGCTATCCCATCCTTCCCGATGTGTGCGGTGTAGATTTCCGCGACATCGACGAGGTGGAATTCCGTCTGGCCGAAGTGTACTACATGCTGGCCGAGTGCAAGCTGCGCGCAAATGACAGCGAGGGCGCCAAAGCCCTGGTGAACCAGGTGCGCCAGCGTTACTTCAAAGCCTCCGACTGGGCCACCGTCCAGAACGAACCCGGTCCCGGTTTCACCGCCTTTGACAAGGACTGGATGCTGAACGAGTGGGGCAAGGAGTTCCTGTGCGAGGGACGCCGTCGCCGCACCGACCTCCGTCGCTTCGACAAGTTCACCCAGGGCCAGTGGTGGTTCTTCGGCCGCGGCGAGGGTGACGACTCCTATCCTGCCAAACGTGACCGCAAATACGAATGGTTCCCGCTGCCGGAAGCTGCCCTTACGGTAAATCCCGGCCTTGTACAGAATCCTAATTATGTAGCTGAATAGCCATGAAAAGACTCTTTAAATACCTGACAATTCCCGTCCTGGCCCTGGTAGCGTCCTGCGCTCCCCAGCTGGAGATCGAGTATAGCCACGAGGCACAGACCCTGCCCACCCAGGCCGGTCTTATCCTGGTGGAAGGCATCATGCCGCAGGCCACCGGCGTGGACGAGGAAATCTACATCGTGGGTGCTTTCAACGGCAACGACGCTGCCATCGGCAACGCAACCTGGCTGATGACGCACTCCGAAACCATCTCTTCCAAGTGGACCATCTACCTGGATCCCGCCAAGTTTACCGGCGGAGCCACCCTGGCCGACGGCTTCACCTTCTACTCTGTACAGCAAGGTTACGAGCGGTCTTCCCGCAACGAGCCCGTGGTACACAAGCTCACCATCGGCCCCGGTGAATGGGCCAATGTCTATGCCGACAAGTGGGAACAGTACTTCAAGCCCGTCGATCCGGACGAGGGCAAGGTGAAACTGCCCGAGCACAGCGGCGTACGCGTGTACATCATCGACCAGACCGGCTGGGATGCCATCGCCCTGTACCAGTGGGGTGACGTGAACAACTACGGCGGAGACTGGCCCGGTGCACAGGTATCCGGAACATGGAGCGCCAACGGTGTGGAATACAAGTACTTCGAGTATGGAGATGACATCTTCGGCCTGTCCCAGAACCTCATCTTCAACAATAACAACAACGGCACCCAGCTGGCCGACTACAACATGACCTTCGCCGAAGGCGTGGCCGACTACTTCTTCCTGGTGACGGCCGAAGGCGTGGAGGTTGCCCCCAACCCGGCTGAAGGCGGCGGAGCAGCCGACCCTCGCGACGCCATGAAGGATCCCAGCGCCTGGAGCGTGATTGGCTCCATCGCCAGCACCGGTAATTCATGGAACGCCGACGAACCCATGCTCACCGACGGTACCTGGCACGTGTGCCTGGCCCTGGAACTCACCGCCTCCGATGAATTCAAGTTCCGCAAGGACGCCGACTGGGGCGTGAACATGGGCGGCTCCTTCGCAGCCCTTGGAGAGCCCTTCGAGGTGAAGCAGGACGGCGCCAACATCAAGGTGGCCGAGGACGGCACCTATGACCTGTTCCTGAACCCCGACGCCGCCGTAGTCATCATTGTCAAGGCCGGCGATCCGGTGAACCTGGACGGCGGTGGCGAACCCGGTCCCGGCCCCGAACCCGAGCCCGAGCAGCCCAAGGATCCCGTGATTGTCTATGTCCAGGACCTGACCGGCTGGGATGCCATCACCCTGTACATGTGGGGTGACATGGCACTCTGCGGAGACTGGCCCGGCCTGGCCCCTACCGAGAAGACCGTGAAGATTGGCTCTGTCAATTATAAGGTATTCCACGTGGAAGATGCCCTGGGACGCAACGAGAACCTCATCTTCAACAACAACGGCGGCGGTGTCCAGACGCCCGACCTGAACCTGGTCCTGGAAAACGAACAGTTCATCAAAGTGGAAATAGTGGACGACGCTCCCGTGGCGACGCTCATCGATCCCCGCAACCCGGATATAAAAATCCTGGTGAACGACCGCACCGACTGGGAAGAGATCGCAGTCTATGCCTGGGGCGACGCCGAAGCCTTCGGCGGATGGCCCGGTGCCACGCCCGTAGGATATGAAGTGGTGAATGATGTCACCTACACCGTATTCGGCCTCTCCGCCGACATGGCCGGCAAGAACATCAACCTCATCTTCAACAACAACGGCGGAGGCAAGCAACTGGCCGATTACGCCATCACCGTTCCCGAGGACGAGATCTTCCTGAACATCAACGCGGAATACTCTGTAGGTCCTGTGGACGGCAATCCCCGCGGCGCCGACAAGAAGCGCGTGGCCGTGTTTGTGGATGACCAGACCGGTTGGGACGACATCACCCTGTACATGTGGGGTGACGTGAACAACCTGGGCGGCGGATGGCCCGGCGTCACCGTGGGTTCCACCGTCACCATCGGCGAAACCGCCTGGAAGGTATTCTTCATCGAAGATGCCCTGGGACTCACCGAGAACCTCATTTTCAACAACAATGGCGGCGGTACCCAGCTGGGAGACTACAACCTCAAGTTCGCCCAGAACGAGTACTTCCTCACGGTTACCGCCGAGGGCGTGACCCTGGTGGACAATCCCCAGACCGTGGTTGTGTTCGTAGATGACCAGACAGGCTGGGACGACATCACCCTGTACATGTGGGGCGATGTGAACAACCTGGGCGGCGGATGGCCCGGCGTCACCGTAGGCGGTACCGCAACGGTTAACAGCGTGGATACCAAGGTCTTTGTCATTGACGAAGCCCTGGGCCTGTCCGAAAACCTCATCTTCAACAACAACGGCGGCGGTACCCAGCTGGGAGACTATGCCCTCAAGTTTGAAAAGAATGCCTATTACCTGGCCGTAACGGCCACCGGTGTATCTGTGTTCTAGTTTTTCTCGGGCCGGAGCCCCTGACCGGACTCCGGCCTGCCAACCAAACCATACCGATATGAAAAGATTCAACTGGATACTCACCACCCTGGCCGTCCTGGTGGTATTTGCCTGCAGCAAGCCCATGGAGGCCAAAATCATCCCTTCCGGGGAAGGGGACGGCGGCGGAACGGTCACTCCCCCCGCCGGCAGCTATGCCAAGGAACTCCTGTCGATGCCCGCCACGGCCCGCGACAACTGGCAGATTTACCAGGTGAACCCCAAGTTATATGGCAACAGCGGCGCCTTTGGCAAGATCCAGGCCCGCCTGGACGACATCAAAGCCCTGGGAACAGAGGTCCTGTACCTGATGCCCATCTATGCCGAAGGGAAGGAAAAGGCCATCGGATCGCCTTACTGCATCAAGAATTTCAAGGAAGTGAACAGCATGTACGGCACCCTGGACGAACTGAAGGCTTTGGTAAAAGCCGCCCAGGACAAGGGAATGAAGGTGATGTTCGACTGGGTAGCCAACCACACCTCCTGGGACAACGTCTGGATTACGGAGCACCCGGAATGGTACGAGCACAGGGCCGACGGAAGCATCGCCTGGCCCACCAAGGATGGCGAATGGAAGGACGTGGCCCAGTTGGATTACAGCCAAAAAGTACTCTGGGAGGCCATGGAAGACGCACTGGAGTACTGGGTAAAGGAAGTAGGCATCGACGGTTACCGCTGCGACTACGCACACGGTGTCCGCGACGACTTTTGGAAAGAAGCCATCGGCAGGCTGAAGGAATTGAAAACGGGTTTTCTCATGTTGGCCGAATCGGATTTTGAACGGATGTTTGACGATGGCTTCGATATCATCTTCGACCGCGCCATGAAGCGTCAGATGATTTCGCTGGTGGGCGGCGGCGCCCTGTCCAACTTTGCCAATTGGTACAAGGGAGACCAGGACAAAGCCCCGGCACCCAAGACTAAGCTGTACTTTATCACCAACCACGACGACGCCACCACCGACACCCCGTCCAAGCAGTTCAAGAGCCTGGATGGCAGCCTGGCCGCTTATGTGCTGATGGCCGGCCTCAACGGCTCTGCCATGATTTACGGCTGCCAGGAAGCCGGCAATGACAAAACCATCAACTTCTTTAATACACAGACATTTAACTGGAACGCCATGCCGGAGTTCACCCAGAAATACCAGCAGGCTATGCAGGCCTTGGCCAAGCTGGACCGCAGCGGCGCCTGCAAACTGTATGAGAGCGGCCGCGTGCTGTTTGTGTACTTTGAAAACGGAGGCCTTCTGGCCGTCAATGTAAGCGGGAACGAGGTAGACGCCAACTTCCCCGAACCGGTTTCGGGCAAGAAAGGGATTCCCACCTCTCAGAAATTCGGAGCCTATCAATTCCAAATCTGGAAATAATTATGAACGCCATCTCCAAAAAAATCGTAGCTTTGGTGTGCGGAATCCTATTTTCCGTTTCAGCCATGAATGCACAGAAAATCATTCAGCACGTAGAGCCTCTGAGCTGGTGGACGGGGATGAACACCGAACTTCAGTTGCTGGTCCACGGACAGGATATCGGCCAGGCCGATGTATCCCTGGAAGGTGCCGCCGGCGTCTATATCAAGGCCGTCCACAAGGCCGACAGTCCCAATTACGTATTCATCGACCTGCAGATAGACGCTGCCGCCAAACCGGGAACTTATACTTTCGTCTTCAAGAAGGACGGCGTCACGGTGCGCTATCCCTATCAGATTGACGCACGGGAAAAAGGATCGGCCCAAAGGGAGAGTTATACCACCGCCGACCTTATCTACCTCATTGTTCCGGACCGCTTTGCCGACGGAGACCCTTCCATCGATTCCACCCCGGACACGGCCGAGAAAGCCAACCGGGAGCAGCCCATGGGCCGCCATGGTGGTGATATCCAGGGCATTATCGACCACCTGGATTACATTGCCGACCTGGGCGCCACCGCCCTCTGGAGCACTCCGCTGCTGGGAGACAACGCCCGCCACGGGTCCTATCACGGTTACGCCTGCAGCGATTATTACCACATCGATCCCCGTTACGGCACCAACGAGAAATACCGTGAACTGGTGAGCGCCGCCCACGCCAAGGGCATCAAGATAGTGATGGACGTGGTTACCAACCACGCCAGTACGGAGCACTGGTGGATGAAAGACCTGCCTTTCAAGGACTGGATCCATGTGAACGACCCTTATATCAACTCCAACCACACCATGAGCCTGGCTCTGGATCCCAATGCCTCCAAGGCCGACCTGGCCGTCATGGAAGAGGGCTGGTTCTCCCGCGGCATGCCGGACATGAACCTGGATAACCCCTACATGCTCAAGTACTTCCAGCAATGGGCCGTGTGGTGGATCGAGTATTCCGGACTGGACGGTTTCCGCGTGGACACCTGGTTCTACAACGAGAAAGTGCCCATGTCCCAATGGGCCAAGGCCGTCACCGACGAATATCCCAAGTTCAACATCGTGGGAGAAAACTGGAACGCCAACCCGGACTACTGCGCCTACTGGCAAAAGGACAACCCCAACAACGACGGTTTCAACTCCTATCTGCCCAGTATCATGGATTTCCCGCTGCAGGGAGCCATCTCCCAGGCACTGTCGGCCCCCATTCCCTCCGAAGGACAGACACCCCAGGGCCGTGGTCGTCGCGGGGCCGATATTTCGGCCGTGTACAATGCCCTGTCGCATGATTTCATCTATCATGACCTCAGCCATATGCTCATCTTCCTGTCCAACCACGACATCGCCCGTATCGGCGACACCTTTGGACAGGACCCCCGCCGCATGAAGATAGCTTTCACGCTGCTGGCCACCCTGCGGGGTATTCCCCAGTTCTTCTACGGCGATGAAATGATGTTCACCATCGGCAATCCGCGCCGCGATGACGGTCGCCTCCGTATGGATTTCCCCGGCGGCTGGGCGGGTGACAAAGTGAACCTGTTCACCGAAGAAGGGCGCGTGAAGGCATCGGCCACCAAAGAATGGGCCCATGCCAAGGATTTGCACGACTATGCCCGCACGCTGTTCCAGTGGCGTAAGGGCAAAGAGGTGATCCATTCCGGAAAGACGTTGCATTTCCTTCCCCAGGATAATACTTATGGCTATTTCCGTTATAACGACAAGGAAGTGGTCTTTGTGTTCATCAACAACTCCCCGCAGGAGCAGAAAGTCCCCTGGACGCGCTTCAAGGAGATTTCCGCAGGACTGGGGTCCGGGAAAGACGTCCTCACCGGGGAAGCCGTCACCGTCTCGGACGATACGGTTGTGCCCGCCTTGAGTACGCTGGTTATCGAATTTAATGCTTCCAATGTTCATTAGTGTGTAGTTTTGACATTGGCAGAAGGGGGGTGAGTGTTGGTTTTCACCTCCCTTTTTTATCTTTGTAATAGAAAAACACTCCTATGAAACTCCGTTTCCCACTCATTTCCCTGCTGCTGCTCTTGAGTCTCCAGGCCCTGGCAGTGGAGGTCCGGCGGATGGATCCGCCGTTCTGGTACACCGGCATGAAGAACCATGAGGTTCAGATTATGTTCTACGGCCCCGGCGTTTCCAGAGCAGATGTAAACCTGGAACCTTACACCGGTGTACACCTGAAAGAGGTGGCTACCGTGCAGAACCCGAATTACCTCTTTGTGTACCTGGAGGTTGCGCCCGATGCACAGCCCGGTACGCTGCAGTTTGTCTTCCAGGAAGGGCGGAAGAAGACGAAACAGGCCTTCGAACTGCTGGCGCGCAACGCCAAGACCGGAGCCCAGGGTTTTACATCGGCCGATGTCCTCTACCTCATTATGCCGGACCGTTTTGCCAACGGCAATCCCGGCAATGACGTGCTGGGAGAATGGGGCGTGAACCGCGGCAACGGCGGCGGACACCACGGAGGAGACCTCCAGGGCATCCGGGACCATCTGGATTATCTGGACCGGCTGGGCGTAACGGCCATCTGGCTCAATCCCGTTCAGTTCAACAAGGGCAACGCCTCCCACGGCTACGCCATCTCCGATTATTATATGGTAGACCCCCGCCTGGGCAGCAACGAGGAGTATTGCGACTTTATTGACGCCGCCCACGGAAAAGGCCTCAAGGTGGTGATGGATATGATTTTCAACCACTGCGGCAGTTCCCACTGGTGGATGGAAGACATCCCCGACTCCAACTGGTTCAACCAGAACGATGTAGCTAGAAAGGTTGGCGAAATGGCCCGGCAGCCCCGTCCGCAGTCACAGCCCGGACAGCGCGGCGGATGGCGCAGGATAGAAGGCTTGCAAACCACCACGCACTACAAATGGGCCCTGATGGACCCGCATGCACCGCAAAGCGAAAAAGACGTCCTGGTGGACGGCTGGTTCTCCGGCGGTATGCCGGACCTGAACCAGCGGAACCGCCACCTGGCCACCTACTTGATTCAGAACAGCGTCTGGTGGATAGAATATGCCCGCATCGACGGCATCCGGATGGACACTTATCCCTATGCCGATTACGACTTTATGGTGCGCTGGTGCAAGGAAATCGAAGACGAATACCCGAATTTCAACATCGTGGGCGAAGGGTGGTATCCCCGTAATTCGGCTGCCGGCTGGTGGCAGGGAGGATCGGCCCTGAATGCCTCCGATTCCCACCTGAAGACCGTGATGGACTTCGACCTCACCTTCACGGCCAAAGAGGAGATACTAAAGGAAAGCAACACTTCCGAGGGCTCTGAAGCCGGTCTGTTCAAGCTGTACGAGTGCATCGCGCAAGACTTCCTGATTCCGGATCCGTCCTATGTGCTCACTTTCCTGGACAACCACGATATCGCCCGCTTCATGGAGCCGGGCGAACCCGCCTGGAAACTCAAGCAAGGCCTGGCTTTCCTGCTCACCACCCGCGGCATCCCGCAGATCTACTACGGAACGGAGATCGCGATGGGTGGCCGGGATGCCCTGCGGGCCGATTTCCCGGGCGGCTGGGCCGAAGACCCTCGCAGCGCCTTCACCCCGGAAGGACGTACGGAATACGAGAACGAATGCTGGGACTTTGCCAGCAAACTGCTGAACTGGCGTCGAACCTCGGGCCCCGTTGCCAACGGCAAACTCGTCCACTATACGCCGGATAACGCCACCAAGTGCTATGTCTATGCCCGCACCGACAGTCAAAACACCGTGCTGGTCATCCTCAACGGAAGTGACAAGGAACAGACGGTTCCCATGGAGCGTTTCCGGGAGGTGACGCGGAATTATAACATCGGCCGGGACGCCGTTACGGGGGAAGTCGTAGACATCACCCGTCCGGTAAGAATCTCACCCAGAGGCGTTTATGTGCTGGATTTGGCTGTTTCTTTCCCGGAATACGCCGTCTTTGACGAAGGTCTCATTGACAAGATTGAGGCCCAGGGCTGGCTGGCCGAAATCCTGAAAAGGCAGCGGGACGGGCTCACCGGCCACCCCGAGGCTATGGCCTACCCCTATAATTCCGTGCTCTGGGCCGGAGAGTTGAAGCGGGATTCCGAAAACCGCGGGGCCGACTGGTGGAGGTTCGAGCAGACTGCCTATTATTTGGACGGGCTCACCCGGCTGGGATATCTGCTGGAAGATGAAAAACTGCTGAAAGTATGGCAGGAAAATCTAGAATATGTGCTGGCCCATCCCCTTCCCTTCAAGGCGGGGCTGACGCCTGAAGAACTGGCAGCCCGTGAAGCCGGGCGCCCCCAACGGAACTTCTCCAATGAAGTATCAGCCGATCCCCGGGCCCGGGAACGGGCCGCCCGCATGCAGGAGCGTCGGGCCCGCGAGCAGCGCATTGCCGCAACGGATCGGCCAGAAGGCCGTCTGGGACCCGAAACCGGTTCCATGGCCTGGCCCTGGGCCGTTTTCTTCCGTGCTGTCAAGGCCTATTATGAAGCAACGGGAGATCCCCGGATTCCTGCCGCGCTGGAAAAGAATTACCTCTCTTATTCTGTGGAGGAACTGGGCATGAACCGCTTTGTGGTGAATGTGGAAGGCATGCTCTGGACCTATTCCCTCACGGGAAACCAGGCCCTTCTGGACCGCGCCGTCGCCGCCTGGGAGGAAGGGGCTTCGGAACTCACCCAGGCCAACGCCCTGGATGAAAGCGAATTCCACATGCACGGCGTCACGATGAATGAACTCCTCAAGATTCCCCTGTTGCTGTACGAGTACACCGGACAACAGCGGTATCTGGACGCCGCCCTGCACGCCATGGCCAAGATGGAAGGACCCAATATGCTGGTGGACGGCGTGAATTCCTCCTCCGAGGCACTGGCCGGGAACGACGCCCTGGCCAGTCACGAAACCTGCGATGTGAGCGACTATACCTGGACCGTCGGCTATTACCTGATGGCCACCGGTGACGCCGCCTGGGCCGACCGCATCGAGAACGCTATCTTCAATGCGGGGCTGGGCTCCATCACCAAGGATTTCCGCAGCATGCAGTACTTTTCCTGTCCCAACCAGGTAATCGCGACGGGCAATTCCAACCACAACCAGTTCAAGCACGGTCTCACCTGGATGGCTTTCCGGCCCATCCACGAGACGGAATGCTGTATCGGCAACCTGCACCGCTATATGCCCAATTATGTGGCCAGGATGTGGCTCAAGGGTGCCGGCGGACATCCCGTTGCAGCCCTCTACGGCCCTTCGTCCGTGGAGTATGACCTGGGCGACGGTCTGAAAGTCCGTATCCTGGAAGAGACAAACTATCCCTTTGAGGAACAAGTCCGCTTTACGTTCCGCTTCTACCGGAACGGGGCCGAGGTAAGCGAGAATGTACCCATGGATTTCACCTACCGCATTCCTGGCTGGTGTGCGGAAGGGGTACCGGGTTTCCACACCGTTTCCCGCAACTGGAAAAGCGGCGAAAGCTTCACTGTCCAGCTGCCTATGCAGATAGAGGCCGTGGAGACCCCCGGCGGCGGTCTTTCCCTGCGCCGGGGCCCCGTGCTGTATGCCTATGCCGTCCCGGCCGATGTTAAGGAAGATACGGCCATCTACGATAACCTGGCCGGGAAAGTATCGGCCAACCCGGGGTTCAAGAGCTGGTCCATGACGCCCGCCGGGGCTTGGAACTATGCACTGGTAGAAAACCGGTTGAAGGATGTCAAAGTGGTGAAAACCAAAGCCGATGGCTTCCCCTTCGACCCTGGAAACGCTCCCCTGAAGTTGCGGGTGCCCGTAGTAAAGGTGAGCGGCTGGTCTTTGGAAGAGGGCCGATACACCCCTCCGCTTCCCAAGACCGTAACTCCGGAAAGCAAGAAAGTCAGTTATATAGAGCTGGTCCCTTATGGCAGCACCACCCTCAGACTCTCCATTTTCCCGAAATATTAACATATTATGCGTAAATTATTCCTCATAAGCGTTTTTGTTGCGGCCGCCATCCCGGCTTTCGCCGCAAACAACCCCGTAGCTAACCCCAAAGCACAGGTCGTTGAGGGCAATGCCCGTTTCACCGTGCTCACCGACCGCCTCCTGCGCCTGGAATGGGCGGCCGACGGCCAGTTTGAGGACCATGCTACCCTGGCCATCGTGAACAGGGAGCTGCCCGTTCCCTCTTTCACCGTTTCCCGCACCGGCGGCAAGGTGGTCATCAAGACCAAGGCCCTCACCCTACAGTACCATTCCTCAGAGGGCCCTTTATCGGCCGACAATCTCTCCGTCTCCTTCAAACTGAACGGCAAAACCGTGAAATGGCATCCCGGCCAGGAAGACAGCGGCAACCTGATGGGTACCGCCCGCACGCTGGACGGCTGTCAGGGGCCGGACAAGATCAATTACAACGACCCCATGGAGAAGGGTATCCTGTCCCGCGACGGCTGGGCCGTGGTAGATGAAAGCAACCGCCACATCTTTGTGGCCGACGACAGCGACTGGGGCGAATGGGTGGCCCTGAGGCCCGAGGGGGAACGGCAGGACCTGTACCTCTTTGCCTATGGCCACGACTATAAGGCAGCCCTGGCCGACTATGCCAAAGTGGCCGGCAGCATTCCCATGCCCCCGAAATTCGTCTTCGGCTACTGGTGGAGCCGCTACTGGGCCTATACCGACCAGGAATTCATCGCCCTGGGGCGGGAGTTCCGTGAAAGGGAACTGCCCATTGACGTCATGGTGATTGACATGGACTGGCACGAAACGTGGCGGGGCGCCGCCCGTCGTCAGCGCCGGGACGAGTTCGGCCAGAGTATCGGTTGGACCGGCTATACCTGGAACCGGGATCTGATCGAGGACCCCGAGGGTTTCCTGAACCAGGTCCACAGCATGCAGCTGAAGACTTCCCTCAACCTGCACCCGGCTTCCGGTATCGTGGTGAGGGAACAGGTATATCCGGAATTTGTGAAAGACTACCTCTCCCGAACCGACGACTATGACGGCCCCCGCGGATATGTAAAACGGGACGGCTATCACGCCAGCGTGCCTTTCCGTATGGACCAGCGCGCCTGGGCCGATGCATACTTCAACTCCGTGCTGCACCCGCTGGAGAAACAGGGCGTAGACTTCTGGTGGCTGGACTGGCAGCAGTGGAAAGAAAGCAAGTATGTGCCGGGCCTGAGCAATACTTTCTGGCTCAACCATACTTTCTTCCATGACAAAGTGCGCCGTTTCCGGGGTGTGGCGGCCGAAGAAGCCGAGCGTCCGCTCATCTACCATCGCTGGGGCGGTCTGGGAAGCCACCGTTACCAGTTGGGCTTCTCCGGAGATACCTTCATCAAGTGGGAAGTGCTGGGATATCTGCCGGAGTTCACCGCCACGGCTTCCAACGTGCTTTACGGCTACTGGGGCCACGACCTGGGCGGCCACATGCAGCGCGAAGACAATCCTACGGATCCCGAACTCTTCACCCGCTGGCTGCAGTACGGCGTGTTCTCCCCTATTTTCAAGACGCACAGCACGTCATCGGCCATTCTGGAACGCCGCATCTGGATGTTCCCGGAGCACTACCAGTATATGAAAGAGGCCCTGGAACTGCGATACGCCCTTACACCCTATATATATGACATGGCCCGTCAGGCCTATGAGACAGGGGTTTCCCTTTGCCGGCCGCTGTACTATGAGTATCCGGAAAAAGCCGAAGCCTACGCGTGGAAGCAGGAGTACTTCTTCGGGGACAACATCCTGGCCGCCACCGTGTGCGAACCTGTAGGGGCCGATGGTCTGGCCCACCGCGACGTATGGCTCCCTGCCGGCACCGACTGGTACGACATGGCCCATCACCAGATTCTGAAAGGCGGTACCGTACAGAAACTCAGCTACTCTATCGACCAGAACTGCTGGTTCGTGAAGGCCGGCGCCATCATTCCGCTGGCCGCGGAAGGCATCCAGCACCTGCAGTCCATTTCCGACGAACTGCGCATCTTCATTGCTCCCGGCAAGGGTCGCAGCAGTTATGTGCATTATGAAGACGACGGTGTTTCCCAGGCCTATCCCTCGCAGTATACCACCACCCGTATTGTGAAAAACGCCTCCGGAAATGGCGTGACGGTGGAGATCGGCCCGGCCGAGGGCGGCTACAAGGGAATGCCCGCCATGCGGAAGCTGTCCCTGGTCCTGGGTGGTGCATCCCGTTGCCCCAAAGCCACGCTCAACGGCCAGCCGCTGGAATGCCAGTACAACGCCGCCACCCGCGAAGCCAGCGTCTACCTCCCCGCCTCTTCGGCCCATGAAGCCCAAAAGGTAGTTGTCGCTTTTTAGTAAGTGATTGATTTATAATACTGTTTTGAAATTTCTTGATCCCGTTTGGTATCAAGAAATTTTCTTTTATAGTTGATTATCAACCATTTAGAGCACTATCGCAATAAGTTGGTAAGAGCCACGAAGTCCTCCACGGAAAGTTTTTCGGGGCGTTGGGAGAAGACCGGCTGGGCCAGGAAGGCCGATAGTTGCTCCTGCGTCCAGCCTTCGCGGGACGCTTTGGCGGCAGCCAGGGGTTTGAGGGGGTTGCGCATCATCTTGCGGCGCTGGCCGAAGGCCGTTTTCACCACGGTCTTGAAAAGGGCTTCGTCGCAGCCCAGCGAGGTGCGGCCGTTGCGGGTGAGGCGGATGACGGCGCTCTCTACCTTGGGCGGGGGCGCGAAGCATCCGGAGCCCACGGTGAACAGATACTCAATGTCGTACCAGGCCTGGAGCAACACGGAAAGGATGCCGTAGGTTTTGCTGCCGGGCTTTTCGGCAATGCGCTCGGCCACTTCCTTCTGCACCATGCCCACTACCTCCGGGATGCTGTCCTTGTAGTCCAGCACCTTGAAGAAGATCTGGGAAGAGATATTGTAAGGGAAATTGCCGATGATGGCGAACTTCTCCGGGAAGATCTTCTCCAGTTTGAGCTGGAGGAAGTCGCCTTCCATCAGCCGGCCCTGCATGCCATGGAAATGCGTGAGGAGGTATTCCACGCTCTCGGAATCAATCTCGATGAGCCGAAGGTCAATATCCTCCCGTTCCAGCAGATACTGGGTAAGCACCCCCATGCCGGGGCCTACTTCCAGGGTGGGTATGGGATGCCCCGTCGGGGCCGGGCATGTCGATCCCAATGCATCCACAATGGCCCGGGCCACCTTCTGGTCCGTGAGGAAATGCTGGCCCAAGGCCTTTTTCGCGCGAACTTCTGTCATAATTGCAAAGATACTCAAATATTTTATTACCTTTGCACCATAAATAGTGCATTCATTAACCCATTAAATACTTTCAACCATGAAAAAATTATTGGCAATTCTGGCTGCCACCGTGGCTGTGGCCCTGAGTTTCGTATCCTGCAACAAGAATGGTCTCGGCCC
>Ga0265298_10004825_pt1 | contig 17097 bp, 18 predicted proteins | sample AusTroGonzalo_MG_3_FD_193486 | JGI IMG/M metagenome (GOLD analysis project Ga0265298, IMG submission 193486) | Bovine rumen microbial communities from tropical cattle in Woodstock, Queensland, Australia - Gonzalo_01 | ecosystem: Host-associated > Mammals > Digestive system > Stomach > Rumen ... | reverse complement strand
GGATTGTCTGGTAAAACACATCCTCTTTCTTAGCAACATTCAACAATTTGGTACGAATGGATTTGCCGTAGTCTTTTATATTATCTTTTGTCATAGTTTCACTTGAAGATATTGTTCGAGAGTTTTGCTAACTCTTAGTTCGCGTGCATAATTCATCAACTTACTAATATTTCTGTTAGGTCGTGCAAGATAATTGCCAAGTATTTCTGAGCAAACATCTATCCCGACCTTATTCCGAAACTTTATGGCATCACAAACGCATCGTTCTACATCATATATGCGAATGCTGAACCCGTCAATTTCCATTGTCATCACTCCTATTTCAAGAAGTGCTTCTGTGCAATGATGCACCTCTACTTTGGGAAACGATGGTACTGTTACCTTTCTGTCCCTTTTGATAGCCACATGAAAAGCCTGTGGCATTGAGGTTGTAAGTTGATGGATGTTCCATGCAGACCAAAGGCAAAGAATTCCATCAGGCACGATAGTGTTAATGTCTATCATGTTACCACTTAGTTGGTCGATATTAGCATATACGCCCCGGCGCACCTGAATTAGTTCACCCTGGCGCGCACTCTCCAGCATTTTGTAATAAGCAGTCCTACCTTGCTCCTTTACGCTGGTCGATGATAGATATGAATTCTTTGCCATTAAGTTGAAATTTGGTACAAAAATACCACATTTTTTAATATTTGTGGTAAGTTTGTACAAAATAGTGCCAACTTTTAATTATTTTTATGATATTATATGCCGGATTATTGCTATCTTTGCCCCTGATATTAGAATATTAGAGAAACAATGAACATCGATACTACAAACATGTGCTCACACCTACAGCAGAAGCTATTTGAAGAAGATGGAGAGTTTCATCGGCTTTGGATGGCAATACAGGATGATCCTGAGATTACTGCAGTAGTACGCTCGCGGCAGCTACATGTTTACCGCCGCTCGGCCCAAAGGCCGCTTGGCTTGTCCAAGAATGGAAAGAAAATTCTTGTGCTTGCAGGGAAGGCTGGCGCAAAGGTTATAAGAGAAGATAAAATCTGCGAAATAATTCAAAAGCAATAAGTAAGGTGATTACCTTACTCAGTCAGGTAATCACCTTACTTTTCATACACCGCCTAAAAGCAGATTGTTAAACAATCATAAATCGTTTTCGTTCAGAAGTATGAACTTTTCCTCGCGCGATTATTTATTAATTGTCTATCATGGTGTTCAGAGTTTTTACTTTTCTTGGTTCAAAAGACATTTGGAAGTTTCAAATTAATGCCTTATATTTGCCAGCGAAAAAGTTAATAGCATAAATTTTAAGCATATGTCTCTGATAATTTTCATGATGATTCTCTGCGCTTTGTTCGATGATCACGACAAGAAGCCGAGTCGTAGAAAGAAGTCATATCGTCGATACAAGAAAGACAATTCTTGGCTCGACAATGCCTGGTTCCACGACCACGGCCAGCACATTTAATAAAAAAGGAGGTTATAATGAGTAAAGTAGAATTTCAGTACACCAGACTTTATCTAAAGAAGTATCTCGTTGATAATGATGATCCAAGAAAGGATGATGCCGATTTCATCAATAGCCGTGGAGCTGAAGCCGAGGAAGCATACGAAAAAGCGTTCCTTACTGGCCTTACTCCCAATCAGGCACGCGAAGTAGCCATGAATGTACTAATGGAAGGATTTGAATGACAAGTCACTTAAGATTGTAGGATTATACACCTCCTCTAAGGAAGGCGATAACCCTACAGCTCTACTATCGTCTAAAACCTCTTTTGGGAAACATCGAGGGACGCATCATCTTTCTACTCATGGCGAAACACCGTCGCATATAATTCAAATCATCCTCATCCTCTCGTCGTCCCCAATCAGAACCTGGGCAGCTCCCACCGCCACCATTATCACGGGCGAACGACGTTGCCTGATCAAAAAATCCGAGATAAAGTGCACAGGCTACGCCAGACAGTTCATTAGCACGTTCAAACAAATCATCAATGAACGACTCGCTTAACAAGTTATCGAACTCCTCACGTAATTCAGGTGATAGATGATTTGAAAACTGTTCCCATAATGCCCTCTCATTTTTCATATTGTGCGCAGCCTCTCTCCACATGACTGCCTCCATTCTCTGTTGCACCTTTTCGTAATAGACGTCTGTTTCCTTATTAATTTCACGCATCAGATCGTCGTATTCCCATTGAACCTTGACCTTTCTAAGGCCAAGGTTTTCGAGTTGTTCCGCAGTATCTGCAAGCTTCCGCTTTTTATCAAGCATTTTTTCTTCAAGTTCCGAGAGTTTTGCGCTTAACTCTTGCTGCCTCTTTTGGAATTGCTCATCACCTTCATCATATTCACAAGAGAGAGCCGCAATTTGAGCTTCAAGATTCTCTTTTTCAGCTTCGAGATTACTAATCATTGTCGAGAAACTTTTCATTTTCGTCTCAGACTTGTTAATCTCTGCATTAATGTCATATAATTGCTGTCGCTGCTGCGCAAGAACATCTTGATTATCAGAAATAGCTTTGTCCTGCTCTTCAATAACGCCTTTGTTCTTAAATATAGTTTCACGCATCCATTGAAGATATGATTTGTGCTGTGCCCCTGTAATAAGAGAATCGTCACCTCGTGCCAAACCATATTTCTCACTCACCTTCGCAGCTTCATCCCAAAGAGCTTTTGTACGCTTTGCGAATTCATACTTATTATCGCCAGCAAACACTTTCCGAAAGGACAATTTTTTAGACTGCGTTATGGGAACCACAATGCAATGTGCATGAGGTGTTGTTTCATCCAAATGAACAACAAATGCCGCAATGTTATCCTCGCCATATTTTTCTGAAATAAATTTATACATATCCTTTGCCCATTTTTCAATATCTTCCTTGCGTTCCAGATGAGAATTATCGGCATTAGGCTCAAAGGAAATTTGCTGGTCACCGAAAGCAAGTTTTACCATCGTGTCATGTGACCCCTGAAGGATAAAACTTGCATAAGTACGAGTACCTACCCTTTCTCTTTTTAAATCATCATCAGTATAATTTTTATTGGGATCGCTAATATTATTCGCATCCAATATAGCCTTAATTCTTTTAGGGATAGATTTCTTTCTATCGAGTTCCATAATGATGCCCCCCTTCCCTACTTCAAAGTCAAGTTTTGAACGAGATTCATCAAGTGTTCCTGCTCTTTTTGCACTCCAAGCAGAGTTGGCGCCAATACGCAAGTTCTCATTAGAAAGCCCAGTACTAAATCTTTTGCCTGGGCGTAAATCAATTGATTGCTTTTGCTCCATTTTTATCTAAGTTTATTTTAAAATAATTATTCGTTAAAAGTGTCTTGGGGAATCCCCCTGAGCCTACCATCCGCCGAGCTTGCTCGTTTTAAGTGCGGGGTCAAGTGTGGGGTATAACACCCCAACCTTGGTAGTAGGCTACCACTTATGCGGCATTTCTGCCGTCATTAACGCGCAAGCGCTTTTGATGTTACGTTAACTCCGTTAGAGTTTTATAAAGAGCGAAGCCCGATATAAACATTCTAAATCTAACAGACAAAGCCTAATAATGTGTTAACACAACATTGATAATTACGTCCCGCTGGGCCGACCACGAGAGGGCTGCCAGTCCACGAGTTTAGATGGTTCGCGTTGTGGTTCTAAAGTTTCGAGAGAGCATCTTAGGCTGTATGATGTACGGTGTTCATCATTGTGCACAAGAAGTATGCCCAACATTGCAAGTTGGGAGAGAAATCGAGAGACAGTTTCTCGATCCCAGTGCCACGCAAGTGCCAACTCACGTAGACTTCCATTGATGTAAATCTCCCCTATCTGATCCATGACAGCGGATTGTCTTTTTATCAAATCAAAAAAAGCTTCACAACGCGTGAACTTTGAAGGTTGTTTTTTGCCCTTCAATAAGTAATCCCATAGAAGAAAATTGATTGGGATAACCATCATCTTTTCTGGTGTCTGAATTTCGTTTTTTACCATTGAGACAATACAAAATTTAATTTACATTTGAACACAGTAATATCCAACTCCATTTGACTAAAATGCCACCAGAAATATAAGCAAACATATTGCAATAACAGGGTAGCCTTATGCCGTATGGAGGACGAGAATAGAAATAAAAATCTACAGGAAATAGAAAAGAATTACAGAGGTTTTAGTAGGCCAGAAATGGCCTACAATCAAACACCTCTATCATGCCCCCTTTTTCTTCTCAAAACTTTGGATTAATTTGGTAACGCCCGACTTATCCTTATAACCAAGTTGCTTCGCAATCTGATCGTAATTCAGCCCACTTTCCTTCAATTGCATCGCTTGCTGATATTTTGCCTCACGGTCCGAATCAGCTGGCACAAGTGCCTCAAATGGCACTCGTTCGCCGGTTTCTGCAAAAGTCAGATTCTCGGAAAACAACAGTTTTATTGATTCTGTTTTATAGCTTGCAGAAAGATAATTTCCCTTCACGCAGCAAAGATGTTTGTAATTCACATCTTTCATATCAGTACGCAATTCCAGAACCAGTCGCATTTTTGCTTCAAATGCCTGACTACCAAGCAGATTATGCTTCGAGGGCATAAACATCTCTGTTCGCTTGCCACAATGGTGCAGGAACATAATGAGACACTTGTATTTGGCGGCCAGTAACGAGTACTTCATCAAGAACTGGCGTACCTGATTACTTTCGTTCATGCTGCCTGTATAAAGATCGGAGAAACAATCAATAACGACCAGGTCTGCAGGCGCGTTCGCTAAGCAACTCTCAAGATCCACAGCGACATCTTCGGCGTCGAAGATGAAGCGAAGTCCACGTAGGGATTTCGCCTCAAGCTTCAAATCATTATTTTGCCGCCCTACGAGGTAGGCACTGGCAGTCTCGTCATCCTCTGTAGAGACGTAAATTGCGCTCCGATGCTCAATATGGAGCTTCATTCCAAGGAATGAAGCCAATCCCGCAGAAACCGCCATCGACAATTGTCTCAGAAAAGCAGACTTGCCAGTATCTGAACTTCCTGCAATGCATACGAGACCTGTTTGGGGTAACAATGGCTCCAATAGAGAAGGAATCTCACTAACCTGCTTGTTCAAAAGCATTTCGCCTGTTATTACATTCTTTTCCATATTACTTTCTCTTTCTACTATATTTGGCAAGCTTGCCTGATTCGACTAACTTTTGCACTTCCATTTTCGAGTACAACTTTCTGCCGCCTATGAGATGACACTTCAGGACTCCTTCGTTTTCTCTACGCCATAAGCTGGTCGGGGAAATATGCAACTTATCACATAGTTCTTTGCTGTCATAATATCCTTCATCTGCAGGATTATGACTCAATATGTTGTTGGGAAATATTTCATCGAAACAACGCTTAACAGCTTTGAAGATCATATCCTCAATATTGCTGCTTTCTGATTTTGAAATATTTTTTGGTATCATACAATGATTTTTTTATTATTATTATTTATTTATCGATCTGACGTCAAAATCGACGGCAAAATTACAACAAGTTTCTAATCCTTTCAAAAAAAGACGAAACTAAAGTCTCGTTTTAACTAAAACAAGAAAACGTGAAGTCTTGCTTTAATTAAAACAAGACTTTTTTACGCCATTTTCTCAAAGGCAGCCGCTTACTTGCAGTATTTTACATTGCCACCAAACATAAAAAAAGGAACCATTGTGAATGGTTCCCTCTATACATTACTTATATAATATAGGTGTTATATCTTACCCTATCATTTTTGCGTTGAAAGTTGAAACGCGCTTAATGTTTTTCAATTTTTCAACCTATCAAACCTGATCGTCACGTATCAACTTTTCGTCAACACGGTCAGCCATTTCATCTTTTGTAACCTTGATGTAGCGCTCACAGTTCCTTTCTGTCGTATGGCCACTAATAGCCATCAACTCACGTTTTTCGAATATTCCACGCTTATATAAATTCGTGATTGTAGAACGACGAGCAGTATGACTGCTTACTATTTCGTATTTTCGCATCAACACCGTCCCGTTCTTATTGCGTTTATATAATGGAGAACCATTATGCTCTTCTGCGTATTTTTTAGATTCTCTATACTGCTTACGCTGATCCGCGCTTAGTTTCTCGCCATTAGCAACCATTTTATACATCGATAAATAGTTCTTTTCTCTCCTAATTTCATTATGCGTCAAGTTCGTTGGGTATTCTTCAAGCAAAGAAGGTACTGATTCTGCAAGTTTTTCCAATATCTTTTTAAGTCTTCTGTTAAAACCACGAGTCTTTACATCAGGGAAATGATAATCATACTTACGGATTAACTCATTCATACGCTCTTTATTCAAGAATGGGACCTTAACACCATTATCGGTTTTTTCCTGATTCAAGGAAATGATATTAGTTCCTCTTAAGGTAGTTGTAAAATTACTCTTATCCAAAGTAGAATAATCAGATATTCGTTGGGCACTAAGAACTCCCAAAAAGAAAACATCGCGAACCTCTTCATCAGTGCCACTCAACTTCATATCATACAATGCATCCAATTCTTCATCAGTTAGGTATATCTCAGCACGCTTTTCATTATCATGAACCGTACGCTCTTTCCAAACTAATAGACTTACAGCATTTGTATTAACCTTTGAAAGGGTTGCTTGCCTACAAAGCTTTCTGAAGCAACCAACATACTTATTTATTGTAGTTTCCATAACAGGGATATTTTCCAGAAACAATCTAAACTTGTCTGCAAATTCCTGGGTAATATCTTCAAATGACATATTCATGGGACAATAATTATGAAGATGAGTTCCGAAATCCCTCCATACCCTTACAGTTTCTGGCTCATACACTTTACCACTTCCATGACGTATACTTTTGTCGGCAATGCCATTGAGGAAGTACTCGTAGAAGTTCCAGATATACTTTTTCTCTTGAATTTTCTTTTGCTCAGCAAGTTCTTTTAAGCGTTTTTCGCGCTCTTCCATTTCTTCCCTTTCTCTTATTGCTTCATTATTAGCTATTACCATCAAAGCATTTTCAAGCACTGGTTTGTCGTCATTAGAATTAATCTTACCCTCTGAAAAAAGTAAATCTATAGTTTGGGAAACCTTATTAAGTTTCTCGTTGAGCTCCTTACCCTCACCTTGGATATACTTATTCCACGCAGAGATTGATTTCTGTGCTTTCGTCCACGACTCAATATCTACATAAACACCAGTTCGGATGTGCTCCCAAGTAATCTTTGGGTTACGCTTTCTAACTCTTGTATAAAGCGGAGCCATTCCCGTATTAGCTTTAGTGCGTAAAAAATATACTGCCATAATTCGAATATTTTAATGAATAATAAAAAACTGGCAGCAAAGGTATATAATCTTTTTTAAAGTTGGGTGTACATTGGGTGTACATTATGAACAATTTTGAAATATTAAGAAATAGAAGTATATATTAATTTCTATGTTAATATACTGATTTTCAGTAATTTGCAATAATTTGAAACATAATGAAATCTAATGGAATTATATTGTCAAAGTTCGAGTCCCACCGGGCACCCTCGAAAAAAGACATCGTCGAAAGGCAATGTCTTTTTTTATATCCCAAGCAAATTGACATCGCCGAAAGACAATGCCTTTTTTTTGTTATTTCATCTGAAACATGTATTAGGAAACAAGTCCTTTTAAGAATGCGACATACTGGGCATAAACAGAAGCCTCATTATATCGATATACATTCTGACGTGCAGCCGCCCCCATACGAACACGACATTCCTGATCCTCTATCATACGACAAATATTCGAGGACATATCGCAGACGTCACCATTCTGAACCAGAACGCCATCTTCACCATTGGCAATGATACTACGAGGACCATTATCGCAATCAAAGGAGACAACGGGCAAGCCACATGACATAGCCTCAATGATGACCAAGCCAAACGATTCCCAACGTGAAGAGCAAACAAGAAAATCACACTTCATATACTCTGCATAGATATTGGTTGTTGCCGGGTGAATGGCAACACGCTGCAAACGAAGAGAAGATATTTGGGAAATAAGAGCTTTTTTCTCCAAGCCATCACCATAGATATCCAAGAACCAATCAGGATGCTGCTGCTCCACTTTCTGCCAGGCCTGCAAAAGGAGATCCTGGCCCTTTTGATAATCCAAACGTCCCACAGCAATCACATGTTTTTTTTCTTCTGAAAGATTGACTGCCTGAGAAGGGAAATACGTAAGCGTATTAGGCATTACCACAGTTTTAATCCACGGTTGCCAACAGCGGGCATCCTCTTCTGTCAGTGCAATAAGAACATCAAAGTTTGATACAGCCAGCTTTAATCGCAGCAAATCCTTATAGGCAATCTGCCGACGCCAGAAAAAATTAGTGCGCTGCACTTGCATCTCATGGTCAACCATCCCTGTATGCGCCTCAATGACCAATTTCTCAGTGGTATGTGCCTTATACAAGGCTTTTAACTCATGCGCATCCTTATCAGTAGAAATAACAACGTCAGCCTTTTCTTCTTTCAAGAAAGCACATAAGGCTTGCGACAACTTGCGTCGCAACCTTATCTTCTTATAATAACGCAAGGGATAAGCCGATTTATAGGCCGAATAGAGATGTACATCCAGGTCAACCTGACGCACCTTGGGAGACAGTTCATAGGGGAAAGGCTCACCATTCTGTTCGTAAGTGAGCAGCACCACGTCCCACCCCATCTGTTCTGACAGGTAATTTGCTTTCATGGCCATCATACGTTCTATGCCACCCTTGCAATAATTGGCATGGTGAAGAAAAATGATTTTCATAGGCATTGATCTACTACTTTCTGCATCTGCACTTTCCACGACAGATGCTCCACCGAATGGCGGATATCTTGAGGTGTCATCTGAAGTTGTTCTTCGAACGACACGATACGGGCTATATCAATAGGTGATTCGTCGGCAGGGGCCTTCAACACATAAGGCTGGTAATCGAAATCACTATCGTTTTCGGAATAAATAAAGGGAATGCCACGACTAGCATATTCGCGATTCTTCAACGTCTTGATATCCGTAATGCCACAACGATGGCGAGCTAAACTGCCAACAGCAAAATTGGATTTTTCAAAGACGGCGTTCAGCTCATCGCCAAACAACTGATCATGAAAGATTACCTTATCTTGAATTCCATACTTTTCTATCAATTCAAAAAAGCCTGGAGCGTGTTCATCGTCATACATCTCAGACTTCCATACGCCACCAACGATATGAAAATATACTGGTTTCACATTGGGTTGACGATAGTACTCACCCAAGCCTGCTATCAGTCGATCATAGCCATGCCAATAGTGCACCTCGGCAACACCAATTAGATGAAGTTCCTTGGTGGTATCGACTTTCTGATGCAAAGGCATGCAATCAAAATCCACGCCATTACTGATACGGATGGTGCGCTGACCAAAGATCTGTTCAAGATTGGTAAAGGTGACAATAGCCTCAAGATGACGTGCTAACCCTTTACGGAATATTTGGTCAATACGCAGTTGCAGACACTCAATGCGAGAGAATCCTTCAAACTCGTGGTCATAGGGATAGGTAGGAATCTCCATCACTGCCTTAATACCAGCTTTCTTTAGTCGGGCAAAGAAATGATTCAACCACGGGTTGGCATTCTGGAAGCAACGAGCATAGACCATCTGGATGCCGTTCGACACGCAATAGTCATAAATAGCGCCATAACTGATACGCTGACGAAGACCAGCCATTCGTCCGGTACCATAATCCTCAATAACAGTTCCTTCATCAACCAACCGCTGCCAATGTCCATTCTGCCCCACATCATAATAGCAAAGATGAACCTCGTGACCATTCTGACGAAGGCCTTTCACCTGATAGTGGATCTTCTTGGAGATGCCACTTACTTCAGAGAAACCGTGATATACAAGAAATAGTATCTTCATCCCCTATGCTGATGTAACTTTAGTTTCGTTAATAATGCAATCCACAACCTATACCATGCCCATCGATTCTGCTTATAATCGGTAGCATAAACATATTGATCTTTGAAGCGAGTCATACTAAACTGATGACCACCCTCACGGAAGATAGTATTCTTTGGCAAGATATTATGCTTATAAAGAGTCTCGTCATATTCTGTCTCGCTCAACTTTGTAATCTCCATCAAGGAAACATTATCACCATAGTCGCAATGACAGTCTTGCGTGACGCGCAACAAATGACCATCAAAATCAATCAGCGACCCACCATTACGTCCATACTCGTTACTGACACATATGGGTGAACAAGGATGCTTTATGAACGTACCTTCAAGTAGATTATCGGTTGTATACAGTTCCTGATAGTACATCCAATCCTTCTGATAGGAAGTAAAGAGATAATAGGTGTCTCCCTTTTTGTAGATGTGACTATCGTTCAGGTTATAATGAATGCCTTTTGTTCGGTCCTGGCGCAACAACGTACGTACCTTTGAGAAAGAGGACAGCTCGTCGTTATCAGCACGAAAAAGATGAATGGCGTCACTTTCCTGTGACTCAGGCACCATATAGACTACGCCATGGTCTTCAAAAACATAAGGGAATGAGAGATGGAAAGGTTGTTTAAGAACAACAACAGGCTCTGTCCATGTTTTCAAATCGGATGTTTTCACCATGGCAATCACACCTGGATCATCCCAATGCTGTAACTCATAGAAAAGATAAAGAGTGTTGTCTTTTACAAAAAGGAAGGAATCGGCCTGATAGAGGACTGGTTTTGGACGCCATAAACCTGTGATATGACGTTGATAAACCAAGTGACGCTCGTCAAGACTATCGAGCGACAACCGACTATCAGCGAATATTGCAGGAGCAAAAGCACCTTCTTTTCGAAACAAACGACTAAACATGCGCACCTCCTTTCGTCAGTTGTTCAAACAATTCACGCCACTGACTCATGATACGGTCTTTTGAATAAAATGCCATATGCTGCTTAGCCTTACGTCCGAGTTGGCGACGCAGCTCTTCATCCTCCATCAACAAGCAAACTTTATCCGCAAAAGCCTCAATATGACCATCCTCCACCAGATAGCCATCCTCACCATCGTTGATGATATAACGTGGACCACTGGGGCAATTGAACGAGATACAAGGCAAACCACAGCCCATAGCCTCTTGCAGAACAACGGGGAAACCCTCGTAACGAGAGGTCAACACACAAAGCGAACTAGACATATACTCATGTTCCATATCTTTTGTGGGAGGCATAAATATCACTTGCGACTCAATACCATATTGTTTAACTCTCGTTTTCAAGTCATTTAGCATCGCGCCTGTGCAAAACATGCGCAAGGTCCAATCTGGATGACGCTGAGCCACCAATCGCCAGACATCAATCAAACGGTCGGGCGCCTTTTCGTATTCGGCACGGCCAACATATATAACGCTTTTTGCTAATAAGGGATTTTCCACCTCTGGATAGTACTGAACGGCATTATTAATGACCTTAACATGACGAACAGAACGCCATAGTTCTTCTTCCAAAGTGTTCAAGACAACCACTTCATCGAACTTTTTTGCAGAGGCATTCAACTGATGCTCAATATAAGCAGCCAACAGTTTATATACCCCACCCTTCAGTCTGAGATTGGGCAAAGCACGGATATTCTTCTTTGTTGTATGTACCTCTGCTATAGCTGCTTTGGCATGGCGCTTATAAAGATTCACAAACTTGGCATCGCGACTGAAAGTAGAGATAACGATGTCGGGCTGGATTTGTGCCAAGGTTTGCGTCAAAGCCTTTTTGTATTCACGCATCAAACGCAGATAGACCATCAACCTCTTCAATGGACCATACTGATACTGCTGAAAGAAGTTGATATCAAGATCGACAAGATGAACTTCCTCTGAAAGCGGAAAGAAGGGTTCAATGCCGTTTTGAGAATCAGTAATCAAGAAAACCTCATATCCCCAATGGTCAGCCATATAATTAGCCTTACTGATGATGATTTTGTCGGCACCACCAATATTTATAAAAGCGGGATAGATGTAGGCTAATCGCAGATTATTCGATTGTATATGTGGCAAAGGTACAAAAAACATAGTGCAAAACCAAATACTTTTCAAAAAAAATTGTACCTTTGCATCAAATAGTTCGAACAACATGAAGCAGAACATTAAATTCAGTGTCACGATTCCTGCCTACAAGGATAAATACCTTAAGGAAACGATTGACAGTGTGTTGGCACAGACGTATCAAGACTACGAGGTTGTGATTGTTAATGATGCATCGCCTTACGATTTGGACAGTATTGTGAACCAATACACTGACCCACGTATCCGCTATTTCAAGAACGAGAAGAACTGCGGTGCCAAGAACGTGGTGGATAACTGGAACATTTGTCTGAGTCATGCTACGGGCGACTACCTTATCTGCATGGGAGATGACGACAACCTGACTCCACGCTGTTTGCAAGACTTTGCAGAGTTAATCGAGAAATATCCGGAATTGGACCTTTATCATGCCCGTAGCGAAGTTATTGATGATGATTCGAACTTTATATGTGTGCTCGAGGAACGTCCTGAATGGGAATCGGTATACTCACTGATTTACAACCCACGAAATACGCATTTAGGCGACTGGCTCTTTAAAACTGAGACACTTCGAAAGAATGGAGGCTTTTACAAGCTCCCCTATGGATGGCAGAGTGATGATATCAGTGCTTTTATCGCGGCTGCCAGCCATGGTGTGGCCAACACAAAGGAGCCAGGCTTTCAATATCGAGGCAACGGACTATCTATTAGTCACGACCTGACTTGTATTGAAGATAAAATTGAGGCTGTACGATTCTCTATCAAATGGCGCTTGGATTTTGTAGCAGACAAGCATCCAGATAATGCCGACGATCAAAAACTGATTGAACTTATCAAACGCGATGCCCTATCGAAAGGCAATCAGGATATTGATGACATGGTGGAGTTTGACGTTCGTAAACAATTCTGGAGTCGCAGTTGGTTCTGGCTCTGGGACCGACAGAAGCACGGAATTTCCTTGAAGCGTTACTTGCGCTGCGTCTTAAAAACCATCAAGTATCGATTAAGGTAGGACTTACATCATATTTTCTTTGGTATCCTCGTAGTGATCAGTTGAATGAAAAATACGGGAGAGCCCCTTTCCCTGGATCTTGATTCGATGCCACAGACTCTGAAGCAAGGAACTTTCATTGAGTGTTCCATACCCAGTTACAGGACGAGCCTTACGATGATACAAAAAGGAAATCTTACCAAACTTTTTCAGCTCAAGGGCTAACGACCCATCTTCACCACGGCGGATATCGGTACGGATCTTTACATGACGAGCATAGTCGGCACGGAAAGCAAAGGTCATGCCACGAACATTTAGTTCTGGACGCTTAAAATGTTGAATCCATAAAAAAGTGTCACGAATGAACTCAAAGAGGAACAAGCCAAAAGCTGAGTGCTTTTCGTCAGGATAATAGCTCCAGAAGGTGCCAACACATGACACATCTGGTTTCTCCAGTTTCTGCATCATCAAATCAACATAACACGATGGATAGAGCGTGTCCGCATCAATGAAAAAGTGATACTTGCCCTTTGCATGTTCCAAGCCACACTGTCTGGCATAACCAGGGCTCTGCTTTGTCTCGTTATAATAAGGCAAACCGAAAGACTTATAAACAAGCTCTGTATCATCTTTCGAGTTATTATTAACGCCAAGAATTTCTAATGGATACTTAGACTTTAGATTACTCAGTGCCCACAAACAGGCAGGAAGTCGCGTGGACTCATTATAGGCTATCACCACAACACTTACCAACGGCTCTGAACTTTGCAATGAAGACAACCTTGCACGACTCTCGTCAACAATATGATGAGGGACTGCGCTAAAAGGCTTTCCATAGATGGAAAGATATTGATTGTACCAATGTGCCATACTTATGAATCTATTTCTGAAAAGAGTAATCTCCACTTATCAGCAATCTGATTGATATCGAATCGCTTCACGTTTCTTTGGGCTGCCTGCGACATTGTGGTGCGCAGCTGCTCATCTGACATCAAACGAGAAATAGCATTTGCTAACGCATCAACATCGCCATTCTTTACCAGCAGTCCGTCCTCGCCATCAGAGACGATATCCTTGGGTCCGCATGGACAAGCGAAAGAGACAACGGGTAAGCCACAAGACATGGCCTCGACAAGGACCATACCAAATCCTTCGAAGCGAGAACTGAAAACGAACAATGAGCTATTGGCATATTCGTGCTGAATATTGGAGGTTGGTCCATTCAAATGACAGCGACTAGCATCAATTCCTAACTGTAGCATAAGTTTTTCGTAAGGAGTGTGTTCGCCATCGCCAAATATAACTAACTGCCAATCAGAATGTTCCTTTTCAACTTTCGACCAAGCCTGGAGCAAAAGATCGAAGCCTTTCTGATAGACATAACGGCCAACGGCAATGACACGTTTCTCTGTAAGTGTACTGAACTGGTTAGGAACGAATGAGAGAGAATCTGGAATTACACTGACATTTGTCAGTTCCAACCAAGCCAATCTATCCTCATTTGTCAAGACGACAAATCTATCTAGTTTTTTCAGCTTTGTAACCAAGCTATGCATCCAGAATTTGGCGAACAAGTTCTTGATGACATTTGAATCACCAGCCTCAAAATTTCGATAGTTAGCACGATTCACATGTAACTCGCCAATTTTCTTACTACCATCCTTAATATCATTGAGGAAATTGATTTCACGGCGAAGCAAACTGACAGTGATATCTGGACGAATACGCATCAACTCGGCCTTAACCAGTCTTTTGTATCGACGTTGTTTCTTCAAATAAACAAGTATCTTTTTAAGGAAAGAACATGTCCATAGTTCCTCGAAGTTGATATCAAGATTAATAACCTTTATCTTAGGAGAAAGCGGATAAAAGAACGGTTTATCTTTACCTTCTGTCAGAATAATGGTGATATCATATCCAAAGTGTTCTGCAAAATAATTGGCCTTGAGCGTAAGAACACGCTCCACTCCTCCTGCCATATATAATGCTGGAGTCAAGTAAACCAATTTATAATGCTTTTCGTTCATCGAGTTAGGTTTTATGTTGCAAAAATACAAAATAAAACGGAAACTGCTTTGATAATCGGGAGAAAAATATTACTTTTGCGAAAAATATAATTCTACAGATGCCCAAAGTTAGTGTCATATTGCCGGTATATAATGTGGCCCTCTACTTGGACGAGGCACTTAAATCCTTAGAGAACCAAACTCTGAAGGATATTGAGATTATTGCCGTAAATGATGGCTCTACAGACAATAGCCTTTCAATTTTAGAAAAACATGCTTCAAAAGACAAACGGATTAGATTATATAACCAAGCGAATCTGGGACTATCAGGGGCTAGGAATACTGGATTAAGATACTGCCAAGGCGAATATCTATACTTCATGGATTCCGATGATTATATTGATCTTAACGCACTTGAAGTCTGCTATTCTTATGCGAAACAACATGATGCAGATATATGTATTTTTGACGCAGAAGTATTCTACGAAAACAACACATCTCAGATTCCATGGGATTACGACAGAAGCTTAGATTTATTAGAAAATAAGATTTATAATGGTCAACAACTATTCAACACGCTTCTTGACAAAGAACAGCATAGAGCTGTTGCATGGTTGCAACTTACCAAACATGATTATCTTAAGAGAATAAATCTTCGATTTCTTGAAGGCATTATTCACGAAGATGAATTATATACCCCACAACTATTCCTACAATCCAATAGAATTATCTATTTAAATCGAAAATTTGTTAAACATAGAATTAGAAGCACTTCGATTGTTGGGAAGGGGTATTCCAGAAGGAATCTTGATTGTTATCTGACCGTCATAGATGAACTATTCAGATTTCAAGACTCACCCATCATCAGGAAATTTGCCCGCTACACGCTGAGTAAGGTGTTCTATACAGGACACGTTATACCTCTAAGCGAGAAGTTCGGTGTATTTTGGCGAGCAATAAAGTCGGGCTATCTGAAATATATTGGATGGAAAACGACAATGGTGTTTTGGTTGAAACGAAGATAAAGACTATGAATAAAGAAGGATTCAGGCAACAGTTGAAAGATAGTCCACGTTTAAAGCGTCTGCTGGACTACCTCATAATGAACCAACGGGATGCTCGTCCACGATGGTATATCAGACTATTGGCTCCATTGTATCAGCATCGTGGCCAAGGCTCTAAGATTTATTGGTCGGTGAGGATGGACACCCCACCCTATAGGAAGTTCTCGTTGGGGAAACAGAGTGTGGTGGAATCGTATTCATGTATCAACAATGCGGTGGGCGACGTGGTGATTGGTGACTATACCCGCATTGGTATCCACAACACGATTATAGGTCCTGTGACTATTGGCAGTCATGTGAACTTGGCACAGGGCATCACCGTAACGGCGCTGAATCACAACTTTGAGGATAAGAACAAGCGCATTGATGAGCAGGGGGTATCAACCAAGCCTGTGGTGATTGGTGATGACGTGTGGATTGGGGCTAATGCCGTGATATTGCCAGGTGTAACCATTGGAAAGCATGCCGTAGTGGCTGCAGGAGCTGTTGTTACAACGGATGTTCCAGAGAACACAGTTGTTGGCGGAGTGCCTGCCAAGGTCATCAAGAGACTATAAAAATGAACGAATAACCTTTAATCTAAGAGAGACATGAGAATCGGTATTGAAGCACAGCGCATCTTCCGCAAGAACAAACACGGCATGGACTATGTGGTGCTGCAGGAGATATTGCAACTACAACAGATGGACCATCAGAATGACTATTATGTGTTTGTTAAACCTGGCCCTGATCACTGCGTAAAGGATTCGAGTAAGGTGCATGTGATTGAGATTGACATGCCAACATATCCGCTTTGGGAACAGTATGCTCTGCCCAAGGCTGCCAAGGAGATTGGGGTTGACATTCTGCATTGTACCAGTAACACTGCGCCAATCCACTGCAACATTCCGATGATTCTTACCTTGCACGACATTATATTTTTGGAGCCACGCGACAAGAAGAACAAGTCGCTGTATCAGAACCTAGGATGGCTATACCGCCGACTGGTGGTGCCACGCATCC
>Ga0265298_10004824_pt1 | contig 17099 bp, 15 predicted proteins | sample AusTroGonzalo_MG_3_FD_193486 | JGI IMG/M metagenome (GOLD analysis project Ga0265298, IMG submission 193486) | Bovine rumen microbial communities from tropical cattle in Woodstock, Queensland, Australia - Gonzalo_01 | ecosystem: Host-associated > Mammals > Digestive system > Stomach > Rumen ... | reverse complement strand
AGGGTGGAGTGTGTTGCTTCCCGGTGAAGAGTGTCATATTCTTCCGTCTTTGATAGTTATGGTACGGTCCGACATCGCAGCCAGTGTCGGGTTGTGGGTGACGATGACGAAAGTCTGGTTCATCTCATTGCGAAGGCGGAAAAACAGTCGGTGTAGCTCTTCTGCCGACTTCGAGTCAAGGTTGCCCGAAGGCTCGTCGGCCAACACCACGGCGGGTTGATTGATAAGGGCACGCGCCACGGCGATGCGTTGTTGCTCACCGCCCGAGAGTTGAGAGGGCTTATGGTCTTTTCTATCGGTAAGATTCAGGTAATCAAGTAGTTTTTCAGCTCGCTCGGTGGCTTCTTTCTTGCCCATGCCGCCGATGTAGGCGGGAATGCAAATGTTCTCTATGGCAGTGAACTCGGGCAAAAGATGATGGAACTGGAACACGAAGCCGATCTTCTGGTTACGGAAGGCGGCCAACTGGGTGTCGTTGAGTTTGCCGACTTCGGTACCATCAATGATGAGCTGTCCGCGGTCGGCCTTGTCCAAGGTGCCGATGATATGAAGCAGGGTGGACTTGCCTGCGCCCGAAGCACCGACGATGCTCACGATTTCCTTCTTGTTGATGTGGAGGTCGATGCCTTTGAGCACCTCAAGGCTGCCGTAGGATTTATGTATGCCTGTCGCTTGAATCATACCTTGTCGTTTTAGGCTGCAAAAGTACAAAAAATATGTGTATCTTTGCAGACTTTGCAAAAGGATATCGATTGTGGATTTCAAACTAGTCTCTGATTTTCAACCTACTGGCGATCAACCTGAAGCCATCAAGCAGTTAGTGGATGGCTTGAACCGTGGCGACCATGCCCAGACGTTGCTCGGCGTGACGGGTTCGGGCAAGACCTTCACCATTGCCAATGTGCTGGCGCAGGTGAACAGACCGGCTTTGGTGCTCAGCCATAACAAGACCTTGGCGGCACAGCTTTATGGAGAGTTCAAGCAGTTCTTTCCTGAGAACGCGGTGAACTATTTCGTTTCCTATTACGACTACTATCAGCCTGAGGCTTTCATCCCTGCCACCAACACCTATATCGAAAAGGACCTTGCCATCAACATGGACATCGACAAGATGCGCCTGGCGACGACCTCAGCACTGCTTTCGGGACGACGTGATATTATTGTGGTCTCTTCCGTTTCGTGCCTTTATGGTATTGGCAATCCCGATGACTTTGGAAAGAACGTCATCTATCTGGAACAGGGCATGAAGATCAGCCGTGACGAGGTAGCTAAGGCTTTGGTGGGTGCTTTGTATGTGCGCAACGAGATTGAGTTCACGCAGGGCAAGTTCAGGGTGAAAGGGGAGACGATGGACGTGTTCCCTGCTTACGCCGATTATGCCTATCGCATCGTGTTTTGGGACGACGAAATCGACAGTCTGGAGATGCTTAACCCCGTGACGGGTCGCAAGATGGAGGAACTCTCGGAGTTGACGATTTTCCCTGCCAACATCTTCGTGACCTCACAGGCTAAGCTCAACTCGGCAGTAGTGGAGATTCAGGATGATATGTTCAAGCAAGCCGAGTATTTCCGTGAGATTGGCAAGAACCTTGAAGCCAAACGCTTGGAAGATCGTGTGAACTACGATATCGAGATGATGAAGGAACTGGGCTATTGTTCTGGTATCGAGAACTACTCTCGGTATTTTGACGGGCGCAGCCCGGGTACGAGGCCATTCTGCCTTTTGGATTATTTCCCTGATGACTTCATCACCATCATTGATGAGAGCCATGTCACCATACCGCAAATCCGTGGCATGCATGGCGGCGACCGTTCACGCAAGCAGACCTTGGTGGAATATGGTTTCCGTCTGCCTTCGGCCTTGGACAATAGACCCTTGCAGTTTGATGAGTTTGAATCGCTTACGGGGCAGACCATCTATGTCAGTGCCACGCCTGCCGACTTCGAGTTGCAGCAGAGCGAAGGCGTGTATGTGGAACAGCTGATTCGTCCCACAGGCTTGCTTGACCCTGTGATTGAAGTGCGACCCAGTTTGAACCAAGTCGATGACCTCATTGACGAAATCCACAAAGTGACGGAGAAGAAGCAACGTGTGCTGGTCACCACCTTGACCAAGCGTATGACCGAGGAACTGAACGACTATCTCAACGGCTTGAAAATCAAGACACGCTACATCCACTCTGATGTGGATACCATGGAGCGCGTGGAGATTCTGCAAGGCCTTCGCAAGGGTGATTTTGATGTATTGGTTGGCGTCAACCTTTTGCGTGAAGGCTTGGACCTGCCCGAGGTCAGCCTTGTGGCCATCCTCGATGCCGACAAGGAGGGCTTTCTCCGTTCAGAGCGTTCTTTGGTGCAGACGGCAGGTCGTGCCGCCCGTAACGCCGAAAGCAAGGTCATCATGTATGCCGACACCATCACTGACTCGATGCGCAAGACCATCGATGAGACTGCGCGTCGCCGTGCCAAGCAGATGGCTTACAATGAGGCACATGGCATTGTCCCGAAGACCATCGTCAAGGCTATCGACAACTCGCTTGGCACATTGAAAGGCCAGCCTGCCCCAGTGTCTTATGAGCAGACGGGCTCCACATCAATGGCTGCTGAAAGCCAAGCGACTTACATGTCGAAAGAGCAATTGCAGAAAGCCATTCAGCAGGCCAAAAAGAACATGGAGAAGTCCGTCAAGGAGATGGACTTCCTCGCTGCCGCTAAATACCGCGACGAGATGTTGGCGTTGCAGGAGCAAATGGAGAAAATGAATTGAGCCATGAGTGTTCAAACCCGTTCCATATTGCAAAAATACTGGGGCTATCCCAGTTTCCGTCCCCTCCAGGAAGACATTGTCGACTCGGTGATGGCAGGGAAGGATACGCTTGCGCTGTTGCCCACAGGCGGAGGCAAGAGCATCTGCTTCCAGGTGCCCGCCATGGCGATGGAGGGGCTTTGTCTGGTCATCACGCCACTTATCGCGCTGATGAAAGACCAGGTGGCGCATCTCGTGGATAAAGGCATCCCCGCAGCGGCGATTTATTCGGGCATGCATCCAGATGCCTTGGAATTGGCCTATAACCAAGCAGCATATGGACGGCTGAAGTTCTTGTATGTCTCGCCCGAGCGCTTGCAGACGGATGCTTTCATCGAAGCCTTGAAACGGATGAAAGTTTGCCTGCTGGCTGTCGATGAGTCGCATTGCATCTCGCAATGGGGCTACGATTTCCGTCCGCCCTATCTGAAGATTGCTGACATTCGACCCTATATGCCGAAGACGCCCGTCTTGGCCTTGACCGCCACGGCAACAGCCAAGGTGGTCGACGACATACAGTTCCGTCTGGGCTTCAAGCAAAAGAATGTCTTCCAAAGCAGCTTTGAACGCAAGAATGTAACCTACAACGTGTACCATGAGGCTGACAAATATGGTGTGTTGCGCCGCAAGCTGGAGGCCATGGCCGAAGGCAGTGCCATCGTGTATGTGCGCAACCGCAAACGCACACAGGTTATCGCTGACTGGCTCAACTCGGTGGGCATTAGCGCTACTTTCTATCATGCTGGATTGGATGCCAAGACCCGCGATGAGCGACAAGACCTCTGGATGAAGGGCAAGGTGAAGGTCATAGCGGCCACCAATGCTTTCGGCATGGGCATCGACAAGCCTGATGTGCGTCTCGTCATACACATGGATCTGCCCGACAGCATCGAAGCCTATTTCCAGGAGGCGGGTCGTGCAGGCCGCGATTTGAAGCCTTCCGAGGCTTTCCTGCTTGTTTCACCTGCCGACATCAAGAAACTGCAAGAAAACTTGACGCAATCGTTCCCTGAACTTGAACGCATTAAGTTGATATATAATGCTTTAGGAAATTATTTCAACATTCCCGTCGGGGCAGGAGAGAACGTCTCATATCCATTGGTAATGAGTGACTTTGCCAATCGTTATGGCTTCAATATTGTTGAGGTTTTTCACACGCTGAAAATCCTCGAAAAGGAAGGCTTCCTGATGCTCTCTGACAGCTTTGACGAGCCTTCCAAAGTGATGATCAAGGCCTCGCGTGACGACATCTATGGTTTTCAGGTCAACAATCCGCAATACAGCGAGTTGATTAAGTGCATGTTGCGCAGTCTGCCAGGCGTATTGACGGACTTTGTGAAGATTAACGAGGAAGTCTTAGCGAAGAAAACAGGACTTACTTCAGATAAAGTGGTTGAGCAACTGAAGAAACTGGAGGCATATCATTTTCTTTCCTACGCGCAGTGCAACGACAAACCACAAGTACTATTCTTATCGGAATTTGTTGATTCAAAGCATTTTGGCTTGTCCAAGGAGAACTATTACGACCGCAAGAAGGATGCCGAGGAACGTGTGAAGGCCGTCATCGACTTCGTGAATAACGAAGAGGAGTGCCGCAGCGTGCAGTTATTGCGTTATTTCAATGAGAAAACGCGAAAGACTTGTGGCCGTTGCGATGTGTGCATGAGACAGGGCAAACATCGGGTCGCTTACGATACTGTGGAAGAGAAACTCGAGAGTGTGATGCACGAAACGGCACAACCGATGCGCGAAGTGCTGGAGCAGTGCAGAGAATTTGACGAGAGCCAGGTACTGGATGCCATCCGTTTCCTCGTTGACAATGGCGTACTCCAAGTGGAGAGGGACGGCTCAGTGAGACGGAAGGACAACAAAAAAAGCCGTCATCACTGACGGCTTTTCCTTTGCTTTGATTGAAGCTTATTTCTTCAGGATGTTAGCAGCGGGTTTGAACTTCACGACCTTCTTAGCTTTGATATTGATGGTCTTACCCGTTTTTGGGTTACGGCCTTTTCTGGCTTCACGCTTGGCAACGCTCATAGTTCCGAAACCGACGAGGGCGATCTTGCCGTCCTTCTTCAGTTCTGCTTTAGTGACATCCATGATGGCGTCGATGGCCTTTCTTGCATCGACCTTGGTCATACCGGCCTTTTCGGCAACAGCATTAATTAATTCTACTTTATTCATAGTTAGTTTAAATTAGTTGGTTAAACTTTTACCCGACAAAAATAATGCATTTTTGAATAACGCAAGCATTTTTTGTGAAAAATGTGCTATTTTTTGAAAAAAAACTGAGAAAAAGACAAAAAATGCCTTATTTTTCTCATTCAGTGGCTGTTTTCCAAGCCCCGATCAGCGGCGTTCCCCTCAAAAAGTCGGAAATGGGCATGGCTTTTTTACCAGCTTGTTGTACGTGGGTCAGGTGGATGAAACCGTCGGGAAGGGCGATTTTGAGGAATCTCTTGTTGTCGGTGACCACCATGCCAGGGGCATCAGCGGGCGTGCAAACCTCGATTTCAGCGGCATATATCTTCAAGTCGATGGTCTCGCCGCTTTCGGATTGCAACTGGGTGTGGGCGGCAGGGTAGGGCGAAAGGCCTCTGATATGGTTGTAGACGCTTTGGCAGTCGCGGCTCCAGTCCACGTTACAGAATTCCTTCGAAATCTTGGGCGCGGGTTTCAAGGGCTGGTTTTCGGAGAGCTCATCTTGCGGCATGGCCTGAACAATGCCGCTTTCAATCTTCTTGATGGTCTCAACAACCACTCGGTTGCCCAACAGCATCAGTTCATCGTGGAGTTCGCCAGCGGTCTCGTCGGGACGGATGGCAACGCGCTCACGCATAATGACGGCGCCCTTGTCGATTTCCTCGTTGAGGAAGAAGGTGGTCAGACCTGTCTCAGTCTCCCCGTTGATGATGGCGAAGTTGATGGGTGCTGCGCCGCGATATTGGGGCAGGAGAGAGGCATGTAGGTTGAAGGTGCCCAGCTCGGGCATTTGCCACACCACGGCGGGCAACATCCTGAAAGCCACCACGATGAAGAGGTTGGCCTTGAATGAGGCTAACTGCTCCAAAAAAGCTGGGTCTTTCAGCTTCTCAGGCTGTAAAAGCGGCAAGTTATTCTCCAAAGCGGTCTTCTTCACGTCGGAGTACTGGATCTTGCGTCCTCGACCGGCAGGTTTGTCGGGCATGGTGACGACGACGGCCACTTCATAGCCAGCCTTGAGAATAGCCTCCAGCTGCGATGCGGCGAATTCGGGCGTGCCAAAATAGGCGATTCTGATGTTCTGTCTCATAGATTGTCAAAAAAATGCCTGACCTTGTCGGGCCAGGCATTGCTGTGGTAATGACCTTTGAATTATTTCATCTTCTGTTCGAGGTAGGTGATGGTCTTGCTGATTTCGAAAGCTTCGCTGCTGTTCGGGAAGTCCTTCTTCAAGGTCTTGTAAGTCTCAATGGCTTTGTCGTAGTTGCCCATGATTTCATAGGTCATACCCAACTTGACCAGATGCATCGGCGACGTGAAGTCGTTGGCGTTCTTTTTGGCGGCTTTCTCGTAGTAAGTGATGGCGTTTTGCTGGTCGCCGAGTTCGAGATAGCAGTCGGCGATGAGGCCCAATGCCAAAGAAGCGAACACCTGATCGTTGTTGTTGTATTTCTTGAGGTATTCTATTGCATTGTTGTAGTCACCTTGCTTCAGGTAGCAAAGACCTGCATAGTAGGCGGCAAGATTACCGGCTTTGGTCGAACCATATTCCTTTACGATGTCAAGGAAGCCGACCTTTTCGCCGTCGCCGTTCAAAGCTTTGGCATAGTCTTCGTTTTGCATATAATATGTGGCGAAGTCAATAGCCTGGGTGGCTTTCTCTTCGAAAGAGATCACGCTCGGGAAACTCATGTTCAATGCGGCTTCATTCTTTTTTGCCCTATATCTGCTATAGCCATAGATGGCGAATGCAACAACCAAAAGGGCAATCAGGATGATCCAAAGGGTCTTCTGGTTTTTCTCAATCCAAAGTTCGGTTTTACTTAAGGCTTCTTCAACATTTTCAAGCCTTTCATCTCCTTGTTTTGTGTTCTGTTTTGCCATATCGATTCAAAATTTGCGTGCAAAAGTACGCTTTTTAGGCATACCCTCGTCCATTTTTTTGCAATTTTTTCTTTTTTCGTAATTTTGCACTCCATAAAAGAATACAAAGCCCATGAAGAAATCCATCGTCTATGACGGAAGGGAGACGCAGGACGTTGAATTGCAGCAGAATGCAGCCCGCGATGCAGCTATGCTTGAGTTTCTGACGCAGTTCATCACCGATGAGCGTCGGCAGCGTTTCGAGGAAATCCTAGATTTTCGCACAAGGCATATCACTGTTGTTTTGGAGGATATCTTTCAGCCGCATAATGCTAGCGCGGTGCTCCGCAGCTGCGACCTCCGTGGCATCCAGGACGTACATATCGTGGAGAACAACAATCATTACGACGTCAACCCCGACGTGGTATTAGGTAGCACCAAGTGGCTCAACATGTATTATTATAATCAAGGTGAATTCAACACACCTGTAGCCTACCAACAGCTGCATGAAAAAGGTTACAAGATTGTGGCCACCTGTCCGCATCGCGATGACTTCACCCCCGACACTTTGCCTCTCGACCGGCCTGTCGCCTTGGTTTTCGGCACAGAGAAATTGGGTCTTTCGGAATATGCCGTCGAAAACGCCGACATGCACGTCCGCATCCCGATGTATGGCTTTACGGAGAGCTACAATATCAGCGTCTCGGCCGCTTTGTTGATGTACACGCTGACCAACCGTCTTCATGCTTCCACCGACATCGACTGGCACCTCAGTGAGGAAGAACGCAATGCCTTGCGCCTCGTCTGGACACGCCGCTCGCTTAACCGAATCAGGCAATATGACCGTAAGTTTGCCCAGCTGCACCCCGAGTTTTTCAATGAGGATTAGGCAATATGCCTTATTTTTTGCCGTTTTGGTATTGGAACGTCAAAATTTTGTACTTTTGCACTGAAAATTGATTGAGAATGAAAAAGATTGTGTTTGTCATACTCGCCTTGACCATTGCGGTTTTGCCTTCATGCAAAAAGACGCGCTATTGCAGGTGCACTACTATTCAGAATGAGGAGGTCGTGAACCTTGGTGAGGAGTATTATACCATTGAAGACGGCTCTTCATGCGCCGACAAGTCGAAGGAAATCGTGGGTTGGGGACAGGTCATCTGCTACGAAGTGTCAGAGTATGAGGTGACGGGTGTGGAACACAGTTGGTGGGATGATTTGTTTGGCAATAACAGTAACAATACCAACAACAATAATAATGGCAACAAGCCATAATCTGGGTTGTCCAATTCTCTCGGTAAATCGGTTTTGAAGGTCCTGCTGGGCCTCGTGTTCATCGTGTCGGCCATCCTCAAGGTCGTCGACATGGACAAGTTCGAGATTTACGTCTACAGTTACCATTTCTTTAGCCTCAATTTCTCGTTTTTTGTTGCCCGCCTGGCCATCATTCTTGAATTGGTATTGGGCATAGGTCTGGTCTCACATACCTTTCACAAGCTGTATTGGTGGGGGAGTGTGGCGATGCTTGGCGGCTATACCTTATTAATAATATATGCTCTCGTTTTAGGTCGCACCGACAGCTGTCATTGCTTTGGAGAATTCTTGCAACTCGACCCTAAGTGGAGCCTCGTCAAAAACGGTGTGTTGATAATGCTATTTCTGTTGGTTTACAAGATGGTAAATTGGAAAACCGCTCTCCGTTGGGTCGTGCTTATCTTCGCGGTCGTGGCATCGGGCATCGGCGTTTTCGTGGCCTCTCCTCCCGACAACCTTACCTCAAATTCCGCCCCTGAGCATAATCTTCAGGTGGAGCTTTTTGACGCCATGCTTGACGATGCGCCCTTGGACAGTCAGCAATTGGAAGAAGGAAAACAGATAATTTGCTTTTTCTCAACGAGTTGTGATTATTGCCAAATGGCGGCGCACAAACTCTCACTAATGCAGCAGTTTTATGGTTTCTCGGAAGACAACATCACATATCTTTTTATAGGTAATGAAGAGGGCATCGCAAAGTTTTATGAACAATCGGAGTCGGCGCGGTATCGGGATGTGCTTTACCCTGATGTAGCGCGATTACTGAAAGCTGTCAACGGCAACCTGCCGGTTATTGTCTTTTTGGAAGACGGTAGTGTGGTTCACGAATATGGTTTCCGCAACATGGATGAGGGGGAGATCAAGACGTTTATGGTCTTCTGAACCTGTCGCCTGTCTCCTCAATCACGGACTTTTTCCATGAATCGGGATAGCCGGGCTGTTTGGGCTTGGCGGGATAACCGTAGCCGTTGCGCTTGAACTGACCGTTTTCCTCTTGCTTGACGTTGCTGTCCAGGTATTTCACCAACAAGTAATTGTCCAATTCCTTCCAAGTGGCCACAGTGTTGTGTCCGGCTTGGTTGGAGAAGTCGGTGAGGTAGGCAATGGCCTGCTTGGGGTCTTGGGCATAGAGACTCATGGCCTGGTTGTCGGCATAGTTCACTTGCTCTTGATAGCCGCTCTCAAGCTCGTTTTGCACGGCCTGTATGTCGCCGATGACCCTATTATAAAATAGGTATTTGAAATGAGCCAGCCTGTTGAACACCCAGAAAGCAGCGTTGTCACTGTAGGTCAGCATGTCGCCGTTGCCCACACGGTATTCAATCGGTACCTCGGTGATGGAACAATAGAAAGGTGTATAAACGGTGGAGTTGGTGTCGTCGACGCCAAACCAGATGATGCCGCCGATGGGATTGGGCAGCCACGAACGGCTTTGTGCGATGAAGGAAAAACCCGTCTGCACCACCTCGATGCTGCGCTCGTTGAGGTAGGGCTTGCCCTCATATTCCCAATACAGCGGGTTGTAACGGAAGGGCGAACCGAAAGGACCTGCGCCCACGTCTTTGGTCTTGTCCAATTTTGTGCCTTGGAAATGGTCGCGTTGGAAGGCCATCATATCGCTGAGACTGATCTTGCGGTTCGGTTTGACATACAGCGGCATACGGTGCGTCAAGTCCTTGCCAGTGACATAGTCCCAGTATTCGTCCATGCCGTCGCAAACCTTGTTGAACATGGTCCAAACGCGGAAGTCGCAAACGCGAGCCGCGCTGAAATCGACGGGGGCGTAGGCGGCCGAGAAGTCGAAGTCCTTGTCCTTGCCGCTGAAGTAACCCTTGCGGCGGGCGAAGTCGATGACATCATGCTTGTAAATCACCTCAACTTTCTCGTTATAAAGCTTTTTCCAGTCCTTGTCTGTGATGGAGGTCTTGCTGTTGCGCAAGGGGAAAGTGGTGATTCTTGCTGCATTGGCGTGACCACTCACATAGCCGTCGGGGATGCGGATGGCCACCCACACCGCGCCACGGTCGGCGTTGATGGTGTCGCCGGTTTTGGTAACGGTTGGGGTGTAGCCTTTGGGCATGATCTCCATATACCACACCTCGTTGGCATCGCTGATGCTGAACGACTCGCCGTCAGAGCCGTAGCCGTATTCCTCCACCAAGTCAGCCATGATTTTGATGGCTTCGCGGGCGGATTTGCTGCGTTCCAAGGCGATGAACATGAGACTACCGTAATCCACGATGCCTGTCGGATCCATGAGTTCCTCGCGACCGCCGAAGGTGGTCTCGCCGAGGGCGACTTGGTTTTCATTGATATAGCCCACCACTTGGTATGTGTGTGGTGGTTGCGGCACGCTGCCACGCGGGGCGTTGGTGCCACGGTCGTAGCATACGCGCATGCTGCCCGCAGGCCAGTCGGCGGCAGGGGTGAAATAAAGTTCGCCATAACGGATGTGTGAGTCGGCGCAATAGCTGATGAAGTTGGAGCCGTCGACGCTGGCGCCTTTGGTAATCAGGAAGTTGGTGCAAGCCTCTGCCGTACCGAAAGCGGCAAGGAGGACAATGAGGATAAGGTGTTTGATGGTTTTCATATGGAATGTAACTTTTGGCGCAAAAGTAAGAAAAAAATGCTATTTTTGCGCAAAATTATTCTGATGCAATCTACCATCCCATTAGCGGAACGCCTGCGCCCGACAACATTGGACGACTATATCGGGCAGAAGCACATCATCGGCGAGAACGCCGTGCTGCGCCGTGCCATTGAGACGGGGCGTGTGCCGTCCATGATTTTTTGGGGACCGCCTGGCGTGGGCAAGACCACCTTGGCTTTCATCATCTCCAAGCAGGTAAAGCGGCAGTTCTTCCAGCTGAGTGCCGTTAGTAGCGGTGTGAAGGAAGTCCGCGAGGTAATTGACCGAGCGCGCATGGCTCCCGAGGCACCTATTTTGTTTATAGACGAAATCCACCGTTTCAGCAAGTCACAACAGGACTCGCTGCTTGGCGCTGTGGAGCGCGGTTTGGTCACGCTGATTGGCGCGACGACGGAAAACCCTTCGTTCGAGGTCATCTCGCCGCTTCTGTCACGCTGTCAGGTGTATGTGCTCAAGTCGTTGGAGAAGGAAGACCTTGAGATTTTGTTGGAAAAGGCCGTGAAGGCGTTGGAATACGACTTCGGCAAGAAAATCACCGTAAAGGAACCTGAGGCATTGATGCAAATCAGTGGTGGCGACGGGCGTAAACTATTGAACGCCATTGAATTGGTTGTTACGTCATTGAATGACTTGGACGAGACTGCCGAGGAGCTGGTCATCACCAACCAGTTCACCACCGACTGCATCCAAAGCAACCTGGTGAAATACGACAAGCAGGGCGAGATGCATTACGACATCATTTCGGCTTTCATCAAGTCGATGCGCGGCAGTGACCCCAACGCGGCACTCTATTACCTCGCCCGTATGATTGAGGCAGGGGAGGATCCGCTTTTCATCGCCCGAAGGATGCTTATCCTTGCGTCGGAGGACATCGGCAACGCCAATCCTAATGCCTTGTTGCTTGCCAATGCTTGTTTTGATGCCGTCAACAAAATCGGTTGGCCTGAAAGCCGTATCATCTTGTCGCAGACGGTGACCTACCTGGCCTCGTCGCCTAAGAGCAACTCAGCCGTGGCTGCCATCGATGCGGCACAGGCCTTGGTGCGGCAGACAGGCGACTTGCCCGTGCCTTTGCATCTGCGCAATGCCCCGACAAAATTGATGAAAGACCTTGGTTATCATGATGGTTACAAGTATGCCCATGCCTACGAAGGCAACTTTGTGGAGCAAGAATTTCTGCCAAATGAAATTTCTGGCACGGTTTTGTATGAGCCACAAGATAACCCCCGTGAGCGCGAGTTGCGCAAAAACCTGCGGGAGAAGTGGAAGGAAAAATACGGTTATTAACCCGAAAAACAAAAAGACAATGTCCGAAACAACTAACGAAAACAACACCAAACTGACCCTGTGGAACAGGGTGCTGGCCACCAGCGTGAAGATGCCTTTTGTGAAGGTTGACCGCGATGAGTTCCTCACAAAGGAACTGTCGAAATTCTGCACCCCTATGGAGGTGATGACCGCTCTCAACGAGAGCCCGCTGAATGTCCTGACCAAGAAAGAGATAGACAAGCTGGCTAACCAGTGCATCAGTTATCACCTGACCATGGTGAGCGGCACTTCCGCGCTGATGGGCATTCCCGGCGGCTGGTGGATGGCCGGCACCATTCCCACGGATTTGGCGCAGTTCTACGGCCATGTGCTTTCGATGATGCAGAAGCTCCTTTATCTCTACGGTTGGCCGTCGTTGACCGATGCCAAAAACCAGTTAGACGAAGAGTCGCTCAACATCATGACCCTGTTTGTGGGTGTGGCGATGGGCAACAAGTTGGCTGTGGAGGCCATAGGTAAAGTCGTCTCACAAGTGTCGAAGACCGCGAGCATCAAGATTTCGGAGACCGTCATGGCGAAATATGCTATCAAAATTGCCCAGTGGATTGGCCTCAACATGACGAAAGAAGGTTTTGCCAAAGGTGTGGGCAAAGTGATACCTTTGGTGGGTGCGCCAATCTCGGCCACCATCACGTATTACACCTTCCGCCCCATGGCGCGTCGGCTCAAGAAGCATCTTGACGAGCTTTATGACATGCGTCACTTCCCGAATAAGCGGATTGAATAAAGAGAACTGTTATTCATAGAAAAAGCGCCCATAGATTCCCAAGGGAATGACATGGGCGCTTTTTGTGTGTTTGCGTTGAGATTAATGCTTAAACTCGAACAGGAACATATCGTGCACCTGGTGGTCAGGTGTCTGCAGGATGGCCTTGTAGTTCAGCTTCTTTTCGGTCATGAGCCATTCGACATATTCGTCAACGAATTCCTTGACTTCGGATTGGTTCATCTTGATGTAAATCAAGTTGAGCTTGGCTTTGGCTTCGGTTTCGGAGAGGCCGTCGTTCTTGATGATGTCCTCAGTAAGTTTGTCCATGAATTTTCCCATAGTATTTGTTTTTTGTAGATTAGGTTGCAAAAATAAGAAAAGAAAAGCGATTTGTCAAGAGGGAAGGGGAAAAATACGAAAAATAACGAAAAAACCGTTGGCTTTCCAAAATTTTCCTATATTTGCACGCTTTATTGTATAATGGGATCAAGGTGTTCCTTGGTCGAAAAACGAATTGAAATGGAAAACAACGAACAAATGACTCAAAACCCTACCATCGAGGAAGGTATTGAGAATGCAACGACGACGAAGGCTACCAAGAAAGCCATCGACGGTAACGAAAAAAAGAAGATTGTCAAACTGATTCAGCCCAGCATCCTGCCTGGTAAGGTGAGAATCGAGGTCGCCACCCTCGTGGCCGAAACAATCGCCGAAGCGGCTCCCGTGGTCGACGAGGTGATGCCCGAGATGGTGGATGTCGTTGAACCTGACGAGGAAGAAGTGGTTGAAGACAATGCCGATCTGGACGGTCTCAACAAACTGCAACTGGTGGAGATGCTCGAGGAACTCGTGCAAGACTCCGATGTCCAGAATATCAAGGACAAGGTTGCGGCTATCCGTCTCCATTTCAATAAGTTGAACAAGGAAGACTTGGACAACGAGCTCGACCGGTTCCTGCAAGGCGGTGGCGAGGCCGAGAGTTTCCAACATGCGGAAGACCCCGTCGAACAACGCTTCAACGCCGCGTTCGGCATCTTCAAGGCCAACCGCGCCAAGCAAAACGAGGACATGGAGAAGCAAAAGGTCGAAAACCTGGCCAAGAAGCAAGCCATCCTCGATGAGCTGAAGGAGATTATTGCCTCTGACGACTCGCTGAAGAAGACCTACGACGACTTCCGCGGCCTGCAAGACCGCTGGAAAGAGATTGGTCCTGTACCGGCCGCCGAGAATTCCAACCTTTGGAACAACTACCATTTCCTCGTGGAGAAGTTCTTCGACAAAGTCAGAATCGGCCGCGAACTCCGTGACCTCGACATGAAGAAGAACCTCGATGCCAAGATTGAACTCTGCGAGAAGGCTGAAGAGTTGCTTGATGAGAAGTCCATCACCAAGGCCTTCAAGGCATTGCAGAAATTGCATGAGGATTGGAAGGAAGTTGGTCCCGTGCCTCAGGACAAGAAAGATGAGATTTGGGAGCGCTTTAAGGCGGCTACCGACAAGATCAACCAGATCCGTCGTGAGCATTACGCTCAGATTGAAGGCGAACAATCTGCCAATCTTGAAGCCAAGAAGGCTTTGTGCGAAAAGGCTGAAGCATTGATTGCCGAGGACTATACGAGCGTCAACGCCTGGCAGAAGAAGTCGACCGAACTGTCCGAGATCTTCGGCGTTTGGAAGACCGTTGGTCCCGCCAACAAGAAAGACAACGAGGAAATCTGGCAGCGTTTCCGTGGCGCCATGGATGCTTTCTTTGCCAAGAAGAAGGATTTCTTTGCAGGTTTGAAAGACAGACAAACGGAGAACCTCGAACGCAAGACCCAACTTTGCATCGAAGCAGAGGCTTTGATGGAGTCGACCGAATGGAAGAACGCCACCGAGCAGATGAAGAAGCTCCAGGAAGAATGGAAGACCATCGGCCCCGTGCCGAAGCGTCATGCCGACAAAATCTGGAAGCGTTTCCGTGCCGCCTGTGACACGTTCTTCACCCGCAAGAACGAGCATTTCAGCGGTCGCCGCACCGAAGAGGAAGCCAACTTGGCTGCAAAGAAAGCCTTGCTGGAGGAAATCAAGGCCTTTGAGATTGGTCCCAACCGCAACGAGAATATGGATGCCATCAAGGCATTCCAGAAACGTTGGATTGAGATTGGTTACGTGCCGATGAAGCACAAGGATGCTATTAATAAGGAGTATCGTGAGCTCATCGATGGTCTCTTCGACACGATGCGCAAGAACCAGAACGAGGCTTCGACAAACGAGTTCCGCGAGATGATGGAAACTTGGAAGGACGACCCGAATGCTGGCGACCGCGTGCGCAGGGAAGGCAACAAGTTGCAGACCCGTATCCAGAAGCTCCGTGACGAAATTGCCGCGATGGAGAACAACATCGGTTTCTTCTCCAACAGCAAGAACTCAGAGCTGATGCGTGCCGAATACGAGAAGAAAATCAACAAGGCCAAGGAAGACCTCAAGGTCCTAGAAGACAAGTTGAAGATTGCTGAGGAATGATCCCATCAGAAGAGAATGGATACTGCGTTATGCAGTGTGAACCAATTCTCTCAGTTTCTCTGCAAACTGTTCAATATCGTCCGCTGTGGTGTCAAAGGCACACATCCAGCGGACGATATTTGTATCTTCGTCCCAATCGTAGAAGAAATAATGGTTCTGTAATTCTTTCCAGATTTTGCGGGGTAGTTGGGCAAAGACGCCATTGGCCTGCACGGGATAGACGACCTTCACGCTAGGAATGTCCTTTACGGCTTGGTAGAGCAGTTGCGCCATTTTGTTGGAGTGCTCAGCGTTGCGCTTCCATAGGTCATTCTCGAAATAGGCATCGAACTGCGCCGCGATGAAACGCATCTTGGAGCAGAGTTGCATGGCCTGTTTGCGACGGTATTTGAAGTCGGGACAGATATCCGGATTCAGAAGGACGACAGCCTCACCCATCATCAGGCCGTTCTTGGTGCCGCCGAAGGAAACGGCATCCACGCCTAGGTCGGTGGTCATCTCCTTGAAGGTGCAACCCAAGGCCACAGCGGCGTTGCCTAGACGGGCGCCGTCGATGTGAACAAACATATTGTGTTCCCTAGCCAGACCCACGATGGCCTTGATCTCATCCAAGGTGTACAAAGTACCCAATTCCGTCGGCTGCGTGATACTGATGACCTTAGGTTGGCTATGATGCTCAAAGCCGAAGCCATGCAAACGGGTCTTGATCAAGGAAGGTGTCAACTTGCCGTCTGGAGTGTCTACCGTCAGTAGGCGGCAACCCACGATACGTTGCGGCGCACCGCATTCGTCCACGTTGATATGGGCGGTCTCGGCACAGACCACGGCCTCGTGGGAGTTCGTCATGGCGTCGATGCATAAGGTGTTGCATCCCGTGCCGTTGAAGGCGAAGAAGACCCTTGCCTGCTCGCCAAACTGCTCACGGAACTTTGCCTCTGTCGCGGTGCAGTATTCATCATCGCCGTAGGCCAAGGCGTGGTCTTTGTTGACGCGGGCGATGGCTTCCAAAACCTCAGGACACACGCCAGAATGGTTGTCACTTCCAAATCCTCGTTTCATTACACCATCTTCTTTGCTTCTTCCAGTATCATGTTGGCAAAGCGTTCGGCCTCGGCCTCAGTCTTGCCCTCGCTATAGATGCGGATGATAGGCTCGGTGTTCGACTTGCGCAGATGCACCCAGCCTTCCTCAAAGTCAATCTTCACGCCGTCGATGGTAGTCACCTTCTCGTCCTTGTACTTCTCAGCGAACTTGGCCAAGATACCATCTACCTCAGTTGAGGGCGTGAGTTGTATCTTGTTCTTCGACATCACATAGAGCGGATAGGTCTGCTTCAGTTCGGAGCATTTCACCTTTTTCTCGGCCAGCTGGGTCAGGAACAAGGCCGTTCCAACGAGAGCATCGCGGCCATAGTGCAGCTCAGGATAGATGACACCACCGTTGCCTTCGCCACCGATGACGGCTCCCACTTCCTTCATCTTCTCTACCACGTTGACCTCACCCACTGCAGCGGCAAAGTACTGCTGTCCATGCTTTTGTGTGACGTCACGCAAGGCGCGGGTCGAAGACAGATTACTCACCGTTGGGCCAGGGGTGTGCTTCAAGATAAAGTCAGCTACCGACACCAAAGTGTATTCCTCGCCGAAAAGCTCACCGTCCTCCTTGACGAAGACCAAACGGTCCACGTCGGGGTCAACGACCACGCCAAAGTCACAACCTTG
>Ga0265298_10004823_pt1 | contig 17100 bp, 8 predicted proteins | sample AusTroGonzalo_MG_3_FD_193486 | JGI IMG/M metagenome (GOLD analysis project Ga0265298, IMG submission 193486) | Bovine rumen microbial communities from tropical cattle in Woodstock, Queensland, Australia - Gonzalo_01 | ecosystem: Host-associated > Mammals > Digestive system > Stomach > Rumen ... | reverse complement strand
TTACAAAGCGAAGCAGTCCGTCCTTGGAAGGGGTGTAATCGCCCTCCCAGCGCACTGAAAAGCCGTCGTCCGGAAGTTCTTTCATGGGTGATCCGAACTTCCATCGGTGGCTGGGGTCGGCCTCTGTCCTTACCATCACCGGCTTGCCCTGATGCTTTTCACCAAGGTAATACGAGGCCTTGAAGCCGGGTGTGCCATCGTTAATGATATCTCCGAGGATGGAACGGTAGAGGGTGCTGTCCGGCAGGAAAGTGACGCGCTTTGAGCCAAGGATGTCATTGAGACCCTGTGCCACGGGAACCGTGGAGAAAGGAGTCACGAATCCGCTGCCGCCGCCGGTTGGAATGCGTCCTGCGTTGGGACCCAGTACCAGCACTTTGGCTTTACGGGAGAAGGGGAGTACGCCCTCGTTCTTGAGGAGCACAACGCCTTCGCGGGCAAGGTCCAGCGCTGTCTGGCGGGACTCGGGGTTGTCCTCCGGGATGGAGCTGTCCTTCTGGGGATTGTCCAGGAAACCGAAGGCTATGAAGGTCTGGAGGATATGCTGCACCTTGAGGTCAAGGACTTCCTCCGAAACAAGCCCGTTTTCAATGAGGGGCTTTATTGTATTGCGGTTGAGGTAACGGCCGATGGGGCATTCCAGGTCAAGGCCGCCGTTCAGGGCGCCAAGGGTACTGTACACTGATGTCCAGTCACTCATGAGGATACCCTCGAATCCCCACATGTCCCTGAGGACATCCACGTTCATCCAGCGGTTTTCCGTTGCGTGGACGCTGTTAACAAGGTTGTAGCTGTCCATCACGGCGCCCACGCCGGCTTCCTGCACTGCCTTGCGGAAGGCAGGGAAGTAGATTTCCATGAGGGTGCGCTCGTCAACGTCAGAGCTCATGGCGTGACGGGAACGTTCCTGGTTGTTGGCGGCAAAGTGCTTGACTGTTGCCATGACGCCTTCCTCCTGAACGCCCAGGATGTACTGCACGGCAGTTTCACCGGAAAGGTACGGATCCTCTCCAAAGTATTCAAAGTTTCTTCCGCACAGCGGTGCGCGGTATATGTTTACGCCGGGGCCCAGCAGGATGCTCACCCCGCGTGCCTTTGCGTCCTGGCCCAGGGAATGGCCAAGTCTGCGGACAAGGTCCCTGTTCCAGGTGGAGGCGGAAAGGATACCGCAGGGGTACAGCGTGGAAACGGTATTGTTGCGGATACCCTGGGGGCCGTCGGCCATCCGGATCTCCGGAATGCCCAGACGCGGTATGGCATGGGTGTAGAAAGACCTCACGCCGGCTACATAGTCACATTTTTCGTCCAGGGTCATCTGGGCTGTGAGCGCTGCCGCGCGGTCTTTGTGTTCCTGGGTTATGCGCTGCTGGGCCACTGCGCCGTGGGCTGCAGCATACATAAGACTTACGGTAAGGGCAATACGGAGAAAACGCATATTATTCTTATTCGATTGTTACTGGTACAAGTTTAACCCACCCGTCCTCTGTCTTGTTGCGGGTGGTGGCAATCTGGATGCCGGGAACGGGGTTGGGCTTTTTCACGTCAAGGATGGCCACGCCCCACATGTATGTTCCGGGGGCCACGTCCTTCAGGGACACCTGGAGAGTGTAGCTCTTGGGCGTTCCATAGGTCCAGTCGCAGGGTTTGGCGGACTCGTCATAGAATACATGGACGGGCGCGCCTGTAGAAGAATCCAGAAGGGCAAAAGCGGTTTTGAACCTTCCTTCAAAGGGCTTGATGTTGGTGGGGCAGTATGCCCAGCCAAGATTGTTCCAGCGGTGCTTTATCTCTATGGAAGCACCGGCGGCGGCCTTCTCCGGCAGGGTTATCCTGTCCGGATACAGGCGGTAGAACTGGGTGCGGATGGCCTCCAGTACAAGGTCGTAGGCCTCGTTGAACCAGGACCAGGTTTCGCTCATCCCAATGTTGGAATTGTAGCGGAAGTCCATTGTGTTGGCGCAGGCGTCGCGGGCATCGTCAAACTCGCCGCGGCGTACCTCGGCCCAGTCTTTATAGCCGTCGTTGTTGATGGCGGCCATGGTGTGGGAAGCCCTTACCCAGCCGCCCTCGGCATGGATGGGGACTTTCCATTTCTGGGAGTGGATGAAGTTCTTTTCCCAGTTGCCATAGTAGGCGTGCATCCCGAAGGCTCCGCTGGTAAGGCAGAGGCCTTTGTCTATTCCTTTCTGGACGATGCGCTGGCTGTCGGGGTCGGTCTTGTCGCCGCTTCCCGTGCCGATTGATTTGTGGAAGTTGATGCACACGGGGACCTTGTCAAAGATCTCCAGGAAAAGGTCAGTGAAATAGTCGAAGACCGGCTCGCGGGGGCTTTCGTCACCTGTGGAATAGATGCAGGTATGGTATTCTCCCCATTTGCCGATGCCCCAGGAACCCATCCAGTCCAGTTCATCGGGATTGTTGAACTCTGCGGCAAAGGCGCGGAGGAACTTCTCGTAGCACTGCTGGAATACAGGGTCGTCCGGGTAGGGGGTCCAAACCTGGGTGGAACCGGTGGTGGAGGTGAAGCCTTTGGCACCCTTGGTCTTGACGTAGGCAGGGCAGGCGTTCTCGTGAAGGTCACGGCTGTCGGCCCTGAGCTGGAAGATGAGCTTGAGGCCACGCTCGCGGGCGCCGTCACGCAGCATGCGGAAGCGCTTTGCGGGCTTGGTCTGGCAGGCATCGTTCCAGAAATAAAGGCCCTCCTCCGGTTCTGCCTGTGACCAGTAGGACCGGATGAGGAGGGCGTTGGCATAGTCGCTCACTTTTACCTTCCCCACGGCCGAATTCATATTGTCGTATTCCTGCCAGAAGTTGTCCGACAGTCCGTCGCCAAGGCCGGAATAGATAACCCAGCCGCTGAAGGGATTGCGGTACATGGTCTCCCTGTCGGGCGCAACGCTTACAACAGTGTTTGCCGATGTCTGGGAGTTGTCCTTTCCACCGCCTTCCCCTCCATTCTCCTTGCCCCCGCAAGCTGCCAGGGCAAGGAGAGTAAAGGAAAGGAGAAGTGTTTTACGCATATACTAGTTATGAGAATAAACAACTTTTGCAATCCTGAATGCACTGAAATGAGCATCGGCACGGGTTCCGGTATCAATTCCTGTCACCTGGATTTCAAGTTTGCCTTCCCCGTCAGGAGCAATACCATCAAAATCTCGACGATTCTTCTCATAAATGCTAATATTAGAAGCGCTGGTTACGCCCTCTTGACCAATCTTCCAGCCCTGGAATATATCTTGAGCAGCAGAAGTAGAGGCGCCCTTGACAACAAAACGGGTCTTACGGGCAGAGGGAGTTGCATTTGCACGTGTTGAAATAACACGGATATCATAGAGTTCGGTGTTGCTCAAACCGGAAATGACAACGGCTTGTGTATCGGAGTTTGCGCCAGTAGCATGAAGAATATTCAAACCATCATAAAGTGCACCCTTAGGATATTCCTCATCATCAAGGATATAAATCGGCAGAGCTTTGTCATCTCCGCCAACACCATTGTTGTTTGAAGTAGTAAATGCTCCGGTATTGACATGAACAGATGTGGCATTTCCATAATAATCAGCAACGGCATAATTCGGATATCCGGCAGCTATATCATCAGAATTACCAACATTTTTCAACAGATTCCAAGGTGCAGCAGTAGTTCCACTGGTTCCATTATCGTTGGCGCCAGCAAGATCCACGAATATATCCTGTGAGTAAACTCTGAATCGACCGGTCGTCATGTTGTACATCACATGATAATTGCCGTCTACTGGAATATCAATATTACTCTCGAAAGCAGAACTGCTATAGGCTTTGCGCACATTCAGCTTGCCGGCGGACAAATCTCCGCGGAAAGAGTACACCTGATGAATCTGAACCCTGCCGCTGGCACTAGCCACTATTGTCATAGGCGTTGCAGATGCTATAGCACTGCCTTCAAGGAGGATACTGCCATCCCAAAGTTCGCCGATGTTGCGGGCATCGTTGCGATTGATGGTGACGTCCTTGGTGGAAACCATGTCATATGTACGGCTGGTGCGCTCGATTGTCACGGTGTAACCCTTGGAGAAGTTCTGGGGAGCAATGGCCAGGTAGTAGGTATGGCCTTCATCGAAGGTGCCGGAGATCTTTGCGGTGGCGCTGCCGGTGGCGGTGAGAGCATAGGAGCCGGTGTTCACGGAGCAGGCGCCTGCAACCTTTTCAGAGTTGTTGCCGGCAAAGGTGACGCTCACAAGGTCGTCCATTCCGGTGGGAACGGAGAACTTGAGGTAAGCCACTGCGTTGTGGAAAGCAAGGTCTGTGGTGGTTGTGGTTGCCACGGCAATGTGGGCGGCGGGGTCAAAGTTGCCGTCGGTTGCCGACTGGACTGCGGGGAGGGTAGTGGTCACGCTTCCGGCGCTGAACACTGCGCTGCCGTCGGCCGGATAAATGGCCGTGTAGGAAGCGGCGGCGTCAAAGGAGTCGGAAGTGGTGAAAGTTGCGGATGAACCGCTGTCGGTAGTGGAGTAGGTGGCGGTCTGTGTGCCGTTCCAAAGGGTGAGCTGATCACCGTCTTCCCAGACGATTTCACTTCCGGAAATGGCTGCCTTGGTGTCAATACCTGCGGTAAATACTACGGATGCCGGATTGACGGTATTCTCATCGCCAGATACGACGGTCTTTTCAATTTCCTTGCTGCAGGATGCTGCTATCGCGGCAATGGCTGCAATAAATACAAACTTCTTGAGCATGGCATTAAAAATCAAATGTTCCGTCCTGATCTTCAGGGGCACCATCGTACCAGGTGCCGTTTCCGCTCACGCAGAGCATGTTCTCCAGTTTCACGTCGATCAGGTCAACGTCTGGAGTTGAATAAAGAGTTTTGTTCATGATACAATAATTATTTTATCGTTTGTCAAATACTACTGTCATCTTGTCTATGTCCACTTCCACGTAGTTGCACTCCTCGGGGATTACAAAGTAGGCGTAGCGGTTGTGGCTCTGGCCGCCGACAATGGTAGATGTCTCTCCCAGGGCGGGGCTCACGGTGCCGGTGTGGTCGTTACGGACGGCGTCGGCGGTGGAACCGTAGGCATATACGTTGTTCTCGATGTTGGAGACAAGGAAGGTTAGCCATGCGGGACCGCTGGTGGCACCTGTCTCGGAGTTCTTGGAGTTGTAGTTGCCGCTCTTTCTGGGCAGTGCCTCTCCGTAGTAAACAAAGACGTACGGGTTGGCAAGGCTCTGCTGGAGGGTGTATTTCCTCTGGAAGCCGGCTTTGAGGTCGGGATCCTTGTCGGCAGCGTTGAATCCGCCCCACATCCAAAGAAGGTCTTTGACTTCCTGCTCGAAAGGATTGATCTTGTCAACGGTGTTGTTGTAGGAGACAACCTTGTTGGGCATGTCCGTTGCTGCGGAATAGATGGCGATGGTTCTTGCCATGGTGTTCACAACAATGCGGTAAACGCCGGCCTCAGGGATGGTCCAGTACTTCTTGCCTGCGGCCTGGCTGGCAAGGGCCTGGCCAAAGGCAACGGTCTGTCCGTCGGCAATGTCATGGCTGTCGCCTGAAGGGACGATGGCGAAGTTGATAGCTTCCTCGTATTCCACGGGGATGTAGATTTCGCCGGCCTGGAGCTCGCTGCGGAAGGCAAAGACGTCGCTGTTTTCAAGCGTAGGAAGAATCTCCACAGGGTCTGCACCTACTGCCGAGCCCGCAAGATAGAGTTTGTCAACCTCGAATATCTGTGAGGTAGGGATGGCGGTGACGGTCTTTGAGTTGAAATTGATAGTGACGCGGTAGTTGTCCTGTGCGGAAACTGTCCATCCCGCGGTGGCGTCGGGACCGGTGACCGTTGCGGGCTGGTCCTTGCCGTCGATTGCGGTGTCGGATCCGCTGGCGGGAACAATCAGGTTCTGCTCGCCGTCATACTCCACGGGGAAGTTAAATTTTCCTGCCTGGAGGGCTGCCTGGTAAACATAGATGCCGGCACCCTTGGCTGTAAGCTCCACAGGATTGGCGCCAACAGCGCTTCCGCCGATGAAAACCTTGTCGGCGGCAAACTGGCGGGGACCGTAAGTCTTAACCTCCACAATCACGGTTGACTGGTCGGGAATGACTACACGGGGGCCGCTGTAAGTGGCGCTGACGCTGAACCTGAGCAGGCACTTCTTGCGGGAAACCACATCGAAATGGCCGGTGAGCATGGTCTGGAGCTCGCTGTGGGTGTAGCTGCGGGTGAAGATGCCGTCGTCCTCATATTCCTTGATGGCTGCCGCCTTGGAGGTGGTCACGTCCACGGAATATTCATAGGTCATGATGTAGTCGTCGCCGTAGTCGTGGGCCGGGGTCCATGTTACGGTAAGGGCCACTGCATCGGGAGTGGTTTCGTCCAGCACTATTGCGTCTGCCGATGAGGTAATCTGCATCTCCAGGTTACTGTGGGACTTTTCGTTGTCTATCTGGTGCACCTGGCAGCCTGTAATAACGGCTGCTGCCAGAAGGGTGAATAATATTGTAAGCTTTTTCATGACTTGTCAGAATCAATAGCCTTCGTTGTTCTTGAGGTTTCCGCCGGAGAGTTCGATGTCGTGAGTGGGGATGGGCATCAGGTACTGGCGGTCGGGGAATACGCGCTGTGCGCCTTTCTGGCAAAGGCCGGCGGCAAACAGGGCGCTGAAGTCGGCAACTCCGTCTTCGTCGATGGAGGGAGTCATGCCCCAGAACCAGTAACCCTTGTCAACAACCTCTGACTTGCAGGCAGCAGGGTCAAGGTTGATGTAGTTGCTAAGGTTCAGGACCTTGGCGGCAAGGCGCCAGCGGATGAGGTCGGCATAGCGGAGCTGCTCGTAGGCAAGTTCCATGCGGCGCTCTATGCGGACGGCCTTGCGGAGGGTTGCCTGGTCTGTACCGGTGACGGCGGGATAGTATGCGGTGTCGCCAACCTTGACGCCGTATGCGCGGGCTCTCACGGTGTTGATGGCGTTGAGGACGCTGGCATCAATCTCTCCAAGCTCAATCTTGGCTTCCGCATACATGAGGAGCACGTCGGCATAACGCATCAGGACATAATCCTTCTCGTTCTTGGGGAAGTTCTCAAGCCAGCTTTCGTCGATGCCTTTCTTAAGGAGGAGTCCGTTGAAGGAGGCGTACTGGTTCACGGCACGGGAATCCTGGTTGGAGACCTGGGTGAGGTCGGCCAACTTGGTGGTCTTGGTGGCGTTGGGTGAAGGGTCAAAGATATACCCCATGTGGGCGGTGCCAAACTCTACGATGGTCTTGGTGCACCTGGGGTCGCGGTTTGCGAAGGGGTTCTGGCTGTCGAACAGCGGGGACTCGTCAATGGGAAGGCCGTCGGTGCAGAGGTATGCTGCAAGGAGGTCCCATGAAGGAGTGTAGGCTGCATAGCCGCCTGCGTTGCGGGGGAGAGAGTTCTTTACGTACCACTCGTCCAGCACCACGCTTGCGCTGATGGAACGGGGGATAACAAAGATCTTCTCGCTTATCATCTTGGTGCCCTGGAGGAAGATGGTAGAGTAGTCGTTCTCAAGGGTGTAACCAAGTTTCATGCATTCTGCGGCTGCAGCTGCGGCGGTTTGCCAGTCGCCCATATACAGGGCGTAACGGGCCTTCATGGCATAAGCGGCGCCCTTTGTGAAGTGGACGGCCTCGCTGCCTGCATAGCTTGCGGGAAGGTGCTGGGCGGCAAAGTCAAAGTCGTCATAAACCTTCTGGAGGATGGTGGCCTTGTCCACGCGGCCGTTCTGCTCGGCCTCTTCGATGGTCTGGTAATGGTCGATGTAGGGGACGTCGCCGAACAGGAAGATAAGGTCTCCGTATTTGCAGGCGCGGGCAAAGCAGGCCTCGGCCTTGAAACGGTCCACCTTTTCCTGGTTCATGCCGGCATTCTCCGCCCTGGAGATGTTGTCCAGGAGAGAATTGGTGCGGCTGATAAGCTTGTAGCACTGTTCCCAGATGTGGTAGCAGTCCCAGGTCTCACCGGTGACGGTTCCATCAAGGATAGGGGTATTGTAGTTGATGTTGCGGTAGGTGTTGTTGTCCGTCCAGCGTTCTGAGGACTCAAGGTAGTTCCAGTATCCAAGGATATAGAACTCGTTCACCGCCATTTTCAGTTCTGTTTCGGTGGTGTACCAGCTGGCGCTGCTGCCCTGTGATTTAGGGGCGATATCCATGGGGACGCAACTGCCAAGGATAGCGGCTGCTGCAAGGAGTGTATAAACTGTATTTTTCATGGTTCTGGCCTCCTTAGAATTTAATTGATGCACCCAGAAGGAGCGATGTGGTTATAGGATAGGACGTGGAGCCCATTTCAGGATCCCATCCCTTGGGGAACTGGCTTATGGAGAAGAGGTCCGATGCGCTTGCATAAACCCTCAGCTTCTTGATTCCGACAACGGAGGTGAGCTTTTCGGGAAGGGTGTAGCCCAGGGTGACGTTTTTGAGACGGAAGTAGCCGCCCTCGAACATCCAGAAATCTGAGAAAGCGTAGTTGTTGCTGATGCTGGTCTTGCTCAGGCGGGGATACCTGGCGGTCCTGTTCTGCTCGTCGGTGTTGAAGGCGCTCCAGTAATTGTCGTCCAGAATGGCGGGGATGTTTCCATAGTTGTCCCTCAGTGGCTGGACCATGTATGTGCTCATGTATGCGAGCTTCTTGCCGATGCCCTGGAATACGATGGAAGCGTCAAATCCCTTCCAGCCCATGCGGATGTTGCCGCCATACTGGTAGCGGGGCAGGCGGTTGCCAAGGACCACGCGGTCGTACTCGGAGGAGATGACACCGTCCGGAACGCCGTCCGGGCCGGAAATGTCCTGATAGTGTACATCGCCAACGGTGACGGTGTTGTTGAGGCGTGCGGAATTGTCCACCTGCTCCTGTGTCTGGTAGATTGGATTCTCCTTGTCCACCAGATAACCGTAGTAGGCGTTGTAGAATTCGCCTTCCCTCTGGATGGTGCTGCCACTTATGATATCTGCACCGTTAACGTTGTCGATGATGGAGACAAAGTCCGACAGGTTGGCCGATACGGAGTAGGTGAAATCGCCGATGCGGTCGTTCCAGCCAAGTTCCAGGTCCCAGCCCTTGGTGGACATGTCACCGGCGTTGGTTTTGGGCTTGGTGTAACCCATCATGTAGGGGATTTCAATGTCAAGGAGCATGTCGCTGGTCTTCTTGGAGTACCAGTCGAAGTTCACCTTGAGGCGGTTTGCAAGGAAGGTGGCGTCAAAGCCAAGGTCCAGGGAAGTTGTGGTTTCCCAGCTGATGTCCTCAACGGCCAGACCCCTCTGGGCTGCAGTCTTTTCGGAAGAGACGTCCGTTCCCTTGTAGAAGAGGGCATCGTTGAAGGTCATGAGGGCAAGGTAGGGATAGTAGTTGCTGCCTATGCGCTCGTTTCCAAGCATACCCCAGCTGGCGCGCAGTTTCAGGAACGACAGCCAGCTCTTTGTGCTGTGCATAAAGGATTCCTCAGATACCACCCAGCCTGCGGAGACAGACGGGAAGGTGCCCCAGCGGTAACCCTTGGCAAAGCGGGAGGAACCGTCGTGGCGGACGTTGGCCTGCAGGAGATACTTGCCTGCAAAGTCGTACATCACGCGGCCGAAGAAGGAGTTGGAAGTGTATTCGCTGCCGTCGCCGGAGTTGAACTGGTAGTCTTCCGGACCCACGTTCAGGTAAGGATACTGGGTGAGCTCGTAGAATTCACGGGATGCGCTGAGATTCTCGCTCTTTGCCACATAGTTTTCAAAACCTGCCATGGCGCTGAGGTCGTGCTTCTCGGCAAATTTGTGATGGTAGTTCACAAGTACCTGGGTGGTGACGTTGTAGTTGTCGTTGCGCTGCTCGGAGAGGTTGTTGGCAGAATAAACGGTGCCGCCGCCTTCCAGCCATCCGCCGAATACCTCAGGATCGTCCATCACGGTATAATAAGTGGCAAGCCTGAAGGTCTTTCTCTTGGTATAGTTGATGAAGGGAGAAACGATTCCCTGGATGCTCAGGTCCTTGATGGGCTTGAACTCGATGCTGCCCTTACCGCCGATCTGGGTGCTCCAGGATGTGTTGGTACCGCTGGTGAGGAGGAGGCCGTAAGGGTTGGCTCCGCTCTTACCTTCTGCAATGCGGCCGTCGTGCCAGGTTGCGGCATAGATGGCCGGAGTCTTGCGCATGTCGGCAAACGGGTCGTAGTTGGTGGTACGGTTCTTTCCGCGGCGCACGTTGATGTCAAGGGTAGCGTTAAGTTTGTCCTTGATGATGGTGAAGTCGTTGTTGGTACGCAGCATGTAACGCTGGAAACGGCGTCCGTCGTAAAGGGCGCTCACATCGTCATAGGAAAGGGAGACCTTGGTGCGGACCGACTGGTTGCCGCCGCTCACGGACACCTGGTGAGTCTGGCGAGGGGCGTAGTCGTTCATCATGAGGGCACGCCAGTCCGTGATGGGATAATGGTCGGGGTCTGTCTGGTTGTATTTGACCCAGTTCTTCACCTGGTCCGCCGTGTACTGCTGGAAGAATCCTGCAGTGGGGTTGTCGTTATAGAGCAGTTCATTGTACATCTCCAGGTAGCGGGTGAGGCCTACCATGTCCGGCTCTGCGGTAGGGATTTCCATACCGAACTCACCGGTGTAGTTAATGGACATGTCGGATGTGCTGCCGCGCTTGGTAGTTACCAGAATAACGCCGGCTGCCGCCTTGGAACCGTAGATGGAGGCCGCAGCAGCGTCTTTCAGGACGGAGATGCTCTCCACATCGGCGGTATTCACATAGTCAAGGCTGCTCACCTGGACGCCGTCCACAATGATGAGAGGATCGCTTGTGCCGATGGTGGTGACACCGCGGACGCGGATGCTTCCTGCACCGGAGCCAGGGGCGGAGTTGTCGCGCGTTACCATAACGCCGGACAGTGCACCCTGAAGGGCAGAGGAAAGGGCCGTGGTGCGTTTGACCTCAAGGTCTTCACCGCGCACTGCGGCCACGGAACCGGTGAGGTCCTTGCGCTTTACAGTGCCGTAACCGATGACCACAACCTCGTCCAGAAGTTTGTTGTCGGGTTCAAGGGCGATGGCAAGCACGCTTCGGTTGCCGGGGACGATGTCCTGGTCCAGATAGCCGATGAAGGAAACGGTGATTGTGGCACCTTTGGGTACGTTTAGTGTGAAGGCGCCATCGACGCCAGTCACGGTACCGTCCGTGGTTCCTTTCACAAGAACTGCCGCTCCGGGAAGGGGATCGCCGTTTTCGTCGACAACAGTACCGGAAAGCTTGTTCTGGGCAACGGCCACGGATGCTGCCATGAGCATCACGGCTGCCAGAGCAAGGCGTTTCAGATAGAATCGAACTGTTTTCATACTTTTTGGTTAGTTATTGTTTGATTGTTACTTCTTTGATTCTGGTCCAACCCTCGGCGGTGAGCTGGGATTCTTTCACGGCCATGTTGATGCCAATGGCGTTATCCCTGGTGCGGTCCACAAGGGCCACGGCCCAGATGTACTGGCCGGCCGGGAAACCGTTGAGAGATATTTCAGTGGTATAGGAGACGGGCTTGTCCTTGTGCCAGTCGGAAAGGTCCGTATCATCGTCCGGGAACACTTTCACTACCTTTTCATCGGCCTTGGAAAGAAGGGCGAAGGCCACTTTGTATTTCTGGTTCCACTGGGGAATGTTTGTGGGGCAGTATCCCCAGCCAAGGTTCACCCAGCGGTGTTTGATGTTTATTTTTGAGCCGTGGGATGCGGCCGTGGGAACGGTTATCTGGTCCGGATAGAGCCTGTAGCCGCCCTCTGTGCAGAAACTCTTTACAAGGTCGAAGGCATCGCCAAACCAGGAGGCGGTTTCTCCGCCTGCCCTGAAGTCCATCATGTTCACGCGGGATTCGCCGCTCTGCTCATATTCGCCTTTGCGGACATCTTCCGGATGCCCCTCACGGTATCCGTCTTCCATATAAATCCAGTAACGGTGCTGGTTCACAATGAAACCGCCCTCCATCACTATGGGGCGCTTGAAGTTCCAGCTGTTGGCAAAGCCTCTTTCCCATGCGCGGTACCAGGCATGCATGCCAAATGCATCGTGGCGGAGGCTGTATCCCTTTTCTATGCAGGAATTGAGGAGAGTCTCGGTGTCGGATTTCACTTTGTTGTCCGTGGCAGTATCGGCAACGGTGCAGTGGTAATTCATAAGTATGGGAACCTTGGTGAACGTCTCTGCATAAAGGGTGGTGATCCAGTCAAAGACAGCAGCCTTGTTTGCGGCGTTCTTGTAAACCAGGGTATGGCCTTCTCCCCATTTGCCAAGGCCGTAGCCGTCAATGAACTCGGTCTTGGACGGGTCGTTGAATTCGGCGGCCAGGGCTCGGATGAATTTGGCGTATTTGTCCTGGAACACGGGATCTTCCGGATATGGAGATTTGATATTGCCGTCCACGTAGTATTCCGCGCCGGCGTTAAAAACGTATTCCGGTGTATTTTGGCCCTGATCACGGCCGTCCACCACAATGCGGAAGGATATCCTGAGTCCGCGTTCCTTGAGGCTGGCAATAAGTTTGGAGAATGACGAACTGGTGTTCTTCCAAACGTAATTCCCTTCTGTGGGTTCAAGGTTTCTCCAGTTTGTGCGCAGGTATGCGCAGGTGGCATAGTCCGACACTTTGACCACGGTGCCTTCGGAGGTTTTCATGGTGTCGTATCCCTGGGCGGCCCAGAAGGTATCGTCCCAGGTGCGGCCCACGTAGAGTGCCCATCCGGACATGGGGTTCTTTATTACGGAAACCCTGTCCGGGGCAATCTTCACGGTCTCGGTGGCAACTTCCGTGCTCTGCTCTCCGCCATTGTCAGGATTTTCCTTCCCTGTGCAGGCGGCAGCCAGGACGGCCACTAATATATAAAGGTATCGCCTCATTTGACGCTCACTTTTGAAACCATAACCCACATATCCTTTTTGAGGGATGGATCAACTGCTATGTCCAGTCCGGGAGCAAGGTTCCTGCGTTTGTCAACCAGGCCGATTGCAAGGGTGTAGATGCCGGGTGCAATTCCTTCAAGGTTGATGGCCTGGGTGTAGCGATAAGACTTCCTACCAATCCAGGAGGAGAGGTCAGTGTCTTCCGAGGCCCATGTGCCGGCAACAGTGCCGATATCGTCCAGAAGAGCAATGCCAACAGTGTAGCGGCCGTTCCACTGGGGGATGTTGGTGGGGCAGTATCCCCAGCCAAGGTTTCTCCAGGAGTAGGAAACGGACATATGTCCGGAGGCCTTCTCCGGAGCTTTTACCCATTCCGGATAGAGGCGGTAGCCGCCCTCGGCGACAAAGCGCTTTACAAGAGGGAAGCAGAGGCCGAACCAGGAGTGGACTTCGTCGCCGGCCCTGAGATCCATCATGTTCACGTGGGCTTCCTCGGCTGCTTCGAATTCACCCTCGCGCACGTCCTCTGAATGACCTTCGCGGTATGCGCCGGAGGGATCGTTCCAGTAACGGTGGTGTGCGGCGGTGATCCATCCGCCTTCAAGGATGATGGGACGCTTGTAGTTCCACCTGGTTGCAAAATCCTTTTCCCACTGCTGATAGTAGCCGGTCATGCCAAAGGCGTCGTGACGGAGGCTGTAGCCGTTGGCGATTGCCTGCTCCAGGAGCCTTTCCGATACGGGGGAAACGGCGCCCCAGCCGTCCTTGGAGGGCTCTCCCAGGAGGCGGTGGTAGTTTATGACAAGAGGAACCTCGGTGAATGTACGGGCGTATAGGGTGCTTATCCACTCCATCACCTCTGCATTCTTGGTGGAATCCTTGTAAATGAGGCTGTGACCTTCTCCCCACTTTCCAAGGCCATAGGCGTCGATGAAATCCACCTTATCGATGTCGTTGTACTCCCTGGCCATGGCTTCGATGAAGCGGGTGTATTTTTCCTGGAAAACAGGGTCGTCCGGGTAGGGGGAGCGGACCTCGCGGTTTCCAACCTTTGAGAGGAAGTATTCCGCTCCGGCGTCAAACACGTAGTCCGGAGTGTTCTGGCCCTGGTCACGGCCGTCCACCACGATGCGGAAGGAAAGCTTCATCCCGCGGTCCAGGATGGAGCGGAACAGGCGGTTGAGGCGGGAGTCCGGATCGTTCCAGGAGTACTTGCCCTCTTCCGGCTCAAAGGCCTTCCAGTTGGTCCTGACATATGCAGTGTTGGCGTAGTCCGACACTTTGACCGTGGTGCCGTCCGGAGTGGGCATTGCGTCGTAGCCCTCGGTGGTCCAGAAGTTTTCGTCCCAGTTGCGGCGGAGGTACATTACCCAGCCGTTGAGGGGATTCCGGAGGACGGTTTCGGTATCAGGGGTGAATTCAACTTTGTTTCCGCAGCAGGACGATGCGGAAGCGCAGGCCAGAAGGCCGGCGGCGATGGGGAGGATGATTTTTGCGATGAACTTCATTGGTATCAGCTGATGTCATTGCAAAGATAGCGTGTATGCGCATAAGAGACCTCCCCACTTTGTGCGGAAGTGGTTTCATTTTGTACACCATGCCCCTGAGGGCCTTCTACTGGGTGTTTTCCTGCTTTTTGAAATCTGTGGGAGAGATGTCAAAGTGGCGCTTGAAGCACACGCTGAAATACTTTGGATTTGCAAATCCGGTGCGGTCCGATATCTCCGCAACCGTGAGATCCGACTCTTTCAGCAGCTGCGCAGCGCGCTTGAGGCGGATGTCCAGGATGAATTCCTTGATGGACATTCCGGTAATATCCTTGATCTTGCGGTAAAGGATGGTGCGGCCCGTGGCCATGTCAAAGACAAACTCGTCAACGTCGTATTCGTTGTTGTCCATGTTCCTCTCTATGTGCTCCATGGCACGGGAAAGCAGCGCTTCGTCCATGGAGGAGATGACAAGCTTGGAAGGTTCCGCAACGAACTTCTTGGAGTAGTAGTCCCGCATCTCTGCCTGCATACGGAGGAGGCCGTCTATCTGGGAGATGAGGAAGTCCATGTCGAAGGGCTTTTCTATGAAGACGTTGGCCCCGCTTTCAAGGGCCTTGACCTTGTTGTGGGCGTCTCCGGAGAGGACTATGATGGGGATATGGCTGCTGCTGAGGCTGTTGCGGAGGGTGCGGCAAACGGCAAAGCCGTCGGCCCCTTCCATCATGAGGTCGGTAATTACAACCTGGGGGTTCACGCGGTCCACCTTTTCCAGGCCTTCTGCACCGTTGGAGGCGGTATACACGTTGTACCGGTCTCCCAGATGGTCTTCCAGGTAGAGCCTGAGCTCCGTGTCATCGTCAATGACCAGGACGGTGGTGGACTTGCGGGGGCGCTTGCCGGATTTTTCCCTCACCTCGAGTTCCTCCAGGAGGGAGTCCACTTCGCTTAGCACTATGTTGTAGGAGGCGGACATGTCGTCCCCCTTCTGGACGGTGCGGGGGAGGTGGATACTAACCGTAAAGACCACTCTGGCGTTGCCGGATTCCACTTTTACAGTACCTCCGGACTGGCTCACAAGCTCCTTGACAATTGCAAGGCCAAGGCCGCTGCTGCTCTCAAAGCCCGGGTTGGAGTGGGGATCGTGGTTGAAAGCCTCGAACATCTTTGCACGCCTTTCGCTGGAGATTTCGCTGCCCGTGTTGGAGATTTCCATGGATAGCCAGTCGGCGGTGTTTTCAGTTGGAATGTCTTCCGGCAGGGCCTGCCTGATGTTCACTGAGATGGATCCGGGTACGGTTGTGTATTTTACGGCGTTGGAAAAGAGATTTGTGAAAACCTTTTCAACAACTTCATGGTCAAATGCGGCGTTGTAGGATTCAAACTGGGAGTGGAAAAGCATCTCTATGCCTTTGCGGTCCGCATAGGGCTCAAAGAGTGAGAAAATACTCTCCAGAAAACTTACAATGTCTCCGGGACGGCGGTCCAGGGTTATGCGGTCGCTTTCAATCTCGCGGAAAGTGAGCAGCTGGCCAATCATGCGCTGGATTCTGCCTACGTTCTTTTCAATGAGGTTGGCGTACTTGTTGGCAGGGGAGTCCTCGCTAAGGTGTTCCTTCAGTTTGTTTAGGGGGTCCACAACCAGCGCGAGCGGCGTCTTAAGGTCATGGGAAATGTTTGTGAAGAAGTTCATGCGGGCCCTGGTGAGCTCCTGCATGTTCTTTTCCCTTTCCTTTTCAAGCTCAAGCTCGTGCTGGTAGATTTTGCGGTTGGTGAAGAACCTCCACACCAGGAATGCTATGCCCAGGATCAGCGATAAATATATAAGGTACGCGTACCACGTGCGGAAAGGGGAGGGCTTGATATCCCAGTACAGTTCCGCCACCTCATTTCCCTCAAGGCCGTCGCTGTTGGAGGCTTTGACCTGGAATACGTACGAGCCGGGCGCCAGGTTATAATAGTTGATGCCTTTCTGGCTGGCGGGAAGGGTTATCCATTCGTCGGAAAGGCCCCTGAGACGGCATGTATAGCGGTTATTCCAGCTGCGGAGGTAGCTGTCGGAAGAGAATGCTATCTCTACGTTGGACTGGCTATGTTTCAATTTTAAAGGTTTGGTCTGGGCACAGAGGGCCTCGTTCGGTGCCGGCACGTCATTGATCCTGAGGTCCGTGAAGAACACTTTTGGCGTGTGGGTGTCAGCGACAAGGTTATTGGGGCGGAAGAGGATGAATCCGTCGGTTCCGCCAAAGAGGAGTTCCCCTTCCCTTGTGCTGAAAGCGGAGCGCGGATAGAACGGCCCGCAGTGGCTTGGACTGTTCAGGGACGATGCCGATATGACGCCCTTGTCCATCACATACAGCCCGCGGTCTGTGCCCATCCATACACGCCCGGTGGCAGGGTCTTCCACCATGGAAAACACCGTGCAGCCGCCCATGGGGTGATTGGTGTACGATCCGTCCGGAGAGAGTATGTTTACTCCGGCGCCTTTTGTGCCGAATACAAGCTCACCGCCGGACGCCACAAGGGCGCAGCCAAGGCAGTTTACCGCATAGGGCACGTTTTCAATGAAAAGCTGGCGCAAAACGTCTCCTGTCTCCGGATTCAGATTGAATGCCCCCACATGCGTGACTATCCACAAACGTCCCTTGTTGTCATAGAACACGGACTCCACCTGCCGGCGCTTTCCCCCGCGGATCATCTGGACCTTGCCGCTTGATAGGGAAGCGTGCATAAGGTCAGCG
>Ga0265298_10004822_pt1 | contig 17101 bp, 10 predicted proteins | sample AusTroGonzalo_MG_3_FD_193486 | JGI IMG/M metagenome (GOLD analysis project Ga0265298, IMG submission 193486) | Bovine rumen microbial communities from tropical cattle in Woodstock, Queensland, Australia - Gonzalo_01 | ecosystem: Host-associated > Mammals > Digestive system > Stomach > Rumen ... | reverse complement strand
TGCACCGACCGTAAGGCGCTTGTACTGGAAACCAAGACCCACGATAGGAGTAATTCCCCAACCCGTCTGGTCCAGTTCCAAATCCATGGTCATCTTGTCGTCCATCGTCTTGAACGTCTCCGCGAGAGTCGCATACTGCACCTTTTCTTCCTTGGTCTTGGCATTCTCCGCCAAGGCTTCAAAAGTTTCGGCAAGGACGGAAGCCCCCATCATTTTGCCATCAGGATTCACGCCGGGCACAGTCGTATTCAGCTGGAGATTTTCGACAGAACCGTCGTAGCTGTTCATCGCGTAATTGAAGCGGGCACCCGCATAAACAGAGAACATCTTGTTGAACTCGTAAGCCGCACCGACCGTCGCCCCGAAAATATACGAGCTCGCTTCGAGCGAAATATCTACGGAACTCGCATCCGTCTTGAGTCCCTTTTCTGTCAGGCCAGCCTCCATCTGCTTGAGCGCAGAAGATGTCAGTGCGTAAAAGCTCGGAATGCCGTCGTCAAAATTCACCTTGCCACCGCCGCCAATCACGCCAACATGGCCAGAAAGAGCGAAGTTGCCTTTGTGCCATGTCACAAGGGCGCTAGGCAAAAACGGGACGAATGCATCGCCCTTGAATTCTTCACCGTCTTTGAAAATCGGGGACTTTTCGACCGAAACGCTGCGATTCTGCCAAAATGTCTGATTATTGATGGAGATATAAAGACCATCATCCATGAATGCCGTTCCCGACGGGTTCGCGTAAGGGGCATCCACATCGGTGCTAGCATCGCGCGCCACGTTGCGCTGGAAAAGCACGGACTGGTTGGTGTTTGTGTTGAGGCCACCGGCAAAAGCCATCATCGGGACAACAGCCAAGGCCAAGACACGGGATGCAATCCCATTTACGCGATATTTCATAATCGCTCTCCTTTCAGACAGAAAAATTTGTTGCCTGATAAGGTAGAAAAGGATTTCCGTTATTTTGCTATAATCCGCTTACTTAATTCTGCCGGTACGAAACATATATGTTTTTTGTAATACAGGCTCGCCGCGAGAATCACTGGCAAGCCCATCTGCAAATTAGCGATACGTTCTAGTCACTCAATTATTTCGAAGTCCTTCTTTCTATGACCTCGTCGTATTCGCCATCTTTCCACTCTCGCTCATATTGTTTGCAATCGTCTTCGTATTCATCAACATTCGAAGTGATTTCCTCCAAACCCGCATTCTCAAAACTAATAACAAAGTAATAAAATCCGTTTCCACAATAAGTTTCAGTATAATTTCTCTTGTGGGCTCCTTCTTTTATTCCATCTTCAAATTCCAGGCACATAGTTGTTTTTTCATAAGGAGTTGTATAAAAATAAGAGTCTTCGTAATACTGAGTTCCGGTGCCGCTTTCGTCATACGTAATCTTTTCCACATGGCCCTTGTACTTCGGGATATTCACCTTTATCTGTTTCCAGTACGAGCCATCCTCATTTTCACCTTCCGTAACTTCGCAATAGAAGCCTTCATCCCCATTCGTCGGGAAACTGCTCTTGGCAGCTTTCTGCGAATTTGAATTGGAATTAGAAATAGAGTTGTCACTACTGCCGCTCGAAGCGGAACCATCGCAAGCGGTAAAAGCGATCCCCACCGCCAACACACTCAAGACAATCAAGAACTTTTTCATATTACTGTCTCGTGAGAGTCTTGTACTTGATGGGCTTCGGATTGTCGGCATCTTCGCCGAGACGCTTCTTACGGTCGGCTTCGTACTCGCTCCAGTTGCCTTCGAACCACACGACCTTCGAATCGCCTTCGTAAGCGAGGATGTGCGTGGCAATACGGTCCAGGAACCAGCGGTCATGCGAGATAATCACGGCGCAGCCTGCGAACTTGAGGATAGCCTGTTCCAAAGCCTGCAACGTTTCGATGTCCAAGTCGTTGGTCGGTTCATCGAGGAACAAGAGGTTGCCTGGCTTCTGCAGGTTCTTCGCCATGAGCACACGGTTGCGTTCACCGCCCGAAAGCGTCGTAAGCTTCTTCTGCTGGGCGGCACCCGTGAAGTTGAAGAGTCCGCAGTAAGCGCGGCCGTTCATCTTGCGGTCGCCCACCATAATCTCGTCGTTGCCGCCGGTGATTTCTTCCCACACGGTCTTGGAATCGTCGAGGCTGTCGCGGCCCTGTTCCATGCTGATGATTTCCACGGTCTCGCCAATCTTGAGCGTACCGCCATCGGGCTTTTCCTGGCCCATGATCATCTTGAACAAAGTCGTCTTACCTGCACCGTTCGGGCCGATAATGCCCACGATGCCGGAGCGCGGCAGGTTGAAGTTCAAGTCGTCGAACAGCACCTTGTCGCCAAAGGCCTTCTGCAAGTGTTCCGCCTGGATAACGATATCGCCCAAGCGCTTGCCGTTTGCAATGTGGATCTGCGCCACCTTGATCTGTTCGCGGGAATCTTCGGCGAGCAATTCCTCGTAAGCCTTGAGACGGGCCTTGCTCTTGGCCTGGCGCGCCTTCGGGCTCTGCTTGACCCATTCCTGTTCGCGGGCAAGGCGCTTCTGTCTGTCGGATTCGCCCTTTTCTTCGCCACGGAGTCGTTCGAGCTTCTGGTCGAGCCACTGAGCGTAATTGCCTTCCCAAGGAATGCCGCGGCCGCGGTCGATTTCCAAAATCCAGTTTGTCACGTTGTCAAGGAAGTAACGGTCATGGGTCACCAGAATCACGGAGCCCTTGTATTCGCGGAGGTGGCGTTCGAGCCAGGCAACCGTTTCGGCATCCAGGTGGTTCGTCGGTTCGTCCAAGAGCAGCAAGTCCGGTTCTTCGAGGAGCAGGCGGCAAAGGGCCACGCGGCGCTTTTCACCACCAGAGAGGTTCGTCACCGGCCAATCGCCCGGCGGGCAGCGGAGAGCATCCATTGCAATTTCGATATTGCGGTCGAGGCTCCACAAGTCCTGAGCGTCGATGATGTCCTGAAGCTTCGCCTGTTCGTCGAGGAGTTTGTTCATCTCGTCGTCTTCCATGGGTTCGGCGAACTTCATGGAAATCTCGTTGAAGCGATCAAGCACGGCCTGCTTCTTGGCGACGGCCTGCATCACGTTTTCCTTGACGGTCAAGTTCGGGTCGAGCTGCGGTTCCTGCGGCAAGTAGCCCGCAGTGCGGCCCGGTTCAATCCAGGCTTCGCCCTGGAATTCCTTGTCAATGCCCGCCATAATGCGCAACAGCGTCGACTTACCGGCACCGTTCTGGCCGATGATGCCAATCTTTGCGCCGTAATAGAAGCTCAAGGAAATGTCCTTCAGCACCTCCTTGTTAGGCGGGTACGACTTGGTCATCTTGTACATGTAGAAAACGAATTTTTCTGCTTTATTTTCGGCCATATTTAGCTCGCTTCGCTTTGAGGTGTGAGGGCGGTGGTTAGGGTCTAGAGACTAGGATCTAGGGACTAGAGGCTAGAATCTAGGGATTTTCAATGGAAATTTAATTCTTTCGCGTTTTAGCGCGGAGGATACAAAGTTGTTTATAGGGGTTTTTAGGAGGCCCGAGCCTCGAGCCTCATGCCCCGAGCCGGCTATGCCATTTTGCTCGCGTCGATGGTGTTCGTGGACTCGACCTTACCGGCAAAGAAGCTGTAGGCCGCAGGCACGATGAACAGCGAGAGGAACGTTGCAAACGTGAGGCCACCGGCGATGGCGATGCCCATCGCAATGCGGCTCGGGGTGCCGGTCATGATGAGCGGCACCGCGCCCAATACTGTTGACAGGCTTGTCATAAGTATTGGGCGGAAGCGGCGTTCCGCCGCTTGGCGAGCCGCCTCCAGCTTGCTGCAGCCCGTATTCGCTGCAATCTGGTTCGCAAATTCCACAATCAAGATACCATTCTTCGTCACAAGCGCAATCAAGAGAATCAGCGCAATTTCGCTGAAAATATTGAGTGTCTGGCCCGTAATGAACAAGAAGGCAAGCGCACCCGCCAAGGCGAGCGGCACCGTAAAGAAAATCACGAACGGGGCACGGAAACTTTCAAACTGCCCGGCAAGCACGAGGAAAACAAGTGCAAGCGCCAGGAGGAACACGATATAGAGGCCGCTGGAGCTTTCCTCGAATTCCTTCGAAGACCCGCTCAACGCCGTACTCACGTTCGGGTAATCCTTCAACAGGTGCTTTGCAATGCGACGCATTTCTTCGACGCCGTCACCAATCGTCTTGCCCGGCACAAGGCCCGCCTGAATAGTCGCTGCGGAGAATCGATTGAAACGCGGGAGCGACGGCGATGCGGACTGTTCGCTGAACGTGATGAAGTTATCGAGGCTCACGAGTTCGCCCTTGCCGTTCTTGACGGTAAGCATCGAAATGTTCTCGGGCATGCTGCGGTACTGGTAACCCACCGCGCCGATGATATCATATTGGCGACCGTCTTTGTAGAACTCGCCGTAACTCTGGTCGCTAATCGCAAGCTGCACCGCCTGGGCAATGTCGTTCACCGACACGCCTTCTTCGTTCGCCTTGTCGCGCAAAATCTCGATATGCAGTTCCGGCTTGGTAAAGCGCAAGTTCGTATTCACCACGCTGAACACAGGGCTCTTGCTCGCCTCTTCTTCGAACTTGGGCACAAGCGTGCGCAAGATTTCGATGTTCGGAGCCTGCAGCACGAACTGCACCGGGAGGCCGCCACGCTGCGTACTGATACTCTGCGGTTCGAACACCATCACGCGCAAGTCGGGGTATTCGTTGCCGAGCACCTGGATGGCACGCGCAATTTCGCTCTGCGGGCGACGCGCCTTCTTGTCGTCGTTCAAGAAGATACGCATTCTCGAGTTGCCCGCATTCCACGCACCCGCCTGGATTTCGGAATACTCGTTGGTATCCATAAGCGCAATGACTTCTTCGGCAAAGGCATCGGCCATGCGCTTGGTACGCGTGAGCGTCACGCCCTCGGGCATGTTCATGTTCACCATGACCGCATTGGAGTCTTCCGTCGGAGCCATTTCGCTACTCATGTTGTTGAAGCAGAAATAAGCCGCAACGAGGAGGCCCGCCACAATCGGGAAAAGCAAGAAGCGCAACTTGAGGAACAATCCGAGCAACACTGCGTAAACGCGGTTAATCCAATCAAAGAACGGCTCGGTAATGCGGTAGAACCAGCCCTGCTTCTGGCGGCTGAGGAACTTGGAGCAGAGCATCGGCGAAAGCGTGAGTGCACACAATGTTGAGAGGAACACCGTCCCGATCATCACCGCCACGAATTCGCGGAACAGAAGGCCGGTCGTTCCACCAAGGGCCAGCACCGGCACAAACACCGCCATCAACACCACCGAAGTCGCAATCACGGCAAAGAAGATTTCGTTCGTGCCTGCGACGGCCGCCTGCTTAGGAGTCATGCCTTTTTCAATCTTGTGGTAGATATTTTCCACAATCACGATGGCATCGTCCACGACAAGGCCGATCGCCAGCACCATCGCAAGCAAGGTCAGCACATTGATAGAGAACCCGCACAAGTAAAGCACAAAGAAGCTACCGATAACGGCGACAGGCACCACCACCATCGGGATAAGCGTCGTACGCGCCTGGCGCAGGAACGCGAAGATAATCCCAATCACCAACAAGAACGCGATGAAGATGGTCTGCACCACTTCCTTGATGGATGCGCGGATGTTAATCGAGGTATCGCGACCATAGAGGACTTGCACTCCTTCGGGAATTTCGCGGCGGATATCTTCCACGCGCTTGTAAAATTCGTTGGCGATTTCCACGTGGTTAGAACCGGGCTGCGCCATCAACGCAAGCGTGATGGAGTTCTTGCCATTGCGCCTAAAGCCTGTGCGCGTATCCTTCGGTTCGTAATGGATATCCGCCACATCCGAAATGCGAATGACCGTACCATCGGCAGCCGTCTTTACTGCAATGTTTTCGAATGATTTCGGGTCCAAAATGCGACCCAGCGTGCGGATAGAAAGCGTCGTCTCGCTCCCTTCGATAGAACCGGAGGGCAGTTCCAGGTTACCCTTCTTGAGCGCAGCCGACATCTCGGCACCGGAAACACCCAACGCCTGCAAGCGTACCGGATCAATCCACAAGCGAACCGTCGGGCGCTTCTCGCCCCAAATGGCGACTTCGGATACGCCATTGATTGTCTGCAGGCGTTCCTTCACAAAGTTATTGGCGATTTCCGAAACTTCCATCGGGTCGAGCTTGTCGCTCACGAGGCTCACCATCAGAATCGGGTCGTTGTCACTATCGGACTTGTAAACCGTCGGCTCGTCCACGTCGTCGGGGAGCCTGCGACGCACGCGGCTCACACGGTCGCGGATTTCGTTCGCGGCCGCTTCCAAATCCATGCCGGTTTCAAATTCAATGTTGATGAAGGAGAAACCATCGCGGCTCGTAGAGGTCAGCGCCTTGATACCGGACGCACTATTGATGGACGCTTCCAAAATTTCGGTCACTTCGGCTTCCACCACCGCAGCGTTCGCACCGGGGTAAGATGTACGCACCTGGATAAGCGGGTAGTCCACGTTCGGGTATTCACGCACGCCCAAGTTGGAGGCGCCGAAAGCACCGAGCAAGATGATGACAAGCGCCATCACCGTCATGAGCACCGGGCGACGTACAGATAAGTTCGCTACACTCATCGCTCCCCTACTCCACTTCGTAATCGGTATTGTGGCGGATTTCGCGGATGCGCACCGAGGTCCCTTCGCGCAAACTGATCAGGCCGGAGGTAATCACGGTATCACCCTCGTCGAGGCCCGAAGTCACATCGACCGCAATCGGAGTGCGGAGGCCAGTTTCGACATGCTTGATTTTCGCCTTGCCGCCAGTCGCCACGAACACGTAAGCACCATCTTTATCCAGCGTAAAAGCTTCTGCCGGAATCGGTATGCTCTTAGCCATTCCCGACTGCATCGACACATTCACCTTCGCATAGGAACCTGCCAAAAGTTCGCCATTCGCATTGTCGACCTCCACCATCACCCGGCGGGTACGGCTGCTTTCGGAAAGCGAAGCCTCGAGCGCCTTCACCACACCCGACTTGGAAATATTGCGTTCTTCGTCCTTGACATCGACCGCATCGCCCACATTGAGGCTAGACGCATAGCGCTGCGGGAGCGCAAACTTGGCCTTGAGATATTCCACATCGCTGAGGGTGGCAATCGAAGTTCCCGTCGTGAGCCAAGCCCCTACCGACACGTTCACGAATCCGAGCTTGCCCGCAAACGGGGCACGGACTTCGGTCTTTGCAATTTGCGCCTTGATGAGTTCTACGGAGGCTTCGGTCGACTTGAGCGAGGCCTCGGCACTTTCCATGTCGGCCTTGGTAGCTCCATCCTTTTCGAAAAGTGTCTTTACACGGTCGAACTTCTGCTGCGCGAGCTGCTGGTTCGATTCAGCCTGTTTAAGTTGCGCCTTGAGTTCGGAATCGTCAATCTTTGCAAGGAGCGCACCCTTCTGCACTTGGGCCCCGTCCTTCGCATAAAGGTTCATGAGCCTGCCGGACGTAGCCGCCGTGAGCTCTACGCTGTTCATGGGTTCAAGCGTCGCCATTGCAGAGAACGTCTTATTCGCCGAATGGGCCTCGGCAATATAGCCTTCGACGGCGATTTCGCGGGCCGGCCTGCCGCCAGGGCCACCCTTTCCACCGGGAGCGCCTGCTCCGGGGCCGCCCTTACCACTGGGCACAGAGCCAGATTCACCGCCACAGGCAGCAAGGAAAAAAGACACAAAAATGGGGATAAAAATCGATTTCACGCCCATTAGATGCATGTCGGGCTTATTTGGTTGCATCAAAACCTCACATTCTGCAACTTTTTAGGCCTTAAATTTAGAAAAAAACGTTCTCCCTATTTCCACCCAAATTCCGAGCGTATCCACGCACTGAGACTTTCGGCGTCGGCAAGAGCCTCTTCCTTGACCGGATGATAATAAATACCATAACCAAGGTCTCCCTTCGGCTCTAAAGAAAATCGGTATAATCCCTTCTCTCCTTGGCTTCTGAGAACTTTTTTTACAACATTCAGATAACGCCGGCATTTGGCCCTATATTCTCCCGTCAACATCGGGCCATCCAGCAGTACAATCTTTGCTTTCGCATGATAAGACCGAATATCCCGAATAAAATCAACTGCAGCATTTACAAAATGGGCAGAATCACTCTGACCACTTGCTATATCGTTCGTTCCCAGGTTTATTACAATTATATCCGGGTGCCATTTACTGTGGTCCCAGGCAACAGCAGAGATAGACTGCGTCCCCGTCTTGTTATATACAACAGGAAGAAGATTCGTTTTCGATCCATCTATGTTCACATAAAGGCCATGCCCACTACAGCAAATGACATGAGGTTCCGCATTGAGGATTTTCGCAGTTTGCCCAGCATAGCTATAATACGAGCTTTCATAAGTGAGTTTCGAATCCATAGTCGGGTCGGGGATCAGCACATCCGCACCACAAGTTATAGAGTTCCCGATAAACTCAATTTTCCGTTTAGGCACGGAAGGCAAAAGATTCTTTTCTGCACGCCCCAGCACGCGAAAGCCATAGAAATACAAATCTCCCACATTGCTTTCGCTTCTTTTATATAAAGTAACGATATGAGGGCCATAGGACAAGCCGGACACAACCGGCACCATCGACGAAGAATCACCAGAATTGATGTATTCGACTTCAGAGGACGGATCCTCTTCTTTATCTACAAAGACATCCAGATAAACAACCGAATTCGTCCAAATTTTCATTTCCAATGCCGTTCCGACAAAACCGACCGTAACGGCAGACGAAGACCACGACAGAATCACATAATCGTCTTTTTCATAATTACCCCGTCCCGTAATACGCAAATGGTCCGAATTGTAGGGAATCCAGGTCCATTTTGGGCCCTGCGCGTCGGTTTCAGGGGTTTCCAAATAAATATCGTTATTGCAAGAAACCGTGAGTAAAGAACAGAGTAACGCAATAAAGAGTGCTGGCTTCATCACGACACCTGAATCTATATTTAGAATTTCACATTCACGCTCAGGCCGCTTCCATCTTCTGTAAACTCAGGCAAGAAATGCACCCTTTCAGAAAAAGATCTGGAAGATGTCGCACGGTAAACACGCATAACATCCAGCATGGAAATCACGCGGTTAAGAACCAAGGCGCCAACAGAAACCTGAAATACGATACGGGAAACACGGTAATGGCTCAAGCGGTCCTTATATTCATCGATATGTTCGGTCGTTTCAGGATTGTCGCTGGCACCCCAGTCCCACTGGATGCTGGAATCAAATTCGTCGTCAATCTTCTTCCCGGAGCGAATCATCGCCTGGTTGTAGTCTTCGTCCATATCCGGAGAAGAATTTTGCCCAGCAACACCGCTACGGCTACGATAATCCCCCACCGTATTGAGGAGCGAAACATCCTTGCTGTTCGTATTCAGGCCGGCATACCGCACCGCATAATCGTGCGCAGACGAAATGTAACGATTCCCGATGACATAAGAACTGATGGCCGTAATCCAAAGAGCGGCATCCACCCAGACAAAGGGACGCACCATCTTCTGTTCGCCCAGATAATATTCACCCATACCCGGAAGAAGAGCCGAAGCTCCTAACCCGAGAAAAAGGTTCTTGTCGTGGTTACGACTTACATTCTCGTCAACCGAAATCACGACCTGGGAAAAGCCGAACGTGGCGGCAAGCAAGACAAGCAAGAAAAGGCGCATCAGAATCCCCAGGAAGCGCGGACATCCACGCCATACCCGTTAAAGAAGGAAAATCTGCTATCGAAATGCAGACGGTCGTACCAGGAAACGTCTTCCTCATACAAGGACTTGTTGTGAGAATGAGCCGTAAGGGCAGCATCCACAGCAGAAACCAAGTGGTTGAGAATCAGGCCGCCGATGAACCACGCCTGCATGTCGGCCAAGTCGTTCGCTTCTTCACGCATGGAACGATACTTGTCGCGATTACTGGACTGCCCCAGAGCAATCGTTTCCGAATTCGGGTCTCCCAAGTCCAGCGAGCCGACAAGCGCCACGCTGTCCACATCGTCCCAGCCAAGCACATATGTCGCACCGCCAATCATTTGATACACTTCGGACGGTTCGTAGAACCCACCCTTGCGTTCTTTCTTCAATTTCCGAGGATTGTCACCGAAATAGCGCTTGTGATCGGTTTCCTTTTCGTACGGGAGATACTTGCTGGTGTAGCAACCGCGATTGTTGCTTGAACCGTACAGCGCCTCGCAGAAGGCCTCACGGCTGCTCATGTACCGTTCGACAAAGCGGGAATCCTGGTCTGCATCGTCCAGGGAAGTGAACAAATCATACATGCTGTTCTCGTAACGACCAATGGAGTAATGCTCATCCGCAAACTTCTTGTACTTGTCCACCTGTTTGTCGTACTTGTACACTGAATTATAATACCAACCAGCCCACAGACCTGCTTCGAGAGCCAGGTAAACCACGCCACGGGCATAGGTAAACTTGGAACCGCCCACATAGAGTTGGCCACTTCCCGGAACAACCAAAGACATGAACAGGGCCTTGCGCGGGCTCTTGTACTTACCCTTCATCTCGTCGATACTATGAACTTTGGACACCTTGACCGGGCCAAGGAGGTCTCGACGGCTCATGCTGCTCGAAGACGGCAGAGCCTGCTCGGAACTGCTGGAACTGAGCGCGGCAAGGGAATCCTGCTTTCTGGATTTTTCCACAGAAGCGTTTACGGCATCAACATATTCCTTTATTTTTGCCGAATCCACCTTGGCAGAATCCACCTTGGCCGAATCGGCAACCGCGGAATCGGCGGCAACAGGGGCCGACGAAGATGAAACAGCCGACGTATCGGCCACCGGAGCGACAGCCGGAGCAACACTACTGGAAGAAACCACCACGGAACTCGACAGCGCCACAGAACTTGACGATGGCGCCGGAGCCGAACTGGAAAGATTTGCAGAAGAAACAGGCGCGGGAGCGACACTGCTCGAACTAGGAACAGTCTTTACGGAATCAGCGGACTGCTGGGAAGCCTCTGCCTCGAATTCCGCAAACAAGTCACGGGTCTGGGCGAAGGACTGAGCCACAAAAACACTAGCCACACAGGCAACAAGAGAAAAGGCAAAATTGCGCATATATCTTTAAAATAGCAAATATCGATTCCACATAACCAATACAAGCGACCATTTTGCACCAGAAAGGCGCACGAACTCAAACTCAACTCACTTTTAGGTAAAAGCAGAGCCCGGCAGGCAACCCGCCAGGCTCAACAACTTTACACACTCCGAAAATCTTAGGCCGTAAGGCGTTTGTTCACATGAGCCTCGACCACGTTCACCACGTAGTCGCCGAGCTTTTCGCAGTCGTTCACCACGTCCATGTAGTGCACGCCCATCTGGTAGCTGTATTTCTGATTCTCGATATCCACAATGTTCTTCTCCTTGAGAATCTTGCGGTAATCGTTGATTTCGTTCTCGAGATTCAGCGTATGGTTGATATCCACCTGCTGCGTATCGTCGAGCACGGCAATCATGTGCGTCAGAGCCTTGTCGCAAAGGTGCATGATGTGCTTGATATGGTCGTACTGTTCTTCGGTGAAATCTTCCTTGCTGCGGAACTTGCGGTTGATGGAACGGGACATGTTGTAGCAAGCATCGCCGATGCTTTCGATTTCGGAAATTTCCCTAAGCATCGCCTGGATGGTCGTCTTGCTTTCGGGGCTCAGGCGGCCTTCGCTTACTTTGTTCAGGTAGTTCGCGATTTCGATTTCCATGTTGTCACTGATGCCCTCGTACTTCTCGATGCGGGCGAGCAGTCTCACGAAGTCATTCTCGTCCTTCATCTCGAGCAGGTCGGGAATGAAGTGGAACATCTTCTGCGTACGGGTCGCGAACAGGCTGATTTCCTTGCGGGCCTCAAGCAGAGAAAGTTCGGGAGTTCCCATGAGGCCGGAACTGATGAAGTGCAGGCGGGAATCTTCTTCCTCTTCGGAGTTCTTGGGCTTGATAATCCGGCACACGAACTTCTCGATAAACTTGATGAACCAGATTTGTATGAAGGTGTTCGAGACGTTGAACGCGGAGTGGAACGTCGCGAGCACCACGGAAATCTTCGCGAGGTTCGACGCATAGCCTTCGTCGCCAGGGCCCACAGAGAGGTCGTAGCCCACCACGTGGCACACGGCGGCGAGGAACCACTTGAGCACGATGATGACCCAGATAACGCCTATCACGTTAATCGTAAAGTGGGCCAAGGCGGCGCGGCGCGCCTGCGTATTGGCGGAGAGTGCAACGATGTTCGCCGTAATCGTCGTACCGATGTTCTCGCCGAGCACGAGCATGATGCCCTGGTCGATGTGGAGCACGCCGGTAGAGCAGAGGATCATCGTGATGGCCATGATGGCCGCAGACGACTGCACGCAGAGGGTGAGCACCGTACCCATCACCAGGAAGAACAGGGAATTGAAGAAGTTCGGGTCGCTGAAGTGAGCGAAGAACGAGCTGATGGAAGCGCTCGCGTTCGGATCCTGCACAACGGAGAAGCCCGTTTCCTTGAGGGTCGTAAGACCGAGGAAGAGGAAGCCGACGCCGAACAGGAACTCGCCCAGCACACGCTTCTTGTTCAGGTACACGAGGATGATACCGATGAAGAACGCCGGGTAGACGAAGTTCGCGATGTTGAACGAGAACCCGAGGCTCATGATCCATGCGGTTACCGTCGTACCGATGTGGGCTCCGAGGATAATCGAGATGGCCTGCATGAGCGTCAGGAGCCCCGCATTAACAAAAGAGACCGTCATCAACGTGGTGGCGGTCGAACTTTGTACTGAGGCTGTAACGAACATGCCGGTGAGCATTCCCGTGAAACGGTTCGTGGTCATGGTTCCGAGCACGTGTCTGAGTTGCGGACCGGCCATTTTCTGAAGGGCTTCGCTCATGGACTTCATACCGAACATGAGCAGGGCCAAGCACCCTAACATTTTAAACGCCATCCAAGTCATAATTATAGGACCTTCCTATGAAGCGCCACTACCGAATCATCGTCGCTGCCTTTCAGCTAGTTCGGGCTCATGGCGGTGAATTGTTTATTGTAAAACTGGCGTAAAATATAGAAAAAAACTAGGTAAAATTTAACCGCCCCAAAAAAAAATGGAAAACCAAACTCGTTGAATCAGGGACAACGAGGGATGAGGTGTGAGGTCGCGACCTTCGGTCGCTTTGAGGTATGAGGGACAAGGAACTCATGGCTCACTGCTCACGGCTCATTGCTCATCGCTGGGGCCTCGTGCCCCGAGCCTCGTACCTCATTAGTTTTTCACGCAGCGAAGCGAGAATCCACGGTCTTTCTGGTTGTAGCTGGACAGATAATAATCGAGATAATTATAACGATAATCAAAATACCAGTAAGCGGCTCGGAATTTACCCGTTTCTGTAGAACTCCAGAAATTCGCAAAGTAACCTGCATCGTCATAGATGAGGCGGCTATAATCAGCACTTGGATCGGCATAAGAGCCATAATAAGCTCCCGTTGGAATCGCAGAGAATCCATAAGCATCCGAAGACCTGGTTGCCGCAGAGTACGAAGTCCACCCTTTCTGAGATTTTAACTGCCCCGAATGGTCGTTCGTATACCCGTCGTAGCCCTCCATCTTGGCAACATACCTCTTGAGTTGGAACCACTCGGAAGTATCCGGAACATGCCATCCCTCAGGACAAATACCCCGGTGCGGACTTTCAATCAACGCATCCGCAAGTAAAGACTGATACGAGCTAGGTATATCCATAGCGGCAGTCCAAGAATAGAGTCGACCACCGACTTCGCAGTTTTCTTTCTTGTTCTTGTAACACCAGCTGTTATCAACTAGGTTCACATTTTTTTCATCGTAAAAATTCAGATTTTCCGCCATCCAGGTTTGCAAACCGATTTCAACAGTCTTGTATGTTTTCCCGTCACGACCGTCCTTCAACGTTCCATAATGTGCATCCTGGCTCAGGTAATCCCCTTTTTTATGGTCGTAAACGGCCATCTGGCGCCAATTGCCCGCGCCCCCATCACATATGTAATCAACCGAAGTTCCCAAGACTTTCGATCCATTCTTATTACTCGTACAAGCGGCACCTAGGGAGGTTTCTATAGACGTCGGCAAACGCCATCTTTCATCATCGCAAACGTATGTCTTGCCTAAGTTATCACTATAAGCGTTGGTCATCTTTATCATGGAAGCATCGGAACCTGAATTGCACACGCCAAGTCCATAAATAGTTCCAACAAATATATGGATGTATTTTTCAAAATTCGGAACGGCTTTGTTCATGGCGGTCAGTTTCGAGCGCGTCGTAGCATAATTACGCGTCGTCTGCATCGCCCAGTCAGCTATGTTGACTTTCGCAGCAGAATCATTCCAGAGGCCGTCTGCCTCGAAATCCGCAGCCATGGAGGTCAATCGACTGGAAAGATCCGCATCGTCTAGAGAGCCCTGCAAGAGAATCGATGCCGCAAGAAGTTTCGCGTCATCTTCGTAGCTACCGTAAATACTCAAATCTTCGAACGCATGGTTGTTGACTCCCCAACCGAATGCGGCGAGCACTTCCTTTTCGGCAGCCGATTTTGCCGCCGGGAAATTGCTATACGAACCGCTTTGCGTGAACAAATAAATGGCACGCTTGTGCGCCAAGTGGCCCAAGACATTAATGTTCGCCGAAGACCTCCCGCTCAAGTCGGCTAAAGATTTAATCGTAAGCTGCCCTGTAGACCTCTTAGCGGAGTTTTCGTTATAGAAATAACCATTCGCTTGGAACAATGCATATTGATTTACAAGTGACACCTTTGGCGAAGTGTACGCACCCAAGTCACTGGACACTTCCCATTCAAAGGTCGTACCCGTCGGGTCCATGTCTTCGTCGAGTTCAATCAACCTGATTATCGAACCGCTGGTGTACGGTCCCTTTTCGGCGACTCCCGTAAAAGACTTTTTAGAAATGACGACGTTCTTCACCGTATCTTTGGCATCCTTGACACTGGAACTCGATTCGGGAATGCTACTGGAACTTGACTTCTTGGAACTGCTACTGGATTTCGCCTTTGGCTTTGACGAAGAAGACGCTACCTTGGAAGAGGAAGATTTTTCTTCTGATGCTGAGGAGTTGCCCTTGGAAGAAGAAGATTTTTCCTCTGATGCAGAGGACTCGCCTTTAGAAGAGGAAGACGACTTTTTCTCCGATGCAGAGGACTTGCCTTTGGAGGAGGAAGATTTTTCCTCTGATGCAGAGGATTTTCCCTTGGAAGACGAAGACTTCTTTGTGACAGCACTTATAAGTTCTTCCCACGTGCCCTTCTTGCACAGATAATCAAGGCTGTCTTCTTCGACAAAAATGACATCACCTTCCCTGTCAGGAATACATTTTCCCAAATCGTAGATGGTTTCTACAGAGGAACCGTTCTCAGGGACGCCGCCCACCGTATCAGAAGCATCCGAAGTAGAATCTTCTCCGCAAGAGATCAAGAGAAATACCGTTGCAGCAGACAGCGTCAGCAAGGAAAATTTGTTCATATACCAGCCTTATGGTTATCTGATTTCACCATCAATCAAATAGCGTTTCTGCTATTGAGAATGCCCCTTAGAAAACCCATAAATGACCGTGGACTCTCCACACCCGACAATCCCGCTTGCAAATATATCTTTTTCTTTCGCCAAGTTCAAGACAAACTTATCTGCAACAAAAAAAAAACGTACAAAAAAACACAAAAAAAAGTCAAAAAGGACCTTTGAGGTCGCTTCTACTCATAGAGCATAACTCAACTAAAGAACTAAAGTTCTTAGTTTCGTATAGCTTTGAGGAATGAGGTCGGCACTTCGTGCCTTTGAGGTGTGAGGTCGCGACCTTCGGTCGCTTTGAGGTATGAGGGACAAGGAACTCATGGCTCACTGCTCACGGCTCATTGCTCATCGCTGGGGCCTCGTGCCCCGAGCCTTTTCCTTACAGACTTCTTACCATGGCGACGGCCTGGGAGGCAATGCCTTCGCCCCTGCCGGTAAAGCCGAGCTTTTCGGTCGTGGTGCCCTTGATGCCGATCTGCTTCACGTCGAGGCCGAGCACGCGGGCGATGTTCGCCTTCATTTGTTCCTTGTGCGGGTTCACCTTCGGGCGTTCGCACATCACGATGCTGTCGATGTTCACGATTTCGTAGCCGGCCTTGCGGACTTCCTCGCCCACCTTGCGCAACAGTTCCAAGCTGTCGGCGCCCTTGAAGGCAGGGTCAGTATCTGGGAAGTACGTGCCAATATCGCCGAGGCCTGCTGCCCCGAGCAAAGCATCGCTAATCGCATGCAACAAAACGTCGGCATCGCTGTGACCGAGCAGGCCCTTCTCGTACGGGATATCTACCCCGCCGATAATGCACTTGCGGCCCTCTACCAACTTGTGAACGTCGAAACCAATACCAGAACGATAAACCTTGTCCATAAAAAGTCCTTTTCTATACCTTTTAAAAAATAAAAAAATAGGGGACTCCGATGGAGTCCCCCATTACGCTACATTCGCCTCACTGTTAGTCCTTGAGACAACGAACAGAGAGAGCATTACTCTTGTTACTGTAGCCACTGACCCCGGAGCCTGGGAGCGCTAAGTAGGCTTGGAGGTCATCGTACTCAGTGGCACTCCACATGTAGGCATCCTCGCCTTCATCGTCAAAGTAACCATTGGAGGTCCTGATACCAGCAGGAAGCACAGAGAAGCCCACGCTGTCCGTACCGGCTTCTAAATATTTCCAACCTGTCTTCGACCTGAGGACACGTCCACACGTTGATATACCGCCCAACTCAGTATATAAAATGTCCCATTCTGAATACGACGGAACGTGCCAACCGTCGGGACAGATTCCCTGCACGCGGCCCGTGTCAAGGTGGCATTCGTGACCATAGCCACACTCGTCCTCAGACTTGTCCACTACTGCCGCCCAAGTGTACAGGCGTCCGTACATAGCGCAATCGCCTTCCGTAGCTCCGCTGCCACCACCACACCAACTGTTTTCCACTTTGTAGTTCAAGTTCTCCGCCATCCAGGTCTGTGCGCCGATGGTCACTACCCTGTAGAGTTGCTTGTCGCGAGAGTCAACCATCCAGCCGTCCATAAATCCCTTCCCGTCGGCACCATCCTTG
>Ga0265298_10004821_pt1 | contig 17102 bp, 12 predicted proteins | sample AusTroGonzalo_MG_3_FD_193486 | JGI IMG/M metagenome (GOLD analysis project Ga0265298, IMG submission 193486) | Bovine rumen microbial communities from tropical cattle in Woodstock, Queensland, Australia - Gonzalo_01 | ecosystem: Host-associated > Mammals > Digestive system > Stomach > Rumen ... | reverse complement strand
CATGTCAAAAATAACCGCCATAGCAGGACGTAACGGCAGTGGCAAGACACTGTATGTAGACCAGCTGAGAAAGCAGTTGGCCTCAGACAAGGTGCGCTACATTGCCTTCACCGACTCGTATGGCGTGAACGTGGACGGACAGTACTATCTGCAGCTGCGCTGGAACCAGCACGACATAGACCACGAGACACCTACCGTGGGAGAGTTGTTGCAGCGGGCCTATCTGCTGACGGGCGAAGACACTCAGGAGCGTCGTAAGCTACAGCAGCACCTCTACTCGCTGTTCCACATGGACGAGTTCCTGGACAAATATATCATCACGCTGTCGAGTGGCGAACTGCGAAAATTCCAGCTGACGAAGACGCTCTTTTCCGACCCACAGTTGCTCATCATGGACAACCCGTTCATCGGACTGGATGCCGAGACGCGAAACCAGCTGAGAGACCTGTTAAGGCTGTTGGCCGAGGAGCGCGACATGGAGATTATGCTGGTCATGTCGAAGACGGACGATATCCCCGACTACGTGACAGACATCAAATACTTCTCAGAACCAAAGGAGATTCCCGCGCACGTATTATCAAAGGAGAAGCGTGAGGCCATTCTCGCCCTACCCTATACTGCGGGCGACTACGACTGCCAGCACGTCATCGACATGAAGAAGGTGACCATACGCTATGGTGAGCGCACCATACTGAAAGATCTCGACTGGACGGTCAGGAACGGCGAGCGGTGGGCACTGTCAGGACAGAATGGCAGCGGTAAGTCGACGCTACTGTCGCTGGTATGTGCCGACAATCCTCAGAGCTATGCCTGCGACATCACACTGTTTGACCGTCCACGCGGTTCGGGCGAGAGCATCTGGGACATCAAGAAACACATTGGCTACGTGTCGCCAGAGATGCACCGCTCGTATAAGCGCAACCTGCCTGCCATCCGCATTGTGGCCAGTGGCCTGATGGACTCTATCGGACTGTATGCCGTGCCCAACTCGCAGGACTACGACAAGTGTCGCTGGTGGCTCGACATGTTTGGCATCGGAGAGTTGGCAGACAAGCCCTTCCTGCAGCTATCGAGCGGCGAGCAACGACTGGTGCTGTTGGCACGAGCCTTCGTGAAAGACCCGCAACTTCTGATACTTGACGAGCCCCTACACGGCCTGGACCTGTGGAACCGTCGACTCACCAAGGACATCATCGAGACATTTTGTCAGCGACAGGGCAAGACACTCATCATGGTGACACACTACCAGGAGGAGTTGCCCAACGTAATAACGAATACTTTATTATTAAAGAAACAGATATGAAAAAATGGATATTATTCGCATTACTGGCCATTGCCACCAGTGCACAAGGACAAGAAGCGTATAACGAACTGCGTCAGAAAGCCAAGGCTACAGTGAACAATCCAGCGACAAACAGCGTGGTGAAACAGATTAGCCAGTTTAAGCTGGATGCACTGAACTACATGGCTATCAAGATGCAAGAGGTGATGCCCGACTCCAGTGCTCTCTTCTTGGACAAGCAGGCTATTGCCATGGATAACTTCGTGAACTTCTACGTAGAAAAGCTCATCGAATCGACCAAGTTGCCCAACGTGCAGCAGGTAAAGATGATTAAGATGTTCATGGATGCCAGCTACTCGAATCCGTTGTTCAACGACAAGGATACCGAGTTGGTACTCAGCTATTACAATAGTGCTGACAGCATGACACGTTTCTCGCTGGATACTGACTGGCGAAGGGCTGTGGCCGCACTGGCTCATCTCTACGGGCTCGATAAAAAATAGCCTTGGCACGATGTTTGCCCTTAGATCGTCAAATAATAAATAGTCAAATAGTAAATAACATTGACCAGTCAATTTTCATCCAAGGTATCTGAAGTCCTCGCGTTCTCGCGTGAGGAAGCCACCCGCTTGGCAAGCCGCAGTGTAGGACCAGAGCATCTGTTGCTCGGTCTGATGCGCAGCAAGGACGGGCCTGTGCTCAACGTGTTCCAGCGACTCGACGTCAATCCACAGTCCGTAAAGACGGCATTGGAAAGCAGAGTACGCGAGGACGAAATAGGAATACCCATCACCACCTCTGAACTGGTACTCAACGAGAAAGCAAGCAATATCTTGAAACTGGCCGTACTGGAAGCACGCTTACAGCGTTCTACCAGGGTTGATGAGCAACATCTGTTGCTAGCTATCCTACACGATCAGGCAGAGAATGGTGCTAAACAAGTATTGGAATTTAACAACATGAACTACGAAGACGTACTGACGCTATTCAGCGTGAAAAATAATGTAAAGAATGGTATCGGCATGCCTGAAGAGGACTACGAGGAGGAAGATAGTCCTGCTGGTGGCGAAAGTGTATCCGGCAGTTCAGCTGCAGGAAAGACCACGACGACCCAGCAGCAGAAGACCAAGTCAAAGACTCCTGTGCTGGACAACTTCGGAACAGACCTCACAGAGAGTGCGGCTCTTGGCAAGCTTGATCCCTGCATTGGCCGTGAGAACGAGATACAGCGTGTCATCGAGATATTGGGCCGCAGGAAGAAGAATAATCCCATCCTCATCGGTGAGCCTGGTGTGGGTAAGAGTGCCATCGTGGAAGGTCTGGCAGAGATGATTGTAATGCATCGCTGCTCCCCCACCTTATATAATAAGCGTATCTATACGCTCGACATGACGGGTGTCGTGGCAGGCACGAAGTATCGCGGACAGTTTGAGGAGCGCATGAAGATGCTCGTCAAGGAACTGGAACAGAATCCTGACATCATTGTATTCATCGACGAGATACACACCCTCATAGGTGCTGGTTCAACGCCAGGCAGTATGGATGCTGCCAACATCCTGAAACCAGCACTGGCACGCGGTACCATCCAGTGTATCGGTGCCACCACGCTCGACGAATATCGTAACTCTATAGAGAAAGACGGTGCCCTGGAGCGTCGTTTCCAGAAGGTACAGGTGGAGCCAACCACCAATGAGCAGACGCTGGAAATTCTGCGCAACATCCGTGGACGCTATGAGTATTTTCACCACGTCAATTATACCGATGCGGCCTTGGAGGCTTGTGTCAAGTTGACAGCTCGCTATGTTAGCGACCGTTTTATGCCCGACAAAGCCATTGATGCACTCGACGAGGTTGGTTCTCGTGTACATCTGCAGACGGCCAACATTCCACCTGAGATTACGGACAAAGAGACAGAAATCAAAGACGTCAAGGAAAAGAAGCAGGAGGCTGTGGGCAATCAGAATTTCGAACTAGCTGCCAGCTATCGCGATCGTCAGACACAGCTGGAGCGCGAGTTACAGGAGCTGAACAAAAAGTGGCAGAACGGTGAGGTGGATGTGCGTCAGACGATCACGGAAAAAGAGGTAGCTGATGTGGTCAGCATGATGACAGGCATTCCCGTACAGCGTATGGCCCAAGAAGAAGGTATTCGACTGAAGGGTATGGCACAAGAACTGAAAGCTCACGTTATCGCACAAGACAAGGCTATCGACAAAATGGTCAAGGCCATCCAGCGCAACCGAGTGGGATTGAAAGAACCCAACCATCCCATTGGTGTATTTATGTTCTTAGGACCCACTGGTGTTGGTAAGACCTATCTCGCCAAGAAGCTGGCTGAGTTTATGTTTGGCTCGACGGATGCGCTGATACGTATTGACATGAGTGAATACACAGAATCGTTCAACGTCAGCCGTTTGATTGGTGCGCCTCCGGGATATGTAGGCTATGAGGAAGGTGGCCAGCTTACAGAACGAGTGCGCCGTCATCCCTACTCTATTGTGCTACTCGACGAGATAGAAAAAGCGCACGGTAACGTTTTCAACCTGTTGCTGCAGGTATTGGACGAAGGTCGTCTGACGGATGGCAACGGACGCTTTGTGGACTTCCGCAATACCGTCATCATCATGACCTCGAATGCTGGTACGCGCCAGCTGAAGGACTTCGGACGAGGCGTAGGCTTCAATGCAGGTTCTTCGTCAGCCTTGATGCTCAACGAGCAGGACAAGGAGCATGCTCGCCAGATTGTACAGAAGGCGCTGTCGAAGCAGTTCTCGCCAGAATTTCTGAATCGTCTGGACGAGATTATCACCTTTGATCAGCTGGATCTTGCCGCTATCAAGCAGATAATCGATGTAGAACTGCAGGGTCTCTACAAGCGCATCGGTGATTTGGGATATACCATTAATCTGACGGACGAGGCCAAGGCGTTTGTTGCCGAGAAGGGCTACGACGTACAGTTTGGCGCCCGTCCGCTGAAGCGAGCCATACAGACATATATAGAAGATGGTATCTCTGATTTGATAGTTAATGACGACTTGCCCAATCAAGCCGTCATCCACATAGACAAGATAAAAGACCAAGATAAGTTGTCGTTCACTGTGTGAGCGGCAACTTTTTTGTTTACGAACACATATAGATTGTATATTTTACCACTTTACTCTTGATTTAAATCAATTAAACGACAAAATGTAAGCTTTTTGATTAAATTTGTAACGAAATGTTTGGTTGTTATCTATATTTCCTTTAATTTTGCAACAGAAATCTTAAAAACGCATATTTTTCACACAATTTCAATAGTATAATAACTTAAAAGTAAAAAGATTATGAATGCAGCAAAAGTTGTAGAAGATCTGAAACAGAGATTTCCCAATGAGCCTGAGTACATCCAGGCCGTAAGTCAGGTACTGCCCACCATCGAGGAGGAGTACAACAAACATCCTGAGTTTGAGAAGGCTAACCTCATCGAGCGCCTTTGCATTCCCGATCGCGTTTGCGAATTCCGCATCACTTGGGTTGATGATAAGGGCAACGTACAGACCAACATGGGTTATCGCATTCAGCACAACAACGCTATTGGCCCGTACAAAGGTGGTCTCCGCTATCACAAGAGCGTAAACCTGGGTATTTTGAAGTTCCTCGCTTTCGAGCAGACCTTCAAGAACTCATTGACGACCCTGCCTATGGGTGGCGCTAAGGGTGGTTCAGATTTCTCTCCCCGTGGCAAGAGCGACGCTGAAGTAATGCGTTTCTGCCAGGCATTCATGAACGAACTTTATCGCGTAATCGGTCCGGATGAAGATGTACCTGCCGGTGATATTGGTGTAGGTGGTCGTGAGGTTGGCTATCTGTTCGGACAGTATAAGAAGCTCACTCACCAGTTCCAGGGTGTGCTCACGGGTAAGGGCCTCTCATTCGGCGGTTCTCTGATTCGTCCTGAGGCTACCGGTTACGGTTGTGTATACTTCCTGACTTCTATGTTGGCTACCCGCGGTATCGACCTGAAGGGTAAGAAAGTGCTGATTTCTGGTTCTGGTAACGTTGCTCAGTATGCCACTGAGAAGTGTCTGCAGCTGGGTGCAATTCCCTTGACGCTGTCTGACTCTGACGGTTACATCTACGATCCAGACGGTATCGACTTCGACAAGCTGGCTTACGTGAAAGAGCTGAAGAACGTTGAGCGTGGACGTATTAAGGAGTATGCTGAGGAATATCCTAACGCTGTATATCACGCTGGTGAGCGTCCTTGGCACGAGAAGGCTGACATCGCTCTGCCTTGCGCAACTCAGAACGAGATTAACGGCGAGCAGGCTCAGGCTCTGATTGATAACGGTGTTATCGCTGTTGCTGAGGGTGCCAATATGCCTTCACTGCCTGAGGCTATCAAGATTTTCCAGGATGCCAAGATTCTTTATGCTCCTGGTAAGGCTTCTAACGCTGGTGGTGTATCAGTATCAGGTCTTGAGATGTCACAGAACTCAGAGCGCCTGAGCTGGACTTCTGAGGAGGTTGACAACTACCTGAAGCGCATCATGAACGATATCCACGAGAACTGCGTGAAGTACGGTACTCAGGCTGATGGCTACATCAACTACGTGAAGGGTGCTAACGTAGCAGGCTTCATGAAGGTTGCCAATGCCATGATGGCTCAGGGTATTGTGTAAGCTGGACGAAGTCAAGGTTATACTGATACCATGATAATGGGAATCGTATAAAATTCGCAAAAATTACAATATTGATAAGAAGATGCGATTTTCTTTGTGAAGTCGCATCTTTTTATAATAATTTTTACTACCTTTGCAAGCAAAAACTTAAAAAAAAAGATTATGCTTACATTGAAGCTCATTACTGAGGAGACTGACCGCGTAATTCGCGGATTGGAGAAGAAACATTTTGCAAACGCCAAAGAGGCCATAGACGAAGTTCTTTCAGTTGACAAGAAGCGTCGTGAGGCCCAGCAGCAGTTAGACAAGAATCTTGCTGAGGCCAAGAAGATGGCTGCACAAATTGGTGGTCTGATGAAGGAAGGTAAGAAGGCCGAGGCTGATGCTGTCAAGGCTCAGGTGTCAGAGATGAAGGAGACCAACAAGCAGTTGGAACAGACGATGAACGATGCGCAGGAGGAGATGACCCGTCTGCTCTGCCAGATTCCTAATATTCCCTACGACGAGGTTCCTGAGGGCAAGGCCGCTGAGGACAACCACGTGGTAAAGTCAAACTTGAAGGAGTGTACCGACAAGGATACCGTTGGCAACTGGGACGTTAATCCCAAACTGGGCATCGCGAATCCCCTGCCCCATTGGGAACTCGCCAAGAAGTATAACCTCATTGACTTCGACCTAGGAGTAAAGATTACAGGTGCAGGTTTCCCTGTATATATTGGCAAGGGTGCTCGCCTGCAGCGTGCGTTGATTAATTTCTTCCTCGACGAGGCTCGTAAGAGTGGTTACACAGAGATTATGCCTCCCACAGTGGTAAATGCTGCCTCTGGCTATGGTACAGGTCAGCTGCCTGATAAGGAAGGGCAGATGTATCATTGCGAAGTAGATGATTTCTATCTGATTCCTACTGCTGAGGTTCCTGTTACCAATATCTATCGTGATGTTATCCTCGACGAGAAGGATCTACCCATCAAGAACTGCGCCTATACCGAGTGCTTCCGTCGTGAGGCTGGTAGCTATGGTAAGGATGTTCGTGGTCTGAACCGTCTGCATGAATTCTCAAAGATTGAGATTGTTCGCATCGACAAGCCTGAGCACTCTAAGGAGAGTCACAAGGAGATGCTCGCCCATGTAGAAGGTCTTCTCAAGAAGTTAGAGCTTCCCTACCGCATTCTTCTGTTATGTGGTGGAGATCAATCATTTACAAGCTCTATCTGCTATGACTTCGAGGTATATTCTGAAGCACAGGGACGTTGGTTAGAAGTATCTTCTGTATCTAACTTCGATACCTATCAGGCTAACCGTCTGAAGTGTCGTTACCGCAATGCTGAGACCAAGAAGACTGAGCTCTGTCATACGTTAAATGGCTCAGCGCTTGCTCTGCCTCGAATCGTTGCCGCTCTACTGGAGAACAACCAGACAGAAAACGGCATCAAGATTCCCGCAGCCCTCGTACCTTACATGGGTTGCGACATCATTGACTAAAAACAACTAACAAATACTTATGAACAAAATCGTTAGAAAGGAGCAATTCTCTGAGAAGGTTTTCCTTTTCGATATGGAAGCTCCTCTGATTGCCAAGAGCCGCAAGGCAGGTAACTTCGTCATTGTACGTGTTGACCAGCGTGGTGAGCGTATGCCGCTGACTATTGCCGGTGCAGACATCGAGAAAGGCACCATCACTCTGGTTGTCCAGATGGTAGGTCTGTCTTCTAAGAAGCTTTGTGCACTTAACGAGGGCGACTATGTTGCTGATATTGTTGGTCCCTTGGGCAATCCTACGAAGATAGAAAAATACGGTACTGTTGTGTGTGCTGGTGGCGGTTTGGGGGTTGCTCCCATGCTGCCTATCATCCAGGCACTGAAAGCCGCTGGCAACCGCGTGCTATCAGTTATGGCAGGTCGTTCTAAAGACCTGATTATTCTTGAGGATAAGGTACGAGAGTCGTCTGACGAAGTCATTATCATGACCGACGATGGTAGTTATGGTGAGAAAGGCGTAGTTACCGTTGGTATCGAGAAATTCGTTGAGCAGGAACACGTCGATAAGATTTTCGCCATTGGTCCTCCTATTATGATGAAGTTCTCTAACCTCACCGCTCAGAAGCACGGCATTCCTTGCGAAGTATCGCTCAACACTATTATGGTTGATGGTACAGGTATGTGTGGTGCTTGTCGTCTGACCATTGGTGGCAAGACAAAGTTCGTTTGCATCGACGGTCCTGAGTTCGATGGTGCTTTGGTTGATTGGGACGAGATGTTCAAGCGCATGGGGACCTTTAAGCGTGCTGAGCAGGAAGAGCTGGAGCACTACGAGGAACATCTGGGTTCTTTAACTGATAGTTCAACCGCTAAAACCACCACTAACATCGTGATGGATTCTAATCCAACTAACGATCCTATTGAGGTATTGACCGATCGTGACGCTGAGTGGCGTAAGGAGCTTCGCGCTTCGATGAAGCCCAAGGAGCGTACAGCCATCGAGCGTGTTAAGATGCCTGAGCTTGATCCTGTCTATCGTGCTACCACTCGTACTGAGGAGGTAAACATTGGACTCACCAAGGAGATGGCTATGACTGAGGCCAAGCGTTGTCTCGACTGCGCTAAGCCCAGCTGTGTAGAAGGCTGTCCCGTCAACATTAATATTCCTTCGTTCGTCAAGAACATTGAACGTGGTCAGTTCCTAGCTGCTGCCAAGGTACTGAAGAACACCTCTGCCCTGCCTGCTGTCTGTGGTCGTGTTTGTCCGCAGGAGAAGCAGTGTGAGAGCAAGTGTATCCACCTGAAGATGAATGAGCCTGCAGTAGCTATCGGCTACTTGGAGCGTTTTGCTGCCGACTACGAGCGTGAGAGCGGCAATATTTCGCTGCCAGAGATAGCTCCAGCCAACGGAATAAAGATTGCCGTTGTAGGTTCAGGTCCTGCCGGATTGTCATTTGCTGGCGATATGGTGAAGAAGGGCTACGATGTCTATGTCTTCGAGGCACTGCACGAGATTGGCGGTGTACTGAAATACGGTATCCCCGAGTTCCGTCTGCCCAACAAAATTGTCGATTTAGAAATTGAGAACCTTCGTAAGATGGGTGTCCATTTCCAGACTGACGTTATCGTTGGTAAGACTATTAGCGTAGAGACTCTCGAGAAGCAGGGCTTCAAGGGGATCTTCGTTGGTTCTGGTGCCGGCCTGCCTAACTTCATGAATATCCCAGGAGAGAATGCCATCAATATCATGTCGTCTAACGAGTATCTGACCCGTGTAAACCTGATGGATGCTGCCAACCCTGCTACCGATACACCTATCAATCTTGGTAAGAACGTGCTCGTTGTGGGTGGTGGTAACACTGCTATGGACTCTTGCCGTACGGCTAAACGCTTGGGTGGTAATGTCACTCTCGTTTATCGTCGTTCTGAACAGGAGATGCCCGCTCGTCTGGAGGAGGTGAAGCACGCTAAGGAAGAAGGAATCAACTTCCTTACACTGCACAACCCCATCGAGTATTTGGCTGACGAGAATGGCGCTGTGAAGGCTGCTGTTTTGCAGGTGATGGAGCTGGGCGAGCCTGACGCTTCAGGTCGTCGCAGTCCTGTTCCTGTTGAGGGCAAGACAGTTACGCTCGATGTTGACCAGGTCATAGTGGCTGTTGGCGTATCGCCCAACCCACTGGTTCCCAAGTCTATCGAAGGCCTTGAACTGGGTCGCAAGAACACCATCGTAGTCAACGAAGGTATGCAGTCTGCTCGCAACGAGATTTTCGCTGGTGGCGACATCGTTCGTGGTGGTGCAACTGTAATCCTCGCTATGGGCGATGGCCGTCGTGCTGCTCAAAACATGGACGAGTATCTCCAGAAGAAATGAACGGACTATATACAATTATATTGCTCATACTAAGCAACGTCTTTATGACGCTTGCTTGGTATGGGCATTTAAAGTTACAGGAGAACGGTGTTTCCAACAACTGGCCGCTGTTAGGCGTCATCGCCTTTTCGTGGGGCATCGCTTTCTTTGAATACTGCTGTCAGGTGCCAGCCAATCGCATTGGCTTCGTTGAGAATGGCGGTCCCTTCAACCTTATTCAGCTGAAGGTGATTCAGGAGTGTATCTCGCTGGCCGTCTTCTGCATCATAGCCAACATTATGTTCCAAGGCACTCATCTGCACTGGAACCATATCCTGGCTTTCTTCCTTATTATTTGTGCTGTCTATTTGGTGTTTATGAAATGACGCTCGGCGAACGACTTTGGAAGACATTCAACAAGGCACTGGGACAATACCAGCTCATCGACGAGGACGATAAAATCCTCGTCGGTTTGTCTGGTGGCAAAGACTCGTTGTGCCTACTCGATTTTCTTGCCCGTCGTTCCAAGATTAATGTTCCTCACTTCACCGTCGAGGCCTTGCATGTTCGTATGGAAAACGTTCATTACGAGACAGACACCAGTTACTTGCAGTCGTTCTGCGACCGTTTTGGCGTGTCTCTTCATGTCGTAACCACCAGCTTCTCGGATATTGCGACTGAATCGCAACACACTAAGCCCGCCTGCTTCCTCTGCTCTTGGCAGCGTCGCAAACAGCTCTTCAATCTTGCTCAAGAACTAGGCTGTACAAAGATTGCTCTTGGCCATCATCAAGACGATATTATCCATACCGCATTGATGAATCTCACCTTCCAAGGACAGTTTTCTACCATGCCTGCCAAGCTGAAGATGAAGAAGATGCCGCTTACTATTATCCGCCCGCTATGTCTGTGTCAGGAAGCTGATATTCAGCAATATGCAGAAGAGCAACACTATGAGAAACAACTCAAACAGTGTCCATACGAGAAGACTACCAACCGCACCACCGCACAGATCCTTTTCCGCCAACTGGAGCAGTTGAATCCAGAGGCACGCTACTCGATATGGCACGCATTAGAGCAAGAAGAGAAACTCACCGAATATTAAATTTCCTTAATTGTTAACTACTGTTTAGTGGTCCTTTAATGTTTTTTCGTAACTTTGCCTATTGATATAATCTGTCAAATGCTAATGAATATACGACTGATTGTCATACTTTTTATCCTATTGCTGGCCATTCCCACAGAGGGTCAGCGCAAGCGTGTGCATAAGCCTAAGCGCGAAAAGAAGATTTCTCCTGAGGAGCAGATGCGTCTGGAGAAACTTGAGCGTATGAAGGCAGCCATGCAGAAAGTTATGATTATCGATAGCATTGTAGTCGACAAAGAAGGCTTCCTAAAGGCTTATCGTCTCAGTCCTGAAACAGGTTCTATCAAAGATGGCGACGACTTCTTCCATATCAAGGAGAACGACGGCTATTTCGTGTATCTCAACGAGATAGGCAACAAGTGCTACTATTCCCAACAAGAAACTGACTCTACCAGTAACCTCTACTATCGTGAGGAAGCCAACTTAGAGTGGTCGCAACCTGTACTATTGGAAGGAATCAACGACGAGCATGTGTTCCGTCATGTCAATTATCCCTACATGATGGGCGATGGAGCCACCTTCTATTTTGCTGCAGACGGTGACCCTGAAGGATTAGGCGGCTATGACATCTATATGACCACCTACGACGAGGAAGATAAACGTTTCCTTCGTCCCGTTAATATTGGCTTACCATTCAATTCTGGAGCCAACGATTATCTCTATGTCATCGACGAATATGCCAATCTCGGTTGGTTTGCCTCAGATCGCAATCAGGAGGAAGGCAAGGTATGCATCTATACTTTTGTTCCCACCGAGAAGCGCTTGACGTATAGTGCCGAATACTATACACCTGAGGAAATCGACGGCTTTGCACAGATTCGCTGCATCTCCGACACATGGGACGATGAAGAGCAGTATAGCCTTGCCGTGCATCGTCTGGAAGAAGTCAGTAAAGTTCAACAGCCCAAGGAGAATACCAACAGTATCTCGTTTGTCATCAACGATGATGTTACTTATCATCAGCTATCAGAATTCAAACTTCCTGAAAACCTGATGCGCTATCAGCAACTCGTTGCACTGAAGAACCGTCAGACCACGCTCACCCAGTCGCTCGATAAAACACGCGAGACTTATGCTATTGCTGACAAAGCGGCTCAAAAGGCAATGGCGGCTGACATACTCTCCGACGAACAGCAGATACAGACACTGTACGCTGCCATTCATGATTTGGAAAAAACAATTAGAAATACCGAGAACACTTATTTAACTAAAAACAAGTAATACTATGGCAAAAAAACATTTCCCTGAATCTGAACTCATCATCAATGGTGATGGTTCATGTTTTCACCTTCATCTGAAGCCTGAATTTCTAGCTGACAAGGTGATTCTTGTAGGCGACCCCGCCCGAGTAAATACAGTAGCAGCCCACTTCGACAGTATTGAGCACGAAGTTAGCAGCCGCGAGTTCCATACTATCACTGGTATGTATAAAGGTAAGCGCATCACTTGCCAGTCTCATGGTATCGGTTGCGACAACATTGATATCGTTGTCAACGAGCTTGATACGCTGGCCAATATTGATTATAATACCCGTGAAGAGAAGCCCGAGCATCGCACACTCACGATGGTTCGCATCGGCACTTGTGGCGGTCTACAGCCCTTCACGCCTACAGGCTCGTTCATTGCTTCTGTCAAGAGCATTGGTTTCGATGGTCTGCTCAACTTCTATGCTGGTCGTAACGAGGTTTGCGACTTGAAGATGGAAGAGGCTTTCAAGAAACATATGGATTGGAATCCTATCAAGGGCGCTCCTTATGTTGCTGTGGCCGACCGTGAACTCATAGACCGTATTGCTGCCGACGATATGGTCAAGGGCTATACCGTAGCCTGTGGCGGCTTCTATGGTCCACAAGGCCGACAGCTTCGCGCTGCCGTTGGCGATCCTGACCAGAACAAGAAGATTGAAGCTTTCGAATATGAAGGCATGAAGATTTGCAACTTCGAGATGGAGTCTTCTGCTCTTGCAGGTCTTGCAGCACTTCTTGGCCACCACGCTATGACTTGTTGTATGGTTATTGCCAACCGCTATGCTCAGAAGATGAATACCGACTATAAGAGTTCTATCGATACCATCATCCAAAAGGTTCTTGACAGAATCTAACTGTTATTGGTTAATGGAAACAATATGCGCTTTGGCCACCGCTCCAGGTGGCGCTTTGGGAATAATAAGAATCTCAGGAGCTCAGTCTCTTGAGATTCTTTCTCGTATATTCAGCAAAGACCTCACGCAGGCTCCTGCCAACACCGTTCACTACGGCCACATCCATGCTGGCGAGCCAGCAAATCTCATTGACGAAGTATTGGTCAGTGTGTTCCGTGCACCCCATAGCTATACGGGCGAAGACTCGGCAGAAATCAGTTGTCACGGCTCGCGCTACATACTTAATCAGGTGTTAGAGCTGCTTATTGCCAACGGTTGTCGAATGGCCAATCCTGGCGAATATACCCAGCGCGCTTATCTCAATGGTAAGCTTGACCTCTCGCAGGCCGAAGCCGTTGCCGACCTTATTGCCTCGTCCAATCGCACCACCCACCAGTTAGCCATGTCGCAGTTGCGTGGAGGCATCTCTACCGACCTCTCACGTCTTCGCAAGCAGTTGCTCAAACTTACCTCCTTGTTAGAACTGGAACTCGACTTCTCAGACCATGAAGACCTTGAGTTTGCTGACCGTAGTGAGCTGTTCGCACTGGCTCTGAAGATAGCCAACCATATTAACCACTTAACACAATCTTTCCACGCAGGAAATGCCCTTAAGAATGGCATTCCCGTAGCCATTGTGGGTGCCCCTAACGTGGGTAAGAGCACCCTGCTCAACGCCCTGCTGGGCGAAGAGCGCGCCATAGTGAGCGATATACAAGGCACCACGCGCGATGCCATCGAAGACACCATCCAGTTGGGTGGTATTACCTTCCGCTTTATTGATACCGCAGGCATTCGCAATACCGACGACCAGATAGAGCTATTGGGAATAGACCGCTCTATAGCTGCTGCCCAGCGTGCCCAGATTATCCTTATGATGACAGTGCCTGGCACGCCCTATCCAGACGTCCTCGTGCGCGACGACCAGACCGTTATTCGCATTGAGAATAAGACCGACGCTTTCCAAGCCAAATACGGTGTAGGCCTCGATCAGCTCCGCCAGCAGCTCATAGATGCTGCTCCCAAGTTGAACGATGCAGATATTGTTATTACCAATGCCCGCCACTATGAGGCACTCTGTCGTGCACAGAGCCATCTACAGCGAGTGCTCGATGGTCTTGACCAGCAACTCAGTGGCGATCTCCTTTCAGAAGACCTCCGCCTTACGCTCGACACACTGTCAGAGATTACCGGTGGCCAGATAACCCCTAATGAAGTATTAGGAAATATCTTTAAAAACTTCTGCGTGGGCAAGTAGAACATACTTAATAAGGAATAAGCTATGAACATCGAGACAGTTCGCGAATACACCTTGTCACTCAATGGCGTAACAGAAGACCAGCCCTTTGGCGATGATATTATAACCTTCCGTCTGGAGGGAAAGATATTCGTCTGCTTATGGCTTGGTGGTGACAAGCACGACATGAAAGATTCCGAGCCACGATTTGCCATGAAACTTTCTCCAGACAGAAATGAAGAACTAAGGGCTCAGTACTCTGCCGTCACTCCCGCTTACCATTGGAACAAGAAACACTGGAGCGACGTGTATTACAAGCACATAGAAGACAACCAAGTGAAAGAATGGATTAAGGAGTCATACACACTCATAGCGTCTAAACTGCCTAAGACCATTCGCCAAAAGTATACAGAAAAATAAGATTTGCACATATTTTTTAAACGTTATAGAAACTACTAGACAAAAATGAAGAAGAAGGTGTTTACCCTTTTGCTGGCGCTCGCCATGACTGCAGGCGCTTCAGCACAGACAAAGAACAGCGATGCACAGGCTGCCATCAACAACATTATGACGCGCACCAGCATTCGCCAGTACACTAACGAGCCTGTATCGAAAGCTGACATCGAGACGATGCTACGTGCAGGTATGGCTGCACCAACAGCTGTGAACAAGCAACCTTGGCACTTCGTAGTAGTGACAGACAAGGCGAAGTTGAAGGATCTGGCTGGAGGTCGCGGTGGCATGCTGGAAAAGTGTGCTGTAGCCATCGTGGTATGTGGTAACATGGAGAAGGCTTTGCCTGGCAAGGCACAGGAGTATTGGATTCAGGACTGCTCGGCAGCTACTGAGAACATTCTGTTGGCTGCCAATGCACTCGGCTTGGGAGCAGTATGGACGGGAGGACATCCGATGGCTGACCGCGTGGCCAATATCTCAAAGGCACTGAAGCTGCCCGAGACTATCGTACCGCTCTGCACCATCGTAATAGGTCATCCTGCCGAGCAACCCAAACCCAAGGATAAGTGGAAGCCGGAAAACGTGTCGTATAACGAATTTGGTGGAAAGGCTCAATAAAGTCAGAGCTTGACGGAGGAGATATCCACCAGATTATTGACGATAGCATAGATGGTTAGGCCCGCAGGACTGTGAATTTGCAGCTTGCGGGCTATATTGCGTCGGTGCGTGATGACGGTATTTACCGAGATAAACAGATGGTCGGCAATCTCCTTGTTTGACATGCCTTGCACCAAAGCAATAATCACATCACGCTCGCGCTCAGAGAGAGCATCGCTATCCTGTGCCCCACCCTTGAATACCATATCTGAGATATTCTTAGAGACATCGTTCTGCTTGGCCTGCAGCTCCAAGCGACGGATGGCAGGTACAAAGATGTGGTCCTCAACCTGGGCATGTTGCTGAAGCCATACCTCGTTCTCGTAGATGTCATGAAGGGTGGCCGTCAGCTGGTTGTTATGAAGTCCGTCTTGTGGCAGATACTTGATAATCAGCAGTTTCATTTCACGCAACTTCTTGTCGGCAGAACCATGATGCTTGGAGTATGTATCAACATTATAGTCGGTGGTGGCATTGCCAGAAAGGAGCGATTCTACATAGGGGAAAAGCGTCTTCTGCTCGTATTTCATGTGTGTGCGTATCTCTCGAGCATATTCGTCATAGAAACGCAGGATGAGGCTGGCCAACGAGTTGTTCTCGTTGAGCGATTCGGTCAGCTCTCTACGAATGTAAGGCAGCTGGAAATCGAGGAAATAGGCATGACTGGCCTGGAGATAGTGGAGCAGCGTGGGAACACTAATCTTCTCGTCGTTGGCAAAATCACCATACCCATTTATGGTGAAGTTTACCACAGCGAGAAAGGTATAGGTGTCAACATTATTATCTTCACAGGTTTCTTTGACGGTCTTATCACCGAAACCCAGACTGATGCCAAAGCTTCCCAGCGACTGCAACAAATCGTAGTTATCACGGATGAGCGAGATCATCTTATCATCCGCTTCATACATCTTCTGATTCTTCATACCTACATTCGATTAATCGGTTGCAAAGTTAGGTATCTTTTTTGAGATACACAATAATCAAAAGTAGGTATTTTGCAGAGAAAAGAAAAAAAGTATCATAATTATTTGTAGTTTCAAAAGAATTGACTATATTTGCAAGCAGTAAGTTGTGTTTATCATTTAACTAAAACCCTATATCTACATGACAATTACAATGATTATTCAACTCCTGATAGTGCTGGGAGCACTATGGGTAGGCTCACGCTATGGCAGTTTGGCACTGGGTGCCATCTCTGGTATCGGTCTTGCACTGTTGGTATTCGGGTTCGGTCTGAAGCCAGGTACACCGCCTACCGACGTTATCTACATCATTATTGCTGCCGTGACCTGTGCGGGCATTATGCAGGCTTCAGGTGGTATGGACTGGCTGATTCAGATTGCCGAGCGCATGCTGCGCAAGCATCCAGACCGCATTACCTTCTTGGCTCCACTGTGTACGTTCTTCCTGACGGTGCTGGTGGGTACGGGTCACGTGGTCTATACCTTGATGCCCATCATCTGCGACATTGCACTAAAGAAAGGTATTCGTCCTGAGCGTCCATGTGGTGTCGCCAGTATCGCCTCACAGGTAGGTATCACGTGTTCGCCTATTGCTGCTGCTGTCGTCGCCTTCGTAAGTATTTCGAATGCCAATGGTTTCGACATCACGATTCCCCGTGTGCTGATGATTTCTATTCCTGCCTGCTTCTGTGGACTGATGGTTGCAGCCGCTGCTTCCTATCGTCGTG
>Ga0265298_10004819_pt1 | contig 17112 bp, 15 predicted proteins | sample AusTroGonzalo_MG_3_FD_193486 | JGI IMG/M metagenome (GOLD analysis project Ga0265298, IMG submission 193486) | Bovine rumen microbial communities from tropical cattle in Woodstock, Queensland, Australia - Gonzalo_01 | ecosystem: Host-associated > Mammals > Digestive system > Stomach > Rumen ... | reverse complement strand
CCCGTTAGTGGCCGAGGGTCAACCGAGGCTGCCCGGATTCCGGAGAATGGGGAAGAAGACTCGATCCATTGATGAGTAGATATTTTGAATATATTTAGTCAGATTTGGATAGATTTTTCAGTACGGGGGCGACCACGAGACATCCATCGCAGCCGCAGGCGGGCTCCGTGTTCACGATGGCTCCAAGATGATCTCCGACCTTCACCTCATGGGGCAGGCGCACGAGCGCAGCGGTGAGGTTCAACTCCGGCACGCGCACGAGGCTGCTCACCTCAAAGCCATATTCGCCCACGACCACCATCGGGATCTGCGTGAGCGCATTGGGATCAAAGGCGCTGTCAAAGGCCACGAGCTGGAGCCGCTCGTACTTGCCGCTGTTGCGGTACTCCTCACAGAGGGCCCGTCCGATGAAGACGCGGGACTTGTCCTCAAAATCGAGGGCTTCCTCAAGGCCGCACTCAAGCGGGCTTGTCGACTCGTCGTACTCAAGTCCGAGCGCAGGCTCCCGAGCAAGAATCCGGAGCGCATCAATGCCGCCCTCGGCGCCCTTCTTCGCACCGGCCTTCACGAGGTTCTCGCAAAGCGACTCGATGTTCTCCTTCGGGCCGAACACGGTCTTCTTCCAGCCAAGGTTCACGAACCCGATTCCGCTCATCTCCTGATAGGAGCCCCTCTTGAGCTCAACGCCGTCAATCGGCAGCGTTCCGAGAAAATCGCAGGCAAGCTGCTTGCTGGAGAGAACCTCTGCGTCAAACGCCGCGCTCACCTGGCGGATCCATGCCTCGCGGGCATCGGCGCCGTCGCCCGAGAGAATGATCCGGTAGTCGTCCTGGGTGACCCTTGCCAGAACCACCGTGTCGATGACGCCGGCCGAGGCGTTCAGCATCACGGCGCGCACCGCCTGACCGACAGGAAGCTTTCTGTGGTCACAGGCCAGGAGCCTTGCGAGAAAGCGCGTCGTTCCGCTGACGCTCAGCACCGTGACCGGATAGCGGTCGTACAAAACAGTATTGATGGGCATTTGCTCTGATTCCAAAAACTAGTTCTCGCACACGCAGTCGAGCATGTACTTGGCCGTTCCGTCCGGCCACTGTGACTTCACAAGCCCGTGCACGTCGCTCTCAAAGCCAGGAAACTTCTTCGAGAAGTCCCGGGCAAAGCGCAGGTACTCGACAATCTTGCTGTTGACCCGCTCGCCCGGCACCAGAAGCGGAATTCCTGGCGGATACGGAGTGAGCAGCACCGCCGAGATGCGGCCTTCAAGCTCGTCAATCGCCACCCGCTCGACCTTGCCATGGACGAACTTGGCGTAGGCGTCCGTGGGACGCATCGCGGGAGTCATCTCGGAGACGTACATCTGGGTCGTGAGACGCGCGACATCATACTCGCGATAGACCTCGTGAATCACGTGGCAGAGGTCCTTCAGCCCCAGCTTCTCGTAGCACGGGAACTGGCTGATGAACTTCGGCATCACGTGATACAGGGGCGCGTTGACATCGTATGCATCCTTGAACTGCTGCAGCTCCGTGACCATCGTGTTCCAGCGGCCCTTCGTAATGCCGATCGTGAACATGATGAAGAACGAATACAGTCCGGTCTTTTCCACGATGATGCCGTGTTCGGAAAGGTACTTCGTCACGATGGCCGCCGGGATGCCCGTCTCGTCGAACGTGCCGTCGACGGAAAGCCCCGGCGTGATGATCGTGCCCTTGATCGGGTCGAGCATGTTGAAGCCCCGGGCGATCCGGCCGAATCCGTGCCAGCCGGCGTCCGACTCGAGCATCCAGTCGCTCTGGGAGCCGATGCCCATCTCCGGGAGCCGATCCGGCCCCCAGACCTTGAACCACCAGTCATCGTATCCGCGGCCGACAAGGCGCATCGCACGGCGGAACTCCACGGCCTCGCGAATGGATTCATCGACGAGCGAGGTGCCGGCGCGCCCCTCCATCATCGCAGCCGCAACGTCGCAGCTCGCAATGATCGCGTACTGGGGCGAGGTGGAGGTATGCATCATGAACGCCTCGTTGAAGGCATTGCGGTCCAGATGGCGGCTCTCAGAGTCCTGCACGCAGATCTGGCTTGCCTGCGAGAGCCCTGCCAGGAGCTTGTGCGTCGAGTGCGTTGCAAAGACAAGGCTGTCGCGGGTTCTGGGCTTGTCGCGGTCGATCGCGTGCATGTTGCTGTAGAGATCGTGGAACGGACCATGGGGGAGCCACGCCTCGTCAAAGTGCAGGATGTCCACCCGCCCGTCAAGCCGCTCCTTGATCATTTCATCGTTGTAAATCACGCCGTCGTACGTGGACTGGGTGATCGTGAGAATCCGAGGCCGCACGTTCTTGTCCTGGATCAGGGGATTGGCTTCGATCTTCTTGAGGATCGTCTCCCAGTCAAACTCCGAGAGCGGAATCGGGCCGATGATTCCGTACTGGTTGCGCGTGGGCATGAGGAATACCGGAATCGCGCCCGTGAGGGTAATCGCGTGCAGAATCGACTTGTGGCAGTTGCGGTCCACCAGGACGACGTCGCCGGGAGCGACGGCAAAGTTCCAGACGATCTTGTTCGAGGTCGACGTGCCGTTGGTGACGAAGTACAGGTTGTCGCAGCCGAAGATCCGCGCGGCATTCTGCTCGGACTTTGCAACCGGACCCGTGTGATCAAGGAGCTGTCCGAGCTCCTCCACGGCATTGCACACGTCGGCGCGCAGCATGTTCTCGCCGAAGAACTGATGGAAGAGCTGCCCCACGGGACTCTTCAAAAAGGCGACGCCGCCCGAGTGTCCCGGACAGTGCCAGGAGTAGGAGGAATCGCGGGCGTAGTCCGTGAGCGCCTTGAAAAACGGCGGCGGCAGCCCGTGCACGTACTCGCGAACCTCGCGGGCGATGAATCCGGCAACGAACTCCGGCGTGTCTTCGAACTTGTGAATGAAGCCGTGCAGCTCCCTCAGAACGTCATTGGGGATCGACTCGGCCGTCTTCGACTCGCCGAACAGAAAGATCGGCACGTCGGGATTGGACTCGCGCACCTTCCGGACGAAGCCCCTGAGCTGCCCGATCGTGACAGTCTCGCTTTCGCCCGACATATCTCTGTCTTCAAGGCTGAGAATGAAACCGCCCGCCCGGCTGCCCTGGCGGGCAAGGCTCTCGAGATCGGTGAATGCCGTCACCGCCTGAACCTCGATACCCTTGGATTCAATGGCCTTTGCCAGATCCCGGATGCCCAGGCCGGAAACATTCTCGGACTTGTAGTCCTGATCGATGATGACAACAGGAAAATGGAATCGCATGAGCGGTCTCCGAACTGAGAGTTGCCGTCCCCCGCGGGGAACCGGCCGAAGCGCCTTCCTGGATGAGGCGCTGCGGCGTATTTGAAAAAACTGCGGAGTCGCTTTTTAAGCGAGCGCCGCCACCATGACCGCCTTGATCGTGTGCAGTCGGTTGCCGGCCTGCTCGAACACGATCGAAGCCGGGGATTCGAACACATCCTCGGTCACCTCGATGCCGTTGGCGAGCTCGGGATGGAGCTTGACGACATCGGCGCCGACCTTGGTCTCGGTATTGTGATAGGCGGGCAGGCAATGCATGAACTTCACGCGCGGATTGCCCGTCGCCTTCATGAGGGCGGCGTTCACCTGATAAGGCATCAGGGCATTGATGCGCTCATCCCAGACTTCCTTGGGCTCGCCCATGGAGACCCAGATGTCGGTGTGCACGAAGTCAACATCCTTCACCGCCTCGGCGGGATCCTCGGTGATCGTCACCCTGGCGCCCGAGGTTTCGGCGATCTCCCGGCACATGGCGATCAGCTCCTCGGCGGGCCAGTACTCGCGGGGTGCGCCGATGCGCACGTCCATGCCCATCTTGGCGCCCACGAGAAGCAGGCTGTTGCCCGTGTTAAAGCGCGCGTCCCCGAGATACGCGAACTTGATCTGCGAAAGGGGCTTGCCCGAGGCCTGCTGCATCGTGAGCAGGTCGCAGAGCATCTGCGTGGGATGCCATTCGTCGGTAAGACCGTTGAAGACGGGAACGCCTGCGTACTTGGCGAGCTCCTCAACCGTGCTCTGCTTGAAGCCGCGGTACTCGATCGCGTCATAGATCTGTCCCAGGACGCGCGCCGAGTCCTTCACGCTTTCCTTGTGTCCGAACTGGCTGGTTGCCGGCTCGAAGAAGGTCGTATGAGCCCCCTGGTCGTAGGCAGCGACTTCAAAGGCGCTTCTCGTGCGGGTGGAGGTCTTTTCAAATACAAGCGCAATGCTCTTGCCCTTCAGGCGCTGCTGCTCGGTGCCGGCTCTCTTGGCCGCCTTCAGATCGGCGGCAAGATTCACCAGGTACTGAATCTCCTCGGCGGTGTGGTGCACAAGGGACAGCAGGGAACGATTCTTCAGATTGAAGGGCATAGCAAAAATCTCCAGGACGAGTCGATTCGGACGCCTCTCGGGCGGTGCGCGAAGGATACACCTGCAAGGCCGCGCCCGACACTGGGGCAGACCGAATCGGCAGCCCCCTAACCCATTGCAACAAAACAAGAGTTAGAAAAACTCATCTTCGATAACTGAAATAACGTAGGCCGGATTTCGTGTCGCGGTTACACTTAGAAATTGCGGCAAGAAAAAGGCGCCATGCCCTTCATCCAATGCCTGCAGTTTTCCAACCCCCCTTGGTTATTCACCAAAAGGCACACGACCATGTCCTACACCCAGAAGGTTCTGAGCGAACTCAAGGCTCGCTTCCCGTATCAGCCCGAATACCTCCAGGCTGTCGAAGAGGTTCTCAACACTCTTCAGCCGCTCATGGACAAGGATCCGAAGTACGAGAAGCACAAGATCCTTGAGCGCATTGTCGAACCCGAGAGAACCGTCAAGTTCCGCGTCGAGTGGGTTGACGACAAGGGCGAGATCCAGGTGAACCGCGGCTGGCGCATCCAGTTCAACTCCGCGATCGGACCCTACAAGGGCGGCATCCGCCTGCATCCGTCCGTGAACGAGAGCATCCTGAAGTTCCTCGGCTTCGAGCAGGTCTTCAAGAACTCGCTCACCACGACCGCCATCGGCGGCGCCAAGGGCGGCTCGGACTTTGACCCGAAGGGCAAGTCCGACACCGAGATCATGCGCTTCTGCCAGGCGTTCATGCTTCAGCTCTACCGCTACATCGGCCCGACGATCGACGTGCCCGCCGGCGACATCGGCACGGGCGGCCGCGAAATCGGCTACATGTACGGCGCCTACAAGCGCCTCACCACCAGGTACGAAGGCATCCTCACCGGCAAGGGCCTCACCTTCGGCGGCTCGCTCGCCCGCACTGAGGCCACGGGCTACGGCGTCGTGTACTTCGCCGAAGAGATGATGAAGGATCGCGGCGAGAGCCTTGAGGGCATGCGCTGCGCCGTCTCCGGCTCGGGCAACGTTGCGACGTACTGCGTTGAGAAGCTCTACCAGCGCGGCGCCAAGCCCGTCACCGTCTCCGACTCCCGCGGCTCCATCTACGACGAGAACGGCATCAACCTCGAGGTTCTCAAGCAGGTGAAGGAAGTCGAGCGCGCATCGCTCGCCCGCTACAAGGAGCTCGTGCCGGGCGCCACCTACGTGCCGGTTGCAGAGTATCCCGCAGGCAAGCACTACGTGTGGACGATCCCCGTTGACGCCGCCTTCCCGTGCGCCACGCAGAACGAAGTCAACGAGGAGGACGCCAAGACGCTGATCGCAAACGGCTGCCGCTGCTTTGCCGAGGGCGCCAACATGCCCTCCTCGATCGCCGCCATCAACGTGTTCCTGAAGTCCGGCATCGCCTACGGTCCGGCCAAGGCCGCCAACGCGGGCGGCGTGGCCACCTCGCAGCTCGAGATGGAGCAGAACGCCGGAATGACCTCCTGGACGTTCGAGGAAGTCGACAGCAAGCTGCACAACATCATGATCAGCATCTATCGCAATGCCGCTGACACCGCCAAGGAATTCGGCCAGCCCGGAAACCTTGTGCTCGGCGCCAACATCGCCGGCTTCCGCAAGGTTGCCGATGCGATGATCGCCCAGGGCGTCATCTAGCGATGCCTCCTGCCGGAGAGGCCCTCTTGAGAGAGCCCCTCCGCCGGGAATCCCGAGCCAGAGGTTCGCCTTTGGCTCGATTTTTTTCCTCTGACCCGCGCTCGGCTAGAATTGCCACTCCGCCAGACAGCATTCACTTTTCGAGATCTCCCATGCCTCAAAGCTCTCCCAGATTCCTGAGCCGTCTTTTCATGGTCACCGCGCCCTCCGGAGCCGGCAAGAGCAGCCTGGTGCACGCCCTGCTTCACAAGGATCCCTCGATCCGCCTTTCGGTCTCGTTTACGACCCGCGCTCCGCGCCCCGGAGAGGTGGACGGACGCGAGTACAACTTCACGACGATCGAAGCGTTCGAAAAGAAGATCGCGGCCGGCGAATTCCTCGAATACGCGCATGTGCACGGAAACTATTACGGCACGAGCCGCGTGTGGATCGAGGAGCAGCTCGCCAAGGGCTGCGACGTGCTCCTTGAGATCGACTGGCAGGGTGCCGAACAGGTCCGCAAGATGTTTCCCGAAGAGGTGGTCGACATCTTCATCCTCCCGCCCTCGATGAAGGCGCTCGAGGAGCGTCTGCACGGCCGCGGCACCGACAGCGAGGAGGTGATCGCGAAAAGGCTTGCCGGAGCCCATGCCGAAATGGTTCATGCGCCCGAGTTCGCCTACATCGTCGTCAATGACAAGTTCGAGACGGCGCTCGAGGAGATTCTGTCCATCACCCGCTCGAGCCGTCTCAGGTCGCATCTGCAGCGGGCCCGCAGCAAGGAGCTTTTCTCGGGGCTCGGGATTTCCTAAAAATCTCAATGCTCTCCGCGACTTTTTGCTGTATGATTCGCTCCCTTTCCGTTTAACTGATCAACTCGAGATTTAGCTATGGCTCGTATTACCGTTGAAGACTGCCTCAAGAAGGTCAACAACCGCTTTGAGATGGTTCTTTGCGCCGCCTACCGCGCACGCCTTCTCACCCAGGGCCACGCCCAGAAGGTTGAAGCCAAGGACAAGCCCACGGTCGTCGCCCTGCGCGAAATTGCCGCCGGCGCCGTTGGCCGCGAAATGCTGGAGCGTGTTTCCTGATTCGAAAACCCTCCCGCTCCAAAAAATAGGGCGATTGAAGGCCGCGCCTCCGCGTACAATAGCGGACGCGCGGTTTGTTTTTTGTGCCCTCGATCGCCATGTCTCACCATAAACACCACAAGGCAAAGACAGATCCTTCTGTCCACGAGGCCTCGCTCCCCATCGATCATTCGGAGCGAGAGAGTGACTATGACGATGCGTATTTGAACGCGCGGGCTGACGCCACCGTATCCGAAACGGCCGACCTGCCGCTCTACACCCAGGTCGAGGACACGGTCAAGATTGCAACCGCGGCCGACCTCCTGGCCCGCTGCCGCAGCTACCTCTCCCGGGGCGACGTCGAAAAGATTGAGCACGCATACCGCTACGCCGATGATGCACACCTCGGCCAGTACAGAAAATCCGGCGAACCCTACATCACGCATCCGCTGGCCGTAGCGACGATTCTTGCCAACTGGCATCTTGACGCGACGACGGTCTGCGCAGGCCTCATGCACGACGTGCTTGAGGATACGGGCGTGGCCAAGATCGAGATGGCCGAGCGCTTCGGCGTCGAGGTCACCGAAATCGTGGACGGCGTGAGCAAGCTCGACAAGCTTCGCTTCTCCTCGAACGAAATCGCCCAGGCCGAGAGTTTCCGCAAGATGCTCCTTGCGATGAGCCGCGACGTGCGCGTGATTCTCGTCAAGCTCGCCGACCGCCTGCACAACCTGCGCACGCTCGGCATCATGCGTCCCGACAAGCGCCGCCGCATCGGTCAGGAAACCGTTGAAATCTACGTGCCGATCGCGCACCGGCTGGGACTGAACCAGGTCTACCGCGAACTGCAGGAACTCTCGTTCCTGAACATGTACCCGCGCCGCTACGAGATCCTGCGTGAAAACGTCATCATGAGCCGCGAGTTCCGGCAGAGCAATCTGCAGCGCATTCTTCGCGAAACCCGCAGCATCCTGCCTAAGCACCACATCATCGCCCAGGTCCAGGGCCGCGACAAGACGATCTACGGCATCTACAACCGGATGAAGGAGTCGCACCAGAGCTTCTCCGAAGCGCTTGACCTCTATGGATTCCGCGTGATCGTGCGCACCAAGGAGGAGTGCTACCTTGCGCTCGGCGCCCTGCATCAGCTCTACAAGCCCCTGCACCACCGCTTCAAGGACTTCATCGCCATCCCGAAGTCAAACGGCTACCAGAGCCTGCACACGACGGTGATCGGCCCCTACGGCACGCCCGTTGAGTATCAGATCCGCACCCAGCAGATGCACCGCATCGACGAGATGGGCATTCTCTCGCACTGGATGTACAACGACGGCCTGGACAACGCCCAGATGCAGGGCATGGTCACCGCCTGGCTCAAGAGCCTCATGGAGATCCAGCGCACATCCACGGACAGCCGCGAGTTCCTCGAAAACATCAAGATCGACCTCTTCCCGGACCGCGTGTACATCTTCACGCCAAAGAGCAAGATCGTCAGCCTGCCCCAGGGCTGCTGCCCTGTGGACTTCGCCTATCAGATCCATACCGACGTGGGCAACAAGTGCCTGGGCTGCAAGATCAACGGCGAGAAGATGCCGCTCAACACGACGCTCAAGAACGGCGACATGGTCGAGATCCTGACGGGCCCCACCGCCTCGCCCGACCCCGAGTGGCTCACGTTCGTACACAGCGGCAAGGCGCGCGCCGAAGTGCGCCAGTACCTGCGAAACCGGGATTTCTCCGAATCGGTGAGCCTCGGAGAGAAAGCCCTCGCAAAGGCCGCCGCGGCACAGAATCTGGATCTCACGTCCATTCCCGACTCGGTCTGGGAGAGCGCCATCACGCCGCTGGGCGTTGCAAGCAAGGAGGCGCTCTATGCCGACATCGGCCTGGGCCGGCATCTGCCCGCTGCAGTCGCCACGCACCTCATCAACGCCATGCACGAGGCAAGCGACTGGTCAGCCGCTGCCGGAACGACGATCGACGGCTCCGAGGGCGTCTCCGTGCAGTACGCCGCCTGCTGCCATCCGATCCCCGGCGATCCCATCCACGGGTTCTTGCAGAAGGGGCATGGACTGACGATCCACAGGGCCGACTGCGAAAACGCAGCCAAGAGCCGCCGCAGCGATCCGCAGCGCTGGATGAACCTTTTCTGGAGCCAGACGATGGACGCCCGGGCGCTCTTTGACGTGCCCGTGACGCTCACCGTCACCGATGAGCGCGCGGCGCTCGCCGAGGTCGCCACTGCACTTGCCGCAGCCGGCTCCTCCATCATCGGCGCCTCGATCCACGATGACGCGAAGCACGTCGACGAACAGATCATCACGCTCATGATCCGCGTGAGGAACAGAGCCCACCTGCATCAGATTGCAAGGGCGCTCCTTGCGGTTTCCTCCGTCGAGAGCGTCGTGCGCAAGCTTGACGGTGACCGCGAGTTCAAGTTCATTGAGGACGAGGCCTAGTACGGCTGCTCGTTGGTGTACGTCACCTCGATGATCTCAAGCGTTTCGACACGCGCCGGATGCGTGATCGTTGCGGGCGTCGGCAGCCTCACCTGATCACCCTCCCTCGACTTCAGAAGCACGCGCGCAATCGGGCTGATCCAGCTCACGTCGCCGTGCTCGGCATCGGCCTCGTCAATGCCCACGATGCGGATCTTGTGCTCGACGCCCTCGGTGAGGTTTTCATAAAGTACGGTCGCGCCGAAGAAGATCTGGTCAGTCGGGGGACGGGATTCCGGATCCACAACCTCGGCCGACTCGATGCGCTTGTTGAGGAATCGAATCCGCCGGTCGATCTCGCGCAGGCGGCGCTTGCCGTACTGATAGTCGCCATTTTCACTGCGGTCGCCGTTGCTCGCCGCCCAGCTCACCACCGTCACCATCTCGGGGCGCTCGACATTGACGAGCTTCTCGCGCTCCTCAAGGAGTCTGCGGTAGCAGGCCTGTGTCATGTAGTTCTTTGTATTGGCGGGCAATCCGGGAAGTTTCACCGGCTCATCATCGTCTTCTTCTGTGTAGTTCTGCTCTGTCATTTTCCATTTCCTAAAACCAGCGCCTCTAGAACTTTTCATCTTCACCGAGATACCGCCAGCATCCCAAGGGGAGATTTCCGAGCCGCACGCCTCCGATCCGAACGCGCTTCAGGCGCGTGACCTTGAGCCCGACAGCTTCGCACATGCGCCGGATCTGACGCTTTTTCCCTTCCACAAGTTCAAAGCGCAGTTCGCTTTCGTTGAGCCAGGCAACACGAGCGGGCTTGAGCTGTGCGCCGTCAAGCGCGAGGCCGTGGTTCAGGAGCGCGAGCCCCTCCCGGCTCAACCTCGGCGGCATGGATCCGTCGCGGTTTGCGACACGCACGATGTATTCCTTGTCCACGAGGCTCTCTTCGCCAATGATCGCCCTGGCGACCCGCCCGTCCTGGGTAAGGACCAGCAGTCCGGTCGAGTCAATGTCAAGGCGTCCCGCCGGCACGAGACTTTCGAGCTGCGCGCGTGAAAATCTTCGGCTTGACCGGTCGCCGCGCCAGTGGGTCGCCTCGCTGACCAGGGTCTTTGCCGGCTTGTATCCGTCCTCGGCCTGGCCGCTGACGTAGCCGATCGGCTTATTGATGAGGATCGTGACGCGCCCCGACTGCTCGCGTTCAGCGCGCTTGTCCACGCTGATGCGCGTCTCTGCGGGGGACACCTTCATTCCAAGCTCCGCAACGGCTCCCGCCACGCGCACCCAGCCCCGGCCGATCCACTCGTCGGCTTCACGCCGGCTGCACAGGCCGAGTTCACTCATGCGTTTGGAGAGGCGCACCTCGGCGCCAGTCGTTTCAGGCTGTTGCGTCACGAAATTAATCCCAGAAAAACAGAAAACAAGCCGCTGAAGGAGGCTCTAGTGAGCGGTGCGGTATTCTAATCGCTCAGCCGAGAACGGAGACGGCCTTGACAAGAGCCCAAAGGTCCATCCCCTTGCGGACGCCGAGGTCATGAATCGCCTTGCTGGTCACAAGCGCAAGGAGGGGTTCGCCTGAACAATCCAGCCGGACCAGCCGCTGGGGACCTGACTGGGATTCAAATATCTCCGCAACCCGACAGGGGATTGCGTTCTGTGCACTGAGTCCCTGAGGCCTGGCAAGCGAAAGCGTCACATCGCTCGCCCGCACCGAAAGGCGCACCCGTTCACCGACGTTCATCGCACTGGCAGCCACCCAGACCATTGATCCGGCGCAGGCAACGGCAGCAAGCTTCCACTCGCTGTCAATCTCCCGCACGCAGCCGTTCAGGAGCATCGGAACATCATGGCCAAAGGAACTGCCAAAGCCGCTCTGAGAAAGAACCTCCTGCACGGGGCCTGCGGCGGCAACCGAGCCGTTGCGCATCAGCACCAGCTGATCGCCCAGGCGCATCAGCTCCTCTTCGGAGTGCGTGACGTACAGAATGGGAATCGAGAGTTCGCGCCTGAGCTGCTCGAGCCAGGGCATGATCTCACGGCGACGCGCCTGGTCCAGAGCGGCGAGCGGCTCATCCAGAAGCAGGGCCGAAGGCCGCACGCACAGGCTGCGCGCAATCGCGCAGCGCTGTCGCTCGCCGCCCGAAAGCTGCGCGGGGCTGCGATCCAGAAGCTGGGAAATGCCGAGCAGCTCGACGGCCTGCGTGAGCCGCTTCCGTCCGTCGGCGTCCTTGAACCGCTTCAATCCGTATTCAAGGTTCCGGCGAACATTCATGTGCTCAAAAAGGCTCGCCTCCTGAAAGACGTAGCCAAGGCGCCTGCGGTGCGTGGGCTCGAACACGCGCCTGGCATCATCCTGCCAGACATGTCCGGCAATCTGGACAAAGCCCTGTGCCCGCTCCAGCCCCGCAATGCTTCGCAGCACCGTGGTCTTGCCGCATCCGGATGGTCCGAAAAGAACCGTGACGCCGCTGGCGGGGACATCAAACTCGGCGTCAAGAGAGAATCCCGTCGACCGCCTCAGGCTGATTGCGACATGTCCGCACCCGCTCATGGCATCACTCCCGAAGCACCTTTCATGCGCCGTTTCGTCAAGCTGAGCGCAAGCAGAACGATGAATGAAAAGACAAGCATGCCGCCTGCGAGGAAGTGCGCGCTGTCATACTCCATGGCTTCGACGAACGTGTAGATCTCGGTGGAGACAACCTGAGTCTGCCCGGGGATATTGCCGCCGATCATGAGCACGACGCCGAATTCGCCGATCGTATGCGCAAAGGTCAGCACCGTTGCGGAGAAAAAACCCGGCCCTGCAAGAGGGAGCACAACGGAGAAGAACGCATCGAGGGGCTTGGCGCCCAGGGTCGAGGCAACCTCCATGGGCCGCGGGCCGATCGATTCAAACGCCCCCTGAAGCGGCTGGACCGCAAAGGGAAGCGAATAAATCACCGAACCGATGACAAGCCCGGGGAAGGAGAATGTGAGCAGCCCCCACCCCATGGCCTGCGTGAAATGCCCGAGCGGACCGTGCGGTCCGAGGGCGATCAGGATGTAAAAGCCGAGAACGGAGGGCGGCAGCACGAGAGGCAGCGTCACCAGCGCGCCGATCGGAGCCCGAAGCGGGCTCCTTGTGCGCGCCAGCCACCAAGCGAGCGGCGTTGAGAGCACAAGCAGCACGGCCGTTGTCACGGACGCAAGCTCAAGGCTCAGCCATACAGGTTGCAAACTGATCTCGTGCACCGGCTATCCCTCTGTTTCACAAACCGACAAGGGGAATATTAGTTCCCGTAGCCGTAGGCCTGCTTGACCTTGGCTGCTTCCGGTCCCTTCAAGAACTCGAGGAAGGCCTTGGCAGCCTCGGCGTTCCTGCCGTTTTTCAGAAGCACGGCGTCCTGGCGGATCGGCTCATAGAGGTCCGCCGGAACGATCCAGCCGGAGCCGCTCTTGATCTTGCCGCCCTTGAAGACCTGGGACAGGGCCACGAAGCCGACGTCGGCGTTGCCGGTCTTCACGAAGTTGAAGGTCGCTCCAATGTTGTTGCCTTCAACAAACTTGGGCTGCACGGCCTGCAGAAGCTTCAGGCTCTCAAGCGTCTGGTAGGCCGCCAGGCCGTACGGAGCAAGCTTCGGGTTGGCAACGGCGCACTTGTTGAAGCTGCCGGACTTCAGGAGCGCGGCGCCGTCCTTGACCTTGGCGCCGTCAGCAGACCAGAGCACGAGCTTGCCCATGGCGTACGTAAAGTTCGTGCCTTCCACGCCATAGCCTTCCTTGACGGCCTTGGCAGGCGTCTTGGCGTCGGCGGCGAGCAGCACGTCATACTCGGCGCCGTTCTTGATCTGACCATAGAACATGCCCGTGGCGCCGAAGCTCAGAATCAGGGAGTGGCCGGTCTTTTTCAGGAAGATCGGAGCCAGATCCTTGGCCGGAGCCGTAAAGTTGGCGGCAACGGCAACGTGAACCTCACCGGCGCAAACGGCGCCAGCGCAGACAGACAGAACGGCAGCGGCAATCAGTGAACGCTTCACAATCATTCTCCTTGGAAACAGATGCTGGAGCTGGATTGCTCCTTCCGTTATTCAAAAAATGAACACCCGCGGATTATACCTCCGCTATTCTTTTTTTGAATAACATGATTTTTCCCAAGGCCCTGCAGCAGAAACGACCGGCCGGAGCCCTCCCTGATGCTTTGCCTTCAGGCACTCCGTCCATCTTTCGCAGGTTTTTTCGTCCAAAATGGTCTAAAGTAGCGCTATTCATTTTACGGAAATCGTTTCATGACCGACCAGACTCCCTCCCACATCGCCGACCCCATCGAGCTCTCCAGGCACTTGAGCAGCCTTGCGGACAAGCGGCTCGACATCCTGCGCAGAATCAAGGAAACCGGATCCATCTCAGAGGCCGCCCGCACGGCAAAGGTTTCCTACAAAGCCGCCTGGCAGGCTCTTGAGACGCTGGGCAATCTTGCGGGCTCCCCGCTCGTGGAAAAGGTCGTGGGCGGCGTCAAGGGCGGAGGCTCCCGTCTGACGGAAACCGGCGAGCAGCTTCTTGAGCTTTCGGTGCGCCTGGCAAAGGCACGGGAGGCTGTTCTTGCCGAGTTTGCCAAGCAGAAGGAACCTCAGCTCGTCCCTGTGACGGCAGCCGCCCTGCGGACCTCCATGCGCAATCACATCCCCTGCACGATCGAGCGCATCTCCAGAGGCCCCGCCATGGCCCGGATTCTTCTGCGCATTGATGAAAAAAACACGCTCAAGGCCTCTCTCACGCTGGAAAGCGCCCAGCTGATGGAGTTGAAGGAAGGCCGCCAGGTTCTGGCTCTCTTCAAGGCGACGGCAATCGATGTCGAGCGGCACATCCAGCATGAGACGCGGGAGAACGTCCTGAGGGGCACGGTCGTGCGATGCGCCAGAAAGGACCGCGGCGGCGAAATCACTCTCCGGCTCTCAGGGGGCCTGTCCGTAGTCGGCTTCTGCCACCCGCATCACGGACTGCATCCGGGAGACGAAGCCGAAGCCTTCATCTCCCAGCAGGCGATCGTCATCGGACTCTTTAACTAAAAGAACCTAGTCCAAAAGGCTAAAGACAGTTTGACCTTGACAAAAGTCAATCGCGTAAGAAATAGTTAATTTTCAAAAACCTTAAGATACGATCTAGCAACTATAGCTATTGGGAGGGGGACTCTGCTTTCTGAAGCATTCAGAGCGGAGGCGAACGTTATTCCCCGGCGTCGCGACGTTGAAAACCGTCAGATCACAAGAACCGGTCAGTGTCCGATGTCGAACAAGCCAATCATAGGAGAAAGAAAAGATGACTTGCGAAAAAGGTAAGTGGTGCGCCGCTGGTGCGACCCTCGTCGGCGTTGTTCTGGGCATCGCCCTGGTTTCCGCCGGCACCGCTGTTGTGCACTGGTCCGGCTCCACCGAGTTCTGCGGCTCGTTCTGCCACTCGATGGACTATGTCTACGCCGCCTACCAGAAGGGTCAGCACGCCAAGACCAAGAGCGGCGCCACCGCCACCTGCGTTGACTGCCACCTGAAGTATGAGTCCGAGCACTCCATCAGCCAGGCTCAGGTTGTGGGTCTGCTGTTCAACAAGGCCCAGAATGGCCTGTCCAGCCTCTGGGGCGAGATCCGCGGTACGCTGAGCACGCCGGAGAAGCAGAAGGCCATGCAGCCCGAACTCTCCAAGAAGTATCTCGCCTGGATGCAGGAAACCGGCTTCATGACCTGCAAGGGCTGCCACAAATTCGACAAGATGGCTAACCCGGCCAAGCCGATCGTCGCCAAGATGCACCAGACGATGGACAAGGATCCGAAGACGAACTGCATCATGTGCCACAAGACCGCTGGCCACAAGTACGAAGACTGATCGTCCGAGATCCTTCAGGGTTTCCCAGGCCGCCGCAAGTCTCCTGACTCGCGGCGGCTGTCTTTTGCACGGGACAAAACAAACCCCGAAATCCAAGTGCGGGAAATCGGGGTCTCGGGCCGGGCTGAAGGAGACGCGCCCTGCAGCCTGGCGCTATCCAGCTCGGCTTAGTTGCCGAACCACTTCTTGTGAAGCTTGGCGTACGTGCCGTCTTCCTTCATCGACTTCAGGGCGGCGTTCACCTGATCGCGCAGCTCCTTGTTGCCCTTCTTCACGGGGAAGCCGAACCACTCGTCATCGAGGACGATCGGCTGCTGCACGAGCCCCTTGGCGCCGCGGGGGTTGGCAACCAGGAAATAACCGATCACCGGGCGGTCGGTGATCACGGCATCGGAGCCCTTCATCTTGAGATCCATGAACGCCTCAGCGCACGAGTTGAAGGACTTGACGCTGGCCCCCTTGATCGTCTTGGCAAAATCAGCGCCCGTCGTTCCGAGCTGAACGGCGATGGTTCGGCCCTCGAGGCTCTTGGCATCCTTGTAAACGTCCTTGGACTCCTCGCGCACCATGATGCTCTGGCCCGCCTGGTAGTAGGGGTCGCAGAAATCAACCTTCTGCTTGCGCGCCTCGGTAATCGTCATGCCGGCCACGGCGATGTCGATCGAGCCGGTGAGCAAAGCCGGAATCAGACCGTCAAAGCCCATGTTGTGGATCTTGACCGTGTAGCCCGCGCGCTTTGCGATCTCGCGGATCATGTCGATGTCAAATCCCTTGTACTCGTTGTTCTTTGTGTCCATGTACTCAAACGGAGCAAACTCGGGATGCGTGCCGACATTGAGATCCTTGGCAAGCGCCGCGGAAAAAGCCGTCACGGACATGACACCAGCGGTGATCGCCGCCAAAATTTTTGCCTTCATTATTTTTTTCTCCTCTTAGCCGCCCGGGACGGCATTTAGCAAAGAAAGTCTCAAACAACTCTGGGCCAGGAGAAGGTATAGATCACTGACCAGATCCACAGTGCGCCCAGATCTTCTTTTTGATCAGCGCATTCTGTCATTTTCGCAGGTCACCGTACGGCATGTAAACAACCATCCGGCATTGTTTGCTGAAATTGCCGAAAGGACAGTATTTCTACGTAGCCAGGACGCCGCCCGGCTTTTGGGAGCGAAGCCGCGGAACGGCGGCAAGAAGCCTGGCGCTGTACTCGGTTCGCGGAGCACGCATCAACTCGGCCGTCCCGCCCGTTTCGACAATCTCCCCGTCCTTCATCACGGCAACGCGGTCCGCGAGATATTCCACCACTGCAAAATTGTGCGTGATGAACAGGTACGCAACGCCGCGCTCCCGCTGGATCTCCTTCATGAGATTGAGGATCTGCGCCTGAACGCTCACATCAAGGGCGCTCGTCGGCTCGTCGCAGATGATGAGCCGGGGCTGCACGGCAAGCGCCCGGGCGATCGCAATGCGCTGGCGCTGTCCGCCGGAGAATTCATGCGGCAGCCGATGCGCGGAATCTTCCGGAAGCCCCACACGCAGCAGCAGTTCCCGCACGAGCGCGCCAATCCGCTCCGGGTCCTTCTCAACACCCAGTGCCCGCACGCCTTCAGCGATGCTCTCGCCGATCGTCATGCGCGGATCGAGCGAGGCAAACGGGTCCTGGAAGATGATCTGCGCCGCGCGCCGCAGGCGCTGCATCCCGGCGCGTCCCCCGCCAAAGGCATCCGAACCGGCG
>Ga0265298_10004818_pt1 | contig 17113 bp, 10 predicted proteins | sample AusTroGonzalo_MG_3_FD_193486 | JGI IMG/M metagenome (GOLD analysis project Ga0265298, IMG submission 193486) | Bovine rumen microbial communities from tropical cattle in Woodstock, Queensland, Australia - Gonzalo_01 | ecosystem: Host-associated > Mammals > Digestive system > Stomach > Rumen ... | reverse complement strand
CGGTGACATCTCCGCTCTCGCTGCCCTGAAGGACAAGATGGAAAAGGGTGAGTAATAACCCCAATACTTTTAAGGTCACCTTACTGGGCACGGCATCGGCCATGCCCGTAAGGGGCCGGAACCAAAGCGCCCAGGCACTGCAAGTGCACGGGCGCTTGTTCCTTATTGACTGCGGCGAAGGCGTCCAGTACAGCATGGTGGAGTATCACATCCCCATGATGAAACTGGACTCCCTCTTTATCTCCCACATCCACGGAGACCATGTGTTCGGTTTCTTCGGCCTGCTCAGTACGCTGGGCATGAAGGGACGCCAGACGCCGCTCAATATCTTTGCTCCTCCGGCCTTCGGCCCCATGCTCAAGTTCTTCCTGAGCTATTACGGGGATGGCGTGGGTTATGAAATCCGCTTCACGCCGCTCAAGATGAAGGAGCCCGAGACCATCCTGGAAACCAAGTCCACCCGTGTGCAGGCTTTCCCGCTCAATCACGGCATCGAGACGTTTGGCTTCCTGTTCCAGGAGAAAGAACCCCCGTTCAACGTGCACAAGGAAGCCATTTCAAAATACGGACTCACCCTCACCGAGATTGGTACCCTCAAGCGCGGAGAGGATGTTGAGAGGGCCGATGGCAGCGTAATCCCTGCCGCCGAAGCCGCCTACAAACCCTTTGTGCCCCGGAGCTATGCCTATTGCTCCGATACCGCGCCCTTCCCCGAGGAGGCCGAATGGATCAAGGGAACCACGGTTCTCTATCATGAGACCACCTATCTTCAAGAATATGAAGACCAGGGCGCTCAGCGCCACCATTCCACCACCCTCCAGGCAGCCACTGTTGCCAGGGAGGCCGGGGTGCAGAAACTCCTCATCGGCCATTATTCTTCCCGCAGTACGGAAGTCTCCCAATATCAGGCCGAATGCCGCACCGTTTTCCCCGAAACTTACGCCACATCGGACGGGGATTCCTACGATATATAAAAGTTTTTTGTATCTTAGCGCTATGAAGAGAATTCTCATAGCGTTTTTTTTGCTGATGGGCGTCGTGTGCCTGGTAGCAAAGGATGACACTCCCCAGGAGCGCTATGTTAAGAAATATGCCGATATGGCCGTGAAGGAGATGATCCGCAGCGGCGTTCCGGCCAGCATCACCCTGGCTCAAGGTATGTTGGAGTCCGGCAACGGCATGTCCAGGCTGGCCACCGAGGGCAACAACCACTTCGGCATCAAGTGCCACAAGGGCTGGGAAGGGAAGACCATGTATCATGACGACGATGCCAAGGGCGAGTGCTTCCGCGTGTACAAGAGCGTGGCGGACAGCTACAAGGACCATTCGGACTTCCTTCGCTACAGGGACCGCTACAAGTTCCTCTTCGACCTGGAGCGTACGGATTACAAGGGCTGGGCATACGGCCTCAAGAAAGCCGGCTATGCCACGGACCCCGGGTATCCCGCCAAACTCATCAAATACATAGAAGATTACGGCCTGGCCCGTTACGACGTCCTGGAAAAGGCCGAAGAAGTGGAGGTGCCCCTCCCGCCGCACCAGATTGAGGCCCCCGTGCTGGCCATGGCCAATGAAGTGTTCGACTTCCCGCTCACGCGTGAACTCTATTCCATCAACGGGGTTCCCTTCGTGTATGCCCTGGAAGGAGAGACTTACAAATCCATCGCCAAGTATTACCATCTTTTCCACAAGGAGATTCTCAACTTCAACGATTTGAAGAAGGACCAGGCGCTGCTGCCCGGTACGGTGGTGTACCTTTCCTATAAGAAAAGCCATTCACCCGCGGGTCTGGACAAATATATAGTGGCCGAGGACGGGGAAGACTTCCACGCCATCTGCCAGCGCTTCGCCCTCAAGGAGAAGTCTGTCTTGAAACTGAACGGCCTCAAGAAGGTCCCTCAGCTCCGGGAAGGGGATGAGATTAAACTGAGATAAGGTATGAAAAAGTTCTTCCGCTGGGTAGGGATTTTGCTGCTGCTGGCCGTGCTGGCCGGTGCCGGCCTGTATGGGTACGGCCTGTACTACGACCGCAAGGTTCCCAACTTCACCGGAGAGATGGACCTCTATGTCTATCCCGGGATGGAGCCGGACGGCGTGTGCGAAAGCATTCTCTCCAGCGGTATCGTGAAGAGCCCCGCCAGCCTGAAGCGGGTGTTCAAGGACGTGAAAACCCTCAAGGTGGGCCATTACCGCATCGACACCACCTGTTCCAGCATCTACGTTTCCCGTATGCTGCACCTGGGCTGGCAGACGCCCGTGAACCTTATCTTGTCCGGTGCCATCCGCACGCCGGGCGTCCTGGCCCGCAAGATTGGCTCCCAGATGATGGTGGATTCCGCCGCCGCGGCTTCCTTTGCCACCTGCGCAGATTCCATCGGCCTGGATCCCGCCCTTCTTTTTACGCGCATTATTCCGGATTCCTATCAGATGCTCTGGACGGCACCGGTGAAGGATATCTTCGCCCGCCTGTTCAAGGAACGCGATGCCTGGTGGACGGCGGAACGCGTGGCGGCCGCATCGGCCCAGGGTCTTACTCCGGAGGAGGTTTCCACCCTCGCTTCCATCGTGAGCGGGGAGACCAATTATGAGCCGGAGCAGCCCGCCATCGCCTGCGTTTACCTTAACCGTCTGAACACGGGCATGAAACTTCAGGCCGATCCTACCGTTGCCTATTGCTTTGATTATGAGCCCCGCCGCATCCTCCGCTGGATGCTGGAGGTGGACTCCCCGTACAATACTTACCTGCACTATGGATTGCCCCCGGGACCCATCTGCTGCCCTCCCAAGAGCTGTCTGGAAGCGGTGCTGAACCCGGACCGGCACAACTATCTTTATTTCTGCGCAGATCCTTCCTTCAATGGAAGCCACCGTTTCGCAGAAAGCTATGCAGAGCATCTGCAGAATGCCCGCGCCTTCCAGCGTGCCCTTACAGAAAGGCAGCGTGGGGGCAACTGATTGACTTGCTGAACTTTATGAGTTTACCCATAGGTAAAACAAGACAGGGGAATATAGATAAAATATTAATGATCAGATGGTTACGTCCACGCTCATAGACAAGGCCCGCGCGGCGGCGACGGAGGCGTTGAAGGATTTCACCCGGCATGACGGGACCCCCTTCATCGGCCATCCTGATGCCGTGGCGGCGATTGTGGCCGATGAGATCGGTCTTCCTGAGGAGTGCATAGCGGCCGTGTATCTGCATGAGGCCAGCCGCATGGGCGGTATGGAGGTGAAGGAAGCAGAGTGGGGAGAAGCCATCTGCACGCTGGTGGAGGGCTTGAATAAGATTTCCACCATCAAGCCCAAGGATACGCGCCTGGAGGCGGAGAATTACAAGAAACTCATTATCCAGTATTCCCGCGATCCGCGCGTGACCGTGCTCAAGCTGGCCGACCGCCTGGAGGTGATGCGGAGCCTCAAGATGTTCCCCAAGACCGGCCGCGACCAGAAGATCCTGGAAACGCTCCTGCTGTACATCCCGCTGGCGCACCAGCTGGGCCTGTACAACATGAAACGGGAGATGGAGGACATTTACCTCAAATACTCCCAGCCGGAGAAATACCGCCTCATTACCAATAAGTTGAAGGCAGGGGAGAAGGACCGCGAGAAGCTCATGGCAGAATTTATCGAGCCCCTCAAGGCCAAGCTGGATGCGGCCGGCATCCATTACAAGTTGAAGATGCGCACCAAGGCCGCCTACTCCATCTGGCAGAAGATGGTGAAGCAGAATGTGCCTTTCGAGGGTGTTTTCGACGTGTTCGCCATCCGTTTCATCATAGACTGCGACGGAGAAGACCACAAACTGGAAAAGGACCTCTGCTGGCGCGTATATTCCTTCGTAACGGAAGAATATGAGGCCGATACCAAACGCCTGCGGGACTGGGTGACGAATCCCAAGCCCAACGGCTACGAGAGCCTGCATATCACTGTCAAAAATAAGGAAGGGGCGTATGTGGAGGTGCAGATCCGCACCAAGCGCATGGATGACATAGCGGAGAACGGCTTTGCCAGCCACTGGTCCTACAAGGGCATCAAGCGGGAAGAGACGCTGTCCCGCTGGCTTACCTCCGTGCGCTATGCCCTGGAGCATCCCGACGAGAATACCGAGGATCTACCGCAGCCGCCTTCCCAGGAAATCTTCGTCTTTACCCCCACCGGAGAACTGCGCATCCTCCAGGCCGATTCCACGGTGCTGGATTTTGCCTTTGGCATCCATACCAACATAGGCGCCCATTGCGTGGGAGCCAGGGTGAACGGCAAGGCGGTGAGTATCCGCGAAAAGCTGAACACCGGAGACGTGGTGGAGATTATCACGGCCAAGAACCAGCATCCCACCCAGGACTGGCTGGGATGGGTGGTGTCGCCCAAGGCCCGTTCCAAGGTGAAGCAGGCCCTGCAGGTGCAGGAGCAGTCCCGGGCCGTGGATGGTCGCGAACTCCTGGACCGCCGTCTCAAGAACTGGAAGCTGGAATTCCCGGACGAAATGTGCACGGAGTTCCGCAAGAAATACAATTACCCCGGCCTTACCGGTTTTTATGCCGCCCTGGGTGATGGAAGCCTGGACGTGAATACCGTCAAGGACTACATCCTGGGCGAGGCCGAGCGGCACGCCGCTTCCGTAGAGGCCGCCGAGGCTGTTCAGGCATCGGCCAAAGCCTCCCGCCACTATGAGTCCAAGGACGACATCCTGGTGCTCAACGCCAAGAATGTCAAGGGCATCGAGTACAAGATGTCCAAGTGCTGCAATCCGGTATTCGGGGACGATGTTTTCGGATTTGTCACGCGCGAGGCCGGCATCAAGATCCACCGCATTACCTGTCCCAACGCCGCCCGCCTCCTGGAAATGTATCCCTACCGCATCCAGAAGGTCCGTTGGGCCGAATCCCCGTCCACCGGTACCTTCCAGGTGGAACTGAAGATAGTGGCCGACCAGGAAGGCGGCCTGCTTAACAAAATCATGGAAGTGGTGAACCAGTACAAGGTTTCCATCCGGAGTTTCAATGTGAACGAGAATCCCCGCAATGGAACCTTCGAGATTTCCATGAAACTCTCCGTCCCCTCCAACCTCGAACTTGACAAAGTAGTATCCCAGATCCGTACCTTGAAACATGTGGTAAAAGTAACCCGAGTATAGTGAAAGGCAGATTTGTACATGCTTTGCTTGTGGCCCTGGTCCTGGCTTCCTTCTCTTGCGTCCGGCAGGAGGAGCCCGTCGTCGTCCCGCAGAATTATGAGTATAGGCTTACCCTGGCCGAAGACGGAACGAAGGCCCTCCTGAGCCAGGATGGCGTCTCATGGCAAAACGGAGACCGGGTGGGCCTGTTCCTGGGGGATGGAACCTCTGTGGCAGCCTCCGTGGATGCCACCACCTCGCCCAAGACCATCGTCTTCTCCACTTCACAGGCTTTGGCCGATGGAACGCAGGTGAGGGCTTACTACCCTTATGTGGCGGACAATACGGATGTATCGGCCGCGCGGATCAGCTTCCCGGCAGCCCAGACTGGCGGAGCACAATCGGCTATGCCCATGTCGGGCGTTCCCTTCCAGATTGACGGCAACGGAAACAAGGGTGTAGTCCATTTCCTGAACCTGGGCTCCGTGCTGGATTTCAAGGTCTATTCGTCCACTTATGCCGGGGAGGCGGTACAGTCCATTACCTTCTCGGTCACCGGCGGGGAGCATCCCGTTTCCGGAGAGGCTGTGCTGGATTTGACCGGCGTGAAGGCGGGGAAAGAAGCATCCCTGGCACTGGGATGGTCGGCATCGGCCCCTTCTTCCATTACGCTTACGCAGGCCGGTACGGTGGCTTCCGGCAAAAACGCCGCTACCGGGCATCTGTATATGGTAGTTCCCCCGGGGACCTACTCGGGAACTCTCACCGTCTGCACGGACGAGGCTACTTACTCCCTTCCTTTCGCAGACCTGGCCTTTGTCCGCAATGCCGTCAGTCCCGTCAGCGTCAATCTGGACGGGGAGCACGTCGTCCGTGAGGCTGTATACTGTCTGGAAAACGAGATGGTGGCCCTATACCTGGATGATGTGGACAGGAGCCCCTATTCGCCTACTGATTATACGGTTACGCATATGAAGAAGGCGTACTACGGCGATAATACCAACCAGAATAATCGGCTGGACTGGCCCAAACCCGTGCCGGTGCGCTGGACCAATCCCGACTCCGGGAATACCACCAAGGTGGTGTCCCTCTACAACGATTCCGGCCACACGGACCTCGAATTCTCAGTGACGGTTTCTGACGCTGCGGCCACCAAGGCCGATGTGTACAACCTCATCCCGGGCCGCACCTACTACTATGTGGTAAGCAACGGAGGCAACGAAATTGCCCGGGGAACTTTCCGTACTACCGGCCGACGCAGGATGATGAAAGTGGGGGACAGCCCGTATGGTAGGGGGTATGCCAACAACTGCCGCGATTTCGGTGGCCAAAAAACGCTGGATGGCCACACTATCAAATATGGCAAGATGTTCCGTGGCAGCAACATGGACCTTACCACGGATGAGCAGAAGGATTTCCTTCTGAATTATATGAAGGTGGGCCTGGATGTGGACCTCCGTTCCAAGTCTACCAGCTACGGTGGTCCTGGAACTGGTGGCGGTTACTTGTATGATGCCTTGGAATTGGGCGAAATGCACACAACGCAGATTTACAACAGTTGGGGAGAGCTCACCAATGTCACTTCCATGAATACCACGCTGACCCAGATTTTCAATGCCGTGGATGCAGGTATAGCTCCTTATATCCACTGTATGGTGGGCGCAGACCGTACCGGTTATGTCTGCATGCTTCTGGAAGCCCTGCTGGGTGTTCCCCAGGGCAGTTGTGACGTGGATTATGAACTTACTTCTTTCTCCGGAGCGGCAGACGACGGCACCCCGCGTCTGCGGAATGGCGGAGAGAATTACTACTATTTCTCCACGACGGACTGGAGGGGAAATAAAGAGGTTAAGGGCGTTGATTTCATCAATACCTTCCCCGGTGACACCTTCCAGGAACAGGCCATCTACTATGTGGTGAACACACTGGGCATAGCCCCCGAAGCCATAACCACTTTCCAAAATAACATGCTTGAATAATGAAGAGACTGTGCCGCATATTTTGGATAGCGTCCGTTTGGGCTTTGGCCCTGGCCTGTAATCCTAAGAAAGAGGAACCGGATCCCAAGCCGGAGCCGGTGCCGGTGATTACCATTCCGGCCGAGAGCCAGGCCATCTTCTCGCAAGGCATCAGCCTGGATGCGGAGGCATCGGCCCAAATTCCTCAGGTTAAATTCACCGCTACGGCTGCCTGGAGTGCTGATGTTACGGATACCAAGGCCTCCGCATGGCTTTCCGTTGATCCTACCAGTGGAAAGGCGGGTACCGTCATCATGACCGTTAAGGCCAAGCCCAACGAAGGGAAGGCCGATAGGGAGGCCGTCGTTACCCTCACCTGCGGCAAGGATGTGCACAAGTTCACCGTAAGCCAGGCCGGTGTTCCGGACATCGACGTGGAATCGGTCACTCTGGATATTACCGAAATAACCCTTGTGGAAGGCGACGAGGCCGATTTAAAAGCCACCGTCCTACCGGAAAATGCCACCGACCCCACTGTAACCTGGACCACCTCCGACGAGTCCGTGGCTACCGTGGCCGATGGAAAAGTGACGGCCGTGGCACCTGGTACTGCCACCATTACGGCCCAGGCCGGCGAGAAGACGGCCACCTGCGCGGTAACCGTAGAAAAGAGATTCATTCCGGTTTCTTCCGTGGAACTGGATAAGCATACTTTGACGCTGGTAGAAGGTGATGAGAACAGTCTGAAGGCCGCCGTCCTGCCGGAGGATGCCACCGATCCTACCATAACCTGGACTACTTCCGAGGCCTCTGTGGCCACGGTTACGGATGGCCAGGTGAAGGCTCTGGCCCCCGGCAAGGCCATCATCAAGGCCCGGGCGGGAGAGCAGGTGGATTCGTGCGTGGTGACGGTGGAGAAGCGGTTTATTCCGGTGACTTCCGTAGAGTTGAATGAGCATTCCATGACTTTGGTGGAGGGTGACGAGACCACTCTGTCGGCCACTGTCAAGCCGGACGATGCTACGGAACCTTCCGTAACCTGGAACACTTCGGATGCTTCTGTGGCTACAGTGGACGGTGGTAAGGTAAAGACTTTGAAACCCGGTAAGGTTACCATTACGGCCCAGGCTGGAGAGAAGTCGGATGCCTGCGTGATTACGGTTGAGAAACGGTTCGTTCCGGTAACTTCCGTGGTGCTGGATAAGCATGCTTTGACTTTGGTGGAGGGTGATGAGACCACTCTGTCGGCTACTGTCAAGCCGGACGATGCTACGGAGCCTGCCGTTACTTGGACTACCTCGGATGCCTCTGTAGCTACGGTGGCGGAAGGCAAGGTGAAGACATTGAAACCCGGCAAGGTTACCATCACGGCCAAGGCCGGGGAGAAGACGGATGCCTGTGAGATTACGGTTGAGAAGCGTTTCATTGAGGTGATTTCCGTGGAACTGAACCGCCATTCCCTGGCTATCGTAGAGGGTGGCGAGGCTGAATTATCGGCCACCGTGAAGCCTGATGATGCAACGGACAAGACGGTTACCTGGACCACCTCGGATGCTTCTGTGGCTACGGTGAACGGCGGAAAGGTCAAGGCCCTGAAACCCGGTAAGGCCACCATCACGGCCAAGGCTGGAGAGAAGTCGGATGCCTGCGAGGTGGTGGTGGACAAGAAGATCATTGCCGTGACATCCGTCACTTTGGATGAACATTCGCTCACTTTGACGGAAGGGGACGAAACCACCCTTACGGCCACGGTGAAGCCGGACGACGCTACGGACAAGACGGTTACATGGAGCACTTCGGATGCTTCTGTGGCCACGGTGGACGGCGGTAAGGTGAAGGCTTTGAAGCCGGGCAAGGTTACCATTACGGCCCAGGCAGAGGACCAGTCGGATGCCTGTGTCATAACCGTGGAAAAGAGAATTATCGAGGTTACTTCCGTGACCTTGAATGAACATAAGCTCACCTTGGTGGAAGGCGACGGTGCTACTTTATCGGCCACCGTTAAACCGGACGACGCCACGGACAAGACGGTTACCTGGACCACTTCGGATGCTTCTGTAGCTACGGTGGACGGCGGAAAGGTGAAGGCTATGAAAGCTGGAAAGGCTACCATTACGGCCAAGGCCGGGGACAAGTCGGATGCCTGTGAGGTGACGGTGGAGAAAAAGTACGTTGCCGTGACCTCGATAGTACTGAGCCGGACGGAGCTGACCCTGCTGGCCGGGAATGACGCCAGCCTGACCGCGACGGTGAAGCCGGACGACGCCACGGACAAGACCGTTACCTGGAAGTCCTCCAACCCCAGTGTGGCCCGTGTAAGCGGCGGTAGGGTTACGGCCCTTCAGGTGGGCGAAACCACCATTACGGCTACTGCGGGGGATTATTCGGCCACCTGTAAAGTGACGGTCGAGTACCAGTTTGTCATCAGTCCCCAGCAGGTGACGGTGGCGGGAGACGGTCAGGAGTTTACCGTGAAGGTGACTTGTCCCGAAACTTATGAGGTAGAGTCCATGCCCGAATGGATTACCCAGGTATCCGTGAGCAGCAAGACACACAAGTTCAGTGCACCGCGCAATCCTCAGAAGACGGAGCGCAGCGGAGCCATCGTGTTCCTGGACGGGAAGGGAACCCGCCTTACCTGCACGGTAACCCAGGGCGGCTATACCACGGAGTATGGCGACGGCGGAACTGAACAAGTAGGAGAAGGGGAGGAAATAGAATGGTAGGTATGAGAAAGTGGATCCTCATAGCATTGGCTGTTGCAGCCATGGGGCTGACGGCCTGCCGGCATCTGGAACAGATGGACGGCGAGGTGCGCCTGACCGCCCTGATGGAAGGGGAGGCCCAGACCAAGACTTCGCTTTCTCCGGACGGCGAAGGCTCTTACGATGTCTTGTGGTCGGCCTCCGACAAGATTGGGGTCTATGTGGACGACGGCACCGCGCCCGTTTCCTTCAGTTTGACCGAGGGTGCCGGTACCACCCAAGCTACTTTCTCCGGCAAGGGAGTCGGTGACCAGTATCTGGCGGTTTATCCCCAATCGGCCTTCACTTCCCGCAGTGGAAATACCTTCCAGATTACTCTGCCCACGGAGCAGACCTATAAACAGGGAAATGTGGCCGATGGTGCCTATCCCATGGTGGCGGTGGGCCAGTCTACGGTGCTGCCGTTCAAGAACCTCTGTTCCATCATCCGTATCTCCCTTACCGGAACGCAGACGGTGACCCGGATTGTCTTCCGGTCCAACAATCCTTCCGTCAAGGTAAGCGGGAAGGCCGGCGTGGATGTTTCCAACCCGGATGCGCCGGTCCTTACTATGGCCTCTGACGCCTGCGACAGCCTGGCCCTGAATACGGGAAGCGTGAAACTGAACCAGACCACGCCCACAGATTTCTATCTGGTGGTTCCGGCCCAGACGTACGGGGACGGTTTCACCCTCCGCGTTTATGCCGACGGAACCTATATGGAGAAGGAGCACCCCGCATCCATCACCACGGTCCGTTCCCTTCTGCACAAAGCCGGTGTACTTGCTTTCGAACCCGTCATCAGGGCCAGCCGGTACCTAACTTTCACTTCAGAGGGCACCACAACGCTTTCGCTTGTCAATTTAAGAGATAATGCCCCTCTGTTGTATTACTCCAGAGATAAGAAGAAGTGGGCCCGTTGGGATTATACTGATCTCACCATCTCTACCTCTGAGCCGTTGTATCTCTGTGGTGAGAATCCGTCGGGATTTAGCATAAGCCAGAGCCAGTTCAGCCAGTTCGGATCTTCTGGTGACTCTTATAGTATTTCGGGCAGCATTATGAGTTTGCTGGATAAGGACCAGAGTATAACCGCCATTCCTGGCAGCTATTGCTTCTACAGACTGTTCTGCAATGATCCCAGGCTGGCCGTTGCTCCCGAATTGCCTGCGACAAGCTTGACTCCATCCTGCTACCTGGAAATGTTCGCGAGTTGCTCGGCCCTACAATCGGCCCCTGAGTTGCCTGCGACAACCCTGGCAGCCTCCTGCTACCAGGAAATGTTCAAGAGCTGCGGGAGCCTCCAATCGGCCCCTGAGCTGCCTGCGACAACCCTGGCGGCCTCCTGCTACCGGGATATGTTCTGTGGCTGCACGGGCATCCAAACCGCCCCCGAGTTGCATGCGACAGCCTTGGCGGCTTCCTGCTACCAGGGGATGTTCAGTGTCTGCTCGAACCTCCAGGCGGCCCCTGAGCTGCCTGCGACAACCTTGGCATACTTCTGCTATCAGGAAATGTTCAAGAGTTGCGTGAGCCTCCAATCGGCCCCCAAGTTGCCTGCGACAACCCTGGCAGCCTCCTGCTACCGGGAGATGTTCAGGGATTGCTGGAGCCTCCAGTCGGCCCCCGAACTGCCCGCGAAAACTTTGGTGACGTCTTGCTATGAGGGGATGTTCATCTTTTGCACCAGTTTGAGCTATGTCCAATGCCTGGCTACCAATATTGCCGCCTCGGACTGCGTGAAAGATTGGCTCATGTGTGTGGCTTCGGCAGGTACTTTCGTGAAAGACTGCCGGATGGAATCCTGGCCCGAAGGCGACAGCGGCATCCCCACCGGCTGGACGGTCGAGGACGGTAACGTCCCCTACAATGACGATGGCAACGAAGAACCGATAGGAGGAGGAGAAATCGACTTATAATTACTCGCTCCAGACCTTGAGGTACTGCTCCAGGGCCCACATTTCGTCGCGATAGCGGGCGGCGGCCGTGAAATCCAGATCGGCTGCCGCTTTTTGCATCTTGCGCTTGGCTTCGGCGGCGGCCTTTTCCACCTGGTCGCGGGACATGGAGCGGATGACGGGATCCTGCAGGACGGCGGCGAGGTCGGCCGCAATATAGCCGTCCACATAGGCCGATGTGCCCTCGCGGCGGGCGTCGTGGCCCAGGCCCACGGATACGTCTCCCTTGCCCAGTTCGGAGGCCGACGGGACATATTCCGGATTCGAGACGGAGTCTTTGGCGCTCACATGGCCGGTGACGCTGTTCTTGAGGTTGGGATTGAGGAAACCGCTCACATGGGTGGTATCCTCGCCGGACTTGACCAGTTCACTCATGAGCACATTGGCCTTGACCTTCACCTGCTTGGGCGTAATGCCGTGCAGTTTGTTGTATTCCTGCTGCTTGGCGCGGCGGCGGGCGGTTTCGCGGATGGTTTCCTCCATGGACTGGGTCACCGTATCGGCATACATAATCACCAGTCCGTGAATGTTGCGGGCGGCTCGGCCGGCAGTCTGGGTAAGGGCGCGGCCGCTGCGCAGGAAGCCCTCCTTGTCGGCATCCAGGATAGCCACCAGGGAAACCGTGGGGATGTCCAGGCCTTCGCGCAGGAGGTTGACGCCGATGAGCACGTCGAACAGGCCGTTCTTGAAGTCTTCGATAATCTCCACACGCTCGGCGGTGTCTACGTCTGAGTGGATGTAGCGGCATCGCACGCCGTTGCGGGTGAAGTAGCTGTCCAGTTCCTCGGCCATGCGCTTGGTGAGGGTGGTTACCAGTACGCGCTCGTCCACTTCGGCCCTTTTGCGGATTTCTTCCATGAGGTCGTCTACCTGGTTCTGGGTGGGGCGTACCTCGATGGGCGGGTCCAGCAGGCCGGTGGGGCGCACGATCTGCTCTACCACCAGGCCCTCGGACTTTTCCAGCTCATAATCGGCCGGTGTGGCGCTTACATAGACGGTCTGGCCTGTGACGGCCTCGAATTCGTCGAAGGTGAGCGGGCGGTTGTCGCTGGCGGCGGGCAGGCGGAAGCCATATTCCACCAGCGTTTCCTTGCGGGAGTGGTCTCCGCCATACATGGCGCGGATCTGGGGGAGGGTGACATGGCTCTCGTCTATGAACACCAGGAAGTCGTCCGGGAAGTAGTCTATGAGGGTAAAGGGCCGCTGGCCGGGCTTTCGGCCGTCGAAGTAGCGGGAGTAGTTTTCCACGCCGGGGCAGTAGCCCATCTCCTTGATCATCTCTATGTCGTATTCCACGCGTTGCTTCAGGCGCTTGGCTTCCAGGTATTTGCCGATGGACTCGAAATATTCCACCTGCTTCACCAGGTCGTCCTGGATCTGGCTCACGGCCTTGGCGCCTTTTTCCTTGGAGGTAACGAAGTTCTTGGCGGGGTAGAGGTCAATCTTGTCCATCTCCTCGAAGATGGCCCCGCTCACCGGGTCGATGAGGGCGATTCGGTCTACTTCGTCCCCGAAGAACTCGATGCGGGCGGCATAATCGGCCCCTCCCAGGAAGATATCCACGGTATCTCCGCGCACGCGGAAACTGCCTCGCTTAAAATCTGTTTCCGTCCTGTAGTACAGTGCGTCCACGATTTTGTACAGCAGGCGGGTCATGGACATCTGTTCGCCCTTACGGACTGTAACCGTCTGGTCGTGGAAGTCGTCCGGATTGCCTATTCCGTACAGGCAGCTGACGGAGGAAACCACAATCACATCCCTGCGTCCGCTCATAAGGGCCGATGCGGCACTGACCCTGAGTTCGTCAATCTTATCGTTGATACTCAGGTCTTTCTCTATATAGGTATCGGTTGAGGGAATGTAGGCCTCCGGCTGATAGTAGTCGTAGTAGGAGACGAAGTACTCGACGGCATTGTCCGGGAAGAAGGCCTTGAACTCGCCGTAAAGCTGGGCTGCCAGGGTTTTGTTGTGGCTCAGGATGAGGGCGGGACGCTGCAGCCGCTGGATTACGTTGGCCATGGTAAAGGTCTTTCCAGACCCCGTGACGCCCAGAAGGGTGACATTATGCACCCCCTGGCTGATTGCATTGCACAATCCGTCAATGGCTTCGGGCTGGTCGCCGGAAGGTTGGTAGTCTGAATGGAGCCGGAAATCCATGGTTATAATTTGTTTCCTGCAAAGATACGCTTCTTTCAGGAGAATAGTGGGTTTTTAAAAAATTTTAATTGAAATTTTGTTTTATGGGAATAAAAGCGTAACTTTGCCGCGTTTTCGCCCTTGTTGCGAACACATGAATTGGAAACAAGTAGTTTTTATACTTTTATTATGAAAGGTATCAAGATGATTCTCGGAGCCCTTGCAGCTGCAAGCCTCCTCTTCTCCATGAACGCCAACGCTCAGGAGAACAACAACCGCGACGAGAACGGCAAAGTCGTCCGCGGCGCCTATGAGACCAACAAGGCCTTTGACAACACCTTCATCGGCATCGCCGGTGGTGTTAACACCGTAGTTCCCGCTTTCTCCAACACCAAGAACTGGGGAAACATCGGCCTCGCCGCCGACCTCAACTTCGGTAAGTGGTGGACTCCCGCCATCGGTATGCGTCTGGGTGTCCACGGTATCTGGGACAACGCCAAGGTTACCATGGGTGTGGCCGATGCCAACGAGCAGTTCGGCTTCTATTACATCCACGGTGATATCCTCTGGAACATCTCCAACTCCTTCGGTGGTTACAAAGAGACCCGTTTCTGGAACTTCGCTCCCTATGCTACCGCCGGTGTGCTGGATGTGAGCAGCAACATCAACCCCTTCAAGAAGGGTGTTACCAACAATCTTGAGTATGCCGCTGGTGTAGGTCTCCTCAACATCCTGCGCCTGGGCAACCGCGTAGACCTCACCCTGGACCTGAAGGCCCTGATCGGCCGCGCTTCCGCTTACACCGCCAGCGACAGCCGTTTCATCTTCTTCCCTTCCGCTACCATGGGTCTGGCATTCAAGCTGGGTAAGACCAACTTCGACCGTCACAGCACCATCACCCCTGTCGTGATCCCTGTGCCCTTCACCACCGAGCAGTACAACGCCCTCAAGGACAAAGTGGCTGCCCTGGAGAAGGAGAACGCCGACCTCAAGAACAAGGTGGCTGCCCTGGAGAAGGAAGTGGCCCCTCTGCGCAGCCTCGTGAACGGCCAGACCTACCTTTACGAGAACGGCACCTTCACCGCTGTTGACGTAAAGGCCGGTGCCCCTGTGTCCATCTACTTCGACCTGGGTTCCGCCAAGATCTCTGCCCGTGAAAAGGCTCACCTGGAGTACTTCACCAACAACATCGCCACCGCCGAGACCAAGGTTGAGGTGAACGGTTACGCCGACAAGGCCACCGGTTCCGCCAAGACCAACCAGGCTCTCTCCGAGAAGCGCGCCAAGGCTGTTGTTGAGCTCCTGAAGAAGGCCGGCATGCCCGAGAGCAACATCGAGTGCAAGGCCAACGGTGGTGTGGATATCTTCAACACCCCTGCTTACAAGAACCGCGTGGTTACCATCGAGATCAAGTAAGTATCCCTTACATCGTACTTTAGGGACATTCCTTCAGGGATGTCCCTTTTTTTTGTGGGTATTTTTTACTAAATTTGCATGATTATACAAAACCTAATACCTGGTATGGAAAAAGTGTATCCTCACTATCTTCAGCGTTTACAGGACGCTACCCGCAAGTTCTGGGACAAACCTGCCCTGAACACCATCGGTGGAGACTCCTTCACCTATGCGCAAATGGCAACGGATATTGCCCGTTTCCACATTGTTTTCGAAAAAGCCGGCTTCAAGAAAGGTGACAAGATTGCCCTCTGCGCCAACAACGGTGCCAAATGGGGCTTCGCTTACCTGGCCGTCAATACATACGAGACCGTGATTGTCCCCATCCTGGCCGATTTCACCCCCGACAGCGTGATGGGCCTGGTCAATCACTCCGAGAGCATCGCCCTCTTCACCAACGCCGCCCGCTGGACCAAGATGGACCCCGAGAAGATGCCTGCCCTCAAGGTAGTCTTCGACGTGGACAACTGGAATGTCCTCTTCTGCCGCGATGCCAAGATCCAGGAAGCCGTTGACAACCTGGATGCCCTCTTCGCCGAGAAATATCCCAAGGGCTTCGGCCCCGACGACGTGGTGTTCCCCACGGACAACTGGGACGACCTTTCCACCATCAACTATACTTCCGGTTCCACCGGCGATCCTAAGGGCGTGATGCTCACGTACCGTAACTTCTCCGCCAACGTGGACTTCAGCCAGCGCAACGTGCCGGCTGGCGACAAGATGGTTTCCATGCTGCCCATGGCTCATATGTACGGCCTGGTCATCGAGTTCCTGTATCCGCTGTGCAACGGCACCTCCATCTATTGGATGGGCAAGGCTCCCACCCCGGCTACGCTCCTGAAGGCTTTTGCCGATGTCAAGCCCTACCTCCTCATTACCGTTCCGCTGGTGATGGAGAAAATCTACAAGAGCAAGGTGAAACCTACCATGGAGAAACCCATGATCAAGTTCCTCACCAAGATTCCGGGACTCAACAATGTCATCTATAAGAAGGTAAAGGACGGTCTTGTGCAGGCCTTTGGCGGCAATGTGCAGGAGTTCATCATGGGCGGCGCCGCCCTCAACCCCGAGGTGGAGCGTCTCTTCAAGAAGATCGGATTCCCTTACCTGGTGGGTTACGGCATGACGGAGGCCTGCCCGCTCCTGGCCTACGAACACTGGACCAAGTATGTGGCCGGTTCCTGCGGCAAGGCCGTGGATGTGGCCGAGGTCCGCATCGATTCCGATGACCCTCAGCATGTTGTGGGTGAGATTCAGGCCCGCGGTGAGAACATCACCATCGGCTACTATAAGAACGAGGAAGCCACGGCCAACGCCTTCACCGAAGACGGCTGGCTGCGTACCGGAGACCTGGGCATTATGGATGCCGACGGCAACATCTTCATCCGCGGCCGCTCCAAGAATATGATCCTGGGCCCTTCCGGCCAGAACATCTACCCCGAAGAGCTGGAAGCTGTGGTGAACAACCAGGAATTCGTGATGGAATCCGTGGTGGTGGACCGCGGCGGCAAGCTGGTCGCCCTGGTGTTCCTGGATGAGCAGGCCATCGCCAAGTCTCTCCTGGATCCCGAGGCCAAGGCCGAGATCCCTGAGAACATCCGCCTGGGTGCCAACCGCCAGCTGCCCAACTACAGCCAGATTGCCAAGGTTGAGCTGATGGACAAGCCCTTCGAGAAGACCCCGAAGATGAGTATCCGCCGCTTCCTTTACAAGTAATTCTGCCAAATTGTCAGCCTAAGCTTATTGGCG
>Ga0265298_10004817_pt1 | contig 17114 bp, 13 predicted proteins | sample AusTroGonzalo_MG_3_FD_193486 | JGI IMG/M metagenome (GOLD analysis project Ga0265298, IMG submission 193486) | Bovine rumen microbial communities from tropical cattle in Woodstock, Queensland, Australia - Gonzalo_01 | ecosystem: Host-associated > Mammals > Digestive system > Stomach > Rumen ... | reverse complement strand
CAGGTTCCGACCACCAGCTGTTCGATCAGGCAGAACGAGGAATCATTCAAGGTTTTCAGCAGTTTTTTCCAAACCTCGAAATACCAGGCGGCTTCGTCTTTCCGACCTTCTTTTTCCAGCAGTTCGCCCCACAGGACCGCCCCCACTGAAATATTGCGGAAACACATAAGATCCGTCAGCGAGATCGTGCTGGAAATTTCCAATTGTTCGATATAACCGCAGATGTCCGGCGCGGCATTCAGCAGCCGCAGCCGCTGAAACATCAGATCGCGCGGGAAGCGGTGGATATACGGCTTTTCCAGACTGAGGTGCAGGTGTTTCATAGCCCGTTCCATTTTGCCGCGGTCGGCGATCGTGACCTGCTGGCCCCAGTGCGTATGTTTGCTGAACGACAGTTTTGCCAGCAGTCCCGCCGCCATCAGATCGGCCAGGCCGTTATCCGGGTCAAGGTCGCGCAGTGCGGCCAGCCGTTCGGGGCGCGGTTCGCCGCAAGTCAGCAGGGAAATGATATAGCCTTGAAAAACCGGATTGTCCGCATGGCGTTTCAGCAGTTCGCGGATCTGCTCATCCGAATATTTCTCCAGGTGGTTTCCGGAGTCCAGAAACATCAGTTCCCATTCCTTCACCGTGAAATTGCGATGATATCCGATCTGTCTCTGGATGTCTTTCCCGCCCGGCATGTCCGGAGTGCTGGTTCCGTAGATGACCGAACGGATGAAACGCGGGACCGCCATCGGCAACGCAGACGGATTTCCGCCGTTCAGGATGGACGAATTCAGGAAGGTCAGGAAAAAACGCCAGTCAACGGCCAGATATGCACCGATCAGCAGCAGCGGCAGGATCATCAGACGAAGGAAAAAACGGATCTTCGCATGGAGCTTCAGTTTGGCAAAATCGGCCTGAAGCAGGGACTGCGAAATTGCTTCACTGTCGCCGAACCGGCGGCAGGCTTCCCGCAGGGCTTCGGTTTCATTTTTTCCCTCGGCGATCAGGTCATCCCGGGCGGATTCCAGATGGCTGCGCAGTTCGGCTTTCGTTTCCAGCTGCAGTTCCGGATCGTCGTGCAGGATGTCGGTGCATTCGGTGAGTTTCGCTTCGATCGGATCGTGTTCCATGACGGCCTCCGGGATCATTCGGATCCGAGCAGCAGATTCAGCGCCGTACAGAAAGTCCGGCTCTCGTTCACCTTCTCCGCGACCTGTTCTTTCCCGGTTTTGGTCAAAGCATAATATTTGCGCGGCTTCCCGGACACGATCCGCCATTCCGATTTCAGCAGTCCGACGTTTTCCATTTTATGCAGGCACGGGTACAATGCGCCCTCTTTCCATTGGAATTCGCCGTTGGTCAGTTCGTTGATTTTCCGGATGATCTCATAGCCGTACATGGACTTCCCGGAAAGCAGTTTCAGAATGACCGCCGGAGCGACCCCTTTCATCAGTTCGCTGTTTTGAATCATGTCGATCCTCCATTTCAGGTTTCGTTTTTAAAATACATCGCGTTACGATGTATGTCAAGCAGAAAAAAGATAATTTTATGAAAAAGGCATTGCAGAAGGAAGACTTGATGGACAAATGAGATCCGGGATCTCGTGTCTGCGCATGTCTTCCGCGCCATCCGTGCCGGTCCGTGTAAAGTCCGTGTTCTTCCGTATCAGTTCGCGCCGCGCGGATGCATGGAAAATCCGGCAGGCACAGATCGGATCTGCATCTGCCGGATCGGAGTCATTTCGCTCTTTTTGAACGGATGAACTGCAGAAGTTTTTCCTTTTCTTTACGGTCCGGAATGTCGAACTGACTGTAAAAGACTATCAGTCCCGTCACCCGGCAGGAACAGATCCGCAAATCTGAGACCGTCCGGTCGGTTTCGATCCAGAACGGTCCTTCTTTCGTATACAGTTCGATTTTCACCGCCGGATCGTGCATCGATTTTCCCTGTTTCAGCGGCAGGATGACATGATATCGGTCCGGACCGACCTTAAGGATTTCGACCTTCGAAAGCCGGCGGTGTTTGGACAGAATGTGATATTCGACCGAAACAACGAAAAGAATTCCCGCAGTGATCAGCAGCAGGATCGGGATTGCGATCTTCTTCCATCTGGATTTCAGGGTTTTCCGCATGGGACTTCCTTCTTTTCCCGCCATCGGCCGTCCTTGAAAACATACGGTTTCCCGTTATACAGGATCTCCCCTTTTCCGGTTATTCTGACGAGCTGACATGGTTTCCATTCGCCGCCGTCGTAGAACATGGAACCTTTCATGTTTCCCTCCGGGATCTTGAGGTCGAAGATCATGTCCCCGTTGTAGTCGAGATATTCATATTTGTTCCAGGTGATATTCCAAATCGGTAAATGATTTTCAGTCTTGGACAAGATAATACCGAAATGGATATTCGGCTTGGCTTTTCCGACATAACCAAAATACAAAGTGCTTTCATCGTCATGAAAATCCATCAGGTGCAGTTCATTGCCAATACCAAACTGGTTGAGCGGATCTTTTTTATCCGGGATAATGTAAGTAACGATGGGTTTTCTGATTTTCAATCCCCACAAACAGATAAAGTTTCCGGGCAGGAGAAATGCAATAATAAAAACATATATCAGCCATGAATATTTCTTGAACATAACAGCCTCCTCGTTTTTATTGCTTACTTTATCCTCCTGCCCAGCAGATTGCAAATGATAAAAGAGTTATTTTTCCTTTTTTTCAAGCTCTTCCAGCCGCCTTCTCAACTTCCCCTGAATGATGAGAAGTCTTTTGAAATCTTGTTTTGAAACACAGTCTTTGATTTGAAAATATAAATCCAGTCTGGTTTCTCCGGTTTTTTCTTCGAGTTTTCCGACTAATTGTTCTGTATGTTTTGCTTGGAGATTCAAGTTAGTCAGGAGTTCTGTCCCCACTTTAGCAGCGCCGACCATTTCTCCTGTCCCTGTCGGTGCACCCGCGGTTTCAACACCAGTTTGTATTGCCTGAACCGCATTGGAAACCTTGCCTTTGATTTTGTCCCAAAGCGACGGAGAGGATGAAGTTTTTGAAGATTTTTGCTGAGCTTCAAGCTGGTCGTCCGTTTTCGGGGGATGGCTGCCGTAAGTGTATCCGAATCTGCAACCGGGGATCGGTTTTCCTTGGTTGGGATAATTTTGAGAATGCGGATAATCGGCGAGTCGCAGAACTTTTTTACACGCATGACGTGGCACTATTTCCTGTTGTATGGCATAATCGACCAACTCATTCGGCGAAACGTTCATTTTTTTCGCTATTGCACAAGCACTGGCGCAAAGTCTTTCGCATTCCGCATTGCCGCAGCTTTTCCCGGGAAAATACCGGTCAAGCATCCTCATTTCATCGTTGCGTTTGATTTCTTCGAGCCATTTCTCATTCATAACTTCCTCCACAATTTTCAAATGACGAACCGTTGATGTTTTGTTTTTTTCGGGGAACGGATACTCCCCATATATAGGGGCATTTTGCAGTAATGTCGTAAAATTTTACGCTTTTGAGCTCGAAAAGAGTGATCGGAGAGGGCGGAGCGGGATCCGGGGATTGTCGATTATCCGGGATCTCGCGTCATCACATTGCCATCCGCGACATCCGTGTCTGTCCGTGTAAAGTCCGTGTTCGTCCGTATCAGTTCGCGCCGCCCGCTTGAAAAAATGACCGGAATTGATATATTATCGTTCAGATGATCAGGAAAGGCAGGAGTGATCCGATGCAGAACGGGATCAAGCCGGGATATTATAAACGCCAGTCGTTTTTCAGCAATGACTTTCCGTTCGCGATCCGCTATGCGGAGAACCGGACGGAAGAATTCAACCTGGGCAGACGGTTTCAGCGGCAGTTCTGGAAAATCACGCTGATCACCGAAGGCAGCGGCTATTTCGTGGCCGGCGACCGGAAATTCCCGTTCCGCAAAAATACCCTGATCATCGTCCATCCGAAAGAACTGACCACCTGGGATATTTCCGGACGGAAGATCATGCTTTACAACATCCTGTTCGACAATACGATGATCCCGGCCGAATTGAAACAGCTGGACGATCCGTTCCGGATGCAGCAGATATTCTCGCCCGAGCTCGATTCGGAAACCGCCGCGCCGTGGCAGATCATGAGCGCGGGACGTAACATCTGCTCCCTGATCCGGACTATCCACCGGGAATTCGAAGGCAATGAACTGAACCGCGAGGCCATGCTGCGGTTGTATTTTCATCAGCTGCTCCTGCTCCTGATCCGGCAGAGCGAACGCAAGTTCCGCCGTCATCCGGAATGGACCGCGCTCTATGTGCAGGAGCATATCCGGAAAAATTACACCGCGGACATCTCCCTGCGCAAAATCGCGCTCGAACTGCATCTTTCTCCGGAACGGCTCTGCCGTCTTTACAAGGAACATTTCGGCCGTACGATCCGGGAGGAGATCCACGCGCTGCGGATCCGGAAAGCCTGTGAATTATTGAAAGACCGGAGAATGACCGTGGCGGAAGCTGCCCGTCTTGCCGGCTTCCACGACCTGTCCAATTTCCACCGTGTTTTCCGGTCGTTCAAGGATTTTTCCCCGCATCAGTTCCTCCGCCGGAAAAACGGAAAGTGAATAAGAGGGAACTGGAAAATTCCGGTTGCGGTCATTGTTATCATTAAGGTAACACATGTAATCAAAAAAGCAACAATAAAAGGCAACTTTTTTGATTTGAACCTGGGAAAACGCTTTCTTCCGGCGGTCTTTTTCTGCTGCGATGCTTCTCATCATGCGTTTATCATTGCGGGATGAAATGGTTTTCGACGAGGAAAGCTCATTCGGATGATGGTGAACCTTTGTCTTTTCATCGAAAAAATATAATTTCATTATTGAAGTTTAGAACCGATGCTGTATATTGCTTAATGACAAGGGAATCAGTTTTTTTGATATGTACTGATGTCATTTGCGATGCCTTGTTTCCAAAACAGATGTTTGGGATGTCCGGTGCATGGAAAGATGATGGTGAATGAAATGGTTGACATTGTCAAAGACGTAGCCACAATCAAAGCTGCCATTTTGAAGAGTCGCTATGTTGCTGCGCGACTTGCAAATTCTGAAATGCTGAAACTTTATTTCGCCATCGGCGGTTATGTTTCTCAAAATTCCCGCAACGGCCGGTGGGGAACGGGGATAATTGATGAAATTTCCCGTCGTCTTCAGAAGGAATTGCCGGGGCTGCGCGGTTTTTCTGCGCAAAATATGCGTAACATGCGACAGTTTTATGAAGAATGGAGTGGTCCTGCAATTCGCCAGTCAGTGACTGGCAAAATGGAGCAAGGTGATGACTTCAAGTCATCAGCTGCGGACAGCATGTCCGTTCTGGAAATTCGCCAGCCGGTGGCTGAAGAATTGGGTGCAGGAGACTCCTCAGCTTTTATGAGCATAGGATTCACCCATCATATTGCGATTATCCATGCATGTAAATCCCTTGACGAACGACTGTTTTATATACGTAAATGTGCCGAAGAATTCTGGTCGACCCGTATTTTGGATAAACATCTTAAGGCAAATTGGAAGCCCATCTCAATATAATTTTCAATTCCCGGTCCGCCTTCGTCCGGAAAGCCCCTGACATGTATCTCACTAGGCACTTACGGTGGTAGTATATTTATTTGTAAAGGGAAGTATTTGCTTTCACGAACAAAGTTTCCCGGTCGGCAAAATCGAATTCGCGAAAACACTTTTCTCCCGGACGCACTTTGTCTTTGATCAGCAGTGCCGATACGTCGATCAGGGCGATCCGGTCGCAGCCCCGGATTCCGACGGCGACGGTATTTCCATCGGGAGAGAGGCGGACTTCGGAGAGGGCGTCACCCGCCCCGGCGACCGGAATCCTGGCCGTGATGCACAGGGTCTGAACATCGATGGCAAAGAGTTCACAGCTCAGCTCGCTGACGCAGTATACCCTGTCACGGGCGGGGTCATGGACAAAATGACGCGGACCTCACGGCGCGGATCCCATTTCCCCCGAAAATGTTATTTTTTCACACGGCGGGGCTTCCCTCTTTTTTGCATTACGCAGGGAATAGCGCTCCCGTGATTTTGTCCCCCTACGGATGCCTGCGGCACAATCCTGCCCCGCGCGCCGACACATCAGGCGGCGGCAGTCTCTCATGCTCATGACGCGACAGCCGGAATACCGCAGAATGTCCATATGCCGTTTGAACATTTCCGGCGGCGTACTGCACCAAGGATGGGCCGTGTCCGGAACGCCGTGATAAATCAGCACTGCGGCGCAGAGCTCCCCACCGACGGCGGCCAGATCGGACAGGGCCGCATGAAAATTGTTTTCCTCCCGGGCATTCACCGAGTATCCTGCGATGTTCATAAAATCCGTCGATCCGGTCCACAGTGCCTTCCCCGTTGTCCGGGCACAAGAGAGACCATATTCCCCCAGCCATTTGGCGGCGCTTTCCGCATAAGGTCCGCCGGGATAGGCAAAACTCTCCGGGGCGGGAATCCCGTGTGCCGCAAGTTCGCTGTTGAGTTCTGCGACGTCCCGGCGGCCGTCCGCCTCGCCGATCGTCCCCAGATCGACATGGCTCAGCGTATGATTGCCGATCTCGAACCCGGCATCGCCGATCTTTCGGATATCCCGCCACGCCAGATAACAATCGGGGTGTTCGGTCAACCATTTTGCACTGCGGCAGACGAAAAAAGTCGCGCCGAAGCCGTATTCCAGCAGGAGCGGTACAACGAACGACAGGTGATTGACGACGGCGTCGTCAAATGTCAGCACAACATTTTTGGACATATCGAATACCCTTCCCGAAGCTCCATCACCTTTTATCAAAAACGGAGCATTTCACATAGATCATGGAGGCGAGACCGGACCATTCGGCGGCGTCGGGGAATTCGATTTCGAGGCGGTTTTCGCCGGATCTCACCAGCTCCGTGATGTCGATCTCCAGGTTCCATGGATCGTAGACGCGGCAACGCCGGGGCGCGGGAAGGGTTTGGCCATTCAATTTCAGAACCGCATTTCCCTGAAGCGTGTCGTGTTCGAAAAGCAGCTGCCAATGGGCGTTTTCCGTATCGGGGAGGGTGAAAACGGTAAGGTAGACAGCAGTTGCGGGGTAAAATCTTTTGCGTTCCGGCGCTTGATCGAAGATATGCTTTTCGTAGATCATTTTGGGGTGGGGTTTTTCCGTGCCGAAAAGTTCCCGCAAAAGGGCGTAACGGACCTGTTTCCTGCACTCTCCGCCCGCGGCCACATCCCAGTCGCGGAGCGTCGCCGCGATGCCGGGTACGGGCGGGATGTAGTCCCATTGGGGATGGGCGAGGAAATCCAGATCCGGCTCCGGCAGGACCGTTTCGGGGTAATCAGGATAGTTTCTGTCGTCGCAGAGATCAAAGACCGCGCAGCCGTACGCCGGCAGGCGAAAAATCCGGTCCGGCGCAAAACGGAAGCGCCTGGTCATGCTTTCGTCGTAGCGGAGCAATCCCCGGAGCGGTTCGGCGAAACGCAGTCTGAACGTGCCGCCCTGCGGGGAGTTGTGGAAGAAGTACAGCCGTTTCCCTCCGTCGAAGATGCGGTACTGGGTCATGACGGTGCGCGCTTCTTTGCCCTCGCCGTCGAGAACGGCGAAACCGTCTATGCCGAAACAGGCTTCCGGAGTCCGGAAGAAGGGCTTGTACCGGGCGAACCACGGCCGCTCCATGGGGAACGGCCGCACCAGCGCAGTATAGAGCTTTTTTCCGCACAGGAAGCCCTCCGGCAGGATCTCCGCGTGTTCGAGGGTCTCCTCGTCCGCGAACTCGAACTGGACCTGATGTGCCAGAAAGAGCTGGACCAGCCGGTAGAGCTGTTCCATCCGTATCAGTGCATCTTTTTGCAAGGCGGGAATTCTCCGGCGGAATTCGTTTTCCGGGAAGACCACGCAGACTTTCGCCGTGCTCCGTGATTCTCCCAGCAGAAAGCCCAGGTTCGCCGCATATTCTCCGAACTCATGGAACTTGCCGTAATCCGGCGACTGGAAAAAGAAAGATTTTCCCGCATCGTCCTTCCGGAATCCGTCGTAAGAGTAATGGAATCCGTGCGGTACCAGGAAGTTGACGCCCAGGGCATAAAGCCAGCGCATATTCCGCTTCATTCCGTCGTGATTGAAGTTGTAGGCATTGCAGCCGAAACATTCGCTCATCACCCTGTGCTCCCCATTCTGCTCCGCCGCCGAGGCCACAACTTTGCCGCCCAGGTTCAGACTGGAAAAATTACTCCAGTTAGGAATATTCGGAGTGATGTGGTCGAACCCCGGGATCCCAGTATATTTCTGCAGGGCGAAAATGTTCATCCCGTTGGTCGTCGCGATTGGAACCTCCTCTCCGATCCCATGCCCGCAGAGGAGAAGTTTATGCGCATTGCACCAGTCGTTGACGGGACGGAAGAACGAGTCTATGAAGAGTTCCTGCACCGTTTTCCAGTAATCTTCGCGCAATGAACATGCAGGATCGGCATCACCGCGGAAGATTTCGTGCCAGCGGTTGTCGATTGCATAGCCGCGTCGCCGGAGAAACTCCTCCGCGAAACGCAGCGTCCACGCATACGTGCCCCCCGTCGCCGTCTCGTCCGTGAAGATCCCCGGTATCACGTCCCCGAAAAGATCCCCCAGCGTCTCCGCATACTTTTCATGGGTCAGCCGGATGAACTCCCTGGTGCACTCCGCATTAAGATTATCCGGGATCCCCATGTACTGGCTCTTCCGGACAGTCTCGGCCGTGACGGCGAAAACGTGCCACCCCGCCGGCAGGGGAACATCAATCGCAAGATGCGGAAACGCCGTGGCGCTCCGGTAATGATCGTAGGTTTCCCTGCCGAAAAGATGGTGATAGTATGGACTCGGCCACAGGGTCTGGAAGAAATCGCTCCGCACCACGCCGACGTCATCGAAGAGGTCCCGCTTTTCCAGCACGTTCCCCCTGGCGTCGGTCCGGACGCCGATGACTTCGAGAAGCGTCCCCGTTCCCAGATCGGCGCGGACGTGTCCCTCATCGGAGGCGATATCGAAAAAGCGCAGTCCCTTCGCCCTGTACTCCGGGTGATCGAAGAAAAAACGTCCCCCCGCCGCCCCCGAAGGAAACGGATCCTCGTCGTAAAGCCACGCCTGCATCCCCAGCTTCGCCGCCTCCAGCGCCGCGAAACGGATCAGCCCGAACCATTCCCTGCTCCCGTAAGGCGTCAGAAGCCCCGCCCGCGGATGCATGAAAAACGCCCCGATGTCCTGCTCCTTCATGAGCCTGATCTGCCGCCGCAGCTCTTCCTTTTCCAGTTTGTGATTCAGAAACCAGAACGGCGCAGGAGAATAATCTTTGACCGTCAGCATATCTTCCTCTCCTTTTTTCAAAAAACAAGGGGATTTTCGCGGGAGGGCTCCGCACCTTCCCCGCATCCCTTCCGTGGCCGAAACGCAAGTTTCGAGGTAACTGCGCGCTGCCCGTTGGAGGCGCGCAGGGGGAAACGGCGCGGTGAAAAGCCCTACCGATCTTTCAGCACGTGAAACACGTACGTCTGCCCGGTTCTGGTCTCGAAGGTCTCCTCGGAGCGGTAACGGCCTTTCACCGGACCGAGCACCGCCTCCATGACCGTTCCGGCGGGCAGATCGATGCTCTTGGCGCCGTCGCTTTTGGCGTGAAGCGCTACCACGTCGTTCCCGACCAGCACGGGATCATCGCCCTTCGCGTAAACGTGGACACCCGCCTTTTTCAGCAGCGTCCGGAGCAGTCGCGGAGGCAGATTCATGAGCACCGAGAAATAATGGGTGACGCCGTTTTTCCGCCATTTGACCAGCCCGGGAGAACCGTCGGACAAAGTCCCGATGACTTCGGAGAATCCAGAAACCGGCAGGAACCAGGGCGACGACGTGTTGAAATTGGTACAGCTTTCAACGCCCCAACCGGGCTTCAGAAGGAGTTTCGGCCGCCGGGTCGAAGTATCCATCTTGAATTCGATTCCGAGAAGCTCGGACATCTTCTTTGCCGACGGCCCCTCGGCCGACGTGGAAACACCCGCACCGTAGAGCCACAGCACCGTCGCCTTTTCGTCCTCGAATCGTTTCATCAACGCCAGGCGGTCCCGGTCGTCAAGTTTTATCAGGTTGTTGACAATGTAGAATTTGCTGGTGGAAATCACATCTTTTTCGAGCAGATCGCGGAGCATCACCTGACGGAACGGGACGGCGGCTTCGGCGAATCGCCGCTGCATTTCGCCGACGCTCGCAACATGCAGGCCGTTGCCCGCATTGAGCTGGACGAACATCGCGCTTTCCGGATCGGAGACCAGCGTGACTTCGACCGGGGTGGTCCCTTTGACCTCACCCAGTTTTTCGTAGGCCCGTTTCCCTTCTTTCATCACTTCAATCAGCACGGGTTCACGGAACCAGTTTTCATACATTTCATACCAATGGGTCCCGACTCCCCTGGTCATCGTCAGTGCGATCGACCGGTCAATCGCGCCGACCGACTGTTCCGGGTTGCTGAGCATGCCGGTCCGGACCTCATAATTGCTGGTCTCGCCGAATGTCCGCAGATCCTGTTCTACTATGACCAGTTTGCCATGCGCGGTGAAACTTTCCGCCGCTTGCATGACCGCATCGCTTTGTCCGGAACGCCGCCAGGTATAGAAAGACGGAGCCGTGAGAAAGTCGATATACGGCGAACGTGCGACCCGTTCAATGTCCAGATGCCCGACCGTTTGGAGACGGTTGTAGATGTTGCTGAACGCAAGGAAATAGCCGTAATAGACTCCTGCCATCCACTTGCCGCCGGTTTCCTCCTTGACATACCGCCCGAGCGTGGTGATCGCCTCGCCGAGGCCCCGGTTGCGGAAGCGGAACCAGTCGATCAGCTGCATGTCCTTCTTCGGGTCCAGCAGGATCCCGACATTCCCTTTGCCCCATTGCTTGTCGGTAGGCATCGGTGCGTTTTCGAGAGTAACGTCCGGCATGTTCCACGCTTTCCGCAGCGCTTCATCCGTCCGGTAGCGTTCTTTGAGATAACTCCGGAACGTGACGTGGTCCGCGGGGGAATATCCCGCCATCGCGAAACGTTGTTTGTCGTCGATATAACTCCAGAACCATTCGCTGTTCCAGCCTTCGCTCAAGGCCAGCCCGATGATCCGGTCCGCATAGGGCGATTGCTGCAAATGCCGGATCAGCGCACGGAACCCCGCCCGGGCGTCTTTCAGCCATTTCTTCGAGGCGAGCGCCTGCCGGTCGTTCTGCCGGTGAGGCGGTTTCCCGCCGAAATAAGCTGTCCGGTCGTCCGGATTTTTCTCCAGCCACCATGTCGGCATAGCCGCATTGACATTGAGGATGATCTTTGCTTCCGGCGCACAGAAATCGATTGCCGCCAGACGACGGTCAAGTCCGCTGAAATCGAAGGAATCTTCCGCTTTCCAGAATTCCGCGAACGCCGTGCCGAATCGCAGAACGTCACAGCCTGCGGCGAGCGCGTTGCGGATCATCCAGTCGCGGGATGACGGGTCGCGGGAAAAGCCCCCGCTCATCAGGAAGTAGATCGGCGCGTATTTCCGACCGTTGATCTCGAAGTAAGGCCGGCTTCCCGCCCCAGTGACTTTTGCCGTCGAAAGTGGGGGGACCGTCTTCGGAAGCACTTTCACCCGTCCCAGTTCTGCCCCGTTTTCAACCGTCAGGTAATCGCTGGCATTATGGATTTTTGCCGCCGAGAACTGTTTGGGCAAGTCGATCCGGACCTTGATCCATTTACCTTTTTTCCAAGCCCCGGTCGAGGGTGTGACCCGTCCTGTTACCCGATATTCCGAGCCGTCGGTTCTCCTCAGTTTCAACTCGATCTTGGCGGAGTCCACAGGCATCTCTTCCAATACTTCGGCGGTGAACTCGTTTTCAGCCGATTTCAGCACACGGATCTTGCCTTTCGGTCCGATATACTGGTATCCGACGCGGCTGTTCCACGGCGGGGCGGGGGGAGCCCCGAGTACCATCACCGGGCGTTCAAACGCCGCCGGTTCGGTCTTGCCTCCGACATGGCAATTCCAGGACGAATCGCTGACCACATACTGTGCTTTCCCGTTGACTTTCGCATACAGCTCGCAGATAAGACCGCCCCACGCCTGTGCATTGTAGACCTTAATCACCATCACGTTTTTGCCGGGCTTCAAATGGCGGACGATATCGAAAGACCCCGGATGGCGCCAGTCGGACCCGCTGCCCGCCTCATGGCCGTTCACAAACGCGGTGAACGAATCGTCGCCTGCCACCTCGATCCGTGCTTCTTCAGGCATGGAATCCAGCTGAAACTCCCGCCGGAACCAGACGTTTTCCGCATTCGGGCCGAACCCGTTCCAGCACCAGATCCAGGCACCCCGCCAATACGCCGCTGGACGGTCCAGTTTCGGCAGCAGTTTCAATTCCGCCAGCAGCGGCGCATCTTCCGGCACCACGCGCCAGGTCATCGCCATCGCCGGCATGGTGAAATCGACCGACTTTTTCCCCTCGGGCAGTTCGACCTTGCCGATCTCACGGTAATACCGGTCGAGGAAACTCAGTTCCGCCGCAGCGTTGCCGGACAGCCGGCTCAACGTGTATTGTCCCCGCGGACGCAAGTCCGGGAGACGGTTGATTTTCGGCGTCGCCACGATTCTCCGGAATCCGACCGGCGCGGGCTGTCCGTTCCAGCTGAATTTCATCGAAGTTATCGTACCGCGCCATGCGGGATCTTCACCCACAGGAAGCATGATCCGATGCCATTTGCCGTCGGGCAGCACGGAAAATCCCCGGTTCGAACGGTAGGTCTTCCCGTTTTCCTTCGAAGTAAAAATGCAATCAAGATAACCCCCCTCGTCGGCGACCTTGAAATCTACCTCGACAGCTTTGATTTCGTCAGCGTTCCAAGCCAAAGGTTCACATACCAGACCGCCGCCCGGTCCGGCAGTGAATTCAACAAAAGGGCGGGAAGGGTCGCCCCCTTTGACTACGCCGACCGGATGCCAGCGCCGTTTCAAAAGCGTGCCTTCAAAGGATTTTTCCTTTACTTTCCGGCTCTCAATGATCGCTTTCAGCTCTTCGTCCGAGATCTCTTTCACGGAAAATCCGTGGATCTCGACGGTTCCCTGACCGAAGATGACCACATGCGGACGGAGTTTTTTCTCATCCTTGCGGGCGGTGAAAGTATAGGTCAGGATTTCCGGTTCGTTGACCGTTCCGGCCGAGGCTACGGTGGGGTAGGGCTTGCGGCTGGCGCCCGGCATCTGGAACATCAGGTTGTATTTCACCTTGTCGTTCGTCCGTTTCAAGGTGATGGTGGCGGTATAATGCTTGCCCGGGACGATATCGAGATTCACCGTCGGAACAAATGCGGTATAGCCGCCGTCCTTGGTCTTTTCGATCTTGATGATCCCGTTTTTCTTTTCGAACTTGCTCTTCGAGCCGCCGACATCGGCATTCCGCCAATGGACCGCCGGGTTCAGCACCAGGTTTTCAGGCGGGTCGAGTTCATCCACAAAGATCCTGCGGATCGTCGTTTCCCCGGCTTTGAGCGGCCCGAACTGGATCCGCGCCTTGGTTTCCCCGGGGCGGGCTACGATCGCGATTTCCGCAATATTGTTTTTCCCCACGGAGACGGGGAAAGGCGTCCTGCCCGCACCTATGACCGGGACCATGATCCGGACCGGCGTGGCTCCCTCGTAGACAACGGCGAACCGGTATACTTTTCCGGCTTTCAGCGGGTATTCATTGCCGCTGTTGTGATACCAGACCAATCCCTGGTTGCCGGATCGGGTCAATTTGACCGTGCCGTCCGCGTTCTTGACCGCATTCCCCTTGGCCCCGCCCAATGCAACAACACTCCATTTTCCCGTTTGGAGCAGATCTTTTTCCTCCGCCGGCAAAACGAAAAAAGCCAACAGAAAGGCCGATAAAAAAATGGTTCTGAACATGGTTTCCCTCCTTTTCGAAAATCAGTTGCGGCGGACCGGTTCATTGACGGTCAGGTCGGTACTTGCCCGGTTGCACTTGGTCAGGTCTTTCGTCTTGGTTGCATGCCCGTCGCACCACAGGGTTGACATGGCATTGGAATGCCGGTTGGCGAACTGTCCGTTCGATCCTCCGTCAAAAAGATGGAACGGAGCCAGTTTTTGGGCGCTCATCACGCATTCACCCATCAAAACTTTTCCTGCGGGATTTTTGATCATTTCAGGCCGCCCGGCTCGAACATTGAGGATCGACGAGACTGAACCGGGGTATTCGACCTTGTCGTGCGTGACGCCGTAGGCATTGACACCATAATGGGTGTATCGGAACGTCCATTCCCCCGACGGCCAGCCGGTCATCCGCGTTTTCCAAGACACAACCTGGTTGTAGGATGTGGGAATTTTTGTGATATCCACGCCCGGGCACATCCACATTTTATAATCTTTGATGAAGCCGCAATTGCTCAGCAGGTATGCCCAGTTGTATCGGTCGGGTGCACCGAAACAGTCCGGAGTATAATAATTGTAAGCATCGGTATAAAGCGTCATCGGGGTATTGAGTTGCTTCAGTTGGTTCAGGCAGCTGATCTCCCGCGCCTTTTCCCTCGCTGTGTTCAATGCGGGCAGGAGCATGCCCGCCAGAATCGCAATAATGGCAATCACCACGAGGAGCTCGATCAAAGTAAAACTGTATTTCGGTTCCCATGATGGATGATGATGGCGGAAAGATGAAGGTTTGTTCATGTTCTGCGTCCTTTCTGTAGATTGGTGAATTTGAACCTTGACTTACTGGATTATCCGGCTATATTACAGACAAATATAATCCGATTATACGGAAAAACATGAATAAGATGGCAAAAAAAACGCATGATTTGGCAAAAGAACTGGAAGTGGTCGACCTTCGGCTGGATACTCATTGCGACTGTTCGCATCTGCCGCTGATCGTCCGTCTGACGGACTATTCGGTGCCGAGCAAACTGCACCGGCACTGCGATTTTTCCGAACTGGTGGTGGTGCTGGACGGTACGGCGGTCAGCTGCGTGCCGGATCATGAAGTCTCCCTGCAAGCCGGCGACATCCTGCTGCTGGGAACCGGGACGCTGCATCATCTTACCCGGATCCGTTCGCTGCGGAACTACAATATTCTGTTCGACCATCGGCTGCTGGAACCGCTGACCGGGATCGGCCGTTTCCGCTGGCTTCAGGTCGGCGAAGGGGAATCTTCCCCAGTGATGCACTTGTCCGGCAGCGACCTGTCCGGCGCGGTGATGCTGCTGGAGAAAATGCGTCATGAACAGCTGGCGCGTTCTCCGGGCTGGGAGCTGGCCGTGTACAGCGGTTTCTGCCAGCTGTTTGCACATATTTCGCGTTACGCCCGGCTGGATTCGGACGTTCACGGTTCGTCCGGTTCGGGATTCCAGCTGGGACGGGTGCTGCGTTTCATGGAGGAAAATGCGGTCAAGCCGCTGACGCTGGAAAATCTGAGCCGTTATGCTCAGATGTCGGAAAGCAGTTTCCGGCATCAGTTCAGAGCGGCGACGGGTCTGGCGCCGATCGATTACCTGATCCGGCTGCGGTGCCGGCGGGCGATGCTGGACATGTTCAGTTCGGACCATTCCATTTCGGAGATCGCGCTGGAATCGGGATTTACCGACAGCAATTATTTTGCGCGGAAATTCCGGGAGGTCACGGGCCGTTCGCCGCGTGAATTCCGGGTCGGCTGCCGCCGCGGCGTCATCAAATTGACCGAGGAGATCAGCCGGATCCTTCAACCCGAAACCCTTTCCTGATCCCGCCGGAATGTCATTCGCCCTTTTCGATTGCGCGGATGCGGTCGCGGAGCTGGGCCGCACGCTCGTATTCGAGGTTTTCCGCCGCGGACAACATCTCTTTTTCCAGCGCTTCGATCAGTTCGGGCACGCTCAGACCTTCCCAGTCGGGCTGTTCGGCCCGGACCACTTTGCCCTTGCGTCCGCGCATGGAACGCGAAGGTTTGAACGCCGCCGGTTCCTCGCGTAGCATCGCCGCGGTCTCGCGGAGGTCTTCCGCGTTCCACGAGGTGGTTTTCTGCGAGGATGTTGAGGAAAGGCCGAGCACATCGGTGATGGTTTCGCGTTCGGCTTTGAGGATGGTCTTCGGCGTGATATGATGTTTTTTGTTGTAGGCGATCTGCTTTTCGCGCCGGGCTTTGGTGGTGTCGATCAGAACTTTCATGCTGTCGGTGACGTGGTCGGCATACAGGATGACTTTCCCTTCGGCATTGCGGGCGGCGCGTCCGGCGACCTGCACCAGCGAGCGTGCGGACCGCAGGAACCCTTCCTTGTCGGCGTCGAGAATGGCCACGAGTTTGAGTTCAGGCAGGTCGATGCCCTCGCGCAGCAGATTGATGCCGACGATGCAGTCGAAGTCGCCGCGACGCAGTTCAGTGAGGAGCCGCACTCGTTCGATCACGTCGATCTCCGAATGGAGATATTTCACGCGAAGACCGAGATCGCTCAGATAATCGGCGAGCCGTTCGGCGCTTTTCTTGGTCAGCGTGGCGACCAGCGAACGTCCGCCGGATTCGGTGCAGCGGCGGATCTCTTCCATAACGTCGTCCACCTGTCCTTCCAGCGGACGGACTTCCACCGGGGGATCGAGCAGACCGGTCGGCCGGACCACCTGTTCCACCACGCTGCCGCCACAGAGATCCAGCTCATATTGGGCCGGGGTGGCGGAAACGAAAATGACATCGCCGAGCAGCGAGGTGAATTCCTCGAATTTGAGCGGACGGTTGTCCAGCGCGGAAGGCAGCCGGAACCCGTAATCGACCAGCATCTGCTTGCGGCTTTGGTCGGCTTTGTACATGGCCATGATCTGCGGGATCGTGGCGTGCGATTCGTCGATGATCGTGATATAATCTTTCGGGAAGAAATCAAGCAGACAGAACGGACGGGAACCGGGGGCGCGTCCGCCGAGATGGCGCGAATAGTTTTCGATGCCGGGACAATAGCCGATCTCGCGCATCATTTCCATGTCGTAATTGACCCGCTGATAGAGCCGCTGGGCCTCCACGAGTTTGCCCTGCGATTCGAACCAGGCGACGCGTTCGCGCATTTCCTCCATGATCCCGTCCATGGCGGCGCGGATCCGTTCCTGCGGCAGCACAAAATGGCGCGGCGGAAAG
>Ga0265298_10004816_pt1 | contig 17116 bp, 13 predicted proteins | sample AusTroGonzalo_MG_3_FD_193486 | JGI IMG/M metagenome (GOLD analysis project Ga0265298, IMG submission 193486) | Bovine rumen microbial communities from tropical cattle in Woodstock, Queensland, Australia - Gonzalo_01 | ecosystem: Host-associated > Mammals > Digestive system > Stomach > Rumen ... | reverse complement strand
AGTTTAACGATTTCCTGGCCCGGTTCAAAGCAGACGGCAAGCTGGAGGAAATGGAAGCAAAATGGTTCGGGGAGGACGAAAGCATCAAGGATATTCCGGTTGTGCCGGAAGGGGATAAGGGTATTCTTCGTGTGGCTACGGAAGCTGCTTTTGAACCTTTTGAATATGTCCGCAATGGGCAGATCGTCGGATATGATGTGGATCTTGTATCCCGGTTCTGCATCGAAAACGGCTACGGACTTGAAATGGTGGACATGGTTTTTGACGGCGTTCTGACGTCAATTCAGACGGGGAAATGTGATTTTGCCGCTGCGGGCATTACCGTCACGCCGGAACGGAAGGAAAACGTCCTGTTTTCAGAGCCGAACTTTGCGGGGCGCATTGTCGCCGTGGTTCGCGTTGCGGAATCGTCAAAAGATGGAAACGGATTCCAGACGGGGATCCTGGACAGTTTCCGGAAAACCTTCCTGCGCGAAGATCGGTGGAAACTGTTTCTCGAAGGCGTGGGGAATACACTGATCATTACAGTGCTGTCCATCGTGCTCGGAACAGCGCTTGGCTTTGGGGTGTTCATGCTTTGCCGCAACGGGAACCCCCTGGCCAACGGAATGACCCGATTCATGATGTGGCTGATTCAGGGCACGCCCGTGGTTGTTCTGCTGATGATCCTTTACTATATCATCTTTGGCAGCGTGTCCGTCACCGGGATTTTCGTATCGGTGATTGGTTTTTCGCTGACCTTCGGGTCAGCAGTGTTCAGTCTGCTGAAGATGGGCGTCGGCGCGGTGGATCCGGGCCAGTATGAGGCCGCCTATGCGCTGGGGTACTCCAACCGGCGCACCTTCTTCCGGTTCATCCTGCCTCAGGCTCTTCCGCATGTGATTTCCGCCTATCAGGGGGAAATTGTAGGGCTGATCAAGGCGACAGCCGTTGTCGGCTATATTGCAGTGCAGGATCTGACGAAGATGGGCGACATCGTACGCAGCCGGACCTATGAGGCATTCTTTCCCCTGATTGCCATCACGCTGATTTATTTCCTGCTGGAAGGGCTTTTCAGCTTCCTGGTGAGCCGGATCAGAATTCATCTTGATCCGAAACGCAGAAAGAAAGGGGAAGTGCTGAAAGGGGTAAAGATCCATGATTAAAATTGAGCATCTGAAGAAGGAGTATCCGAATGCCACGCCGCTCAGGGATGTGAACGTGGAAATCCGGGACGGAGATGTGATTTCCGTTATTGGCCCTTCCGGCACCGGGAAAAGCACCCTGCTTCGGTGCATCAATCAGCTGGAAAAACCTACGGACGGAAAAATCTGGGTGGACGGTGTGGAAATCACCGACCCCGGTTGCGACATCAACAAAGTGCGCCGGAAGATGGGTATGGTGTTTCAGTCCTTCAACCTGTTCGGCAACATGACGGTGATTGAGAACATCATGATAGCGCCCGTGGATCTGCTGGGGAAAACAAAACAGGATGCCTACGACACGGGCATGCGCCTGCTTCGCACGGTGGGTCTGGCGGAAAAGGCGCTGAATTATCCGGATGAGCTCTCCGGAGGCCAGAAGCAGCGGATTGCGATTGCACGGACGCTGGCCATGGATCCGGATGTGATCCTGCTGGATGAGCCTACCAGCGCCCTGGATCCCACCATGGTGGGTGAGGTGCAGGCTGTGATCCGGGATCTCGCGAAAACCGGCAAAACCATGATGATCGTGACTCATGAGATGGCCTTTGCCAGAGCCATCTGCAACCGCGTGTTTTATATGGATGAAGGCGGTATCTATGAAGACGGCACCCCGGAGGAGATCTTTGATCATCCGAAACGGGAAAACACCCGTCGGTTTGTGCGGCGTCTCAAGGTGCTGGAGCTTGCTGTTTCGAACAGCGATTATGATTATCTGGGAATGGCTGGGGAGATCCGTCAATATTGCAATAAAAACCAGATAACCCCGAAACTGGAAAACCACATTCAACTGGCCTTTGAGGAAACCGTTCAGTATCTGCTGATCCCGGCATTGGAAAATCCACGGATCAGGGTGATTATCGAATACTCTGAAGCGGAAGAAAGCGCGATAATGACATTTCGATATAACGGGGCCCCTCTGAACGTCATCGAACAGGGCAATGGATTACCCCTTTCTGTCGTGAAGGGGATCATTGTTGAAACGGAGTACGGAATTACAAATGACGAAGAATACAAAAATCAGCTTGTGCTGAAGCTTCGTCAATGACTGGCTTTAACATTACCGTCAAATGCATTATAATAAAAACGGCAAGGCATGGGTTACCATGTGGTTCTCATACGGGATGTCCGGTATGCCATATCATCAGATAGGAGAGAAAGAAAATGAAAAAATGGATTTCCGTCATCATCACCGTAATGCTGCTCCTGGCAGCCACGACAGCTGCCTTTGCGTCTTCGGCGGAAGAAGCTGCGGCGGAGACTGTTTCAGTCTTTCCGGCCGGGTCCCCCGACGAAGTGGCCGCTGTGATTCTCCATACCAACGATGTTCACGCGGGATATGCAGACTATATCGGTTACGACGGGCTTGTCCTCTATAAAAAGGAACTGGAGGCGCTTTATGATAACGTCCTTCTCGTGGATGCCGGCGACGCCGTGCAGGGAACCGTTATCGGCTCCATTTCCAAAGGCGCGGAGATCATCAGGATGATGAACCGGGCGGGATATGACCTTGCGGCTCCCGGAAATCATGAATTCGACTTCGGCTTTGACGCGCTGGAAGAGTGTTCCGAGCTGCTTTCCTGCGACTATATCTGCGCGAATTTCTGTACCACAGGCGGTGAGCCGGTATTCAGCCCCTGGAAGATCCTGGAAGCCGGCGGCCTGAAAATCGGCTTTGTTGCGGCGGTGACGCCGGATACTTTCACCCAGACCAGTATCCGGAATATTGTGAACGAAGTCGGCGAACCGATGTATGACTTCCTTGCGGACGACACCGGGGACAGGCTGTGCGGCGCCCTGCAGAAGTATATCGACGAAGTCCGGGCAAACGGAGCGGATTACGTGATCCTGCTCTCCCACCTCGGCAGTGATTCCAAAACCCCGTCGGTCTACTCGAGCAACGCGGTTGTCGGAAAACTGACAGGCCTGGATATGGTGATCGACAGTCATACGCATGAAGTGTATAACAGACAGATCCCGGACAGGGAGGGCCGCATGATCCCGGTTGCCCAGGCCGGGGAGAAGATGAAAAACATCGGACAGCTGACAATCTACAGGGACGGTCACCTGGAGGAAACCCTTGTGGATCTGGTTCCGTCTGTTCCCGGCATTCCTTCGGAGATTGTCCGGCGCGGAAAAACGGATCGATATGTCGATCCGGAAATGAAAGCGTTCCTGGATGATATCACCGCCTCCTATGAACCTGTTCTGGAACGGAAAATCGGCTATAATCCGTCTGATCTGGTCGTTTGGGACGGGGTCCGGGATTACAACCGGGCCGAGGAAAACGGCCTGTGCGACCTGGTCGCGGATTCCCAGCGCGTTCTCTCCGGAGCCCAGGCGGCGCTGGTTCATGCCGGTTCCGTGCGAAACAACCTGAAGGCGGGAGAGATTACCCGTAAGGATGTCATAAACACCCTTCCTTATTACAACGAAATCGTAAAGGTTAGCGTCAGCGGGCAGATGATCCTGGACGCCCTGGAATTCAGCGTATCCTATCTCCCGCAACGAGTCGGCGGTTTCCTCCAGGTTTCGGGAATTTCGTACAGCGCCGATCTTGATCTGGAAAGCAGCGTGCAGAAAGATGAGAAAAAGCAGTTCGTCTGTGTGGACGGAGACCGCCGTGTACATGACGTAACAATCGCAGGCAGGGATCTTGACCCGAAAGCCGAATATACGCTGGCAATAAACATGTTCCTGCTGACCGGCGGGGACGGATATACGATGTTCAAAGAGGCGGATATTCTTGAAACTATGCCCTTTTCTGACAACGAAATGCTTATGAAATACATCGAGGAAAATCTGGGAGGCATGATTCCCGAACAATACGGAAAGCCGCAGGGGCGCATTCAATGGGCCCCCCGGAAATCTCCGGATTCCATCGGGAAGTAAAACAGAGGAATCTTCCCCGCGGCGCAATTCAGTGCTGCTGCGTATCCCGCAAATCCGTCCGGATGATCCGGCGGTCGCAGAGCAGCAGCAGCGCGGGAAGCAGGGTCAGTACCAGCACGGAGGAGACCAGCGCGCCGCGGGAAACCAGCAGACCGATGCTGGAAATATAATAGATACTGCATCTCTTTCCGATAATAAATCCGGCAACCGTCAGAATCAGGCCCGAAGTCAGGATCGTGGGCAGCGCTTTCCGCATCGCTCCGCATAGGGCCTCCGGGGCCGGCATGCCCTGCCGCCGAAGGGAACGGAACTGATCGCAGAGCAGAATCCCGTAATCAATGGTTGCGCCCATCTGAATGGACAGGCAGATCAGGTAGGAAATAAAGAAAATCGGCTCTCCGGTCAGGAAGGAAATGCCCATGGTGATCCAGATCGCGCCTTCGATCACAAATACAAGCAGTAACGGCAGGCGGAAGGAGCGGAAGGAAACCGTCACAATCAGCAGAATTGCCAGCAGCGTGATCAGATTCACCTTCAGCAGGTCTCCCTGAAATGCGTTGGCAATATCATATGTGGACATCGCGGCGCCGGTGATGAATACATCTTCCCCGTAAACCTCCGATGCTTCAGACAGGATCTGTTCCATGGTCTGCATCATGGTCGGATCGGTCACGCTGAAATTCAGTTCCGCCAGCATACGCGCTTTGGTTGGGCCGATCAGGGCGCTCCTCGCGACTGCCAGCTGGTCCCGCAGAGCGGTGATTTGCTCGTTTCCTTCAGCGAGAGGCGCGGCGGCGTCCAGCAGTTTATCTGCCCGAACGGCGTCGCCGAATCCGTTGAGCACGAAGAACAGCCGGACTGCCGCCTCATCCTGGCCGGTCAGCTCCGCCACGTCTTTCGGGGTATAGTATTGCAGCGCCGCTTCTCCGGTGGTCACCATGGCGGTGATGCCGGAGACAGCCGGTTCGCCGTTTGCCATGCGGACGGACCGGAGCTTTTCCGCCAGCGAGCGCTGCAGATCATAATCCGCATCCTCTTCTCCTCCCGGAACCAGAAAAACGAGAGGGCGTGATTCGCCAAACCGGGCGGCGATTTTTGCTGATGCGCTGTTCGTCTTTGATTCCACGCTGGAAAAGGAGTATGTATTCCGGCTGTTGCAGTACAGTCCGCCCAGCACAGCCAGGATCATGACGGCGGCCAGCGGTTTTTTCACGCGGACAATCAGCGCGGCCAGACGATCGCCGCCCGGATTCAGCGGCCGGTGGCGGGTACGAAGCAGCGGTTTTTCCATCAGAAGTACCACCGAGGGCATCAGCAGAAACACGCACAGCATGCTGCAGACAATTCCCTTGGACAGTACGAGTCCGATATCAAACCCGATTGTGAAACTCATGAACAGCAGGGACAAAAGTCCCGCCACGGTTGTGAACGCGCTGGACGTGATCCGCATGAAGCATTCCGCCAGGGCCTCCGTCATGGCGTCCCCGGCGTTCAGTCCGCTGTCCCGGTATCCGTTGAACGTATGCAGCAGCATGATGGCATAATCAATGGACAGCGCCAGCTGCAGAATTGCACAGACCGCGAAGGTGATGAAGGAAACGTCCGGGAAAATGAAATTGGTTCCCATGTTGAGGAGGATAGACACCGCCAGGATGATCAGCAGGATCACCGGCTCCAGCCAGGCATGGGACGTAACCAGCAGCATGATCAGCACCACGACGACCGCAATGATCATGACCTCAGGGATTTCATCCGCCACACTGCGCTGCACGTCCAGCTGATCTGCCGCAGAACCGCCCACGTAATATTCTCCTGCTTCCGGGAACATTCCGCGCAGGCGGCGGACCGTTTCCGCCGCGTCCCCGTCCCGCAGCGTTACGGATACCAGCTGCCAGGTTTTCCCGTCCGCCTGCCGGACGCCGGTTTCCGGATCATGCGTCGCTGTCAGAATGCCCGGAAGCTGACTGATCGCGGCGGTATATTCCGCGACTGCTTCCTCCGGCTGATCTGTAAACATGACCCGGAGCTGTTCGCTGGCGCCGAACTCTTCCTCCATGATCTTCAGCGCCTTTTTGGTCATGGTGCTGTCCGAAAGATAGCGGGTCAGATCGTAATTGATTTTCGTTTTCCCGATGGACAGCGCACTCAGAACGGTGCAGACCGCCATCAGGGCCAGCAGCACGTAGCGGCCCTTCACGATTCCCTGTGCCAGTTTCTTTTTTGTCATATCGATTCCTTTGATCATCAAAAAATGAATGCCGTTTCGGGTGAACGGCAAGTTACTTTATCACACTTCGGTTGAAAAATCCACTGATCATATGGGCGGGAGGGCTTTTGACCCGGGTCGGAAAAGGGAAATGTGACAATTTGGAACAATCTATTGATGGCAGCGAAGAAAATTGGGTATAATACAGAAGTGCAAACGGGCACACCTCAATAAATCTCTTTGATTGATAATGGGGAAACGCATAGTGAAGAACCTGCTCAGAAAACTTCGGAATACTTTGAAATATATCGGCCCCAGATCCATAGTGATTGCTTTGATCGTATTTCTGCTTACTGCCGGGATCGCTGTCTATACCGGAAGGCATTTGCTGGATACTGAAAAAGCAGTCCTGATACAGCGGGGCGAACTCAATGCAAAAGAGGCGGCGATGGAATATGATCGCTGTCTGCTTACACGTGTGAATATTGTCACGCTGGTAGGCCGTACGGTTGAAAACATGTTTGCTTTGGGCTCGGACAATGCAAAGATCAAAGCATATCTGACGGAGCAGACGAATAATATTGTCGCCACGCTGGATCCGAGCACAACCGGTCTGTACGGGTGGATCAACAGGGAGTATCTGGACGGGGCGGGCTGGGTGCCTGATGCCGACTATGTTCCCACTGAACGGCCCTGGTATACCGAGACGCTGGAATCGAAACATGAGATCACGTTCGTGAAGCCGTACCTCGATATGCAGACCAACACCATTATGATGACGGTTTCGGATCTCATGAATGACGGGGAGAGCGTCCTGGCCATGGACGTGAGTCTGGACCCTATTCAGAAGATCGTTGAGGAAGTTTCCGCCGCGACGGAAGACAGTCACGCGTTTGTGATGAATGACAGCGGGATTGTCGTGGCGCACTCGGATAAGAGTCAGCTGGGCCGGGACTATCTGACGGAAACGGAAAGCCTGGGCGGAGCGGTTGCCCGGAAGATTCTCGTTGACGGGCAGATGAAATTTGATATTCAGACAGCCGAAGGCAACTACTCTGTCTATGTTGATAAGCTGGAAGGCGATTGGTTCAGCATCAGCCTGATCAATGCGGACATCTGGTATCGCCCGCTGACGCGTGCGATAGTCATTTTCTGTGTGATCCTTGGGCTGATCGTGTTCTTCCTGGCCTTTTTCTTCCTGAAAATGTACGCGAAAAACCGGGCGCTGCAGAGGGCTCAAATGCGGATCCATCTGGAGGAGAGCCGGGGTGAAAAATGGAAGGCGCTTTCTGAGACGGATCGCATGACGGCTCTTTTTGACCGCGTCAGCGGTGAACGGATGGTTGACGAGCTTTTGAAATCCGGCAATACAGGCATGTTTATAGAGATCGATATTGATCGGTTCAAGTCGATCAATGATACTTACGGCCATCAGACGGGAGACCAGGTGATTCAGGCTGTGGCGGACGCCCTTCGTACCACGTTCCGTTCCAACGATGTGATGATCCGGCTGGGCGGTGATGAGTTCGGCATATATGCGGTCGGCATTATCGACCGGAATATGGGACGGGCCATTATCAGCCGGCTTTTCGAAAAGATTCAGCATCTTCAGGTGCCCGGGCTCCCCCAGGGGAAGATCAGTGTCAGCGCGGGGGCTGTGATTCACACGGAAGCGGACGCGGCATCCTTTGCGGAGCTGTATGCCGGCGCCGACAAAGCGATGTACCGCAGCAAAAAAATACGCGGAAACAGTCTGTCGTTCGGGAAAATATAATTCATCGCTGTGAGGAAGGGCGCATACGCTCAAAACAATTGCGTTGAGGCAGGAACTGGTATAAAATAATCGGGGAAAAAATGAACGGGGTGGATACTTCGGATCAATACGAGGTGATCGCATGACCGCCAGAGCGGAAGAAATTCTCCGGATGGAACATATCACAAAGCAGTTCGGCTCCGTGTATGCGAACCGGGATGTCAGTTTCTCTGTGCTCTCCGGGGAGGTGCATACCCTTCTGGGGGAGAACGGAGCCGGGAAAAGCACGCTGATGAACGTGCTTTTCGGCCTGTATCAGCCGACCGAAGGCGAGATTTATATCCGGGGGCAGAAGGTCGGGATTGAATCGCCGGCTCAGGCTGTGAGGCTGGGCATCGGGATGGTCCATCAGCATTTTATGCTGGTGGAGGCCATGACGGTCTTTGAAAACATCATTCTGGGGGATACGCGGGCGAAAGGGATTTTCATCGACCGGAACGCGCGGAAGAAGGAAATCCTGGAACTCTCGGAAAAATACGGGCTGGAGGCGGATCTGGACCAGCCGGTCACGGAGCTTTCGGTGGGTGCGCAGCAACGGGTGGAGATCCTGAAGGCGCTGTACCGGGGCTGCGATCTGCTGGTGCTGGACGAGCCGACTGCCGCGCTCACGGATCTGGAAACAGAGGGCCTCTTCGAGATCATGAAAAAGCTGACGGGAGAGGGCAAGAGCGTCATCTTCATCAGCCATAAGATGCGGGAGGTGCTCCGGATTTCGGACCGGATTACCATTCTCCGCGCGGGGCAGACGGTGGAAACGGTGAACGCTTCGGAAGTCACCGGTGAGGAGCTGGCGGCCAAGATGATCGGGCGAGAACTGAAGCCGCCCCAGTATCCGAAGGTTGAGGAAGCCGGGGAAGATGTTATTGTGCTCGACCATGTCAGCTATCATAAAGAATCAAAGCATAACGGCCTGAATGATGTTTCTCTCCGGATCCGCCGGGGGGAAGTGGTCGGAATTGCCGGCGTGGACGGAAACGGACAGAGCCAGCTGGCCATGCTGGTCACGGGTAACATCGCGCCGGAGGAGGGGACCCTGGAACTCAAGGGATCAAAGGTCGTGAAGTTTGATCCGAATGATTTTATCCGGGAGAACGTTTCCCATATCCCCGAGGACCGGAACAAGGCGGGACTGATCGGGAATATGAGCGTGGCTGACAATCTGGTGCTGAAAAGAACGACGGACAGCCTGTTTTCAGACGGGAACGGTTTTCACCTGAAGAAGAAGGCCATCCGGCAGTATGCGGCGGAAATGCAGGGAAAGTATGATATCCGCTGTTCGTCGGTGGACCAGGAGGCAAGAAACCTGTCGGGCGGCAACCAGCAGAAGGTCATCCTGGCCAGGGAGCTGGAAGCGGAGCCTGATTTGCTGGTAGCTGTGCATCCGACCCGGGGGCTGGATATCGGGGCGACACGGTTTGTCCACGACACGGTGATCGCGCAGCGCGGGGCGGGCTGCGGTGTTTTGCTGATCTCAGCCGACTTTGACGAGATTCTGGAGATTTCCGACCGCATTCTGGTCATGTTTGAAGGAAAGATCATGGGTGAATACCCGGGTAAAAATCCGCCGGTCGGGGAGATTTCCCTGGCTATGGCGGGAAAGTGAGGCGGAACGGGCATGAAAAGAAACGATTTCGCGGCAAGGGTTTTCATCCCCGTGCTTTCCATCCTCGTTTCCTTCCTGATCGGGGCGGTGATCATCGCGGCCATGGGCGCCAATCCCCTGGAGGCGCTGCAGTATCTCTGGAAAGGCGCTTTCGGGAATGTGCGTAACCTCGGTACGACATTCGCCCGCGCGACGCCGCTGATCTTTACCACCCTGTGCGCCTGTTTTGCGTACCGCTGCGGCGTGTTCAATCTGGGCGGGGAGGGACAGTTCATCATCGGTGCGATCCTGGCCTGTTTCATTGCCACGAAACTGCCGGTGACCGGCGTGCCTGCTATCCTGCTCTGCGCAGTTGCCGGGGCGGTCGGCGGCGGGCTGTGGGCCATGATCGCGGGGCTCCTGAAGGTGTACCGGGGGCAGAATGAGATGATCATTACGATCATGCTGAACTATATCGCGACGCTGCTGATGGGCGTGGTCTATACGAACTGGCTGCGGGACGGGAACATTCCCCAGACCGCCGCCGTGCCGGACGAGGTGAAGCTCCCGTCCTTTCTGGGAATGCGGGCGACGATCGCGTTCCCGATTGCGCTGATTGTCGGACTTCTGATTTTCTACTACCTGTTCAGCACTTCCTCCGGGTTCCGGCTGAGAGCGGTGGGGCTCAACGCGACCGCGGCGAAGGTAAACGGGTTCAATATCAAACATTACGTGCTGATGAGCTTTGCCGTTTCCGGCGCCATTGCCGGGCTCGGGGGAGCGTTGGAACTTCTGGGTACCCAGTTCCGCCTGATTAACGGTTTCGCGGCGGGCTACGGTTTTGACGGCGTCGCCATGGCGCTGATCGCCAGCCTTCATCCGCTGACCGGGATTCTGGTGGCTGTTTTCTTTGCGGCGCTTCGGGTCGGATCCACCATGATGCAGACCGCGACAGGCGTTCCCACCAGCGTGTCGGATATTATCCAGGCCCTGGTGATCGTCTTTACCGTCGCCGGCCTGGCCATGGTCAGACTGCCGGCATTCAGGAACCTGTTTACGCGCAGGGCGCGGAAGGAGGCTTGACGATGGATATTGCGAATCTGATCCTGGCGGCCATCAGGATTTCCTCTCCGCTGATCTTCCTTTCGCTGGCGGAGCTTTATTCCCAGCGTGCGGGGCTGGTGAATATCGGCATCGAGGGCATCGCGGCCATCGGATCCCTTGTGGGATTCCTGGTCAGCGTGACGACGGGCAGCCCGACGCTCGGTGTTCTGGCAGGGGCGCTGGCGGGAATTCTTGTCAACATGATTTTTGCCTTCGCCACCATTACCCTGTGCGCGGAGCAGATCGTGTACGGCATGGCGATCAACATTTTTGCTCCGGCACTTGCTGCGTTTATCTACCGGGTTTATTTCGGCTCCGGCAGCACGCTGGTGCAGGGGGATCTGATGGCTACGCTGGAGAATATGCTGGGAATCAAGAGCGATCATTTCCTGGTCAATTTGTCCCTGGACCAGACGCCGATGGTATATTTCGCTTATATCCTGGTGATCGTTACCGGCATCTATTTCGCCCGCACCCGGTCCGGGCTGAATTTCAAAGCGGTGGGCGAATACCCGAAAGCCGCCGCCACGCTGGGCATCAACGTCAACAAAACCCGGTATCTGGCCTGTGTGATCTGCGGGGCGCTGGCCGGGATCGGCGGCGCCTATCTGACGACCTGCTATTCCAGAACCTATGTGGACGGAAATGTCGCCGGGCGTGGCTTCATCGCCCTTGCAGCCGTGATCTTCGGGCGGTGGAACGCCTGGGGCGTTCTGGCGGCCTGCCTGTTCTTCGGCTTCTGCGACGCTCTGCAGATCCGGCTTCAGCTGGTGAGCAATGCTATTCCTTATCAGTTTTTCCAGATGATACCCTATGCCGCGACTATTCTGGTTCTGGCCGTAATCGGTGTAAAAAAGGCCGGGCCCAAAGCCTGCGGACAGCCTTACCGAAAGGAGGAACGATGAGAAGTTATTTGCCGGTACTCCCGAAAGCGCGCACCATGAACGACTGAAAATGAACGATTGATGATGAAGGAGGAAGACCCCATGAAAAGAAAGATGTTTGCCCTGATGATTGCCTGTGTTCTGACGATGACCGTGGCCTTTGCCGTGACCGGTTATGCCGACGGGCGGACCGTCGCCATGATCTGTGATTCCAGTATTTCCGACGGCGGCTGGGGAATGGCCTGCTACAATGCCATGATCGATGCCGCAGCAAAATGCGGCTGGCAAACCATGTATTCCGACAGCATTGCACAGTCCGCGTATTACGACACCATCGTTTCCTACTGCGATCTGGGTGTGAATATGATTTACGCGCCGGGAAACCAGTATACGGACGCGATCCTGCAGGCTGCGGCGGAATATCCGGAGATCGCTTTCGCCCTGCTGAACGGCGGCGAGGATACTCCGGCAAAAGCGGTCAACGGCAATGTCTCCTCCCTGCTTCCGGACGCAAAGCAGATCGGATGGATTGCGGGTGCTCTTGCGGGTCTGATGACAAAGACCGGCACCATCGCCTTCATCGGCGGAATGGAACTTGATACGACGAAGGGCAAATATGCCGGTTACGGGGAGGCGGCGGACTTTGTCGCAAAGGAAAACGGCAAGAGCGTAAAGCTGCTGGATCCGGTTTATTCCGGTGATTTTTCCGCGTCGGACAAGGGGCTGGAGTTCGCGAAGGCGATGATGGACCAGGGTGCGGACGTATTCTTCGGGGATGCTTCCGCAGTTGACTCGGGCGCCCGGCAGGCAATTGACGCGGCAAACGAGGCGGCAGGGGAGATTAAGATTTATGATATCGCGCAGCCGGCTGACCTGCTCGGACAGAATGCCTGTATCATCGGCAGCCAGGTGACGGACAATTCCGCCCTGATCGAGCTGAGCATGAAAGCGGTGGAAGCGGGTACCTTCGGCGGCGAGACGCTGTACGGAACCCTTCAGAACGGTGTGCTTTCCGCGGGAAAACTGAATGCGGATACAGTGCCGGAGGACGTACAGACAGCCTATGCCGGCTATATTCAGCAGATGACCGACGGCACCTTCATGGGCGGCGGAGCAAAAGCGGAATGACACGTTCCGTCAACGGGGACCGTTGAGGCCGACAGACGGGGACGGAGGTTTCTCCGTCCCCGTTCCATGAACAGTGTGATCCTGCGGACTGCAGGCGAACAGGTGAGGAATAACCGGGATGGATTATAATTTCGAGATGGAAACATACCTGAAACAACTGAATCCGGAACTGCACAGGCGTTTCAGGGATGCCATGTTTCCGATGGGAAACGGCCTGTCAAAATACAAAATGTATTTTCCGGAATTCACGGATCACACGATCCTGCATTCCATGAATGTGATCAGTTTCTGCAGCAGACTGATCGGCGACCGTCTCGATCATCTGAACGCGGATGAGGTATATATTCTCCTGATGGCCTGCTATCTCCATGATTCCGGTATGGGAATCATGAGGAAGGATTATGAAGCTTTTTCCGACCGGATTGACTTTGGCGATTACTTCATGACTCATGACCGTACCGATCTTTCCGCTGTAATCAGAGATTTTCATCATGAATTTTCCGCACAGTTTATCCGGAAGTACGCAGCGATTTTTGATATACCGTCCCCGGAACACGAACAGGCGATTGTACAGGTTGTACGGGGACACCGCATAACAGATCTGACAGACGAGAGAGAATATCCCGCTGATTTCCGGGTGCCGGACGGCAACAGTGTCTGTCTGCCGTATCTGGCGGCGATCGTCCGCCTGGCGGACGAGATTGATGTGGCGGCGGACCGGAATCCGGTGCTTCTGTACGACATTTCGAGGCTGACTGATGACCGGCAGATCAGAGAAAACAAAAAAGTTCAGGCGGTTCGCAGGCTGAAGATAACAGATTCCGATTTTATCCTTGAGGTCAGCACGTCGGAAGAGGAAATCAGGACGGAAATCGGAAAACTGGCGGACAAGATGCAAAGTACCCTGGATTATTGCAGGGCCGTTGTGAGCAGCCGGACCTCTTTCACGATCACGCAGGAAAAAGTTCGTTTGGAATCAGTTGTTGATCCGGAAAATGAAATGTGTATAATGGATGATAATTGAATGAAGTACTGACTGAGGGTTGTGTGATGACGGAAAAATACGGTATGATTGCGAGAACGTGCCGGAACTGCGGGAAGACGCTCACCCTTCCGGAAAACGTTCAATACTGGCCGACCCTCTGCCAGGAGTGCAGGGCGAAAGTTCAGCCGGCGGAGATGATTACAAGGGCATGCCGGAGATGCGGTCAGCGTTTCACGTTTTCTTCAGCCGACCGGCAGTGGCCGAAATACTGCCCGGCGTGCCGGGCATGGCGCAGGTAACGGAAAAGGAGGAGGATATCTGTGGATATTGATTATTTGCTGTTTCTTCAGCGCTTCCGGGAGAGTATCAACGATGCGCTGACCCCGTTGATGGAGGGCGTTTCCCTCTTTGCGGTGACCTATCTGATCCTGATCCCGGTATTTATTTACTGGGTTGTTGATAAGCGGAAAGGTCTTTATACGCTGGTATCATATTATCTCTGCTGCGGCGTGAACGCAATCGTCAAGCTGACAGCCTGTATCTACCGTCCCTGGATCAGGGATGCGCGGGTTAAGCCGGCCGGGGACGCTATTACCACGGCGACGGGGTATTCTTTTCCCAGCGGGCATACGGTTTCGGCGGGGCCGATTTACGGCGGCCTGGCGGTGTCGGCCTGGTCGTGGAAAAAGTGGGTCTCTGTCATTCTGGTTTTCCTGGCGCTGCTGACGGGGTTTTCGAGGAACTATCTGGGTGTGCATACCCCCCAGGATGTGGCTGTGGGGATGCTTGAATCCATTCTGTGGCTGTTTATTGTGGCGAAGATTTTCAAGTATCTTGAGAAGCACCCGGAGAAGGAGAATATTTTTCTGCTGGTGAGCTTCATCGTCGGCTGGCTCGGAATTATTTACATTACCTTCAAGCCGTATCCCATGGACTATGTGGACGGAAAGCTGCTGGTTGACCCGCAGAAGATGATGAACGACGGATACGGGGATATCTGTCTGCTGATTGCGTTCCCTGTCGCGAGATATATCGAAAAAACCTGGATCAAATTCAAAGCCACGGGTCTGAAAGGAACGGGATGGATCGTCGGGCTGATCGGGCTGATTCCGCTGGCCCTGATGATTCAGTTCATGAAAGCCCCGCTGGACGGATTGCTCGGCAGCCATTGGGGGCATTTTACCTACAGCTTCATTGTCGTACTCTACTGTGTGGCGCTCTGGCCGCTGGTGATCAAACTGATTACGGAGAGGGGAAAAACCGAATAAGCGGAGGAACGGCCGGACCCGGCGATGCTTCATTGCCGGGTTTTAATATTTACCCATTGACGCAGTAGGCAAAAGGGATTATAATCGGAAGTGATCCCGACGGAAGGAGTGAATCGATTGATTTATGCGGACAACGCCGCTACGACGAAGATGAGTCAGGCGGCTCTGGATACGATGGTTTCGGTGATTCAGGGGAACTATGGGAACCCGTCCAGCCTGTACAGCATTGGTCAGCAGGCAAAGGAAACGCTGGAGGAAGCCCGGGCGGCCGTGGCGGAAGTGATCGGGGCGGAGCCCCGGGAGATTCTGTTTACCTCCGGGGGCAGCGAGGCGGATAACCAGGCGATCCGTTCCGCGGCGGAGCTTGGGCGGAAAGCGGGAAAGAAGCATATTGTTTCCTCCGCCTTTGAGCATCACGCGGTCCTGCATACCCTGGAGAAGCTGAAAAAGGAAGGCTTTGAGGTTACCCTCCTGGATGTTCATGAGGACGGTATCGTGCGCCCGGAAGAGGTGGAAGCCGCGCTCCGGGAAGATACCTGCCTGGTGACGATCATGTACGCCAACAACGAGATCGGGACCGTTCAGCCGATCCGGGAGATCGGGGAGATTTGCCGGAAGCACGGGGTGCTTTTCCACACGGATGCTGTTCAGGCGGTTGGCCATCTCCCGATCAATGTCGCGGAGGAGAAGATTGATCTGCTGTCCGCTTCCGCCCATAAGTTCCACGGGCCGAAGGGCGTTGGCTTCCTGTTTGCGCGCAAAGGGGTCCGGCTTACGAACCTGATCGAAGGGGGAGCGCAGGAGAACGGAAAACGCGCCGGGACGGAAAACGTGCCGGGGATCGCGGCGATGGCGGCGGCTCTGAAAGAAGCCGCGGGACAGATCGAACAGAACGCGGTAAAGACGGCACGGAAAAGGGACCGGCTGATCCAGGGCCTGAGCGTGATTCCGCATTCGGCGCTGAACGGGGATGCGGAGCGCAGGCTGCCCGGGAATGTGAATTTCTGCTTTGAGGGCATTGAGGGAGAATCTCTGCTGCTCCTGCTGGATGACAAAGGCATTGAAGCGTCTTCCGGAAGTGCGTGTACTTCCGGCTCCCTGGACCCGAGCCATGTGCTGCTGGCGATCGGCAGGGTGCATGATGTGGCTCACGGCTCGCTCCGCCTGAGCATTGAAGGAAATCTGACGGATGAGGAAATTGAATACATGATCCGCTCCGTGACGGAAGTGGTGGATTACCTGAGAAGTTTTTCACCGATCTGGAGGGACCTGGAAAGCGGAAAGAAGCCGCATATTCTGTAAGAGGAGAGAGAAGAACGATGGCATTATACAGTGAAAAGGTAATGGAACACTTCCGGAACCCGCGGAACGTCGGTGTGATTGAGGACGCGAACGGCATCGGCGAGGTCGGCAATGCCAAATGCGGGGACATTATGAAGATGTACCTGAAAATTGAGAACGATATTATTCAGGATGTTAAGTTCGAAACCTTCGGATGCGGCAGCGCGATCGCTTCCAGTTCCATGGCGACGGAGCTGATCAAGGGCAAGCCTGTGGCGGAGGCGGAGAAGCTGACCAACCAGGCGGTGGCGGAAGCATTGGACGGCCTGCCGGCTTATAAGATGCACTGTTCCGTGCTGGCGGAAGAGGCGATCCACGCGGCGCTGGAAGACTGGCGCAGCAAGGGAAAAAGGGAATAAAATCTGCTCATGCTCCGTATGTTTTGATAAAAAGCCGTACGAAAGCTTCGATCCGGGCCAGGGCATCATCCGTTTTTTCCGGCTCCCGGTCACAAAGGTGGATCAGCACTGAAACAGGAGCCGTATAGGAGAAAGCAAGCAGTTCGGGATCATCTCGGCGCAGCAGTCCTTTATCCATCATGCCGGAAAAAACAGGAGTAAACATCTCCGTGAGCCCTGTCAGGAAATGCTTTGTAGCAAGTTTTCTTGCCCGTTCATCCCGAAACTGTTCAATGGTAAGCAGTTTTCTTGTCATCACGACCGTTTTGTCGTGAACGGTAAAATTCACCATCCGCATCGTCATCGCAAGCAACTCTTCTGACGAATCCGGCAC
>Ga0265298_10004815_pt1 | contig 17122 bp, 17 predicted proteins | sample AusTroGonzalo_MG_3_FD_193486 | JGI IMG/M metagenome (GOLD analysis project Ga0265298, IMG submission 193486) | Bovine rumen microbial communities from tropical cattle in Woodstock, Queensland, Australia - Gonzalo_01 | ecosystem: Host-associated > Mammals > Digestive system > Stomach > Rumen ... | reverse complement strand
CTCGTCCACGACGATCTCCCTGCGATGGACAACGACACGGAGCGGCGCGGCAAGCCCTCGGTCTGGGCGAAGTTCGGCGAGGCGAACGCGATCCTCGCGGGCGACGCCCTGCAGGCGCTCGCCTTCGGGACCGCGGCAAATGCGCCGCGCAACGTCGCCGAGATCGTCGCGGCGCTCGGCGCGGCAGGCGTCGGCGTCGTGCAGGGCCAGGTGGAGGACATTGCCCGAGTCGCCCCGTCCGGCTCTAATGTCCTGGATGTCCCGTCCGTCCCGGATGTCCCGTTCATCTATGAGCACAAAACCGCCGACCTCTTCGTCGCGGCGGCGACGATGGGCGGGTATGCGGGTGGCGGGAGCGCGGAGAGCATCGCCGCGCTCGGGCGTTTTGCGCTCAACCTCGGGCTCGCGTTCCAGTACGAGGACGATCTGCTCGACGGCGACTCGCCGTATCCGCGCGAGAAGACCGAGGCGCTCGTCCGCGAGACTACCGCCGCCGCAATCGCCGCGCTCGGGGAGCTGCCGGGTGACACCGCGTTCCTGAAGGCGCTTGCCGAGAAGCTCGTCGGGAGGACGGTCTGACGATGAAGAAGTTCTGTGTCTTCGTTGCAACGGGATTCGGACTCGGGCTCTTCGCTCCGTTCGCGCCAGGGACGTTCGGCTCGATTCCCGGCGTCGTGCTCGCCTACGCCGTCGCTGAGCTTCCGCTCGTGATGCAGATCGTCGCGGCGCTTTGCTTTGCGTTTCTCGCGATACCGTTTTGCGACGTGGCGGAGAAGGCGTTCGGCATAAAGGACGACGGACGCATCACCGCGGACGAGTGGATGCTCTATCCAATCGCGTTCATCGGGATCCCGATCCTGGAGCTTCCGTGGTGGAGCATGGCCGTTTTCTTCTGCGTCGTCCGCGCCGTAGACATACTGAAGCCGTGGCCCTGCCGCGGGCTCCAGTCGATCCACGGCGGATTCGGCATCGTCATCGACGACTTTTTCGCCAATGTCTACTCGCTTGGCATCAACTGGGCAATCTACTGGTTCTGTTTCCATGGCTGACCACATAATTCGCGTAACCGATCCGTGCAAGCCGCTTGAATTCGACCTGACGCGTCCGCTCGAGATCGAGGTCGGATGCGGCAAGGGGAAGTTCCTCACCTCCCGCGCTGCGGAGAATCCGGACTGCGACTTCCTCGGCATCGAGCGCATGCTCGAGCGCGTGAGGCTCTTCGACGGGAAGTGCAGGCGCGGCGGGATCGACAACGCGAAGGTGCTGCGCCTCGAGGCGCTGTACACCTTCCACTACCTGCTTCCGGCGCACCACGCGCGGACCGTCTACGTCTTCTTCCCTGACCCGTGGCCGAAGAAGAAGCACCACTCGCACCGTCTGTTCGGCCCGCTTTTCCGCGCGGCGCTGTGGAAGCGCCTCGAGGTCGGCGGGAAGCTCGAGTTCGCGACGGACCACAAGGAGTACTTCGACGAGGTTTGCGACGGGTTCGCGTCTGACGCGCGCTTCGAGCGCGTGGAGCCGATGCCGCGTCCGCCCGAAGTATGGACGGAGTTCGAGACGATGTTCCGCGAGCAGGGGCTTCCGATCCACTCTGCGGCGTGGCGGTCTCTCCCCGGCGACGATGCGCCGCTCGAGCCGCTGACTGTCCCGCCGGAGGCCGAGCCTCGCGAGGGCATCCCGCGGCGGCAGTGCGCGGCTCCGTGACCGACAGCTTGGTCAAGCCGTTGTTTCGCCGTCGCGACGCTGAAGCCTGCGCCCGACCTGCTCGCACGACCCGCAGTTTGCGGGCGCCCCGCCGACATGGTTTTGACGCGCGCGCCTTCACGCGCGCCCTTTACCGTCGGGAGTCAAAACCACGTCGGGCCCGCAAACGTGCTCTCGTGCGACAGTCGGGCTCCGGCCTCAGTGCTGCGCTGCGGCAAGGCGCCCCGGGCCGCGCTGTCGCGAAGATTTTTCTTTGGCCCGGCGTGACGCAAGAGCGCCCGCGCAACGCGCGGGTTTGCCCCGCAGGGGACGCTCGCGAGAGGCCCTGACGGGCGTCATGCCGTATCCCCCGAAGGAGCGCAGCGACTGAGCGCCGAAGGCGGCTCAATGCGGGGTGTGGGGTGCCCGCAAACCGCGGGTCGTGCGAGCAGGTCGGGCTTGAGGCCTCGCAAGCCAATCTTGCCCCGCTTGACAAGCGGGCGCGCGGTTTTGTAGAATGGATAATATATGGCAGTGAGAACAGGCAAGGATGGAAAGACCACAATGGGCAAGAAGCTTCTGATAGTAGAGTCGCCTGCGAAGGCGAAGACGATAGGAAAGTACCTTGGCGGCGAGTTCGTCGTGAAGAGCTCCGTCGGGCACATACGCGACCTCCCGAAGGAGAACGGCGCGATCCGCATCGAGCAGGCGGGCGACGGCAAGTGGACCTTCACGCCGAAGTACGTGGTGTCCGAGGGCAAGGAGAAGGTCGTCGCCGAGCTGAAGAGCGCGGTCAAGGCGTCCGACGAAGTCTATCTCGCAAGCGATCCCGACCGCGAGGGGGAGGCGATCGCGTGGCACCTCAAGGAGGTGCTCGGCCCGGTTGCGGGCGACAAGCCGTTCCTTCGCGTTACCTACAACGAGATCACGAAGCCTGCCGTGCTGAAGGCCGTCGCCGAGCCGCGCGGCATCGACATGCCGCTCGTGGACGCCCAGCAGGCGCGCCGCATCCTCGACCGCATAGTGGGCTACAAGGTCTCGCCGCTCCTCTGGAAGAACATCTCCTGCGCCAACAGCCGCACGCTCTCCGCCGGACGCGTGCAGTCCGTCGCGCTCAGGCTCCTCGTCGAGCGCCAGCGCGAGATCGACGCGTTCAAGCCCGAGGCATACTACCTGATGGGCGTCGAGGCCAGGAAGCGCAATTCTCGCTCCTCGTTCGTCGCGAAGCTCTCGCGCCTCGACGGCGAGAAGCCGTCCATATCCGACAGGCAGCAGGCGGACAACCTGCTCCTCGACCTCGCGGGCGCCGAGCTCGAGGTTACGTCCCTCAAGTCGACCGCCAAGGCGCGCCACGCGCTGCCGCCGTTCACGACCTCCACGATGCAGCAGGCGGCGTCGAGCGTGCTGGCGTTCTCGCCGGGCAAGACGATGAAGCTCGCGCAGTCGCTGTACGAGAAGGGGCGCATCACCTACATGCGAACGGACTCCGTCAACGTCTCCGATCAGGCGAGGGCCGCTGCGAAGGAGTTCGTCGAGAGCGAGTACGGCGCGGCGTTCTATCCCGAGAAGCCCAACTTCTTCAAGTCCAAGGCGGACGCCCAGGGCGCGCACGAGGCGATTCGCCCGACCGACGTCTCGCTGACCCCCGAGCGCGCGCAGTCCGAGGGAATGGACTCCGCCGAGCTCAGGCTCTACGACCTCGTCTGGCGCAGGTTTGTCGCGAGCCAGATGGCGGACGCGAGAACGACGGTGAAGACCGTCTCGCTCGAGGCGAGGAAGCCCGCCCTTGCGCACTCCTACCTCTTCACTGCGAGCGCGACGTCCGTCGACTTCGAGGGCTTCCTCAAGGTCATGCAGCTGTCGCTCAAGAAGCGCAAGGCCGAAAGCGACGAGGAGTCGGACGACGACACCGACGAGGTTGCGTCGCTCCCCGAGCTCGCCGAGGGCGAGACGCTCGACGCGGCGCGCTGGCTCGCCGACGAGAAGATGACGAAGGGCCCGGCGCACTACTCCGAGGCGAGCCTCATCAAGGCGCTCGAGGAGAACGGCGTGGGGCGTCCGTCGACCTACGCGGCCACGATCGAGACGCTCAAGGCGCGCGAGTACGCGAAGAACGAGAAGAAGAAGCTCGTGCCGCTCGAGCGCGGCATCCTCGTCTGCGACTGGCTCGTGAAGAAGCTCGACGCGCTCTTCAGCGTCGGCTACACTGCGAAGATGGAGTCCGAGCTCGACAAGGTCGAGTCCGACGGCGAGCCGATGGACGCGATGCTCAGCGACTTCTACCGCAAGTTCCTCGAGGCGGTCAAGGCCTGCGCGGAGCCTGCGCCCGACAGGGAGAAGTTCGAGACTGTGTTCGCGCTCCTCGCTCAGGTGAAGGACTGGAAGGAGCCGAAGACCGTCGGCAAGCGCGTCTACGACGACAAGGCGTTCGTCGAGTCCGTGCGAGAGCAGTTCGAGGGCGGCAAGAAGCCGATGTCCGCGAAGCAGCTCGAGTACCTCGTGCGCATGGCGCTCATGTACGAACAGCAGATCCCGGGTTGCGCCGCCGCGCTAAAGGAGGGCGGGCTCACGGGTCCGCAGGCCCCCAAGCCCGAGACCGTTGACTCCGAGCTCGTCAAGTGGTGCTTTGAGATCGCCGAGCGCATCGGCGGAATGCTCAAGAACCCGTTCCACAAGAGCCTCAAGGACCAGTTCGAGCGCGGGCGCGGGCTTTCGCCCAAGCAGTTCGCGATACTCGCGCGCGCCGTCGGCGAGAACGCGGGCGCGCTTCCGGACTGCAACGAGATCCGCGCGAAGCTCATCGAGTTCGTGCCCGCGGGCTTCGGCGCGCCGCGCGTCGAGGATCCGACGATACCGGGGCTCCTCTCGCTCATGGCGAAGGTGACGGAGTGGCGTCCGGCCTCGAAGAAGGGCCGCAAGGTCTACGACGACCAGTCGTTCGTGAAGTCGCTCACCGACCAGTACGACCGCCGCCGCACGCTCTCCCCGCGCCAGCTCGTGGCGCTCAAGCGCGTCGCGCTTTCGTACAAGGACCAGATTCCGGGATTCGCCGAAGCCGCGGCGAAGCTCGGCATTAAGGACGTCCCCGCGGGAGCGCGGGGGAGGAAGGCCAAGCAGGCGGATGACGACGCCCCTGAAGCCGAATCCTGACGCCGCGTCCGACGTCGCGCTCTCGCGCTTCGGGTCGTACCTCCTCGCGGAGAGGGGGGTGTCGCGGAACACGTGGGATGGGTATTCCTCCGACATCGCGCAGTTCGCGACGTTCGTTTGGGGGGAGGGCGCGCGCGCCCCGTTTGCGTGGGCGTCGGCGGAGGACTCCGCCGCGCGCGCGTTCATCGCGAAGTTCGGCGCGGACGGCGCGTGCGCGACGACGCTCCGGCGCAAGCTCGCCGCGCTGCGCACGTTCTACCGCTTCCTCCAGCGCGAGGGGCTCGCGGTGGACAATCCGTTCTCTTTCCTCCGCGGACCCCGCAAGGCGAAGACGCTCCCCAAGGTGCTCTCCGTCGCGGACGTCGAGCGGCTTCTCGCGCAGCCGGCGAAGGACTTCTCCGACGGGCTCGTCGAGGAGGGCGCGTACCTGCGCGACGCGGCGGTCTTCGAGACGCTGTACTCGACCGGATGCCGCGTCGGCGAGCTGACCGCGATGCGCTGGCGCGACATCGACTTCGGGCGCGGCACGGCGGTCGTCACCGGAAAGGGCTCCAAGGACAGGCTCGTCGTCCTCGGCTCGCGTGCGCGCGACGCGCTGTCGCATCTCAGGGAGTTCGCGCAAGGCGGCGACTCGGACTTCGTGTTCCTCTCCGAAAGGGGCGCGCAGGCGACGCCGAGGTTCGTGGAGCGCAGGATGAAGCGATACCTCGCCGAGGCCGGACTTTCGCTCGAGCTCACGCCGCACAAGCTCAGGCACAGCTTCGCCACGCACCTCCTGGACGCGGGCGCGGACCTGAGGAGCGTGCAGGAGATGCTGGGCCATTCCTCGCTCTCCACGACCCAGGTCTACACGCACGTTTCCGTCGAGCGTCTGAAGGACGCCTATTTTTCCTCACATCCGCGCGCCTAATTGTGGTATAATGTCTCATCATCAACCAAATAGAAGAGGTGGGTTATCGCACAGTTCACACGTGTAAACTTCAAGATCCGCGTTCCGCAGGTTCGCGTTCTTGACGCTCAGGGAAACCAGCTCGGCGTTATGCCGACACGCGAGGCGCAGCGCCTTGCCGAACAGAGGGGGCTTGATCTCGTCGAGATCACGCCCAACGCGACGCCGCCAGTCTGCAAGATCATGGACTACGGCAAGTTCAAGTACGAGGAGTCCATCCGCGCCAAGCAGGCACGCAAGGCGCAGAAGGTGCAGAAGGTGAAGGAGATCAAGTTCCATCCCGGCACCGACACGAACGACTTCAACTACAAGCTGAACCAGATCCGCGGCTTCCTCTCCGACGGGTGCAAGGTCAAGCTCACCCTCCAGTACCGCGGACGCGAGAACGCGCACCGCGAGCTGGGCGAGGACGTGATCAACCGCGTGCTCGACGAGCTCAAGGAGGAGTGCTTCGTCGAGCAGGCCCCGAAGACCCTCGGGCGCATCCTCGGCGCGCTCATCGGCCCGCCCCGCAAGAACGGCCCGAAGGCCGCTAAGCCTTCCGCCGCGCCCGCCTCCGGCGATCCCGGCGCCATCAAAATTTCCGTCAGCTGAGGCAAGAGGAATGGGCAGGTTCCGTTTCAGGGGCAGGCGCAGGCGCAGGGAGCGACTCGACCGCGCGGAGAGGATACCGCTCCGCGCGATCGTCCCGAACCTCGTGACGTCCATGGCCGCGTGCGCGGGGATAACCTCCATCTCGCTCTCGAGCGAGGGCAGGTTCCTCCACGCGCTCGTCGCGCTTCTCGTCGCCGCGGTGTGCGACGGCATGGACGGACGCATCGCGCGCCTCCTCAAGGCGAGCTCAAAGCTCGGCGCGGAGCTCGACTCGCTGGCCGACTTCGTCAACTTCGGCGTCGCGCCGGCGATGTTCATGTTCTTCTGGCTCACCGGACGCTACTTCGGCTCGGAGACGCCGATCGTCACCGACCCGCGCCTTGTCCGCGTGATACTCGGCTGCGCGCTCTTCTACGCGATGTGCGACTGCTTCCGCCTCGCGCGCTTCAACACGATGCTCGAGCAGCCGACGGAGCCGTATTGGAAGCACTTCTTCACGGGCGTGCCTGCGCCGGGCGGATGCTGGATGGTCCTCACGCCGGCGATCGTGTCGATTGCGCTCGAGGCGAAGGGCAAGTACCCCGCGCTCGCGGACGCGATGCAGAATCCGTACTTCGGAATGTTCGCGCTCCTCTTCGTGGGCTCGCTGATGGCGTCGCGCCTTCCGACGATATCGCTCAAGTCGCTGCACATCAGCCGCAAGTACCAGCTTCCGGTCATGGCCGCGCTGCTGCTCGTGGTGGCGCTGCTCATATCCAACTTCTGGCTGACGCTCGGCGTGATGGGCTTCCTGTACCTCCTCACCGTTCCGGTGACGGGTCTGGTGTTCCTGCGCGTCCGTGCCCGCGCACTTGACGCGGCCGCCGCGAAAGTGTAAAATTTACAGTACAAAGTCAAACAAGTCGATTTCAACAACAAAGGAGTAGATGAAAATGAAGTACCTCAAGATCGCGTTCGCGGCAGCAGCTCTCGCCGCGTTCACTTCCGCCAACGCCGCCGAGACGGCCGAGCCCTCCACCGAAGGACAGGGCATAGGCGCCATCGGGTGGACGCCCGTCCAGGTCGGCCTCTTCGCGCCTGTGTCGATTCCGTGGGGCTTTGACTGGGACGTCAAGGGCTTTGACCTCGACATCTTCTACATGGAGACCGTGAAGATGCAGGGTCTCGGCATCTCCGGCATTGCTGCAAGGACGCGCGACGCGATGGACGGCGTGCTCATCTCTGGCCTGTGCAACTGGAACGACATGGATGTCCGCGGCCTTTCCGCCACGATCGGCGCGGGTCTCTGCTTCGGCGACTTCTACGGCATCAACATCTCCACGTTCGGCCTGCGCAACCTCATGAAGGGAATGGACGTCAACCTCGTCGGTTCCTATCAGAAGGACTTCGTCGGCTGGCAGACTTCCTGCGTCTGCAACTTCACCGAGAACGAGTGCACCGGCGCCAGCTTCGCGCTCGCGCTCAACATGGCGAAGGTCGAGACCGGCTTCCAGGCCGCGTTCATCAACAGCGCATCCGAGCTCCACGGCGTCCAGATCGGCATCATCAACGTCGCGCAGGAGTGCCCGTGGGGTCTCCAGCTCGGCCTTATCAACATCATCCTCGACAACCGCGTGAAGATCCTTCCGTTCTTCAACGGCTACTTCGGCGGCAGCGAAGAGTGAGCAAGCCAGGTCCATTCCTGAAGAAGGCGACGGGGCCTGCGAAGGGCCCCGTTCCCGCCGATGTCAAGAAGAAGCGCCACGGCCTCGGCCGTGGGCTTGACAACCTGCTTTCCTCGTCCAAGCCCGACATCGCGACCGCGGCGCCTGCGCCGCGCCCGCCCGTTCCGCCTGCGGCCGCTCCCGGCGCGCCGCTCGAGCTCAACATCCTCGACATCGAGCGCAGCCCCTACCAGCCGCGCCGCGAGTTCAAGGAGGAGGAGCTGCGCGAGCTCGGCGAGTCGCTCAAGAACAACGGGCTCGTGCAGCCTCCGACCGTCCGCAAGAACGCCGCCGGCAGGTACGAGCTCATCTCGGGCGAACGCCGCCTGAGGGCCGCCCAGCTCATCGGCTGGAAGAAGATCGAGGTCGTCCTCAAGAACGTCGACGACCAGACCGCGGCGATAATGACGACGACGGAGAACCTGCAGCGCGAGGACCTCAACCCGATCGAGGAGGCCGTCAGCTACAGGACCCTCCAGGAGAAGTTCAACCTCACGCAGGCCGACGTCGCGGAGAAGGTCGGCAAGGGCCGCGCGACGGTCGCCAACGCAGTGAGGCTCCTCGAGCTCCCCGACGAGGTCAAGTCCCTCGTCGAGACCAAGCTCCTTTCGGTCGGGCACGCGAAGGTGCTCCTCTCGGTCGACTCCGAGAAGGACCGCATCCTCCTCGCGCGCGACTGCGTGAACGACCAGCTTACCGTCCGCGCCCTCGAGAAGAAGGTCGCCCGCCTGCACGCGCCCGTGCCCGAAAGGCCGCGCGGGGAGCCCGACCTCCCCGACGGATACGTCAAGTCGCTTTCCGAAAAGCTCAAGCGCCACCTCGGCTGCGCAGTGCGCCTCACGAGCGGCGTCACCCACGCCAGCGGCAAGCACACGAAGGGCGTCCTCGAGATCGACTTCTTCGACAACGACGACCTCGACCGCATCATCCGCATGATCGGCCTGGAGGTCGACTGACGATGTTAGCACTCCTGCTCGCGGCGTCGCTCGCCTTTTCGGCCGAGGACGCCGCGCTTGCATATTCCACGGCCGCTAGGCTCGTCTCCGAACACACCCCGCGCGACGCAGGGACGCGCGCCGGACGCCTCGCGGCGGACTACATCCTCAAGGCGGCGAAGGACGCGGGAGCGGAAGCCGTGCGCGACGAGTTTGCCGCGATGACCCCGAAGGGCGAGTGCAAGTTCGTCAACGTCTACGCCGAGTTCAAGGGCGACCCGTCCGCCCCATGGACCGTCGTCGTCTCTCACTACGACACGAAGCCCGGCGTGAAGTGCCCCGGGGCGAACGACGGGGCGTCGACGAGCGGACTCCTCGTCGCGCTCGCCGTACGGCTCTCCGCATGCAAGGAACGGCGCGGCAACGTCATGCTCCTGTGGACGGACGGCGAGGAGTGCATGCAGGCATATCGCGAGGACGACGGATTCTGGGGCTCGAAGCGCGCGGCAACGAAGCTGAAGGAGAAGGGCGTCAAGGTCGCGGGTGTCGTGTGCGTGGACATGGTGGGCGACAGGAACCTCGCGATATCGATCCCCAGGAACTCCAGCCCCGCGCTCGCCAAGATCGCGCTCGAGGCGGCGAAGAGAGCCGGCGTGCAGGACAAGGTGTCGAAGTCCGACATCCTCGTAAAGGACGACCATGTCCCGTTCATGGAGGCAGGCTTCCCCGCAATCGACCTCATCGACTTCGACTACGGCAGCAAGCCGGGACTCAACGACTGGTGGCATACCGAGAAGGACACGATGGACAAGGTCTCGCGTGACTCGCTCGAGTGCGCGGGCAAGCTCGTCGCGGAGATGCTCAACATCCTCGCGCCAGTTCAGCCCAAGTAGACTGGACGTCTATGTTTCTGGGCGGACCGTCACGATTGACCTGTACTTGACGGGGCGAATCTTGCCGCCCGACTTCCCGCCCTCGGAGCGTATCTGCACCATCGTCCAGCGCTGCTTGTCGTCAATGGGATTGTCGGCGAAGATGGCGCTGAAGGGGATTTCGAGTCGCGTTTCCGTGTTGACCGAGAGTTGTTCAGCGCCAACGCCGGACGTCACTCTGTATCCGTTCTTCGCCATGTAGGAGAAGTGGATTCCGCCGCTCGCCGGCAGAAGTGTCAGGTTGCGGCCCGTGACCACAACGACCTCTCCCGGCACGATTTCGTTCTCGTCGCCCGAGACACTGCGAATCATGTCAATGTGCGCGCGCGGCGGCTTGACCTTGTTTTCGGGCGTGCCGGTCTGAGAGGTCCTTCGAATTCCCTTGAGCGGACGAAGCGTCAGTTTCACTTTGTGGCGCTTGGAGTCGAAACGGTCGTCGACCGAGTCGAAGATGCCTTTCACGTCGAGTTGCAGCTCAAAGTAGTCTCCGAATCGCCGTGTCACACCGTCCTGGAGCGTGTGATGAATCATCGACTCGAAAAGCCCCCGCACGATTGATTCGAATGCGTAGGGCGAGATGTGGAGTCCGCAATAGTCTATGGCCTCCTGTACAACGCGCTGCGTGCCCATCGCGTCCCCATGCAGGACACTTGCGTTGAACTTACCCTCCCCAAAGCGGGAGTTCATCTTCTTAAGTTTGTATTGCGGACGCACCATATCAGACCTCCTTTTCCAATCATATCAGAGTGCTGAATATGATATCATAAAGTGCCTTGCTTTTCAATAATTAGTATTGAATTAATTATTTATTAGTATCATACTCACAATTATAAAGTATTTTACAAAAGATAAAGAAGTATCAAAGTTAAGTAATTAAGTATCATACTAAATCATGATATGTATCATATATCATGCTTGCGCATTTTGCCCCGCGGCAAAATCACCTAAAGCCCGAGAATTCCAGCAAGCGTGCCTTTGAAGTAAGACCAGGCGATGTCTGGGCGTTTGTTCTTCAATGCGACAAGTCCGTAGTAAGCGGCAGACAGCGGTGCAAAGACTAGCGTGACAGAGATGATTTGCAGTAGCGAGAAGTGCTTTCGCGCGAACCTAAGTCGATTTCGTGCAAAGCAATAGGTTCGATATGGCTTTTCGATTCCCAGCTGGCGCAGCTCGGGGACGCAGCCCGGTTCGAGGAAACCATGGTGCTCGGTTCGCGCCGTTGTCAGGACGATTTCCTCGTATCCGGCTTCGTGGATCTTCCATCCGAAGTCAGATTCCTCGAAGATCTGAATGTACTTCTCGTCGAATCCGCCGACTTCGTCGAAGACCTTTCGTGGAACCATGAAGCCGTTTGGATAGTACGACGTTGGATACGCTTTTGGGGCCTCGGGGAGTTCTGCAATCGGAAGGTTTGGGCAGTGGTCCTTTGGCTGCGAAGTCCAGCGGTTGAAGTCGCTGCCGAGAGACCAGATTACATTGTTTTTCCCTGGTCTCATGTGAATGGCCATCGGGGCGGCAAGCCCGAGCTTCGGATTTTCCGCGAATGCCTTTGTGAGCTCTTGGAAGATGCATTTGTCGACGATGTTGTCGTCGTCGAGGAAGACGAGATAGTCGCCTGTCGCAATCCTGGCTCCATTGTTGCGCGAAATGGCTTGAAAAGAGTTCTGTTCGTTTCGTATGTATTTGACGGCCTCGCCGAATTGCTCCTTGACCTTTGTTGCCGTGTCGTCCGGCGAGCAGTCGTCCACAACAATGACTTCGAGAGATGGCCATTTCGTGTCCAGCACGCTTTGCACGCAGCGGCACACCATCTCTGCGCGGTTGAACGTCGGAATTATGACGGAAAATTTAGCCATTAAAGGTCAAAGTCTGTCTTGGCGTAGTTCCAGATCTTGAATTCGTCAATCAGGAATGGCGATTTTGTGCTTCGTTCTGGATCAAGTGCCGGGTCATGAGTAAAGGAGAGCAACATTGGCGTTGAGATGATTGCTTGCGCCGCCTCGATGTCCTGCTTGTGGTCTTGCAGGTCTGGTATGTAGTTGCCATCGATTAAAAGCGCTTTTTTCGGGTTCCCTGAGAGGTTTGCAATTCCATTCGCGTCCCATATGACGGCATAGTGATGCCAGTCGCGATAGTCGCTCCCAGGGAAAAGTTCTTCATACCGAAGATGCCGCATTCCGCGTATGCTGGCCATGTTTCCCAAAAACGTCCAGGTTGCGAAGCCGGAGTTCCCGGCTCCATTGTTTGAGACGATGTCTAATGTGCAAATGGTATTTTTGGTTGATTTTTGCGTTATGGTGAACAACCTTGGATCGCCACCGTTCCCTACGTACGGAGACGGATTAAGTATTTTTGCCCAGAATTCTATACAGCCGGATGTGCCAAAGAACTCGGCAGGGAGATCAAACGTTGCATTTTGTGCATATACGGTTGTCAGAAGCGCATTCCCTACCTTCCCGTCGTTGAACTTCCCTTGCAGGAAAACGCCACAAGGTCCAACCATCGGCGACCGCACCGCCGCCTCGTCATCGAAAGTGCAGTAGAAGACAAGACCTTCATTGCTGCCGCCGGTCGTGACCTTGCGCGCGGAGAGCAAAAGGGCGCGGAAGTTAGCGCGTGGGATGTTGAGGTCGCCGAGAAGGGACTTGATTTCGAAGCTTTCGTTCGCAACTGTCATCGCGAACTTGTCGCCGTTCTTGAGTTCGACCTTGGTCTCACCGTTTGTTCCGGTAAAGGCGAGCGACTTGACAACCGCCGGATCGAGGTCTAGCTTTTCGGCGAAAATCGTCGAGCCGGTCACACGCTCCGTGCAGAACTCGCCTTTGACGGACGAACCGTCCTTAAGCATGGCATTTGCCGAGATTATGTAACTCTTATCCGATGTCTGGGCCGTAAGGCAGCCAGACAGCAACGCCGCCATCGCAATCAAATATGTTTTCCCCATGTTGAGTTTCCTTTGTGCTGATATTATATCATATGAAGAGGTGTATGAGCGGCTCTTGAAGGAAATGTGCGAGTGGGCATTGACCGGCTAAGACTGCATTTGCTATAATGTTCATACAAAAAAGGAAAAGTGTATGAACGATGCGAGAATGACGATACGATTGCCAGGCGAGACATTGCTTTTCGCCCAGTCCTATGCCCGGGAGAGGAATATCTCTCTTTCCGAGCTTGTCCTCCGCTATTTCAATCGCCTTAAGGGAGCTTGTGCGACACAAGAAGGGGTGGTTCCTGCGTCAGTCCGAGACGTAGCGGGAATTCTTCCGGCTGATTTGGATTTCAAGGATTCGTATCGCGATCATCTTGCGGAGAAATATCTGTGACGGTGATGGTTGATTTGAATGTCGTCGTTGACGTGCTTCAACGGCGAGAGCCTTTCTTCTTGGCGTCGGCGTCCGTGTGCGATGCCGTGGCGAAGGGGAAGTGCAAGGCGTATGTCTCTGCGCATGGAGTGACCACGCTTTTCTACCTCGTTCGCAAGGTGCTTGCAGCGGCAAACGCAAGAAAAGCGATTAACTGGCTGCTATCCACGTTTGACATTGCCTCAGTCGACAAGCAGTGTCTGCTTCGTGCGCGCGAGCTTGTTTTGCCAGATTTTGAGGATGCTGTAGTCGTGGCATCGGCTCAAGCCATCGACTGTAGTTTCATTGTCACGCGAAACCTTGGCGATTATAGGAATTCGCCTGTTGCGGCAGTCTCCCCCGAAGAGTTCTTGCGTATTTTAGATGGGGAAAACTTATAATTGCGCTGACTCCAATTAAAATGCCATTATGACCAATACTGACTGCACAATTCTGGTTTGCTCCTGCGACAAGTACGCGGACTTGCTCGAGCCGTTTGCCGCGCTGTGGCGCAAGTACTGGCCGGACTGTCCGTTCGAGACGGTCCTCGTCACCGAGACGAAGCCGTCGGAGGATCTTTGCTTCAATCGCGTGGTCGCATGCGGGAAGGGCGGCAACTGGTGCAGCCGTCTCGTCGAGGCGCTGGGGACGGTCGAGACGCCCTACGTGATCATGCTCTGCGACGACTACTACCTCGCCTCGCCGGTCGACACGGAGGGCGTGTTGCTCCGGCTCGGACAGGCCAAGAGCTACGACGCGGCAAATCTGCGGCTCATCCCCAATCCCGCGCCGGGCGTGCGCAACTCGAAGCCGGCGGAAGGCGGGCTCTTCGAGTACCGCAAGAACACGGCGTACTGCATTGCGACGCAGGCCGGAATCTGGAACCGCGAGTTTCTGCTCGGCCTCGCGCGCGGCAAGTCGAGCATCTGGGAGTTCGAGCGCTACGGCAGCTTCGAGGTCGGCGACGAGCCGCGTCCGCTGCTCGTCACGCCGACGAAGGAGTTCCCGTTTATCGACGCCGTCCATAAGGGGCACTGGGAGAAGTTCGGTGTGAAATGCCTCGCCGACAACGGCATCGCCTACGACTTCTCCAAGCGCGGTCTCCCGCCGTTCAAGGTTCGGCTCGTCGAGGGCCTTAAGGCACTCGTCTTCGCCGTTGTGCCGACGTCCTTGATTGTGCGACTCCAGAACGCTCTCGGCGTCGGCGCGAAGGAACGGAAGTGAACCAAGGATGAAAGAGCTTCTGTCAAAGATTCGGGTGTGGGGCGTTGCGGGAATCGTGGGGTTCTTCCGGCGCAAATATGTCTTCGCAGTGCAGCGGCGGAAGCTTGCGAAGCTTGCCTGTGAATCCAAGGCGGAGAAGCCCGAGCGCGGCATAACCGTGATCGGCGAACTTACGGGGCGTGTTTCGCTGAGCAAGACCTTGAGGGACTTCGTGCTTTGCCTGCGGGACGCGGGGATACCATGCCAGGCTTATGATACATTGCTAAGTCCGCAGATCCCGGACAGGGACGCGAAGGGGATTGCGACGCCTGCGAAGGAATTTGACTTGAAGAAGTATTCGCACATCGTCATGATGTACCGCTCACCGCTTGACGAACAGCTGGTTTCTGGCCTCACCTGTGCGCGAATAGCCTTTCACGAAAGCGAGCACGGCATACACGAGACGGCGCCTTATCTTCGCGAGAGCGGAGATGCAATCATCGGGATGTCAGATTTCAACTACGAGTACTATCGCCGCGAGTTCCCCTCGCAGAAGGTTTACAAGATAGTCTATCCCTTTAGATTCAAGCTCGGCGATGCGACTCCGCGCGACGCTCTCCGCGCGAAATACGGAATCGGCAAGGACGATTTCGTGGTCTTCTTCAATTTCGACTTTGGCTCATACTATCGCAAGAACGTGATTGCCTCGCTGAGGGCCTTTGCCAAAGCGTTTGCCGGCGATGATACGGCGCGCCTTGTCTTCAAGACGAAGGGGGCGAAGGAGAATCGCCGGCAGGTCACCGAGATGATGGCGGAAGTTGAAGCGCTTGGTATTGAGAGACAGTTCGTGCACATATCGCAATACTTGCCCCGGGCTGACGTGGACGGGCTTACCGATGCCTGCGACGTCTATCTCTCGCTTCACAAGTCGGAGGGGTTCGGCATCGGCATGGCGGAGGCATTGAGCCAGGGCAAGCCGGTTGTAGCCACAAACTGGAGCTCAAACACGGAGTTTTGCTTCCCCTACACGGCATGGCCCATTCCTTACAAGATGGTTCCCATTCTCCCGCATGAGTACATGGTCGCGATGAAGGAGTGGGCGGAAGCCGATGTAGAAGCCGCCGCCGCCGCGCTGCGCGAGATCAGGGAAAACCCGAAGGCCGCCGCCGAACGAGCTTCCCGCGGCGCCGAGTTCATGAAGGAGCATTTCTCGCTTGAGAACTTCAGGCGAAGCGTCAATGAGTTTCTAGACAATGGGAAATGACCTAATACATGTCGCAATGGCGTCGAATCGAAGGTATCTTCCGGGCCTTCGAGCTACGACCGTCAGTTTGATCAAGGCGACGGCTGAGCCGCAACGTCTAGTGTTTCATGTCTTTTCAGATGGGCTGACGACGGAGGACAAAGAGTCGCTCGTGAATCTTGTGCGACGTTTTGGCTATGTGGGACAGTTCGATTTCAGGGAGCCAGATATGTCGCGTCTGACAGGCGCGTTTAAGGCGTATAATGGCTCGTATACGACATTCCTTCGTTTGTTTTTCCCCGAATTCCTTTCAGAACTCAAATGGGTTTTGTGGACTGATGTAGATGTACTTTGGTTTCGAGACCCTGCTAAGCTTTGGGACGAACGCGATGATGCCGTTTCTGTCGTTTGGGGCCCGGACATCCCTTCGTCTCGAAAGGCGGCGCGAAAGCAGGCAAAAAAATGGCGCGATGATTTCGACATGCGCGAGTACGCGTGCGCGGGAGTGATGCTGATGAATCTCCAGCGAATGAGGGAGTTGCATTTTGTTAAAAAGAGCGTTGAGTTTGTTGAAAAGTGGGGCTCTCCGATATTTGCAGATCAAGATGTTATCAATGAGGTCTGTTACAAGGACTCCAAGCTTGTAGATGGCAGATGGGATTTACTCTATCCGATTTCATCAGTGGAGGATGGCGTCGTGATTCACTTCAACGGAATTGGACCAAAATTCAACGATCCAGCTTACACTGGCATGATGCCTTTGTATGAGATATGGTTTAGGTTTGTCCACCAGGTCGTTAATGGACATGGAGAAGGGCAAGTTTGCCCTGTTTGGAAGCGCGCTGTCTTCACAACGATAAGCTTGCTTTATCCGTTCCGCAAGTTGATTGCATTCTTCACCGATCCAATACACCCATGGTGCTCTGATTTCATCCAGAGGACCTTGCTATTCAGTTGGCTTAGGAGAAAGGCTCTTTGGAAGTGAGCGCAGCGACAGATACTCTTGCCGAATGGCAGAAAAGGCGGTTGGGCACGGTTCACTGTGGTCGAACAGACTATGGGAAAGGCCGGGATGATGTTACGGTCTTGACATATTACTGGGGGGCGGCTCCTGATAATGCCGAGGCCCAGTTCTATCGCGTTGAATCAGCATTTCGCGAGACATGGCTACAGTGCGGAATGATGAAGTCGGTGATCGTCACCGACAGGGTAACGCCTGAGGTCTGCAAGTTCTCACAGGCGTTTCCATTCGTCGAAGTGCAAGTTGAACCGTCTCTTGTCCCTGGAAATCTCGACTCAATGAGTTTTGACTGCGATAGTCGGCTTGAGAAAAGGTTTGGAACTCAGTATTTGATGATCATTCAGGGCGACGGTTTCCCTCTTCAGTCT
>Ga0265298_10004814_pt1 | contig 17122 bp, 8 predicted proteins | sample AusTroGonzalo_MG_3_FD_193486 | JGI IMG/M metagenome (GOLD analysis project Ga0265298, IMG submission 193486) | Bovine rumen microbial communities from tropical cattle in Woodstock, Queensland, Australia - Gonzalo_01 | ecosystem: Host-associated > Mammals > Digestive system > Stomach > Rumen ... | reverse complement strand
GCCCACCTTGACGAAGGACATGAGCATCTGGTAACAGATAAGGATCATCAGCAAGGGAAGTATCTCGCCAGCCCAGAAGGTTCGACAATCTTTTTATGGAACTACCATGCTCATTACGTCTTCGATTGGACTGACCACGAGACAGGCCAGTGTATCAACCTCAATCGCCATGATATGTCAGAACTTCAGGACATGCTAGCTAATACCCTCAAAATGGAACGAGGTAAGAAGAGTGACAAGAAATGGCGCGATGCTCATACTTTCAAGGCAGAGCAAGAAGCCATACGTGCCAAGGAGGCCGCAGAATATACTGAACGCAAGAAAACGGAGTCGAAGCAGATACAGAAAGCCATTGAGGCAGGCAACAACAAACTGAGCAAACTTCAGGAAGCTATTGATGAATTGCTTTCTGCAACCAGTGTTCCAGAAGAGGAATTGGAGGCGGTGCCATTTGCAGAGATGACATTCTCACTCCAAGGTTCAAAGGAGCCGTTGACCGTCAAAGACCTTATCAATATGACATTGGCACGACTTGACAAAGAGATAAACACACCCGTTCCCATGTTTAAGCGTGAGGAATGGCAGAAGGAACGCAATGCCAAGGCCAAAGAGATAGTGACCACCCTTCAGAGCCAGTTGCTCAGTGTTTCCAAGCTGCACAAGAAGAAAATCAACGATGTCGGCAAGAAGATGTATCTCAACGTCCAAGAGAAGATTGCTTTAGCAGCTAAGACGGACAATGAAAATAGGGCCTTGAAAGAACGAATCTCGGAACTCGACGAAAAAGCCGTAGCCCGTGAGAAAAGTAGGGCAGATGCTGCCGAACGGAAAGCACAAGAGCAGACTATAAGAGGTGACCGTGAAGAAAAGAGAGCCAATGAGGCAGAAAATCGACTCTCAGATATGGAGCGATTTCTTCGAATGTCCGGAGCATCAGAGGCATACGAGCATTGGAACTATCTCCAGACTATTGTTAAGAAAGCAGCCCAGACTCTGGCTGATTGGGCCCATAGTACGGCATCCATTTTCAGTCGTGAAGTGGAACAAACCATTGGCCAGGGTATCATTGCCCAATGTCATCTTAACGATCTCGATCCTCATGTCGAGTCTGACCGTATTAAAGCTGCAAGCAGTATTGTTGATATGACTGATTCCATAGTCGGAAATATAGGAAGACTTCAATGGGATATTGCCGTTACTCGTATAGGTCAACTCGCATCAGAAATGAGACTGACTTCAGGTGGCCAGTCCGTTGGCGGCAGCAATGGCAACGCTGATGAGCTAACCAACTGGAATGGCACCAAGAAACGTGGATTGGGAATATAGAGCTATACATCAACCTTGTACTAAAAAGGTGGGGCTGGAAGCAGATTCCCCTTCTTTACATTCCTTATATTTGTGAATTTCAATTTGTGAATTGGCTTTCATTTGTTAATCCATCATCTTTCGAAACCCATCTTATCCACTACAATTGTGGTTTTTGTTTGTGAATTATACTTGTTTGGTTTGTTAACCCAACATTACAATTATCCAATATTGCCTATCGATAACCTAAATAATTCCTTTCTTTCTAAGGTAAGAGAAAATGCTCTGAGACATAAGGCAGACAGCATAGCCAGGGCAGAACGCGAGAAGTTAGAGAGGTTTTGATGATTATGAGAAAGGGATGTACTCCAAACAGGTACATCCCTCCGGCCGATTTAGCCTTTGATTATCTACTTGATGTACACGTACATCGTTTTCACATCATCTACGAGTGACCAATAATCCTAAAAATCAAGAGGGATACCAATTGAAAATTTGATTACTATTGCCACTATGTTTATAAATGATATTATAAACTTTGCAGAGTCCTCAAAGCTCTGCCCTTTCACGTTGTTTGCTAGTTGGGCAAATTTTAGCCCAATCTAGCATGTAAAACCTTTTCTTTTCATTTTTCTTATAATTTTAATTTTACATGTTGCCACAGCCTTTTCGTGGTCTTATCTGAGCCTTTATGACTATCCACCCTTCCTCCCAGCTCTTGCAATCTCATATCGGCTCATATTATGTTCCAATCGTTATAAATCCGATTGTACTAATAATACTGCAAAGGTATACAAGAATAGCCAAATAATGGCCTTTTTGATGGAAAAAGCACCTTTATACGGTTAAATTTGATTTAAATTACACCTTATTATAATAGAATAACAGAATTATTTCGTACTTTTGCATCAAGTATCGCCGACACGCCGTAAACGGTGTATGCTAAGGCTGATTCTCTGAGTGCAGGGTGGCGATGCGATTTTTGTGGGTAAACAATAACGACATGAGCAGTTATTAGAAGAACATAGAAATCTCGCAAATTTCTTATTCAAACTGAAATTCGATAATTGTGAATGTTCGCGCTTATAGCGTGGACGTCACTTATCTTTCAGTTAGGCATGCGAGAGCCTCTATGTTCGGTAAGGAGCGGACACGCTTCTTTCGTACATGGAGGCTTTGACGTATAAAAGCCTAAGAAATTCCGATAAGTGCTTATTGTCCTAAAGCTATAAGCGCAAAGAATGCCAAACAAAGACAAAAGTCCTCAACAGATTGACATCAGGGAGGACGACCTGCTGGCATTGTCGACGGAGGTGCTTAACACACTCCTACGTGACCATACCACAGGTAAGAACATTTTCTGGGCTACGCATGACTATGAAGCGCTCGGCTCAGAGTATGATTATCATTCTGAGATTCTGCCCCATCTGATAACGGGTGAACATGGAATGGTTATCCGTTCGCGTGTGCTAAAATCGAAAGAGGAACAGACGGACAGAGCCAAGGATATGGCTGAGGTATTTACACCATCCTGGGTGTGTAATGCCCAAAACAATCTGGTTGATGAAGCATGGTTTGACAGGAAAGATGTCTTTAATGTAGAAGATACGACAAACCATACTTGGAAAGCCAATCCCGACAAAATAGAATTCCCTGATGACAAGACATGGAAAGACTATGTTCGTGCAACCCGTATGGAGATGACTTGTGGTGAGGCTCCCTATCTTGTGAGTCGTTATGATGCAACGACTGGCGAGCCTATTCCCCTGGGAGAACGTATAGGATTGCTTGACAGGAAACTCCGAGTTATCAGCGAAAATGTAGATGTCAGCGGAGATTGGTTGGAGTGGGCACAGACTGCCTATAAAAACATCTATGGTTTCGAGTGGCAGGGCGACAATCTGCTATTGGCCCGTGAGGCTATGCTTTGGACATTCATTGAATATTATCAAGCTAAATTTGGCAAAGCTCCACTTCTGAAATCTATCAACTACATTGCTTACATCATTTCTTGGAACCTTTGGCAGATGGACGGCTTGAAAGGAGTCGTGCCTGACTCATGCAGAAATGGTGTGACAAAGAAAATCCAAACCCTCTTTGGCGAAGAAGAACAAGTAGTTCATTGTACTGGCTGTCAGCAGGAAGATATGCGCAGACACAATGGCATCTACTGTCTTATTCGTGACTGGCCCAACGATAAGAAGAAAATACGATTTATAGACCTCATGAAATAAAAACCTATGGCTACATTTGAATCCTCATTGAAATCCAAGCTGATCTATGTTTTTGCCATCAACGACAACAGGCACAAAGACTGTCTTAAGATTGGCGAGACCACCATTGATGAAGACGACGGCAGCGATCTCTTTAATAATGCGGAGTCATTAAAGGAGGCTGCCCACAAGCGTATTCGCCAATATACAAAGACGGCAGGCATCGCCTACCAGTTGCTCTATACCGAAATCAGCATCTTTGTACGCAGCGGCATGATTATGACCTTTAACGACAAACAAGTACATAAGGTGTTGGAACGTAGCGGTATCAAACGCAAGGAATTTGAGGGCGTAAGTGGTGCTGACGAATGGTACTGCTGCGATTTGGAAACGGTAAAGAAAGCTATTGCTGCTGTAAAGAAAGGCGATACGAGCCTTCATCCTTCCGACATCACAAAAGGAATGTCGCCCGTCATCTTCCGTCCAGAACAGCAGGAAGCCATCGACAAAACCCGCAAGCGTTTCAAAAAAGGTAACCAGATGTTGTGGAATGCCAAGATGAGATTTGGAAAAACACTTTCAGCCTTACAGGTGATAAAGGAAGAACAGTTTACGCGTACCTTAATATTAACACATCGCCCCGTGGTGGATAAAGGCTGGTTTGAGGATTTCGGCAAGATATTCTATGACCACAAGGATTATCACTATGGTTCAAAGGGCAACGGTGAAGAATTCCATATATTGGAAAAACAAGTGAAGACTGGAGGCAAGTACGTTTATTTTGCTTCCATACAAGACCTTCGTGGCTCAGAACAAGTAGGTGGCAAGTTCGACAAGAACAACGAGATTTTCAAGACTCCTTGGGACTTCGTTATAGTTGACGAGGCGCATGAAGGAACAAAGACAGAACTTGGGCAGAATGTATTGAAGGAACTAATAAAGCCAAATACTAAAATACTTCAATTATCAGGTACACCTTTCAACCTATTCGACGATTATAGCGAGGAGGAAATCTTCACATGGGACTATGTGATGGAGCAGAAGGCAAAACAGGAGTGGGCTGTGGATAATCCCTATGATCCCAATCCCTATGCCTCGCTGCCAGCCATCAACATTTATACTTACGATTTGGGCAACCTGATGAGTGAGTATGTGGAGGATGAGAAAGCATTCAACTTCCGTGAGTTCTTCCGCACGAAGGATGATGATACCTTCATACATGAAAAAGATGTAGACCGTTTCTTTGACTTGCTATGCAAGGAAGACAAAGACAGTCTCTATCCCTATAGTAACGATACCTTCCGTCGCATCTTCCGACATACACTTTGGGTCATACCTGGCGTGAAGTCTGCTCGTGCGCTGAGTGCAAAACTGAAAGCGCATCCCGTTTTTGGTATGTTCCAAGTTGTCAATGTGGCTGGCAATGGTGATAAGGACGAAGAGAATGCTGAAGCCCTGCAGATGGTGAACAAAGCCATAGGCGAAGATCCCGACGAGACCTATACCATCACGCTCTCTTGTGGACGCCTGACTACTGGTGTCAGCATTAAACCGTGGACAGCAGTGTTCATGATGTCAGGCTCTTTCAGCACTTCAGCGGCTCAGTATATGCAGACCATCTTCCGCGTGCAGACACCGTTTACCAATCATGGACGTATGAAGGAGCAATGCTATGCCTTCGACTTTGCGCCAGACAGGACGCTGAGAGTGTTGGCAGAGACAGCCAAAGTAAATGCAAAGGCCGGCAAGCAGACCGAGGAAGACCGCAGAATCTTAGGTGACTTCCTAAATTTCTGCCCCATCATCAGCATCGACGGCTCACAGATGAAGCCCTACGATGTGAACAAGATGATGAGCCAGTTGAAGAAAGCTCAGATAGAAAAAGTGGTTCAATGCGGTTTTGAGGATGGTGCACTCTACAATGATGAACTTCTAAAACTGACAGATGTGGAACTAAAAGACTTCGATGACTTAAAGAAAACCATTGGCACCACAAAGGCTATGGCTAAGACTGGCGACATCGATGTCAATAACCAAGGCTTCACAAAAGAACAATACGAAGAAAAGGAGAAACTTGAGAAGAAAAAGAAGAAAGACCTGACACCAGAGGAAAAAGCTCGTCTGGAGGAACTGAAAGCCATGAGTAATCAGCGTAAAAATGCCATCAGCATCCTCAGAGGAATATCTATCCGCATGCCATTACTTATCTATGGTGCAGAATTGAAGGATGAAAATCAGGAAATCACCATCAACAACTTTGCTTCCTTGATAGATGATCAGTCATGGGAGGAGTTTATGCCTAAAGGCGTCGATAAGGAAAAGTTTGATAAGTTCAAGAAGTACTACGACCCAGACATCTTCCGCGAGGCTGGCAAACGTATTCGTGAAATGGCCCGTGCAGCAGACAAGTTCACCATCGAGGAGAGAATAGAGCGCATCTCAGCCATCTTCAATACCTTCCGCAACCCAGACAAAGAAACTGTATTGACTCCTTGGCGGGTAGTAAACATGCACATGAGCGACTGCTTGGGTGGATGGTGTTTTTATGGGGAATCATTTAGCGAGAAGGATACATTGTCAATACCTCGCTATGTAGATTGTGGTAAGGTAACAAAAGAGGTATTCCGCCCTGATGCCCATATTTTGGAGATCAACTCTAAGAGCGGTCTCTATCCCTTGTATGTTGCATACAACATCTATCGTTCTCGTGTGGAGGCGGCAAAGGCGAAATACGGTGAGGTCAGTCACGGCTTTGCCATGAACTTATGGGATGCCACCATAGAAGAAAACATCCTTGTGGTTTGCAAAACCCCAATGGCTAAGAGTATCACCAAACGCTCTCTTGCTGGCTTCCGCAACGCGAGGGTTAATGCACAATATTATCCAAACCTTATAGAAAATATTTCAGAACGCCCAGAGGCTGTAGTCAACACCTTCCGTGACGGCAAGCACTTCTGGAAGATAAATCAAGATACAAATATGAAGTTAGACGCAATTGTAGGAAATCCGCCGTATCAGTTAACAGGAGGTTCAGGTGGAACTAATGATTCTCCAATTTATCAATGTTTTTGCAATATTGGCTTTGACCTAAAACCATCTTACGCTTCATTTATAATTCCGTCTCGTTGGTATTCGGCTGGACGTGATGTTTTATTAGGTGATTTTCGAAAACGTATGCTTACATGTGGCAACATCTCTTATATGAATAATATCACAAATAGTAGAATATTATTTTCTAATGTAGAAATAAAAGGTGGTATCTGCTACTTCTTGTATGACAAACGATATAAGGGGAAATGCCATTATATTTATACCAATAGTGAATGCACAACAACTCAAGATATAGTAATGGACAGATTCGATATTTTGATTCGAGATCCTAGAATTGCTAATATCGTGGAGAAAGTTCATAATGTAATGAGAGCTAACAGTATAATAGGAGTTGATACAATTATCTCAGGTGATACGCCCTTTGGCATTCCAACAAATGTCATGGATAGTGCAAAGAACCCATTCAAAATATATGGGAAAGAAACTACAGATCATAATGTAAAAGTCTACTATTTAGAAAAGAACAAACGCCAAATAGCATACGTATCTAGGAATGATATTAAAAAGAACTCTCATGATGTGAATAAAAACAAGGTTTTTTTACCTAAAGCAAGCGGTTCTGGTAATGATCCATATGTATTAGGAAATCCAATTCTTGCACCTAAAAACTCTGTATGTTCTCAAACTTTTATCTATGCAGCATTCACAAACGAAGAAAAAGCAATAAACTTTATGACTTATTTAAAAACAAAGTTTGTTAGAATACTAATAGCCTCAATTAAGTTGACACAGGACTGCCTTAGTGGAGTATTCCGTTTTGTCCCCCTCCAAGACTTTTCTCGTCCTTGGACTGATGCAGACCTCTATGAGAAATATGGCCTAACGAACGATGAAATCGCTTTCATTGAGTCGATGATTAAACCAATGGAATAAGTACGCAAAAAGTTATTGCAAGTCTATAAGATAATGCAGAATAGTTATATCTGCTAGAGTTATCCGCTTGTTCTTTGACACATATTTAGCTATAGTCCCATTCGTCCCTACGGAATGAAGTAATTCATCATCACCTTGCCAATCAAGTCCATTAATAGGGCTCTGATTGGCAAGTTTAGTAATCCAAGAGTTTATCTGGTTCGACCAATGATTAATATCGTTGCATAAGACATATCCAAGCATGCCACAATGAGGTAGGTGTTTTGAATGATCCTCTCTTTTAAAGCGCTCTATACCCCCTCTTTCACCATAGACATACTCATGGTTTTTAGAGGATGGGGATAATTTCTTTGCTTCAAATTCGAAAATGGGGAGAAGAGGGTTCATTTTTCCATCTTTGGCATAAACGCCAATATCGGTTTCCCTGTATCCTGTCAGTTGTGTCGGATTTTTATCAAAATAGAACGGCAAGTACCCTTGATATAATGTGTTAAAATGATGTATCAACAGGTTAGTAATCCGATTTTCCCCAGTTGGTTTTCCCTGATCATTATAGTACGAAACAAAGGTGTGAATATGCTTGTCTACAAATGGGATAATGGTCTGATAGACGTCTTCCCACGTATCAAACAAAGGCGTTCCTGTAGAGGAAGTTGTGGACAGGTCTCTATACATGGGCTTGCAACATCTTAATGTTATCAGCAAAAATGTCATCTGAATCCCTCAACGCAATAGATTGAAGCCAGAATCTTCTCTGCTTGGGTTTTACCAAGACGATGACTCCCTTGCCATAGACTTTCATGATCTTCTGAATATGGGCAATGGGAAGTTTCTTTGCCTGAGCGGGAAATACGGATTTCAAATAACTCGCAATTTCCTTGTTATTATCTATTGTATATCCTCGATAACCAATTTCCCGAAGTTCTAACTGAACAGCAAAGTAATCTCCTGCGTCTATAATTTTCGTCAGCGAAAACTCTTTGTCTTTCGTACTGGCATAGGTGTTAAATCCTTTACAGAATAAGTCTGTAAAGAGAGGAATATCCTCAATTGGCATTTCCTCTTGATAGAGTTTCTTGTGTACAGACGACTTTCTTGGGTTCGAATAATATTCAATGGCATCATTTATGATAATGGCATCAGCTTCCGTAAGTGCCATTGAATGCGTATCCTCAGGATATGGCAAATTTTCAATGTCCTCATTGTAGAAAGAATTGACTTTAATAATCCCTACACGACTACTCATGGCTTGTATAAGGAAACGTAGCAAAATACCGTTTCTCTCGAAGTAATCCGACAAGGCTTTGAGTTCTTCTATTTCACTCTCTGGCGCATGAATTGCATAGATGCCATTCCTAAAAGTTACATATTCATTGTATAGGCAAGAGATGAGTCCGTCTTTTTTTAGTATCTTTCTAATAAGCAGATGAGGTGACTCAAATATATCTTTTGAAGTTGAACGGTGAAAGTTCTTGACCGAACAAGTACCCAGCACATTTTGAGCATGCTTACCCTTGAAAAGATTTGTATCAAGATATGTTTTCCCTGTTATGTAATCAAGTTCTGGGCCTTTTCCTTCTATGAAACCCTCACCAGAACTCCAGCCTGCATCCTTTTTGGAATTCAGAAAATCTAATATTGTGCGCTGATATGCAAATATGTCAATTATGCGTGCTACCCGATGGCCACCAAGCAAATTGGCTTTCCACACATGGCTATTGTGAATAGCGTCGTGTTTACGCACAAAGTGGAAGTCATAATGATCGAATTCCAGAAACAGTTTGTGGGTATTTGAGAAAGCGCGGTTAGCAATCAGATGCAAAACATTTGTGTCGTCTGGTTTAGTCTTCTCCATAAACACAGCGGCTGTAGCAACTCTCCGCTGTCCCCACAATTTGTCATCCAAATTCGTGAAATCAATGACTTGCAACAGATTGTATTCCCCAAACAGAGACGCTTTAAACCGCTCGTCTTTTTGATACAGCAATGGGCCGGACGGCTGAATCATGCACAGCATAGAATCGTCCTTTAGCAGGGACATGGAACTACACAAGAAGTGAAGTGCAGGATTCTCGTCAGGAACCTGTATAGGACTTTGATACCCATATTGTTCTTTTACTCCTTTAAAATAATCCTTTCTACTTGGTTCTCTCCCGTTTTCCTTTTTCAAATTGAATGGCGGATTGCCAATAACCAAATCAAACAATCTATGGTGTTCCTGATTGGTGACATATTCGAAGAAATTTTTGCATGCAATATTCTCACTTAAATTTGGAAACTTAAGTTTTTCCCATGTAGGAGGATTTAGGTCTACCTCATCAAGAATAGCCAAAGCCAAACTGAAGATGGAGAGATTGATGGCATCTTCTTCAACATCTACACCATACACAGAATTCGTTAGCAAGTTCTTTAGAGTGTCAAGTGACGGTTTCTTCAATTTTCCAGTCTGTTTCCATTGCTCATATCGCCACCATTGCACAAGCCGTTTATATGCTTTTACAAGAAAGATGCCCGAACCACAACTTACGTCAATCAATTTGAAGTTTTTTTGTGGTTTGTCAATAGGCATACACTCATCAACAAGCGTGGATACAATCATCTCTGGTGTATATACAATGTCCTTGCTATCAGTCAGCAATTCTTCGTAAACAGAACTGATAACCTCAACTGGCAAATGAGAGAAAGAATACCTCCGCCATAGCAGGTATTGATTATCTTCTATATTAGCATCAAGATAATTGGCCAGTTCTTTTACCTGCGTTTGTTGAATGGCAGTTCGTGCTGATGCCTGGGAATATGTATTCCATTCAAAGATTTTCCCGTTGAAATCTTTTGCAAGCAAATCAAGAAGATTCAAGAGGTTACCTTTCTTAATTGTAGAGCAGAAGTCTTCACAGCCAAAATTGTCCTTGAAATAGTGCTTTGAGAAGTAGCCACTTGTGCTTGAGTCTTCTCGTTCTTCCAAGTATTTAATGAGTAGGCACTGCATCAGCAGCCGGAGGGCCACATGCCTATCCAAACCAGAGTCAGACTGGAATTTGTGAAACACATTCTTCAACCCTCTTATTAGGTCTTTTGTCGCAGATTGGTCGAAATCAAAACTCTTCTCATTTTCCAACGTTTCCCAAAAAACACCATTCGCAAGTTCCTGAGACGGGAAGTCTTTGAAATATTCTGCCGAAATACTTAAAATATCTGACAGGGTTTTATCCGAGTCTGAAGGAGTCAAGCGGGAACTGCAAATGCTGATTCGAGTTTTTTCTACAATCATATAAGCAGGAACTTGGCACCCGTTCCACATTTTCTTATGTATTTCTTTTCGGTTACTAACAGAAACGAACTTATCAGTAAAGTCAAAGATATACATTTGCGGGATATATGTCTGTCTGTCTGAATAGTAACGAAAATAAACAGCATTTGCACCAAATCGGTTGCATGCAGTTTCAAGAGCAAACATAATAGAAGGAATATCGCTAACAGTATCCTTTTGGTTTGTGAGAACAATACCACTTTCTCCAAGTCCTGAAAGGATAGGAACGTGAATATCTTCTATATTTTTCCGAAATAGACTTGTTGACATTTCTGTTTCTTCAGTTTTCAATTTGCAAATATAAGTATTATTTTGTGAAATGATATTTAATCCCACAAAATTTTGTGTTTATTTAATAATAATTGCTGAGAAACAGCAATCTATTCACGGAGCAAGTGCCTTTTCCTTAATGACTGCATATCTATGGCTCGCCCAGATTCTCCGCAATGAGTCGCTATCCTTCTTCATGACTTCACTTGTCCTTGGGCAGATTCTAAACTCTATGCCAAATACGGCATGACAGACAAGGGAATCGCTTTCATTGAATCAAGGATTAAGTTGATGGAATAAAAATACCCCGCCGTTGGCAAAGAGCAGACTGCCAAGGGCGGGGTATTGTATGAGGGGAGGATGTTCAGCCGTTGGCTATAAGCCTATTGCCGATCATGTCGTACCTGACAGGATGGGAGAAAGAAATAGTTTCTCCATCAGTAACGGCAGTAGCATCAATACCGCGACGCCGGAACTCGTTAAGGAATGCCTGATCGTGATAGGCCCGCATACTGGACCAGCCTCGGCTTTGCACCTGGGCATTGAAAACGGTTACTAACTCGGGAATCTGCATGTCTGCGAAACGCAGAGCGAACTTGATGTAATAAATGTGCTGTTGCATAACTTGGAATGTTTTTGAAGTTTGTAATTGTTGCTTCCGCATCGTACTGACCACCGTGGCTCCAATTGCTCGGTTGGCGAGTCCACCCAAAGGTGACTGCTCTTGATGCTTTCGGATGCAAAGGTAGCAAAAAACTGGCAAAGTGCAAAACATACTTCAAATTATCTGTAGTTGACAGTTGAAATCCCATAAGCATTTTCAACTTGTCAACGTTAGAACTTGACAACGCTCTGCAAAGATTATCTTTTGCAGGATTATGGATTGTTAATTCTGCAAAGGAATGGGTGCAAGTCCCATATAGTGACCAAAATTGGGTGCAAAATGGGTGCAATTTTGAAATACGAGATTATTCTTTTCTCCAACAGTTATTTGTCTTTCTGTGTCATCGCCTGTCGAACGACCAATGCTGGACATGTTAGCCTTTCGTTTTTCGACCACACAACTCGAAATAGAATGCAGAAAAACCATTTATTTGTTTTTCATTTTGCTTATTTTGTTAATTTGCTTTCTTTTTGTGGTAGAATTGAAATATAATTTGTATATTTGCAACAAAAAGATGGGCTTCGTAAATACTCGAGGCTTTAGTTGGAGTCATAAAACAAATGAAAATCAGAGTAATATGATGATAGCAAATGAAAAAGGAAGATTCCTAAAGTCTGTGGATCAAGAGATAAACAAGGATAAATCATATTGTAGGGATTATGATGATTTTTGTTAACGATGTATTCGTGTGGTTATATTTGGAAGTTTTTAATAAGTAGAAATATATTATGTTTAGACTGTTAGCAATTCGACCATTGGTTGGCTGTGATGCTCATATATGTAAATGCCTAAAAATAGGTATGATGTATTATTTCTGTTCTGACTATCATATTATTAAAAACTATAGTAAGATTGTTAGATTGAGTAGGAATTTGAAGCCACTGAAAAATAATTTCTTTGCAAATGATCCTGAAGTAAATATTTCTGCAATAGTTGGGAAAAACGGTGATGGTAAAAGTACAATCGTGGAGATAATCATGAGAATGGTGAATAATTGTGCCATGACCTATGAACTTGCGGCATCGTCAAAGCATATAAGAAAAGTAAGAGGAACTGTTGCAGAACTGTACTATTTGATAGACAATAAGGTCTATCTGATGAAGTTTATTAATGATAACGAAACGAGGATTTGGGAAATAGCAGATCTAAGCGACCAATCGAAAGATGAGTGGGAGATAAAGATTGGAGAACCATTGGGCAAGCAAGAACTGCCAAATAGTTTTTTCTTTACTATTGTGTCGAACTATTCACACTATGCTTATAATATTTATGACTACGACTTAGAGTGGGACATACAAGGGGAAGAACAGGATGATAACGAGAAATGCTGGCTACATTATATCTTCCATAAAAATGATGGCTATCTTACGCCTATTACACTCCACCCTTACCGAGATAGAGGTAATATCAACGTTAACAAAGAGAAGACTCTGTCAAAGCAAAGACTGTTATCGTTATTTCTGAATGCAGACCATCCAAGCAGAAATCCACAATCGTTTAGAAGAGTTAATGGGAAGGATGCAAAACTTCTGGTACTTACAGAACTTAATTATTCGAAGTTGCAGCAGTATACAATCATTGATACGATGAAAGCATTCAGGCAGAAAATAAAACTGACTGCCGTATTAAACCAGATTAAGGCAGTTGGAAGGGGTGAGGAACTGAATCCAGTGGAATATGAGAGACTGGTGGATTCGGTACTTCCATATCTTTGGGAGGAACAACTGGACGAGGTGCTATTACAAGATAATGATTTCAAACCTTTTGTGGAAGATGTCATATACTGGCTCGACAGAAATACGAAGAATGTCTTGGCAGGGGGGAGTGATATCAGGCAGGTGTTGAAAGGACTGAATGAGTTGCATAGCAAATATCATGATAATCTGAACTTTAATGTAAACCATGGCTTATACGGAACAAAGTATGGTTATCTAGTTCAATTGTCTTCCGCCCAATTAGGCAGACTTGATACTATCTATCGTATTATGAAACGGATAGGTGTTCGGCCTTCAGTCCTGACAAAATCATTTGACAAGTTAACTCTAAAAGATAGACTGGACCACTACAAAGTATATAAGATCTGGTCAATCATAGAGACATACCCACAATACGAGAAAATGCTTGCGGGTGGAAACGGAAAGAATAGTGTTAGAGAATATGATAATCAATTAGAACAGTGTGTAGATAAGATATTGTTAGACGAGGAGACTCATGTGGGCCGTAAGTTAAGACAAGTGGAAAACTTTGAAGAAGAGGGACTTGAAGAAGGAGGATTGTATGAGAGACTGGGGGATTGGAATCATGGAAAGAAGAACTTGCTGGTAAGCCTAGATAGGTTGAAAGAGCATTATCATGGAGAGGAAATAACACTAGACCATTTACCACCAGCCATATATGAGTGGGACATTGTGTTCGCAAAAGAAGGTGAAGATGATACCTACATACCATTTGACACGTTTAGTTCGGGAGAGAAGCAGATGCTTAACTCACTTGGTGCTGTTATCTATCACCTACAAAATCTGGAAACCAGTTCGACTATCAGATATCCGAATGTAAATCTGATACTTGAGGAGATAGAACTGTATTATCATCCGGAATACCAAAGAGAATTTATTTACAGACTGTTGGAACTGGTTAAAGGCATGCATTTACGGACAATCAAGAGTGTGAATGTTCTTTTTGTGACGCATTCTCCATTTATATTGAGCGACATTCCGAAGTGTAATGTATTGTTCCTACAGGATGGTATGGTAAAGAATGATATGCAGGAAAACACTTTTGGCTCGAATATTCACAGCTTGCTGAAAAACGGTTTTTTTCTTCCTAACTTACCTATGGGCGAGTTCGCATATCAAAAGATAAATCATCTCTTTTATCTGCTGAATTCCGGAGATTTTAATCCAATGACTGATTTGGATGATATCTATCAACAAATCCTACTAGTAGGAGAACCTTTCCTGCGTAGTCAATTGTTAAGTTTATATCACACTTATAAGGGACACTAATTGGAAGGTTATGATTTATCTAGGTGCAAACAGAACCAATATCGCTACAATTGCAGAAACATGGAAGAACGACCTTCATAGTTTTCTGTTTGATACGCGCAAAAGGGCAATAACTGTGAAAAACGGTAATAAGATTGTATCGTCTCATACTTCTTATTTTGCTAAGATGGCGGGTATTGTGAAGTATTACAGCAAAAGGAGAAAGATTCGGGCCGGGGAAAGGGACTGGATTATTAGTGAATTAGTTTTTTATAAAGAGAATTTCGATAAGATAGTTCTGGCAGATGATGAGACCCAGAAGAACTCTATAAATGAGTTTGAAAAGAGAAAAAAGGGACAAAGGGCATACGTGGTAAATCTATATTGTCGATTGATGATAGGGTTATACGAAGCTTTTACTCAATACAAAGATAAGAAACTAGGGATTAGTTATTCACATAAGTACTTTAGGTTGCTGAATATCAGAACCTGTGCATATTGTAATCGTCAATATACATTCACTTTGGATAAAAAGACAGCAAAAACAGCACCAGAATATGACCATTTCTATGATAAAGCCGATTATCCTATACTGGCAGTGTCGTTTTATAATCTTGTGCCATCGTGCCATACATGTAATCATCTGAAAGGACAGAAGAAGGAGGTTACTATTAATCCCTATTTCGGAAAGTTGGAAAGTGGGTTTGTGTTGACAGATGGAAAAGGGCTGCAACTGAGCAAGGCGGAAATACTGAAGAATGGCGGTGGAGAGTTGGAATTGCTTAGACCTAACGGGACGGAAAGTGTAGTTGATCAGGGTAATATTAAGACATTCGGCTTGAAGGGCCTTTACCGACTTCATGATGACTATGTGAAAGATATAGTGGAAAAGGTTGCTGCTTATGACGCCACGGTCCAAAAGGCATTAGTAGAATCGTTTCAAGGCCCAGCTAGAACACCACAAAATGTGTATGATTTTGTATGGGGTAAATATCTGGAAGAGGCAGAATTAGACAGGAGGCCTTTGTCTAAGTTAACAAAGGAAATGCTGGAGCAGATGGGGATAAAGAGATAAGGAAACTCATTTTTATAATTGTTACTAAAGTTTTGCAAATGATGACGCACTTATATAACTTTAGTTCTATAAGGAAATGGAGGCAAGAGGAATGTATCGTTCAAAAATGGCTACAATTTGGCTACAAATTTGAAATGTGAGAAAAAGAAAAATCCTGTAAGTCATTGACCTACAGGACTCTTTCTAATGCGCTTCAGGATGGGCTTGAACCAACGACCCCCTGATTAACAGTCAGGTGCTCTAACCAACTGAGCTACTGAAGCAGGTTTTTCTGTTAAGCGGGTGCAAAGGTACGGCGATTTTTTGAAACTACCAAATTTTTTCGAGACTTTTTTAAAAAAAGGCTGCATTTTCAAGAAATGCAGCCTTTTCTATGTTAGAATTCTATCTTAGAAATCCATGTGATCGAGCGAATCGCTGAAGTCCTTAGGCTGCTCCTGGTTCTCCTTCGGAGCCTCCTCCTGGTTATTCTCAGGACGTGGACGGCGGTCGCCATGACGCTCACGACGGTCACCACGATCTGGACGACGGTCGCGACGATCTCCGCGCTCAGGACGCTCACCACGCTCACGACGACGCTGCTGAGGCTCTACATAGCCCTCGGGCTTCTCGATGAGCACACGATGAGAGAGTTTGTACTTACCCGTCTTAGGATCGATCTCGAGGAGTTTCACCTGGATGTGGTCACCCTCCTTGATACCAGCCTCCTCGACAGTCTCGAGGCGCTTCCAGTCAATCTCGGAGATATGGAGCAGACCATCCTTGCCAGGCATGATCTCAACGAAGCAGCCGTAAGGCATGATGCTGCGAACAACACCGTCGTAAATCTCACCCACCTCGGGGATAGCCACGATGGCCTTGATCTTGGCGATGGCTGCGTCGATGCTCTCCTTATTGGGAGCGCTGACCTGCACATGACCCACGCCGTCGGCCTCATCGATGGTGATGGTAGCACCCGTATCCTCCTGCATCTGCTGGATAATCTTGCCACCAGGGCCAATGACGGCACCAATGAACTCCTTGGGAATATCGAAGGCCTCGATGCGGGGCACCTGAGGCTTCATCTCTGCACGCGGCTCGGCGATGGTGTCGGTGAGGCACTTCAGGATGTGCTCACGACCAGCCTTGGCCTGCATGAGGGCCTTTTCAAGAATCTCGAACGACAGACCGTCGCACTTGATATCCATCTGTGTAGCGGTCAGACCATCCTTCGTACCAGTGGTCTTGAAGTCCATATCGCCCAGATGGTCCTCGTCGCCGAGGATATCGCTCAATACAGCATATTTCTCCTCACCCGGTTTCTTGATCAGACCCATG